>JACXTT010000344.1_pt1 | contig 77940 bp, 71 predicted proteins | sample 9270951 | NCBI WGS metagenome assembly JACXTT01 (sample SAMN15532306, study PRJNA645909) | rock metagenome | isolation source: weathered quartz diorite | place: Puerto Rico | collected 2017-06-21
GGACGTTGGTAATCGGGTTCGAGGAGGACGGCTGGGTCGGCCTTACGATGGCCAGGCCCGTTCGAATGACCTGGGCCGTGTCCTTGCGCTGCGATTGCCGCGTCCGATCCGAGCACTCCGGTAAGCACCGCCGCGAGTAAGACGTGGGTGGTGTTTCTCATACGGCTGACATAGTGCAATGACCGCGCCTGCGGCGTTGCCTCGGGCTGCCGCTCGAATACCATAAGCGCGTCCTCAAAAAGGGAGGCCTCCGATGAAGACGATCCTGTTCAGCCTCGCCCTGCTCGCGGCGGCGCCGGCGCTCGCCCAGCAGAGCGTTCCCGATATTCCCTTCGATTCGACCGTGGACTTTCTCAAGCTGCCGGGCGGCATGAACTTCGGCGAGGTGCCGGGCGTCGCCGTGAACTCGAAGGGGCACGTCTTCGTGTTCACGCGCTCGAACAGCGCCGGAGGTCCCGCCTATGCGCCGACCGCGGCGCAACTGCTGGAGTTCGGTCCGAAGGGCGAGTTCATCCGCGAGGTCGGCAAGGGCCTGTACGGGTGGGCGTTCGCGCACAGCGTCCGCATCGACAAGGACGACAACATCTGGGCGATCGACAAGGGATCGGACATGGTCATCAAGTTCGACCAGAACGGCCGCGTGCTGATGGTGTTCGGCCGGCGCAAGGAATCCGCGGATGCGGAAACCAAACCGTGGGAGAACGAGGATCCACCGCTGCCGCATATCGACGGCTTGTTCCGCCAGCCAACCGACGTCGCATGGGATTCGGAAGGAAACATCTACATCACGGACGGCTACGTCAACTCGCGCGTGGCGAAGTACGACAAGAATGGTGACTGGGTGAAGTCGTGGGGCAGCAAAGGCACCGGACCAGGCCAGTTCCGCCTGCCGCATTCGATCGCGATCGATCGCAACAACAACATCTACGTCGGCGACCGCAGCAATCACCGCATCCAGGTGTTCGACACCGACGGCAAATTTCAGCGGATGTTCAGCATCGACATTCCGCCGGTTCCGGGGACGAAGGCCGTCAACGGCAACACGCCCACGGGTGATCGGCTGAAGGACCTGATCGGGGCGCCCAATTCCATCTGCATCACGTCGGGCCCCAATCAGGTGATGTTCGTCGGCGAGACGACATTCCCCGGGCGCGTGTTCAAGGTGGCGCTCGACGGAACCGTGCTTGGCGTGATTGGTAAGTCCGGCCGGTTGCTGAAGCAGTTTTCAGGCGCGCATGCACTTGCCTGTCCGTCGGAGACGGAAGTGTATGTCGCTGAAACGTCGAATTGGCGCGTGCAGAAGCTGACGCTGCGTGCGGCGAAATAAGGTAGCATTCGCACGTTGCGACTCGCCCTCGTCGTCGCCGCGCTCCTCGCGGCAGCCCCTCTGGCCGCGCAGGAAGCGCCGACGGCAGGCGACAATCCGCTTGCCTCGCTGAAGGCCGATCTCGTCCGCGTGCTCGCGGACGCCGAGCTTCCGTTCGAGCCAGAACAGGACCGCGCGCTGACGCTGATGATGGAGGAGCGCCTCCAGGCATCGGAAACGCTGTTCGGCGGGTTGATGGACTTCCGCAGCGGTCCGACGAGCGGCCAGGAGGCGGAACGCCTGCAGTCCGCGATCGAGTGGCTGCGCAATGAATTCCTGACCCGCGTTGACGATTACCTGACCGCCGATCAGCTCAGCGTCTGGTCGGCGTATCGCAGCGCCACGGTCCCGACAACCGGCGCGTCGGTGGAAGAGGTGCGGGCGCCGCGCCCGCAACAGACGCAGTACGTGCGCATCAACAACAACCGCTTCACCGCCGAGGACCTGGAGTTTCAGGGAGGCGGGGGCACCAATCAGGGGAACTTCAATAACAACAACTTCAACCCGAACTTCAACAACAACCCCGAGCGCATCAACCGCAACAACCAGGGGACCGAGGTCATCGAACGCGGCGGCGCCGGCGCGTGGCACGGCACGACGCAGGGGCTGTTCAAAGACGATGCGCTGAACGCACGCAACGTGTTCGCCGCAAACAAGCCGCCGTACCAGGAACGGCAGCTCAACGTGGACGTCGGCGGGCCGGCGATTCCGGGGCGGCTGACCACGAATCTCGTCGTGCAGTACAGCCTCGCGCAGAACGTCGACACCATCAACGCGACGCTGCCGGAGGGTCCGTTCGCGCTCGGCATCACACGGCCGACGACGAACCGTTTGATTCAGACGCGCAATACCCTGCAGGTCGCCGATGCCCATTCCATCGGCCTCAACGGACGCTACTTCACCGACGATCACAGGGACGAAGGTATCGGCGGTTCACGCTCCGAGCGCGCGCGTCGCATCGCGAAGGCGCGAACTGGAACGTCGATGTCCGGCAGTTCTCGGCACTCGGATCGACGAGCATTTACGAGACGCGGCTCAGCATCTATGGAACCCGCACGAACATCGTTCCGTTCAGCGACGCGATCAAAGTCGACGTATCGGATACGTTCAACAGCGGCGGCGCACAAAACCGCTATCACGACAACAATCGCGTCTACGAATTCGGCAACCTGTATACGCGGCTCGGCGAGAAGCTGACGTCGAAAGCAGGCATCGAGGGCTTCTACCGCCAGGCCGACACATTTTCGCTGACCAACTTCGGCGGCACCTTCACGTTTCCGAATCTCGACGCGTTCATCAACGGCGTGGCGGACACGTACAGGGTGGCGCGCGGCAACCCGTCGCAGCACACCACGCAGCTGGAACTGGCTGGATTCGCCCAGAACGATCTGGCGCTGACGCGGCAGCTCACGCTGATGTTCGGGGCACGATACGACACGCAGACGAACATGTCGGATCACAACAACGTGTCGCCGCGCGTATCGCTCGCCTATGGCGCGGGACGAGGCCTCGTGTTGCGCGCCGGCTGGGGCGAGTACTACGACCGGATGCAGATCAACCGCGTCGCCGAGCAGCGCCGCTTCGATGGCGTGCAGCAGTACGAGATCGTCATCGACAAACCGCTGTACCCCGATCCGTTCTCGGGCGCGCTGCGCCAGACGTTCCCGTCAATTCGTGTGACCGAGCCGCGCCTGCGCAATCAGGTGTCGTACCGAACGATGGTGTCGGTCGAGAAGACATTCCGGCGGACGATGCTGGTGAGTGCGATGTACGACTATGAGGAGGTCAACGATCGCTACATTCTGAGGGACCTGAATCAGCCGCTCGACATCCGGATGCCGGTGCCGATCGCATGCACGCGGGCGACGCCAGCCAGCAGCTGTCTTCGTCCCGACGCCACGCGCGGAAGCGTGCTCAACCTGACGAATCAGAGCTTCGAGAATACGCACACCGTGCATCTGAGCGTCCGCGACCGGTTCAGCATTTTCAACGTGACCGGCAACTACATCTATCAGAACCGCTTCGAGGACAACTGCGGCTACTGCGTGCCGACCAACACCCTCGATCCGCGCGCCGACTGGAGCACGGGCAACCAGCCGCACCACGGCTTCAACAGCAGCATCAACGCCGCAATGCCGTTCGGTATCTTCCTGACGCAGACGATCGCCGGCAACACCGGCCGGTACTACACCATCACGACCGGCAACGACGACAATCAGGATGGGACGAAAAACGATCGACCGACGGGCGTCGGCCGCAACAGCGCGATCGGTCCAGGCTTTTTGAACTTCTCTCTCAACATCTCAAAGGCGTTCTTCATCGGCGGCGCCGGGAGCGCCGGCACGAAGAAGAACGTCAACCTGTTTGCGAACATCACGAATCAGTTCAACCAGGTCCACTACAACACGCCGTCATCGGTGATGAGCTCCGACAACTTCGGCAAATACACCAGCGCGTCTGATCCGAGGGAGATCGAGGTCGGAGTCCGCTTTCAGTTTTGACGCAGTCGTTCGGATCGTTCGAGTCGTTCGAATCGTTCGGATCGTACGGAACGTTCGAGTCGTTCTTCGGTGAACGATCCGAACGGTCCGAACGGGCCGAACGATCCGAACGTTATGAGACGCGCTGCAACTGCCCCCGCGCGAACCCGCCCGAGTTGTTCGGCGAGTGGACGTTGAAGTAGAACGCCGCCGGGTTATTGAGAATCTGCTGCGCCAGTGCCGGATCGACCGGGACATTGCTGAACGTGAAATCGCCCGTGCCGCTGGGCAACGTGACGGTATTGGTCGCCGTCAGCCCGGTGCTGATGATCACCGGTCCATTCGTGCCCGCCGGTGCGGGATGAATGTGTGCTCCCTGAACCGTGGTGCCCGCGGGAAATCCCGTCAGCTGAAAGTAGAACGTCGCGTTTGCCGCCGAGATGGCGCCGCTGGCGTCGCGCGTCACGTTCAACTGAACCTGCACGGCACCGCGGCCGGTCGATTCAGTGCCCGCGACAGGAGGCACCTCATTGGCGGGGAAGAGCTGGGCCGAGAAGACGATCGGCGCGGCCGCTGAAGGCGCCGTGTCATCGCCGCCGCAGGCTGGAAGGAACACGCACGCTGCTAGTGCGAGAAGCGCAATTCGAATCATGGGGCACATTGTAGAGCCACGCGTTCACCGCGAAGCTCGTCTTTTGCCAGGAAGCGCGCGAAAATCACGACGTTCACGAAAAACGAAATTTGTGACGTTCGTGGTTAGTGGTGGTCGTCGGTCACGATATGGGGCCCGTCCTGTTCGAGGCACGGCGGATCTTCCTCGAGCAGCGCCTTTGGATTCGGGTTCAGCCGCAGCGTCCGCGCGGTCATCTCCCACGGCTTGGTAAACACGCCCGGATCGTCAACGGTCGCGTTCCACGTCAGCGTGTCTCCCTTGCGCGAGAGGCGTTCGACGACGTGCATCTTGTTGCCGTGGAACCAGCCGTCGGCTCCCAACCAGCTGTCCTCGACGAGCTTCGTCGTATCGATGACCAACGTCTCGCCCTCCCAGCGGCCCACTGAATCGCCGTTCCACGTCCAGTCCGCGTCGGCGTTGTGCGGACGGCCATCGGTCGGAATCGTGCGGAAGGTGTTGCGCCCCTGATAGAGGAGCACGACCAGGCCCGGCGTCTGCACGATCTGGCTTGGCGGCCCCATGCGCGGCACGCCAAGCGGCTTGCAGTAGAACGCGGGATCGTTGAACTGCCGCTTGTCGGAGAGGAGCTGCACCTTCTCCATCAGCTCCGGTTTGTATGGCGGCTTGTTCGGTTCGGCGGCCTGCCGTTCCTTCGCGGCGCGATCCATCTCGTCGAAGATGCGCTTGTCGTCGGGACCGGTGCGGACGGGAAACAGGATACGCGTCGATTCGCCTGGCGCCAGCGCCTTCACCGTTTCGGCGGCGCCGCCCCAGACGCCTGTGAGATCCGGATGACCGTCGGCGGCGTGTGGCGTTGGCTTCGCGGCGGCTGCGGCGTTCGCGTCAGGGCCCGCGCCTCCCGCGCGCTGTCCTCCGCGTTGCGCGAGCGCGGGCGATGCGGCGAGCGTAAGCGCAATGCCGGCGATGACGAAATGCCTCGTCATGGCTAAGGGTTCTCTTTCGTAGCGTCGCCGAGCCAGATTTCCAGCTTATGGCCGTCGGCAAACGTGATCGTCCGCAGGAAGGCGAGATTGGCACCGTCACGCGCACGGAAGGCAAGGATACTCACCGCTTCGCCATATCCAAGCAGGTCGCGCGTCAGCCCGCCGCGCCGCAGATTCCCGGGCGGCAGCGTCGTCACAGCCCACTTCGTCACCGCACCCTTGTCGTCCTTCACGTCCAGGTAGACGTAGACGTGCGGGTTCACCCAGTCGACCTTGGTGACGGTCCCCTTCAGCGTGATCGATTGGTTGATGTCGTATTCAGACTGGAGCGAATGATGCGCGAGCGCCGGAGCTGCGGCGCCCGATAACGCCACGATGAGTCCGCCGGTCCACAGGATTTGTTTCATCTTTTCTCCGGTGTCGAAACGGCTAATTATCCCCCTTTATGGGTTCAACTCTCCATGACGAGGCTTATCGAGCGCAGATCATCAATCGAATCCGGAGCCTTCGCCGCGATTCACCGCGTCGGTGGGGAAGGATGTCGGCGGACCAGATGCTGTGGCACGTCAACGGTGGACTGTCGATGGCGCTGGGCCAGATGAACATCCCGCCGCAGAAGACACCGCTGCCGCGACCCATCATGCGGCTGGTTGCGCTCAGTCTCCCGTGGCCAAAGGGCTTACCGACGATGCCGATGTTTGTCGCTTCGGGGTCGTACGACTTCGAATCGGAGCGTGCCCGCTGTTTTCAGCTGATCGATCAGCTCGCCGCCAAGCGGCTCGACGAGAACTGGCCGAGGCACCCGCTCCTCGGCCAGCTGTCAGGGCGCGACGCCAGTCGGCTCCAAGCGAAACATCTGGACCATCACCTGAAGCAGTTTGGCGTCTGATCGGAATCAGTTCGTCGATGTCGCCTTATAACGAAGCTCCTGTCCAACGAGCTTCGCCGGATCGGCGCCTGCTTTCGGATGGAACTTCTGCACGCGTCCGTTGAAGACCTCCGCGAGGTACAGGTTGCCATCCTGATCCACCGTCATCGAGTGCGGTCCGTTGAACTGACCGGGCTGGCGTCCCGGCCCGCCCCACCCGTATAGATAGTGGCCGTTCAGGTCGTACTTCACGATGCGGTTCGTTCCACCATCGGCAAACCACAGCGTCTGATCGGTGGTAATCAGATGCGTGTAGGGCGACGACTGCACGCCGGTCGTGAACATGTCGAGGAACTTGCCGTTCTCGTCGAAGACCTGGAAGCGCCGGTGGCCACGATCGACGACGAAGAGACGACGGTCGTTGCTGATCTGGATGCTGTGAACCGTGTTGAACTCGTTCGGCTGCGGGTTCTTCGGGTCCTTGGGCGGCGTTCCCCAGTCCATCAGGAATTTTCCATCCTTGTCGAACTTCGCGACGCGTGTCCCGCCGTAGCCGTCGCTGATGAAGAACGTGCCGTCGGGCAGCCATGCGATGTCGGTCGGACGATCGAACAGCCTGCCGCCATCGCGCCCGCGCTGCCCCTTCGTGCCCCACGACTGCACCAGCTTCCCGTCGTAGGTGAACTTGTAAATCATGTGGAGCTGGTCGTCGATGATCCACACGTGCTTCTCGGGATCGTACGGGCTCATCTTGATCTTGTGCGGGCCGCGGCCGCACTTGCCTTCGAAGATCTTGTCCAGATCGTTCCACCACTGGACCATCTCGCCGTTGCTGTTCATCACCATGATGACGTGGTGATAGCGCCGCTCCCATCCGCGTTTCGCCTCGGCATCGCACGTCGCGTTCAGGCCGTCTCCGTTTCCGGTCGCATTACCGCGCGTCGGCTGCAGCAGCGCGTAGGGCGTCCATGCCTTCGCTCCGGCGGGGAGCGGCAGTTCACCTCGCTGCGCGATCCAGATGCGGTCGGGGGTTTCCGCGAACACGGCGCCAACCGATCCCCAGGTCCAGCCGTCATGTTTCACGCCGTCAGTGGCGTCGGCAAGCGGTTTGGGCCAGTCGGGCACGAGTTCGTACGGGCCTGTTTCTTCCTGGCCGCCCTTTTCCTGCGCGGCCGCTGTCGCAGGTCCGGCGGGAGCATTCGTCCCGGGACTCGGTTGCGACGAGCAGCCGACTGCAATCGCAACGGACAGAAGACCGGCGGCAGGCAGAATCCGGAACGGACGCTCTCGAGTCATATGGTCTTTCCTCCCAAGCGGCGGAAGTCTAACACCTGTTACGCTGATTCGATGGACCGGAAGACGCTCGGCGAGATTGCGGCGCTGCTCGAGCGGATCGCCATGGACAGGAGCCTGCTCGAGAATGTCCCCGCGGACGATCGAGAGCGGTTTCTGAAGGCGGTTGCCAGCGTGTATCACCCGGATCGTGTCGAGCGCCGCCGGATGGCGAAGGTGGTCGACAAGCAGCGCAAGGCCGCGCGTGTCACGCGCGATGAAACCGTGCTGCATGAAACCGGCATCCGTGCGCTACGACGCAAACCTGTCTTCACCACGCCGAATTACTTTCTGGAAAATCCCAAATCCCAAACCCCAAGCCCCAAATCCCAAGAACGTCAGCATTGTTATGTCTGCAAGGAGAAGTACACCGAGATTCATCGCTTCTACGATCAGCTCTGTCCGTCATGCGCGGAGTTGAACTACCGCAAACGGACGGAGCTCGCCGACTTGCGAGGACGCGTTGCGCTGCTGACGGGCGGACGCGTCAAGATTGGCTACCAGGCGGGCCTCAAGCTGCTGCGCTGCGGCGCGCACCTGATCGTGACCACGCGGTTTCCGCGTGATGCGGCGGCTCGCTATGCGCAGGAGTCCGACTTCGCCGAGTGGCAGGATCGCCTCGACATCTTCGGGCTCGACCTCCGGCACACGCCGAGCGTCGAGGCGTTCTGCCATGAGCTGCTGACGACCCGCCGGCGGCTCGACTTCATCATCAACAACGCCTGTCAGACGGTACGTCGTCCGCCGGACTTTTATGCCCACATGATGGCGCGGGAACTGGAGGCGGGAGGGGCGGGAAAGGCTGGAGGGGCGGGACGGGAGTTGTCGCTGGTCAAGACCTTCCAGCCCGTCTCGCCCGTCCCCGCTCGTCTCTCGCAGGTCGCGCTGCTTGCCGAGGATCGGCCACAAGTCGATCTATTTCCCGCTGGGCAGCTCGATCAGGACCTGCAGCAAGTCGATCTCCGCGGACGCAACTCGTGGCGCCTGCTGCTGCACGAAGTCTCGTCGGTGGAGCTGCTCGAGGTACATCTGGTGAACGCCATTGCGCCATTCATTCTCAACGCACGCCTGAAGGCCCTCATGCTCCGCACGCCCGAGCGCGACAAGCACATCGTGAACGTCTCCGCGATGGAAGGACAGTTCTATCGGAATTTCAAGACCACGAGGCATCCGCATACGAACATGGCGAAGGCCGCGCTCAACATGATGACGCGCACCTCGGCAGCCGATTACCAGGGGAACGGCATCCACATGAACAGCGTGGATACGGGCTGGGTCACCGACGAGGATCCGGTGGAGATTGCCGCGCGCAAGACCGACGAGCAGCGGTTTCATCCACCGCTCGACATCGTGGACGGTGGGGCGCGGATCGTCGATCCGATCATCACGGGGTTCAACACCGGAACCCACGTCTGGGGTCAGTTCCTGAAGGACTATCAGCCGACTGATTGGTGATCTGCTGCTGCGCGCTGCAGGACATCAAGGAACGTCTCTGGCGCCTGTGCACCCGAGATGCCGTACCGATCGTTGATGACGTAGAAGGGCACGCCGCTCACGCCGAGGCGATGAGCCACCTCAGTGTCCGTATCGACGGCGTTCGCATAGCGGCTGTCACGCAGCGTTGCGGCCGCTTCGTCGCGATCGAGGCCAGCGTCAGCGACGAGACTCACAAGTGTCTGCTGGTCGAACAGTGACTGCTGCTCGGTGAAGTACGCGCGAAACAGTCGCTCCACGACAGCGTCCTGTAGTCCATGCGCGTGCCCAAGGTGTACGAGCTGGTGCGCATCGAACGTGTTGCCCGTCAGCGTCCCTTCCAGATTGAACTCGAGTCCTTCGGCGGCCGCAGTCTGCGTCATCCGCGCATCCATCTCGCCGACCTGATCGGGAGAGCGCTGGTATTTACGCATCAACATCTCGCGGCGGCTCGACGTCGTGTCGCGAGAGGCGGCGGAATTCAGCTGAAACGACCGGTAGACAACCTGCACTTCGTCACGATGGTCGAAGCGCACGAGCGCCTTTTCGAAACGCCGCTTGCCGACGTAGCACCACGGACAGACGAGGTCGGACCAGATCTCAACGCGCATGGGAGAAGTATCGCAGTTACTTGACTCGTGGAGGGATGCGTCCGTAGAGTAACGGCGGCTCAGGTGCCATGAGAATCGAACGCACCGGACCGCTCCTCCTGGCGCTGGCGCTCGCAGCGAGCGTTGTGTTCACCGGCGTCGCCCAGTCACCCAAATCGTCTCTGACCGGCACGGCAAACGCCGACGCTGGCAAGCTGCTCGAAGGCGTCGTTGTTTCCGCGCGTGCAGCGGGCAGCAATATCACGACGTCGGTGCTTACCGATCGACGCGGTGAGTACGTCTTTCCTCCACTCGACAGCGGCCGCTATGACGTCTGGGCGCAGGCGACCGGCTATCGGACGGCGCGCGCCACCCTCGCGATCGAGAGCGGTCGCCAACTGCATCAGGCGTTCACGCTGAACACGATCGACGACATCACGCCGCAGCTTAGCGCGTCGGAGTGGTTTTCAGCGATGCCTGAGGACACCAAAGAGCATCGGCGGATGAAAGCCATGTTCCGCACCAACTGCACCGCATGCCACGGTCCTACCCACGCGCTGCAGAACCGCTTCGACGAAGACGGATGGCGCGCCATCGTGATGTTCATGGAGCGCATGACGGGTACTAACGGAATCAACCGCCACACGACAGTGGCGCACTACCGCGATGAGCTGGCCCGCTACCTCGCGTCGTTGCGCGGCCCCACGTCGCCGCCGCTGAAGTTCACGCTGCAGCCGCGGCCTACGGGCGAAGCCGCACGCGTGGTCTTCACCGAGTACGACGTGCCGCTCGCGGGCTCACGCAACGAGCGCGCGTGGCTCGACGGCAGCGACTGGTCGATCGGTTGGCCGACCGCGTCGAATGGCGCGCGGTGGATCCATGACATCGTTCCCGACAACGACGGCAACGCGTGGGGTACGAGGGATCGCGGCCCCGCAGACATGTCGCTCTTCAAGATCGATTCGAAGAGAGGTGACATCACCGGCTACATCATTCGCGACGGCAAGAACATCCGGCGATCGCACTCGATCACCAAGGATCGCAACGGGATCATCTGGTTCGATGGCGGCAACGGTCCGCTCGGGCGTCTCGACCCGCGCAGCGAGACGTTCCAGATGTTCACGCCGCCGCTCAACATGGGCGGCGGACAGCTGACGACCGTCGATTGGAATCCGCAGGGCAAGATCTGGGGCGCCACCAACAGAGGCGCGAACCGGTTCGATCCGGAAACACAGACATGGACGCACTTCGAGAGTCCCACCTGGAGCAACAACTTCGTGTACGGCACGGCCACCGATGCGGAGGGCAATGGCTGGTGGACGCAGTACACCGCGGACAAGGTCGTCAAGGCGGATCCGAAGACGGGCAAGACGTATGAAGTCGCGATGCGGCCTCCGTGGGTGAACGTCGACGACCTGACGACGCCGGCGGACCGCGAGTGGTTCGAGGCGATGGGCGTGATGACGTGGGGCAACCTCAACACGGTGGCCTACGGCCAGCAGCCGCGCCGCATGGGCGCCGACAAACGTGGCGACTATGTCTGGGTGCCGAACAACGTCGGCAACAACGTCGCGCGCATCGACATCCATTCGCTCGACGTGAAGTACTACCGGGTCGATGGCAACCCGTACTTCGTCACCGTCGACAAGGACTCGGACGTCTGGACGAATCTCTTCAGCGACGCGAAGGTGGCGAGGCTCAATCCCCGAACCGAGCAGTGGACCTACTACACGCTGCCGAGCCGGTGCGAGTCGCGCAACATCTCGGTGGACGACATCCGTGGTGACGTGTGGGTGCCCTGCGCCAACACGAGCCGCGTGATTCGCATGCGGTCGCGGACGGCGGCGGAAATCGAGGCGTTGAAATGACGCCGCGCGCTGTTCTCGCGCTCGCCGCCGTGACGCTCGCGATCGCCGTCACGACCGCTGCACAGGCGCAGCGCAACGGCGAGGCGTTTTCCTCGACGCCGACGGTCGAGCGCGAACGCTACGACACGCGCGTGTTCATGGCGCCATTGATGCTGACCGATGCACAGCTGAACGGACGGCGAATCGTCGGCCAGCGATGCGCGAACTGCCACGCGGGCAACCCGCGGCAGCCAGGGCCGCCGCTCGGCAAGGCCATCGTCGAGAGTCGTGGCGATGCATTCGTTCGCGACAAGGTGAACAAGGGATCGACGCTGATGCCCGGCTTCCAGTACTCGCTGAACGCCGGCCAGATCGACGACATCATCGCGTTTCTCAAGACGTACACGCCGCCGGCTCGCAGCCCGGCGGCCGGGGAGGAGTAGCGACACAAACAGGAGGCTCACATGCTGACGTGGCGGACGGGTCGTGGCGGTTGTCTGGCGGCGCTGACCCTGGCAGGCCTGCTCGGGATCGCGGCGTCGGCAGCGGCACAAAACGTAGGCGGAATCATCAGCGGCACGGTGCGCGACGCGCAGGGCGGTGTCCTGCCGGGCGTCGGCCTGACGCTTCGCAACGTGGACAGCGGGGCTGTCCGGACCACGGTTACCGAAGCCAACGGCACGTATCGTCTGCCCGGTCTCGCGCCGGGACGCTACGGCTTGGCCGCGGAGCTCCAGGGGTTCGCGAACGTCACCATCCCGGACCTCACGATCACCATCGGCCTCGAACTGCAGCGTGACCTGACGATGAGCGTGCAGGGCCTGCAGGAGACACTCACGGTCACCGGCGAAGCACCGGTGGTTGAAGTCACGCAGACGCAGGTCGCGGCGGTCGTGACGCAGGAGCAGATCGAGATGCTGCCGGTGGCCAACCGCATGCCGATCTCGCTCGCGCTGCTGCTCCCCGGCACCAGCCAGAACGACCTGGCGGGTCGCCGGCCGACGGCGACGATTGGCGCCGGCGGCGGCAACGGCGGGCAGATGAATCTCTATTACGCCGACGGCGGCATGAACATGTCGAACAACTCGGGGCAGCAGCACCTCGAGGTGCCGCAGTCCGCGCTTCGCGAGTTCAAGGTGAACATCAGCCAGTCGTCGGCGGAATTCAATGCCATCGGCGGCGTGGTGCAGGTGGCCACCAAGAGCGGGACCAACCGTCTCAGCGGCGAGGCGTTCGAGTACTTCCGCGACAAGAGCCTCAACGCGTTCGACAAGCTCGAACAGGAACTGCACGACCGCACCGGCGCGCCGAAGCCCGCCTACCGCCGGCATTCGGCGGGCGTCGCGCTCGGTGGTCCAATCGTTCGCGATCGACTCCATTTCTTCGGCTCCTTCGAGCGCTCGAAAGAAGAAAAGCAGGCGATTGTCAACACCGGCCAGCCGCAGTTCTACTCGAAGCTCGAAGGCACGTTCCCCCGTACGTATATGCGGCGGGCCTGGTTCGCGCGGGTTGACTACCAGATCAACCACCAACAGACGTTCTTCTGGCGCTACGTCACGGACCTCGAGCACATCCAGTGCGAGACCTGCGGCGGATCCAATGCCGCCAACGTCGGCGCCGACGTCTGGTCGCCGCGTGACTCGAACCTGCTGGCGCACACCTGGGTCATCGGTCCGCGCATGCTGAACGAGGCGCGCGCACAGATCCCGCCGTCGCATCTCGACAATCGCAATGCGCCGCCCGGCGTCGGATTCTGGGATCCCGCGAAGAAAGGGCAGTTCCCGCCTGAACGGTTCGCGAACTACACGCCCGCGATCTTTCAATTCCCAAGCATGACCTGGGGATCCAACGCGCTGTCCATGAACTGGACGAATCGGCAGGAGTATCGCGACGATTTCACCTGGTCTCCCGCGAACCACTCGGTGAAGGTCGGCGGCGCCTACGTGCGGCTCTACTCGCCTGAGGAGCAGGGCGTCAATCTGGGCACCTGGGTGTTCGCCACCGACCAGTACTTTGACGGCACCGCCGCAGCGATCGCCAATCTGCGGAACCCGATTCAGTTCACCGCGACATTTCCTCCGCTGCCGCGCAACCTGCAGAACCACTGGATTCAGGGGTACGTCGCCGATCAGTGGAAGCCGCGGTCCAATCTGACGGTGGACCTGGGAGTGCGGTACGACAACCAATACCACTCGTTCAACACGCACATCGACCTGGCGGGCCGCGAACGCCTCGGTGAACTGGTGCATCCGAAGTCGCGCGGAGACAACAATAACGTCGCCCCGCGGCTCGGCGTGGCATGGGATGTCGCCAGCAACGGGCGATCGGTCGTGCGGGCCGCGTACGGCTGGTACTACCAGTACTTGATGCAGAACCAGCTGCGGCCAGAGCTGACGACGCTGCTGCAGAGCTCCGTGAACATCCGGAATCCATCGTATCCGGATCCCTACAACGGTCTGTCGCCGCAGGCATTCGTCACCGTGACGGCCGCGCCGAACGTCACCATCGTCGACGACAACATCGAGAATGCAGAGGCGAAAGGGCTGACCCTCGGCTACTCGCAGGAGTTGCGCGCGAACATGGCGGTGCACGTGGACGGCGTCTATACCGACGTCGACAAGATGACGCAGTCGGCCAACATCAACACGCCGAATCCGGTCACCCGTCTGCGTCCGATCGCGGGGTGGGGCAACATCGTCCAGTTGCGGTCGGCGGGGTTCCACGAATATCGCGCGATGCTCGTGCGACTCGAAAGGCGGTTCGCCAATCGGCATCAGTACATGCTGTCGTATACGCTGGCGAAGGAGACCAACGAGGGGCCGACCGGCATGATCACCGACTTCTATAATCCGGCCCTCGACCGGGGACCCGGCAGCGGCGAGCGACGCCACAGCCTGGTGGCCAGCGGATCGGTGATATTGCCGTACGACATCAGCCTCGGCGGCGTGTGGACGCTGCGCTCGGCGATGCCATTCAGCGCGCGCGCGGGCATCGATCTGAACAACGATGGCGCTAACGTCGCCGGTCTCGGGAACCCCGATTACGTGCCGGGCACGACGAGGAACCAAGGGAATAGAGGCAACAACTCCGTCTTACTGGCGGCCGTCAATGCGTGGCGGGCGCAGAACGGGCGAGCGCCGATTCCCGGCAGCCAGATCGACACGAACGGGTACAACCGGTTCGATCTCCGCGCGAGCAAGACGGTGGGCCTGGGCGTGAGGAAAGTCGAACTCATCGCGCAGGTCTTCAATGTGTTCGGAACAGACAACCTGGGCCTCGGCCTCAACGGCGCTGGCAGTCCATATCAGGAAAACGCGCTGTCGGATTCGTTTGGACGGATTCTCGAGGTCCAGCCACGGCAGCAGGCGGAGCTGGCGGTGCGGTTTACGTTCTGAAATCGGGATTCGGGATTCGCGATTCGGGATTCGTCGCGTGGATCGTGGGGGCCGGCTTCAGCCGGCCCTCATTTTCTCACGAACGCCATCGCCATCTCGCGCGCGGCGGCTTCATCCATCGCCACCGCGCCTCCAGACTTCAACGCAAACATCTCAATCCATCGGACGGTCCGCGAGTTGGGATTGCGGAAGCCGTGCATTGTGGAGTGGACGGGTGGCGCTCAACGACGAATGCACCACAGGCGAGCGTACACGCCAGCATTGACATAAATCGCATCATCACTGCCTCCTCGTCGCCATCGCGAGGTTTCTCTTCGCATCGTCGAATTCCGGATCCGAGGCGAGCGCCAACCTGAATTGATCGATCGCCTCTTCCATTCTGCCTGTTGATGCAAGTGCGATCCCGAGATTGTTGTGTGCTTCCGCGGACTTGTCGTTCCACATGAGTGCGGAGCGAAACTCGCTGATGGCTTCGGGATATTGCCGCGCGACCAGCAGGTCGGTGCCCTTCTGATACTTCTCGATGAAAGCGGCGTCGAGAACGGATGTCAGCTGCTGTGATTGGGGCACGACGGCGCCAAGGTAGCCGCTGCCCGCAATTGGACGGGCCGCACCGGGGGCAACCGTCTGCGCAGGCGCAAGCCGCGGTGCCTTGTACGCGAGGTCGAGCACGGAGAGATACGTGTCGAGCCCTTCGACAGTCGGTGCCGGCCTGGCGCCAACAAAACAGGTGGGACACCACGAGGCCACCTCGCTCACCTTCACGATGGACGGCGGCATCCCTTCGTCGAAATTGAGCAGCGACTTTCTGCCGTATTCCTGAACGGGGCGATCGTCGGTTACGGGCCGGACGTCGCGTGTCGCGTCCGCGAGTGTGGTCGCGGATGCCACGAACATGCCGACGATGTCACGCGGCGTGCCGAGGTCGAGCCGCTGCAGGTCCGCCTGCACGGCCGGAGCACGCATGAGTGCGTTGGTCAACCGCGATGGGTCAATCTGGTTGGTTGAACCGGTCGTCCCGATCAGCAGCAGGTTTGACGATGCGCCGGAGAGGAGGACCGCGTTCGGGAAGACGTCGACGAAGGAGCGGACCATCGACAGAATCATCGACTGCGGAACACCGAACGCGGGCAGCCACTGACTGATGTAGCCGCCAGGATTCAGGCGCGAACGCGCACGCGCGTAAAACTCCGTCGTGTAGAGCGCGGCAACTCCAGCGTGCACGATCGGCGGCGGCTCCAGCGTAATCAGATCGTAGGGGCGGGTCTTAAGCCCCGTCCCCACATCCATCTGCAGGTGGTGGCGGCCGTCGTTCACGTAAACCGTCACGCGGGGATCGTTGAGGACGTCGCCGTTCACCTCCTTGAAGTACGGCGAGTGTTCGAGCACATGCCTGGAGAGATCGACCACGTCGACGCCCTGCACGGTCGGATGCAGCGTCGCCGCATGCGCGGTGTTGCCGACCCCGTAGCAGATCACGAGAACGCGCCGCGGGTTATCGAGGGTCAGCAGCGGCACGTGCGCCATCGCGCGCATGTAGCGCTGCGACAGCAGCTCGGTCGAGGACATCGGGTGGCCATTGGTGACCAGCACGCGTCCACCGTCGGGCCCATCGGTCACCGCGATGAGCTCGGTGATCCCTTCGCTGAGCGTATACGCGCGACCCGGCGAGAAGAGCAGCGCGCGAGAGAGGAGATAGTCCGAAGGCAGCGAGAACCAGAGGGCGATTGCGATGGTCGAAATCGTGAGAGAGATCGACAGTGTAGGGCGGGTCCTTTTGGACCCGCCAGATTCGTGGAGCGGAATAACAGCTAACCCCGCCGCCACCATCAACACCGTCGCGCTCCGCTGCATGCCGAGCAGGGGCAGCAGCAGAAATCCGGTGGCAAGCGCACCGCAAACGGCGCCAAATGTGTTCGCGAGATAGAGCAGTCCGGCGCGTCGCCCCACGGCCGCTTCCGCGCGCTGCACGATCGCATTCGCCAGCGGAAACGCGAATCCCATCAGCAGTGCGGGAAGCGCGGCAATCAGCAGAATCGGCCGTGCGTTGAACCAGAGCTCCGCGAGTTCCCGGGTGATCCCTGAAGCCATCAGCCCCGGATGTCGTGCTGCATATGAGGCCGCAGCGTCACTGATTGCGCGTGCGTTTGCAGCGGCGAGGCCGGCAAGCGTCGAAGCGACAAGAAGGCCCTGCACGATCGTCAGCACATGCGCGGGATGCCGCGTGCGTCGCTGGATGTACCCGCCTGCAAGCGACCCGACGCCCATGGCGAGCAGGATCACCGCGAGCAGCAGCGCGAACACTGCGCGAAACTCGCCAAGCAGGATGGAAAAATGTCGGAACCACAGGATCTCCATGCCCATTGCGGCCAATCCAGTGGTCGCGAGTGTGGCTGCGGCGGGCCAAACCGGGATTCGGGATTCGGGATTCGGGATTCGAAGGTTCTTTTGGATCCGAGGGTTTTTTGGGATGTGGGGTTTGGGATTTGGGATTTGGGATTTCAGGAACAGCGCTCCAGTCGCGGTGCCCAGATTTATCGCGACCGCGATGATCTGTGTTGCCCGCAATCCGTAGGAAGGGACGAGCGCGAAGTCGGTCAGAAAGCATCCGGCCGCCGCGCCGAGCGTGTTGACGCCGTAGAGGATCCCGATGCGCGGACCTACAAGGTCCGCGCCGCTCTGCTCGAAAAGCGCACCGTTGCTCCGATTCAGATGACGGATCAGCACCGTGAGCGTTCCGCCCATCAGCATCGTGACCGGTGTGAGGAGAACGATCGCGATCGCCGCGCGCGCGGCGTACGACCCAGACGACAGCTCGTACCAGCCGTGATCGCCGCGGGTGTACGAGGACACCGCCGCCGAGAAGTCGCCGAGATGCGGCAGAAGCACGGATATGCCGAGCGCCGCGACGCCGATCGCAAGCTCGAAGGCGGCAAAGGTCTGAAGCAGGTTGCGACGGGCGTATCCGCGGTCCGCCCAGACACCGGCGGCGTAACTTCCGATACCCAGGCCCAGCATGAAGACGGCAGTGACGATTGAGGCCGAATAGATCGTGTTGCCGAAGACGTTGGCGAAGACCCGGACCCAGACGACCTCGTAGATCAGTGCACTGGCACCAGAGAAGAAAAACAGCAGATAGAGCACGCCGCACGGAGGCTACTGCCTTCCGCATCTCCTTGACAAACATGAGGTAATGGCACAAGGTTCTGAAGCTTTTCGTTATCCCACCAAGGAGAGCGCAGGATGGTTCGAAGGCGTTGCAGTCTCAGGCGGGTCGCACTCGCGCTCGCCGTGCTTACAGCTCTCGCGTGGCCCGCGCACGCGCAGGTTGTCGGCCAGATTCAGGGGACCGTAACCGACGCACAGGGTGGCGTGCTGCCCGGCGTGTCGCTGACACTACGTAATACCGAAACCGGCGCCGCGCGTACCGCGGTGACCGAAAGCGACGGCGTGTACCGGTTCGCCGGATTGCAGCCTGGCACCTATGCCCTGAAAGCCGAACTTCAGGGCTTTGCCACCGTCGACGTCGAACGTCTGACGATCAACATCGGCCTGCAGTTGCAGCAGGACCTGAAGATGCAGGTGCAGAGTCTGCAGGAGACCGTCACGGTTACCGGCGAAGCGCCGGTCATCGAGGTGACGCGCACCGAGGTCGCGCAGGTGATTACGCAGGAGCAGATTGACACGCTGCCGATGGCGGATCGCCAGCCGGCCAGCCTCGTGCTGCTGCTCCCCGGCACCAACATGGACAACACGCAGGTGCGTCGCTCACAGGCAAACATCGGCGCCGGCGGCATCAACAACCAGATGAACGCCTACTTCCTCGACGGGTCGTCCAACTGGTCCACCAACTCCGGCCAGCAGCACGCCGAGATGCCACAGCTGGCGATCCGCGAATTCCGCGTCAACGTCGCCCAGGCCTCCGCCGAGCATGGTGGCAACGTCGCCGGCCTGGTGAGCATCGTCACCAGGAGTGGCACGAACCGGTTCAGCGGTGAGGCACTCGAATATTTCAAGAACCAGAACATGCAGGCGCGCGACAAGAACGCGGAGGACATCGGCGCGTCCAAGCCTGACTACAAGCGCAACCAATGGGGGCTTGCCTTCGGTGGACCGGTCGTCAAGGACAAATTGCACTTTTACAGCGCGATCGAGTATCAGACCGAGAACAAGTCGTTCACCGTCAACAGCGGGCAGCCGCAGTTCTACAGCAAGCTCGAAGGGGTATTCCCGACCGACTATCTGCGTCACAAGTACTTCGGGCGCGCCGATTGGCAGATCTCGCAGTCGCAGGCCCTGTTCGTGCGCTACGGCCGCGACTTCGAGCACATCGACTGCGAAGGGTGCGGCGGCACCAACGCGGCGTTCAACCAGACCTACGTTGAGTCGCCGCGCGATACGACGGTGACCGGCCACACGTGGGTGATCAGCAATCGCGCGCTGAACGAGTTCCGCGTGCAGTACCCGGCGCGCCTCCACAACACCACGGGACCTCCGGGAACGAGCCTGTGGGACAAGCCGGGTGAATTTCCGGCCGAACGGTTCCAAGGCTACACGCAGGTGTACAACTTCCCGAGCATGCACTGGGGCTCGGGCACCGGCAGCCTGAACTTCACCAAGCGCTTCGAGCTGAAGGAGGATTACTCGTATTCAGCCGGCAGCCATCAGTGGAAGTTCGGCGCCGAATACGCGCAATACGTCTCCCCTGAAGATGTGATCTCGAACCTCGGCACCTGGACGTTCTCAACGGATCAGTTCTTCGACGGCACGGCAGCGTCGATCGCCGCGCTTCGCAACCCGACGACGTTCACGGCGTCGTTCCCGAACGTGGTGCGCGAGCTGAAGAACTACTGGATCAATGGATACGGGCAGGACGAGTGGAAGCCGCTCAGCAACGTGACGCTGAACCTCGGCGTGCGCTACGACCTGCAGTACCACTCGTTCAACAACCAGCTCGATTTCACCGGGCGCGAGTCGCTTCGGCAGCTCGTCGACCCGTCGTCGCGGCACGACAACAACAACATCGGGCCGCGCGTCGGCATCGCGTGGGACGTACGGAACGATACCAAGACGCTGGTACGCGCGGCGTACGGCCGCTTCTACCAGTATCTGCCGCAGGGAGGACTGCGCAACGAGCTCGGCACGCTCCTGCAGAACAGCATCAGCATCACCAACCCGACGTACCCGGATCCGTACGGCGGACGGTCGCCGGAGTCATTCGTGACCGTGTCCGCACGACCGAACGTGAACATTCTCGATGACAAGATCGAGAACCTGACGGGCGATACGGTTACGGTTGGAGTATCGCAGCAGTTGATGCCGAATCTGGCGCTGCACGTCGATGGTGTCTATACGAACCTCAATCACTTCGCGCGAACACAGAACATCAACCAGCCGCGGCCGGCGTTTGACTTCACGACACTTGATGCGGCGACGGCCGCCCGCATAACGACGTTCACGACCGCGCAGCTGAATGCCGCTCGGCCCTTGGCGAATTGGGGCAACGTCACGCAGTTGAGCGCAAACGGCTGGAGCCGTTATCGCGCTCTCTATGTGCGTCTTGATAAGCGGATGTCGAACCGCTACATGTACCTCGTGTCGTATACACGTGACTGGACGACGAACGAGGTCTCGAGCGGAAGTCAGGTCGGCGGCGGCGCGTTGGGCGTCACGGACTACTACCACCCGGAACTGGACAGAGCTCACGACGGCCGCCCCCATACCGTGGTCGCGAGCGGCACGGCACGTCTCCCCTTCGACCTCACCTTCGGTGCGGTCTGGACGATTCGGAGCGCGCTGCCGTTCAGCGCGTCTTCAGGCGTGGACCTCACGGGCACGGGGACAATTTCCTATGTGCCTGGAACAACGAAGAACATGGGTGGCCGAAACGACACGGACACGGCGAAGTTACTGGAACTGGTGAATGCCTGGCGTGCGGTTCGAAATCTGGCGCCGATTTCCGCAAGTCAGATTCAGAACAGCAATTTCAACCGGTTTGACATTCGGTTGAGCCGGTCTCTCGCGCTGGGCGGAGGTCGGAGCGTCGATCTCGTCGCGCAGGTGTTCAACGTCTTCGGGCGCGATAACCTGATCGGCGGCACCGGCGGTACGTTCATCAACAATTCGCTCTCGAACGCGTTCGGCCAGTACAACGTCGCGGCGCCGCGGCAGGACGCTGAGGTCGGTATTTCATTCAAGTTCTAGGGGAAGGGGGGAAAGGGGGAAGGGGGAAGAGGTGGTCCAGTGGTCAGGTGACGGGCTCTTCCCCCTTCCCCCGAATCCCTTCGTTTAGCAATCAGCGTAAGGAGAGAACATGACACGCATCGCAACGTTCGCACTGGCCGTGGTGGCGACCGCCACCCTCGTCAGCGCGCAGACCGCGGGACCGGCGCCCGGCGAGTCACTCAGTCAGAGCTACCGCGGCAGCCAGGCGCGCAACGTCGAGTACCAGAAGATCGCGCCGTTCAAAGTGATGGACAACGTCTACTACGTTGGCCCTGGATCGGTGTCGGTATGGCTGGTGCCGACGAGCGCGGGATTGATTCTGATCGACACGGCGCAGGAGCCGTATGTCGACACGGTGATCGACAACATCCGGAAGGTCGGCTTCGACCCGAAGAACATCAAGTACATCCTGCTCACGCACGGCCACCTCGATCACTTCGGCGGCGCCACGAAAATCAAGGCGCTGTCCAGTGCGCGCGTCGCGCTGACCGAAACCGACTGGAATTTCATGGCCACGCAGCAGGCCAATGCGATCAAGAACGGTCGCGGGCCGAAGCCTGGTGACGAAGCGCCGCAGAAGGATATGGTGATCAAGGAAGGCGACACGATCACGCTGGGCGACACGAAGATGAAGGTGTACGTGCTGCCGGGACACACGCCGGGTTCACCCGCTTACGAGTTCACGGTGTACGACAACAAGAAGCCGTACAAGGGATTCGTGTTCGGCGGCCCCGGTCCCCGCAATGGCGTCGAGGGTGGTACCGAATTCCTCAAGAGCATCGAGCGGCTCGAGAAGGATTTCGCCGACGTGCAGGTGGCCCTCAATGTCCACAGCTTTCTCAACAGCTATCCGTATCCCAACAACATGGGCCTTCTGGAACTGCGCGACGTCAAGGCGAAGAATCCGAATGGACCGAATCCGTTCATCAACAACGCGCTCTGGCGTCAGTGGCTGAAGGACGCGCACGCCGGCGCGGTGAAGTACATCGCTGAGGAGAAAGCAAAAGCGCAGAAGGGTCAGACGAACTAGGAAATCACGAAACCCAAATCCCAAGGATGCTGGTGGAGTTCATCGGCTCCTTGGGATTTCGTTGTACGCTCCACTGCGATGATGACGTTCCTCGTCTGGACGCTCGTTGCTTTGGCCCTCGCGATCGCATTTTGGATTGCTCATCTGGTCAGGGACATCAACGAGAGATTCGACCAAATCGAGCACAAGCTCGACGTGATCATCTTTCAACTTGAAAGCAATGACTCGCAGGTGTCTGACTCACACCTTAAGAAATCCACGTAGTCCCGAACCCTTTGAGGTCGAGCGAAGATGCACCTTTCGATGCTCGACGGACTGCGCCTGTGAAGCCGCCGCCGCGTTTTTTCGTCTGACGCTGTCACGCGACTCACAGTCGACCGTTCGTGAACACGCGGCCGAGCGATACTCACGGTCATCAGTCTGCGACCCGGCCTGTGCCCTACCTCACAGATCGAACCCGCATCATCTGATTGCCGCCTCGCTGAAACTCGTAGGGAACACTCTCGATCGTCACAACAAGACTGCCGTCCCTGAGTCGTTGCGACACGCCGTCAACGTGCGGCGATCGTGCGGCTCCAAGCGCGAGCAGTGGAAATATTCGGACTTCACGAGCCACTCGGGTCATGTCAAAAATGGCGGTCACGTGGAAGTCCTCCGACAGCCGCTCGGAGTAGAGAAACAGGAAATGCGAGAAATCCGCGATAAACCGTTCCATCGCTGACACACGCAACGTCCGCAGCTCGTCGACGGAGCGAATGAGATTCCAGATAAATTCCTCTTGATTCCGCCGCGTCTGTTCGATGATGACTTCGGTGGTGTCGGCAATCCGCCGAGCGATGTCGGCTGCGCCAAATCGATACAGCGGATCACACGATGTGACGGAGAATCCAGCGGCGGTGGCTTCCGCATTGAAGCTCGCGGGCCCATCAGCACAGCCAAGAATCCGGAGTCGCAAGTCGTCCGAGGAAAGGTCGAACATCCGCCGATATTCATCGAACGAACGCCCCCATGGAACCTCTCCCTCTAACGTAAAGATGGGGCGTGATGCTCCGCTGCGGGCGTCCGGCCGCAGCTCACACGCGTTACGGATCGAGTGATGCGCCGTATGCCGCGAGCGCGATTGTGTCGTCCTCAGTGAGCCTCTGCACGGAGGGCTTCATCAGCGCGGCGTTGGCGCCGCTGCGCGCGCCCTGCTGGAAGTCATAGATCGCGCGGCCGATGTAGCTCGTCGATCGACCGGCGATCGGCGGCACGATGACGTTCTTGATCGTCATGCCGCGCAGGTCGGCGCCATGACACGTGCCGCACTTGGCCGACGCCACGAGCGCCTCGCCCTTCTTGAGGCTCCCAATCGGCGCATATGCAACAAAACCCGAGCGGGGATTGCGGAGGATGTTCGTCTGATATGTGTCCTCCGCCATCTCGACGATCCGGTTGCCGAGCGGAATCGTCTCGTTGCCCTCTTCTTTGAGCAAGAGCCCGTTCACTGTCGCGGTGAACTTCGGAGCGGCATCGGATTCGACGACGCGAACCCACTTTGTGTACTTGACCGACGAAAAATAGTCGGCAGCGGCCTGCGCTTCCTCCCCGGTCAGATTCCGTGCGATGGCCTGCATTTCGTAGCCGTTCGCTTTGTTGGGATCGGCCGTGTGTCGCTTGCCGGATTTGAAGTCGCCCAACTGTTGCAGGATGTAGTCGCGCGGCAAGCCCGACACGCTCCCGTTCTGCATCAACCCTTTGCCGTTCGGGAGGTGGCAGATGCCGCAGGCGCGCGCCCCATTGGCTTCCTTGCCGTGCGCGACGATGTCGGGCATCGGCGGGTGGTCACCGGGAAACCAGTCCGCGGGGTTGTAGCGCGCATTGATCTGAGCGACGGTGAACGTCCGATCGCTGCCGGCGAGCGTGCGTGGCGTGTTGTTGGGATCGGTCGGCAATCCGCCGGGCCGGTCACACGGATCGGCCCGCTCGCCCTGGCACTTCATCGTGTAGTCACCGGGCGTCGCTGGATATGCGATGTATCCGTAGGCCCAGAGCGGGATCGTCGTCATCTGCGCGCGTACAACGACAGCAGCGCCGCACAATGTGAGGACGAGCAGTCCGGCGAGTCGCATTCTCATGGCCGGCAGTCTAGCGTACGATTTCGCTGGATACTGGCGACCGGCTACCGCCTGCTGGCTCCGGATGACCGTAGTCGGGAGCCGGAAGCCTTGACACGGGATGATCAACGATCAGGAAATCTATTCACGTATCGGAGAAGAGGGATTTTCGTGCCTCATTGCCGCGTTCTATCGGCAGATTCCCGGCGACGAGGTTCTGGCGGCGATGTATCCGGCGCACGATCTCGCGGGCGCCGAGCAGCGGCTGCGCGACTTTCTGATCGGCCGGTTCGGCGGACCGCAGCGGTACATCGAGCTGCGCGGCCATCCGCGGCTGCGGATGCGTCACATGCCGTTCGCCGTGAACGCCGCCGCTCGCGAGCGATGGCTGCAGTTGATGACCAACGCGCTCGATGAGGTCAAGCTGCCCGCGGAGGTTGACGCGTTTCTCCGTGAATTCTTCGACGGCGTTTCGGCCATGCTCGTGAACCGGCCTGGTTAGTTGTTGGTGGTTGGTGGTTGGTAGCTGGTGGTTCTTGGTTCGTTGTTGGGTGTTGATGTGAAACGAGATCTTACTGACTCCGCCCAGCGCGCCGCGCTCGTTGCGCGTCTGCGGCGGCTTGCACCAGACAGTCCTCGCCAGTGGGGACGAATGACACCGCATCAGGCCGTCTGTCATCTGAGCGATGCGTTCCGCGCGATCATGGGCACCAAATCGGCATCGTCGATCGCGACACCGGTTTCGCGGACGGTGATCAAGTGGATTGCGTTGAACGCGCCGATGAAATGGCCGCCCGGCGTAAAAACGATGCCGGAAGTCGATCAGGAAATCGGCGGCACCAAACCTGTCGAGTTCGCGCGCGACCGCAACGAACTGGAGACGCTCATGGAGCAGTTTGCCGTCAAGCAGAGCCAGGAGTTGCAGCCACACCCGATGTTCGGGCGGATGACGACGGTCCAGTGGCGGCGATGGGGTTGGCTGCACATGGATCATCACTTGAGACAATTTGGCGTTTAATAGTCGTTCGGGCCCGAACGATTCGAACGACTGGATCTCTTATGAGCGATGAAGCGCTGCGCGAGCAACTCGTTCGCATTCTCGATTGGGAAGAAGCACACGTCGGCTTCGACAGGGCGATCGCTGATCTGCCGCCAGACAAGCGCGGTGCGCTCGCGGCCGGGTTCGAGCACAGCGTCTGGCAACTGCTCGAGCACATGCGCATCGCACAGGAAGACATCCTCGACTTCTGCGTGAATCCGAAATACGTACACACGATGAAGTGGCCGGAGGACTACTGGCCGAAACACCCGGCGCCGCCAAACACCCATGCATGGGACGAGTCGGTGGCTTCGTTCAAAAAAGAGCGCGAGCAGTTCAAGAAGCTTGCGCGCGAGACGAAAGATCTGTACGCCCTGGTGCCGACGGGCAAGGACCACCAGACGTACCTCCGCGGCATTCTGCTGCTGGCCGATCACAACACCTACCACCTTGGTCAGATTGTTGCGGTCCGGCGCGCGGTAGGGGCGTGGAAATGAAGTTAATGGGTGGCCGTACGTCCGAACAGTGGATCGCGCACTACGCGGCCAGCCATCAGCACCCGGTCAACCGTTTCTGCCACACGCTCGGCATCCCACTCATCGTCATGTCGATTGGTTGCTTCGCGATCGCCTGGATGACGTCCGGGCCGCTGCTGCTGCCTGCGGTGGTGTTTGTGGTCGGATGGGCGCTCCAGTTCCTCGGCCATGTCTTCGAAGGGAAGCGGCCGGAGTTCTTGCACGACTGGCGCTTTCTGCTCGTGGGCCTTCGCTGGTGGGTCGCGAAGATGCGCGGCCGGGCCTGAACGATCCGAACGATCCGAACGTTCCGAACGTTCCGAACGTTCCGAACGATGTTTCAGGAGAGCCGCCGCTCGATTCGCCGATCGGGAATGAACCAGATCAGCACGACGGTGACATACAGCGCGTAGGCGAGCCACCGATTCGTGAAGGCGAGTGGAATCGCGACGGTGTACATGGCAAGCGAGGCGTAGCCTTTCACATCGCTGCCGATCGCCTCCTTCAACCTCGAATGCTGACCCTGTGCGGCGATGATCGTTCTCGTGAGCAGCGTGTAGGCGATCGCGGCCATCAGCAGCACGGCGCCATAGACGGCCGTCGGCAGTGGCGCGAAATTGTTGCGTCCCATCCATCCGGTCGAAAACGGAATCAGCGACAGCCAGAAGAGCAGATACAGGTTCGCCCACAGAATGCCGCCCGTCATGCGATCAGCCGCATGGATCAGATGGTGGTGGTTGTTCCAGTAGATGCCGACGACGACGAAGCTGAGGATGTAGGTGATGAACACCGGCACGATCGGCTGCAACGCATCCCAGTCCGCGCCCTCCGGGACGCGCAGCTCCAGCACCATGATCGTGATCAGGATGGCAATGACGCCGTCGCTGAATGCCTCGAGGCGCGTCTTGTTCAAGACAGCGGGATGGCGGCGGCCGAAGCAAAACCGCGGAGCTGCTGCTGGATGACGCGAATGTTCTTCGGTCCCATGCGCAGCAGCTGCTTCTGTGCGCCGTTCAGCGCGTCGAAGCGTGGGTCGACGTAATCGTAGCCGATGCCTTCACCGCCCTGTTCGACGCGGACATCGCCGTCGACCGCGGGAACCTGCAGCAACCCGCCGATGGCGCGCTCGACGGCGCGATCGATCGACTCCTGATTGCCGAGCTCGTCATACGCCATCTGCAGCAGCGGCTTGAACGATCGGTACAGCCGTCCGGCGCCGCCCGCGTCGATCGACGCCGCGGCGTCAGCGATTGGCGTGAATCGATCGTAGGTGCGTGGATCGATCACCACGTTCGCCCCTCGCGTCATGACGCGGAATTGCCCGGCTGGCTTGAGGACACGGAGGTGCCGCGCCGGGTTGACGCCGTGCGAGATGTTCTCGACCACTGTTGCGAAGTTACGGACGAGGCCTTTGGTGGCGAGCCAGGCGGATACGAGCCGGTTCGAGGACAGCAGTCCGATGCGTTGCCGCACCAGCGCGTCGCTGTCGTCGAGCGGCGGCAAATCGATCCGCTCCACATCGTCCTGGGCGGCTTTCGGCAGAGTCGGCGCAGCCGCAGCAGCCTGCCGCGGCGCCGAAGTCGGCGCCGTACGGCGGCCGAAGGTCAGATACCCGATCACAGCCAGCGCGATCAGGGCCACCACGACTACGGACGCAAACAGCACATTGCGCGTACCGCTCGAGTCGCCGGTTCCTCCCGAAAACGATCGATCGCCTGTGGGCGATTGAAATTCATATTCGTCGTCGTGTTCGATCTCGGGCATGGCGCGGATGTTACCCCTTTTCCTCGCCTGTCACACATGAGTCGCGCCACATCGATCGCGGCACGCGCCTTGATGATGGGTCCACCATCCAGGAGGTCTCATGACTGATCAACTGAAAGGGAAGCGTGTTGCTGCGCTCGCGGCTGAAATTCGGCGCGCTCTAGCGGCGCAATATTTGGATCAGAGGTCCTTATGCAGGTTGAACTCACAACGGAAGAGGCGAGCGCATTGAAGGCGCTGCTTCGTGACACCATCCCGGACCTGAAGCGCGAGATGGCGCGCACCGACGATCGGCAGTTCCGTCACGAGCTCGTGCAGCGCGAAGAGCTGTGCGAACGGCTGATTGCGCGGCTCGACAGCGGCACTGCGAGGACACCATGATCCGGAAGCTGAAATCAGGCGAGTACCGGCTCTACTCGCGCAAGAAGGATTCAAAGACGGGTCGCCGTCGCAACCTCGGCACGTTCAGCAGCCGCGCGGCCGCCGAGAAGCACGAGCGCGCGGTGCAGTACTTCCAACGTCACTAACTCCCAACTTCCAATTCCCAACTCCCAAGGTTCGGGTAGCGTCTTGGGAGTTGGAATTTTGAGATTGGAAGTTAAAACCGCCCAACAAACCCGCTGATGACCGGTACGCGCCGGCCGGCCGCTGCTGCAGCCGCATCGGCCGCCAGTTCGGGCTCGAGGTCTCCGAAGGTCCGGAGCAGGTCGCCTTCCATGGCCGCGACGGGCACGCCGTTGCGGTACACGATTCGGTTCGCGGCGGAGGCGCGAATCCGCTCTTCGCCTGTGATGATGCCGGTCAGGTTCAGCGGATCTGCGGCGCTGATCGTGATCAGGTGATCGTCGGGCTTGGAACGTCGCACCCCGCGCAGCCGTTCCACGGCGTCGGGCAACGCGAACTGTTCGCCTGACATTCCCGCCACGAACCGTCCACCGCGAATCTCGCCGCGTGCTTCAAGTCTGCGGTAAACGCGCACGAGCTCGCGCCATGGGACATCAATCGCCTCTCTTGTCAGCAGGCGGCGGAAAATCACGCCGTATCGCCGAAGCAGCGTCCATGCGAACGTTTCGATCGAACGTTCGGATCGTTCGGGTCGTTCGCTTGATTTGCGAACAAGAAACCATCGACCGGATGCGCCTGCGTGATTGCGTCGTGCAGCCGTGCGATTCGGAGCCCCGACAATCGCACGGAGTCCCTCGAATCCATCCGAGCTGATCGCGCCGGCCGCCACGAGTTCGGCGATCGCGCTGCGAAGTTCTTCGTCCGTGAGCGTGCACGACGCCGCGATGTCATTGGCGAATGAAGCTCCGCGAGTGCTTAAGTGTTCAAGGACGCCTGTGGCGCAAGCCTTTATGGCTTGCGCAGCCTGTGACGCCGTTGATCCCGATAGAGCCAGCCAAGCATGCGTGTGCTCGCGGAGGAACAATGCGATGGGTGTGGCGCCGACAACCTGAGTAGGGCCCGACGAAAGCCGCGCCCATGCCACCGAACCCGTGAGACAGAGCACGTCGAGCATCGATGGATCGTACTGGTCAACGCGTCCCGCGAGGATGTCGCGCTCCCACGCGCGCGCGGGCACTTCGACGCCATCAAGCTGTGTGATCACCTCGCGCAGACCATCAACGCCGATTAACCGCGACGGGCGGTCGATGTGCTGCCAGGCCAACAGGAAGCGCATGAAATCGGCGGCGCTCACCGGCGCGATCTCCGCACGCAGTCGATGCAGCGTGTACCGGTGCATCCGGGCAAGCAGACGGCGGTCGCACCACTGCACTCGGGATTCGGGATTCGGGGTTCGGGATTCGAACATTCCGCGCAACACGGCGCCTTCAGACTCGAGCGTCAGCAGCGCGGCGTCCGCCTCGCTCTCGGTAATTGCCAACGACCCGCCCAGGTCGAAAGCTGTCGTCGGTCCGACCATCGCAAGCCGCCCGCGGAGGAGTTCGACGATGGCGCTCTCGCGCGTCCAGGCACGTGCCGCACGTGCTGGCGGCGCGGTGATTGGCGGATCCAGTACGGCATCCGCGTGAACCGTCTGCCATTCCGGTAGTCGTTCCGCGGCAATCAAGATCGTGACGGGGTTCGGGGCTCGGGATTCGGGATTCGAAGAACTCACAACCGCCCAAGTCGTCCGTCCCGCCTCGATCAACTCAGTTGTAGGAATCGGGATTTCGGACGGAGACAAAAATCCCGCGGTGAGCAACGCATCGTGCAATTCGTCTGCGTCACGCGGATCCGGACGGACCTCGTCGCGCACGCGCGCGATGGCATCCGCGTCGAGCACGCCCATCTCGCTCCCAGCCTGATCGGACGGCATTCGCGTCTGCACGGCGTGCGTCCGCCGCTCCTCGAGCGGCGCATCGTCGAGAAAGGCGTATGGCTTTGCATTGATGATCTCGTGCGCAAACGCGGATGGCTCCGGCGTATCGCGAGCGACGAGACGAAGCTCGCCAGCATGGATGCGGGTAAGCACGCGTGTCAGGCCCTCGAAATCCATCGCCTCTTCCAGACAGTCGCGCACGGTCTGCTTGACAAGCGGGTGATCGGGAATCTCTCTGTCGCCCGGGATGTTTTCGAGGCACGCGGCCGCGTCGGGAAAGATCGCCGCCATCAGGTCGTCGGCGTGCATGCGCTGCAGCTGTGGCGGCACCTTGCTGCCGCCGCGGCTTCGCGGTACGGCGAGCGAGATGGTCGTGTTCCATCGCCACCGCGTCTTGAACAGAGGCGCGTCGAGCATCGCCTGCACGAGAATCTCGCGCGTCGTGGCCGGATGCAGATAACGAAAGACGTCGGATAGCGGAAATGAATGCTGCGGGCCGAGCGACAGCAGCAGCGCGTCTTCGGTGGCTGCGGCCTGCAGCTCGAAATTGAACTGACGGCAGAAACGCTTTCGAAGCGCCAGCGTCCACGCCTTGTTGATGCGGCTTCCAAACGGTGCATGGAGAACGAGCTGCATGCCGCCGGATTCGTCGAAGAACCGCTCGAGCACGAGCGTCTGCTGCGTCGGGATGACTCCAAGCGCTGTCCGCCCGGCAGTGAGGTAGCTCGCCGCCTGCTCGGCGCCCCCCTCGCACAGGCCTGTTTCGGCGACCAACCAATCAACAAGGGGCGCGGACCCTTCCGGCCGGAGCGGCGCGGACCCTTCGGGTCCGCGTAAGCCTGAACGACTGGCCGCTTCATCAAACTCCCGGCGCAGATCCGACACCGCGCGAGACAGCTCATCGCTGCGCGCCGGCGCTTCTCCGAGCCAGAAGGGAATCGTCGGTGGCGCTCCATGCGCATCGCGAACTCGCACTGTGCCGCCGCCGACCTTCATCACCTGCCACGAGGCATTGCCAAGCTGGAAGATATCGCCGGCGTTGCTTTCGATGGCGAAGTCCTCGTTCAGCGTCCCGATAAACGTGTCTTCGGGCTCGACGACAACCCGGTAGTCGGCGACTTCGGGGATCGCACCGCCAGAGGTCAGCGCCAGCATCCGCGTCCCTCGTCGTCCTTTGACCACCGAGTGCACTTCATCGCGATGCACGAGCGCTGCCCGTCGGCCCCGGCGGGTCGAAAAGCCGTCTGCGAGCATCGAAACGACCGCGTCGAAGTCGCCACGTCCGAGCAACCGATATGGCCACGCGCGGCGCACGAAATCGAACAGGTCGTCCTCGCGCATTTCGCGCGACGAGGCCTCCGCCGCAATCTGCTGCGCAAGGACGTCGAGCGGCGCATCGAGCGAGACGATGCGGTCCAGTTCTCCCTGGCGAACGGAGCGGAGAAGCGCCGCACACTCGATCAGGTCGTCGCGCGAAACAGGCAGCAGCCGACCCTTGGGCGTACCGGCGATCGTATGGCCGGAGCGACCGACTCGCTGCAACAGGGTGGCGATGCGATGCGGAGAGCCGACCTGACAGACGAGATCCACGTGGCCGATGTCGATGCCGAGCTCGAGCGAAGCGGTGGCGACAAGCGCCTTCAGCGATCCGTTCTTCAGCCGGTGCTCGGCGCTGAGCCGGATCTCCTTCGAGAGGCTGGCGTGGTGCGCGGTGACCGCGTCTTCGCCGAGGCGGTCGCTCAAATGCCGCGCTGTGCGCTCCGCCATCTTGCGCGTGTTGACGAAGATCAGCGTCGTCCGATGTTCGGAAATCAGCTGCGTCAGGCGCTCGTAGTACTCCTCCCAGACTTCATGCGACATCACCGCGGCGAGCGGCGATCGGGGAATCTCGATCGCGAGGTCGATCTCGCGGCGGTGCCCTTCGTCGATGATCGCGCATTCGTCAGATCGATTGCCGACGAGAAACCGCGCAACCTCTTCGATCGGCTTCTGTGTTGCGGACAGGCCGATCCGTTGCAGGCCACGGTAGGGGCCGACCTTAAGGTCGGCCCCTACGATCGATGAATTTACGATTGCCTCTAATCGCTCCAACGAGAGCGCGAGATGCGCGCCGCGGCGGCCGCCGATCACCGCATGGATCTCGTCGACGATGACGGTGCGGACGGTTCGCAGCATCTCGCGACTGCGTGCCGAGGTGAGCAACAGGAAGAGCGATTCCGGCGTTGTGACCAGAATGTGCGGCGGCTTCCGCAGCATCGCCGCCCGCTCGGATGACGTCGTGTCTCCAGTTCGCACCGCCGCTGTTAGTCGCGGCGCCGGGCTTCCTTCGGCTTCGGCAAGCTCACGAATTCCGCGCCGCGGCTCAGCAAGATTCGTGTGAATGTCGGCGCTCAATGCCTTGAGCGGGGATACGTAAACGACGCGAACTTCGTCCCCCACTCCTTCGCGGACGAGATCGTCGATGGCACTCAGAAACGCCGCGAGCGTCTTGCCGGATCCGGTCGGCGCGGCAATGAGCGTATGGCGCCCTTCGCGAATCGCGGCCCAGCCATGCAGCTGTGCGGCCGTCGGAGTGCCCAGCGTTTGTTCGAACCAGCGTGCGACGAGAGGGTGGAATCCTGGGAGCATTGCAGGGACTTCTCAGTTGGCGGAATGTCCGCGACCTTGACGCTCGCGGCGGAGTCAGAACGATTTTATAGCAGCGAATTTGCTCAACGGCTATTCGGTCAGGGCACCCCGAACCAGGACGACCATCGAACGACGCCCGACAGACGTAAATGACCACGTTCCCATCGCCTTGCATCACCAGGTACGCACCGTTGTATCCATTGGTGCGGGTATCGAAGCGCGCCTGGAAATTCGCGTCATAGACCACGAAATTCCCGTCCCACTGCATGACCGCGAGCCCAGGCTCATGCTGCCTTACCCGGAAATCGTGGACGACGGCGCCGTTCACGTCATAGACGAGCAGCGCACCAGTCTCTGCCTCATACGTCAACCGATACCGTCCGTTGTCCGACCGCAACGATCCGCTTGGCGGAATTGAACGTTGATGTACAAGTGCGCCCGGATTGTCGGCGCGCGGCAGATTCAGATCCCAGATGCCACATCCGTCATACGGTGGTTTCCGCCGATTTGCCGGGCTGAAGAACCAAATCGGCTCCCAGGTTTCAGAGATGCTGGCATTGCCGTAGTTGTGAGCCGTGACATTCGCCGACAGGCCGGTGCAGAAGAATCCCGCCCGACCGTCGGGCGCGGAGGGATTGTTGTCGTGGATGCTGCCGTCACCAATCCCGTCGATTGCGAGATTCACAACCGCTCCGCTGATCGTGTTCCCGTAGATCTCGGCGGCATTCGTCGTCGACATATACGGGCTCCAGGGATTCCACCACGGTTCATCACCAACCACGAGGCCGAACGCCATCTGGTTCGGCGCCGACACGATTGTGTTGTTTCGATAGACGCTTCCAGAGTGGTCCGCGTCGGGGCCGAAGGTCCCGACGTTCAGGCCGGCGAAGGCGTGTGACGACAGGTTGGTGATGGCATTGCCCTCGACAACGCACCCGAATCCGCCTCCGATGATGAGATTGACATCCGTGTTGTCGGTGAACGTGTTGTCGTGAATGTGACCTCCATTACAGTTCCACACGGTCAGACCGTCTGCCCATCGGCCAGTCGCCTCCCACATGTCACGGCCGTTGTCCGCGAAGGTGCTGCCGGTGATCTCGAAGCCTTCTCCCGTCACTTCCATCCCCGATTTGCAAATGGCATTCATCGATACGACATGGGTGACGGTCCAATTGCGTCCCGTCAAGACAACGTTGCCGAGTTCCCGGTTCCACGCACATTCGCTGTCGCTCTGACTGAGTCGCTCGAAACGGTTGCCGTCGAAGACAACGGATTGGAGCGAGTAGTCGTCACGAGGCGTCATGCCCCAGTTGTCATCTGCCACCAGAATATGACCGTGAAGATTTGGTGTGGCTCGCAGCGTGGGACGGTTGTCTCCGTCGGTTTCACCTCTCAGGACCGTGCCGCTGGCGACGACTTCGAGTGTCGTGTCGATGTCGTACACACCTCCGTCCTGCAGGACGACGGTACCGCCTGCGTTCAGACACGATTGGATGTCTGCGGCGGCGGCGCCACTGGGAATCGATTCCGCGCAGTTCACGTGCGCCCAGGATGCCGCAGAAGAACCGATGAGGAGCACAATGGCGAGCGCCGGCGAGTACGTGGGGGGCATGGTCGACGGATGGTAGTTCGCTGGAGCTGAATGCAGGCGTATGGACCTCGAGAATTTGTGAAAATCGCATACGGCGCCGTGCAGACCCGGATACCGTTTTCCCATCGCGAGCGCGAGGGCGTCACCATTGCCGATGGTGCAGTCTGGCTCAAGCACTGGCTCAGCGTCGATGAACAGCGCGCACTCGTCGATCAGTGCGACGCGATCATGAATGGGCCTGCCGGCGGTTATGTCCCCGACGTGCGCGGCGGCGGTAAGATGCGCGTGCGCATGGTGTGCCTCGGGCGGCACTGGAATGCGCTCACCTATAAATACGAGTCAACGCGCAGCGATCACGATCACGCGCCGGTGGCGGCGGTGCCGGAGGAGTGGGTGCAGCTCGCGTCGCGCGCCGCAGCAGAAGCCGGCTTCCGCTTCGCACCCGACCTCTGCATCATGAACTGGTACGATGCGGACGGCCGGATGGGTCTGCACCAGGACAAAGACGAAGGACACGAGTCGATCGCGGCAGGGCTGCCGGTTGTGTCGATCTCGCTGGGCGAGACGGCGCGTTTTCTCTTCGGTGGTCTCAGGCGGCGGGATCCGATTCAGTCGTTGTTGTTGGAGTCGGGCGATATTTTCGTGTTCGGTGGCGCCGCCCGTCTCCGGTACCACGGCGTGTCACGTATCGTTGCCGGCACGTCGCCCCCGGAACTTGGAACCGAAGGACGCTTCAACCTGACATTTCGAAAGTATTGACGATGAGATTGCTGCCGTTCTTTTTCGCGTTGTCGATCGCTTCAGGCGCATCGGCGCAGACCATCCACGACGAAGTCCTTTCGCAGCAGGACGGGCCATCCATCCACTACGCGATCTCGGTCCCGCGCGACTACCGCCGCGAGCCGGTGCCGCTCATTCTGGCGCTGCACTTCGGCGGCGATCCGCGTGGTGCAGGGCACGCGATGCTGCAGATTCTGATTCAGCCCGCGCTCGGCGAGCTCGGCGCCGTCATTGTCGCGCCCGATTCGCTGGACGGCCGATGGAGCACGGCTGCCAACGAACGCGCGGTGAACGCACTGCTCGCGGCGGTTGAGAACAAGTACGCCATCGACCAGAAGAAAGTCATCGTGACCGGGTTCAGCATGGGCGGTCAGGGGACCTGGTATTGGGCCGACAAGTATCCGGATCGCTTCAGCGCCGCAGTGCCGCTGTCGGGAACGCCGACGGCGTCGGCGGCAACCTGGCGCATCCCGGTCTTCGCGGTTCACTCGCGCGACGATCAGGTTCAGCCGATTGGTCCGACGGAGCAGCGGATCGCGGAGCTCAAGAAGCGCGGCGTCAACGCACAGATCGTTGTGCTCAGCGGCATCCAGCACTTCGAGACCTACAAGTTCGTCGACGGCTTGCGTCAGGCAGTGCCGTGGATTCGAGACGTCTGGAAGGTGAAATGAAGAAGATGATCGCTGGGCCGCGTAAAGCCGGCCCCTACGTACTGGCGCTGGCCGCTGCCGTCGCACTGTCACTTCCGCTTGCGGCGCAGAATGCGGGGTGGGACGCGAAGTTCCGCGCGATTCCGAACAGCAAGAACATCGGCGACTACATGAAGCGGATGAGCGCGCGACCGCACCATCTCGGCTCCGCCTACGACAAGGACAACGCCGAGTGGATCTTGTCGAAGTTCAAGGAATGGGGGTGGGACGCACGGATTGAAACATATGACGTGCTCTTCCCGACGCCGAAGGATCGTTTCGTCGAAATGGTGGCTCCCACCCCGTTCACGTTGACGCTCGAAGAACCGGCGGTTGCAGAGGATCCGACGTCGGGACAGAGAAGCGAGCAGTTGCCGTCCTTCAACGCGTACTCAATCGACGGCGACGTGACGGGCCCAATCGTCTACGTCAACTACGGCCGGCCGCAGGACTACGACGATCTCGATCGGCGCGGCATTTCGGTGAAAGGCGCAATCGTCCTCGCGCGATACGGCAATTCGTGGCGCGGCATCAAGCCGAAAGTCGCCGCCGAACATGGCGCCATCGGCTGCCTGATCTACTCGGATCCGGCAGATGACGGTTACGCCGTCGACGATGTGTTTCCGCAGGGACCCATGCGCAACAGCAGCGGTGTGCAACGCGGAAGCGTCATGGACATGCCGACCTATCCTGGCGATCCACTGACGCCGGGCGTCGGCGCCACGCCCGACGCAAAACGGCTCGACCTCAAGGAGGTCACCACGCTGACGAAGATTCCGGTGTTGCCGATTTCCTATGCGGACGCGCAACCGCTGCTCGACGCGCTGCGTGGTCCCGTCGTGCCCGAGCCGTGGCGGGGGTCGCTTCCCGTTACGTATCACTTCGGCCCCGGTCCGGCGCGCGTGCACATGCGGCTGGCGTTCAACTGGAATCGGGTGCCCGTCCATAACGTGATCGCGCGGATGCAAGGCTCGGCCTACCCGGATGAGTGGGTGATTCGCGGTAATCATCACGACGCCTGGGTGAACGGCGCGCAGGACCCCGGCTCGGGCATGTCGGTGGTACTGGAAGAGGCGCGCGCGCTCGGGGAGCTGGCGAAACAGGGATGGCGTCCAAAGCGGACGTTGATCTACGCGGCGTGGGACGGCGAAGAACAGGCGCTGCTCGGATCCACGGAGTGGGTCGAGGACCATGACAAGGATCTGCGCGAGCATGCGGTGGCGTATATCAACTCGGACGGGACGGGACGCGGATTCTTCAATGCGTCGGGGTCACATTCGCTCGAACAGATCGTCAACGGCGTCGCGCGCGACGTCGAGGATCCGGAGACGAAGTTGACGGTGTGGAAGCGAGCGCAGGCACGTGCCGTCACGAGAGGATCGAAAGAGGAGCGGGCTGAAGCGCGGTCGCGCCCGGATCTGCGGATTGCAGCGCTCGGCTCCGGCTCCGACTACTCGGCGTTCCTGCAGCACAACGGCGTTCCCTCTGTAGATATCCGCTTCGGCGGCTTCGACGCGAGTGACGGCGTGTACCACTCGGTCTACGACGACTACTACCACTTCACGAAATTCCTCGATACGGACTTCTCGTACGGACGGACGCTCGCGCAGGTCGGCGGAACGCTGATGATCCGCCTCGCCGATGCGGACCTGCTACCGCTGGAGTTCACCAATGTTGCGGATACCGTCCAGACGTATGTGAAGGAGCTCGAGACCCTGCTCAAGACGCAGCAGGATGACGTGCGAGAGCGCAACCGCCAGATCGAGGAGGGCGTATTCCGCGCCATCAACGATCCGAAACGACCGCTTCAAGCGCCAAAGATCGAACGGGTGCCGCCGGCCTTGAACTTTGCGCCCCTCGAGAACGCAGCGGAGATGCTGACGCAGGCGGCGGCGCGTTACCGCAAAGCCGCCGACGCGGCGCAGCCGAAGGCCGCAGCGAACCTGCAGGTGATCCGTCAGGTGAATGCGCGGTTGATGCAGGCGGAGCGGCAGTTAGTCGATCCCGCAGGATTGCCGCGGCGGCCGTGGTACCGGCACCTGTTGTACGCCCCGGGGTTCTACACTGGATATGCGGTGAAGACAATGCCCGGCGTGCGCGAAGCGATCGAGCAGAAGGAGTACAGCGGCGCGGATACCGCGATCGGTCGCGTTGCCAAAGCGCTCGAGCGCGAAGCAATGCTGCTCGATGCCGTCTCAGCGCAACTCGAGTCGATCCGCTAGCTAGTTTGTTGCGCCGACCGTCGGCGCCTGCGCCGGGTAGGCCGGGTCCTTTCCGCCTTCGCCAAGGCTACGGCGGACCGCCGTAGCGCGCAGCGCGGAGGCTGGTTGGACCCGGCAATTCAGGAACTTCGAGGTCTTCAGCCAGGCGGGATCGGGATAATAGGAGAAGATCACCCCTCCATCGCGGACGGTGTCGATCACCTGCCGCGCCACTGCCGCACGCAATGCCGGGCATCCCCAGCTGCGGCCGAGCCGTCCATGGGTCTGGGCGATGTTCGCATCGACGTAGGGTGCACCGTGCATCACGATTGCGCGCTCGCGCGCGTTGCCGTTGAAGCCCGGTTCAAGGCCATCCAGCCTTAGCGAGTAGCCGTTATGCCCCACGTAGGTGTCGCCTGTCCGGAAGAGCCCGAGACTCGTTTTGCGGCTTTCCATCGCATCGGAGAACCTCGTGGCCATGTTGTCACCGCTATTGCGGCCGTGCGCCACGAGCTCGTTGAACCGCAGCTTTCCGCTGCGCAGATCGAACACCCACAGGCGAGGTGTGGTCGACGGCCGCGAGTAATCAATAAGCGTCAACGTTGGCGGCGCCTCCAGATCACCGGACGCGATCCCGCACGACACCGCTCCGAGCGCGAGGTTCAGGAGGTCGGCAGAAACACCCGACCTGATGGCAGCGGCGCGATCGACCGTTACTGACCGAGATCCGGGATCTGGGATCCGGGATCCGGGACCGTCTGCTTTGGCGCCGAGCGGCACAGCCAGGAAACAGACCAGTATGGCGAGCGCAACGGTAACCAGAAATCTGCTCATCAGTTGCTGCAAGTCCCTGAAATCACGAGCGGGTTCACCATGTTACGGTCCGTATCACGCCTGTTCAAGCCGGACAGCACGCGCAATCTCCGCGCTAACTACGGAGCGCTCCCAACGGCAGCCCACGTCATGAGCGCCATCATCCTTGCGTGCTGTCTCCCTCGCGGTTGCCTGGATGAACCGTGGCCTGACGTGATCCCCACAGCGCGAGCGCGCACGTCAGGAAGCGCTGCTCGCGCGATACGACGTCGCGCGCGCCTTAATTCTTCGACGTATGAGGCACGCTTCAGTGGATAATCTTTCCCGACCTTCTCCCGCGCTCGTGCGCGGGTTCCGGTGCGACCACACGCATCGGAGCGCAACGCGCAGAGGCGGAAGGAGCTGACATGGCGAAGAAGACGGCGAGGAAAGCGGCGAACGGGTCGAAGAAGACAGGTGGACGCAAGCGCACCGCGAACGCGGCGTTCATGCGTCCGGTGGCGCCGGACGGCACCCTGGCGGAAGTCGTAGGCCCCAAACCGATTCCACGCACGGAAGTCACCAAGCGGCTCTGGGCGTACATCAAGAAAAACGGACTACAGGACAAGAAGAACAGGCGGATGATCAATGCCGACGGCACGCTGAAGGCGGTGTTCGGCGGCCGGTCGTCCGTCAACATGTTCGAGATGACGAAGCTGGTGAGCAAGCATCTCAAATAGGGCAGGTAGGGCGTGTGGGGCGGGTAAGGCGGGTGCTCGCTCCGCGACGACGTCCTCACCCGCCCAACCCGCCTACCAGCCTTACCCGCCTAACGCGCGTCAGATAATATCGACTGAATCATGCGACGTGCGGTTCTTCTGGCCATCGTGGTGTCGGTCTGCGCGGGTTGCGGCGACGACACGCCGACATCGCCTTCATCTACCCCTGCTGTCAACGGCACCGAACGCTTCGATGCCATCATCAACGTCAGGGACTCGAAGTTCTACCCGTTTTCCGTTGGCTCCAGCGGAACGACGACGATCAACCTTGCAAGCCTCTCACCCATCGATCGGCCGGGCGTCGTGAATGCGACGATGGAGATTGGGTGGGGAAAGGCGATCAAGGACGACAGCGGAACGGTGATTGGCTGTGATCTCGCCCGAGTGACGCAGACCACGCCGGGGCTCACCGCCCAATTGAGCGACACGCTGACGCCGGCCTCCGACTACTGCGCGAACATTGCGGATGTGGGCGGATTGCGGGAGTCAGTGAATTTCTCGATGCGGATTTCGCACCCATGAATCAGGCTTCCGGCTTCCGACTTCCGGCTTCCGTGATGGTGTTCACCGCAGCGATGGTGTTCGCCGGCTGCGGCAGCGATAAAACGCCGACCACTCCCAGCACCACGTCTGGGCCGATGACGGAGAACTGGTCGAGCGTGATCGCGCCGGGCGGCGCGAGCACGCGAACCTTCACGCTGAATTCGGCGGGGACGATCGTGGTCACGTTGACAGTCGGCCCGACGGTCGGTCTTGGCGTCGGGTTGCCCCGCACCAACGGCGGCGGGTGCAGGCTTGGTGTGTCGGTGAATGCGTCGCCAGGCACGGCGCCGCAGATCAACACGCAGGCCGACGCCGGGCAGTACTGCGTGCAGGTGTACGATCTGGGCACGCTGACCGATCCAGCCGGGTTCGCGCTGAAGATCGACCATCCGTGACCGACGTGTACGAGGAGTTTCTCGCCGACTATCCCGACTACGCCTCAACGCACGGGATCGACGCGCTGCGCGCGCGCGAGTACCGGCGTCTCGACGATCAGCAGCACGTCTATCTCGATTACACCGGCGGCAGCCTTCACGCAGAATCGCAGGTGCTCGAGCATGCGGGGCTGCTGAACGCGCACATCTTCGGCAATCCGCATTCTGCGAGTCCGTCCTCGCACAGCATGACGAAACTGGTCGAGCAGGCGCGCAGGGCAGTGCTCGACTGGTTCAACGCGTCGCCGGAGGAGTACGTCGCGATTTTCACCGCCAATGCGACCGGCGCTCTCAAGCATGTGGGCGAGTCGTATCCGTTCAGCCCCGGCGCGGGGCTGCTCCTCACGGTCGACAATCACAACTCCGTGAACGGCGTTCGCCAGTTCGCGCACGCCAGGGGAGCGCCCGTGGAATACGCGCCGCTGATGCTGCCGGAGCTGCGCATCGATCGCGGCAGCCTGGATGCGATGCTGATGGCGCCTTCTACGGGGCCCGGGCTATTCGCGTTTCCCGCGCAGTCGAACTTTACCGGCGTCAAGCACCCGCTCGACCTCATCGAGCTTGCCCACACGCGGGGGTGGGACGTACTCGTCGATGCCGCCTCGTTCGTGCCGACCAGTCGCCTCGATCTGTCTCAGGTCAAACCCGACTTTGTCAGTGTTTCCTTCTACAAGATGTTCGGATATCCGACCGGTGTGGGATGCCTCCTCGCGCGCAGCCCCGTACTGGCGGCGATGAAGCGGCCGTGGTTTGCGGGCGGCACCGTGAGCTTTGCGACCGTCGGTGGACGAGCGTGCATCCTGTACCGGGGCGAAGCGGGCTTTGAAGACGGGACCCTCAATTACCTGGCGATCCCGGCCGTCGAAGCAGGACTCCGTCATCTGCAATCGGTTGGCATCGACACGATCAATACACGTGTCCGATGTCTAACGTCGTGGCTGCTGAAGCGTCTGGTACTGCTGCAGCACAGTAACGGTCATCACATGGTCCGGATCTACGGTCCGACCACCACTGACTCGCGCGGCGCCACGATCGCGATGAACTTCTACGATCCCGAGGGACATCTCATCGACTATCGACGTGTCGAGGAGATGGCCGGCGCAGCGGGCATCTCGCTGCGAACTGGCTGCTTCTGCAACCCCGGCGCGGGCGAAACCGCAGAAGGGATCACGGAGGCCGACGTGCGGGCGGCTCTCGAACTCGACGCCAATATGAGCCTTGGCCGCTTTCTCGAGCTGGTCACGAGCCGCGGCGGCAAGAGCGCCGGTGCGATGCGGGTCTCATTCGGCCTGGTCAGCAACTTCGCCGACGCACACAGGTTCGTGCAATTTGCCGAAAGCCTCCGCGATCAAACACGGCTTGCCATTGGCAGCGTGACATGCGACATCGCAGAGGGGCGCGCGATTCGCGACGGCGCCTGAGCGGCATAGATCGTGGCGCTCGTCGCACCGTACGGCACCTGGACGTCTCGCATCTCCGCCACGACGGTTGCCGAACAGGCACTCCGCCTCGGTTTTGTCGCCTGTGACGGCGACGACATTTACTGGCTCGAGGGGCGTCCCCAGGAAAGCGGGCGCAATGTCCTCGTCAGACGCAGCGCTGATGGCACGGTTGCCGACCTCACACCGCGAGATCACAACGTCCGGAGCCGGGTACACGAGTACGGCGGTGGGGCGTACGTCGTGTCGAATGGCGTGGTCTATTACTCCAACTTTGCGGACCAGCGGATTTATCGGATCGGCGGGTCGTCGGCGAGTGGCTCCAGTTCGCCGCCGGACCCGCCCTACGTACCAATTCCAATTACTCCCGAAGGCAAGTGGTTCTATGCGGACGCGACAGTAGACGAGCGCCGGCAGCGACTCATCTGTGTGCGCGAGGATCACACACACGAACGACGTGAGCCGATCAACACCCTCGTCTCCATTCCACTAGATGGCGATCCGAACGCCGGTCAGGTGATCGCGTCCGGGTATGACTTCTACTCGACACCCCGACTGAGCCCCGACGGCTCGCGACTTTGCTGGCTGTCCTGGCGCCATCCCCAGATGCCGTGGGATGGCACCGAGCTGTGGGTTGCCACCATCGGTGACGGAGGGATGCTCGAGAACGTCGAGCTTGTGGCCGGCGGACCGCATGAATCCATTTTTCAACCTGGCTGGTCGCCTGGCGGCGCGCTCTACTTCGTCGGCGATCGCACCGGATGGTGGTCACAGTACAGATGCAACCTCCGGCGTGAGCCGATTGAGATAACTCCGGTGCTCTGGCAGCCAGCCGAGGAGGCGGAATTCGGCCGTCCACAATGGATGTTCGGATGGACGACCTGGGCGTGCGTGGACGACCGACGGATGGTGGTGGCCTACGCTCGTCGCGCACGCTGGGCGCTGGCGCTGATTGATACCGAAACAGGGACGCTCACCGACGTCGCAACGGACCTCGAGCCGCTCGAATCGCTGACGGCGAATGCGACACACGCAGTCTTTGTCGGCGCATCGCCCTCGCACGCTGCGGCCGTCGCACGATGCGAGCTTGTCACCGGCGCCACAGAGATACTCCGGCCGGCATCGTCACTGACGTTCGACGAGCGCGACATATCGATACCGGAGGCGATTGAATTTCCGACAGAAGGAGGCGTCGCCGCGCACGCCTTCTACTATCCACCGCGCAATGCCGAGTACCAGGCGCTGCCGTCGGAGCGTCCACCTGCGATTGTGATCAGCCACGGCGGGCCGACGATGCAGACGAAAGCCGTCCTCGATCTGCAGGTGCAGTTCTGGACCAGCCGGGGCTTCGCCGTCGTGGACGTCAACTATGGCGGCAGCACGGGGTACGGCCGTGAGTATCGTCGGCGGCTCAACTGGCACTGGGGCATTGTCGATGTCGACGACAACATCAACGCCGCGCGGTATCTCGTCGAGCAGGGAACGGCCGATCCCGACAGGTTGATCATCCGTGGGGGAAGCGCCGGCGGATACACCACGCTCGCAGCGCTCACATTTCATCCGGAGGTATTTCGCGCGGGCGCCAGTTACTACGGCGTCAGCGACGTGGAGGCGCTGGCGAAGGACACGCACAAGTTCGAATCGCGTTATCTCGACACGCTGATCGGCCCATATCCGGAAGCGAAGGAAGTGTATCGGGACCGGTCGCCGATCCATTTCATCGATCGGCTGTCGTGCGCCTTGATTGTTTTTCAGGGGCTCGAAGACAAGGTCGTACCACCCGACCAATCGGAGCGGATGGCGCAGGCGGTGCACGCGAAGGGACTGCCCGTTGCGTACCTTGCGTTTGAAGGGGAGCAGCACGGGTTCCGCCGCGCGGAGACGATCGTCCGTTGCCTCGAGGCGGAGCTGTACTTCTATGGCGCCGTGTTCAACTTCACGCCCGCTGGTTCGCTGACGCCGATTCAGATCGAGAACCTGCGCTAAGATTCGAATGCCGGTAGGTCCGGCCTCAGCCGGACGCAACAGCGTATGAAGAACGTCACTCTTGCATTGGTCATCGTCCTCTGCGGACTTGCCGCGCCGCATGCACAGGCGCCACCACCAGAGTCACATGTCACCGGAACGATCACGCTGGCGCTCGATGCGCGCGAAACATCGCGGAAGCTGCTGCACGCCCGCGAGACGCTCAACGTCACGCCCGGCGCGCTGACACTCGTGTATCCGAAATGGCTTCCCGGCGAGCATGCACCTGACGGACCAATCGACGATGTGGTCGGCGTGAATTTCACCGTCAGCGGCAAATCCCTCCCGTGGAGACGAGACGCTGTCGATCTGTTTGCGTTTCATATCGACATTCCACAGGGTGTCAACAGGCTCGAGGTATCGTTCGACTTCCTGTCTGCCATCGGACAGGGCGGCTTCAGCTCGGCATCATCAAACACCGCGCACCTTGGCATCTATTCGTGGAACCAGGTCTTGCTCTATCCGAGGGGCGCACGCACAGACGACGTGATATTCCGCGCGAGCATTGACCTGCCTGTTAATTGGAAATACGCGAGTGCATTGCAAAGCGAAGTTGTCGGCGGCGTTGCAACTGCGTCTTCTGGCGGTCGTACAGCAGCCTGGACGACGATTCAGTTCGCACCGGTGTCGCTCACGACACTCGTCGATTCGCCTGTAATTGCGGGCGAATACTTGCGAATAGTAACGCTCGACGACACATCTGCGCGTCCCGTGACCGTCGCTCTTGTCGGCGACACTGCCGCATCAATTGATATTCCCGGTGAGTTGACGGAGAAATGGAAGCGACTTATCCGGGAAGCCGATGCGATGTTCGGCGCGCGTCATTACAACAATTACGTCTTTCTGCTGACGCTGAGCGACCGTGTTGCCCACTTCGGTCTCGAGCATCACCAGTCGAACGATTCACGCGTCCCGGAGAAATCGCTGACGGAGCAGAACTCCATCGGTGTCGTGGCGCACGAATACGTGCACTCGTGGAACGGCAAGTACCGGCGCCCTGCAGGGCTGGCCACGCCGGACTTTCAGCAGCCGATGATTGGCGATCTGCTGTGGGTGTACGAAGGCCTCACGCAGTATCTCGGCTACGTGCTTGCCGAACGGAGCGGCGTCTGGAGCGAGTCGTACTACAAGGAGCGGCTCGCGCAGATCGCGGCGTTTCTCGACAACGAGCCGGGCCGAAAGTGGCGTCCACTCGCTGACACAACGACGGCAGCGCAGTTGCTGTACTTCGCGCCAGGACAGTGGACGGCGTACAGGCGCAGCACCGACTTCTATGACGAAGGCTGGCTGATCTGGCTCGATGTCGATACGGCGATCCGCGAGCTGACGCATGGCCAGAAGTCGATCGACGACTTCTGTCATCTCTTCCACGGCGGAGAGAGCGGCGCGCCAGCGGTCAAGCCCTACACATTCGATGACGTGGTCGCAGCGCTCAATCAGGTGGCGCCGCACGATTGGAAAGCGTTTCTGGGTTCACGCATCTACCAGGTAGCGCCCCGCGCGCCCCTCGACGGCATTACACGCGGCGGATGGCGCCTCGTCTACACCGATGCGAAGAACGAGTTCATCAAGACAGGTGACGGCGAGCGCGTCGACGCCACCTATTCGATCGGATTGCGAGTCCGCGCTCGCGATGGGGTCGTCAGCGATGTCACCGTCGATTCGCCGACCGGGAAGGCCGGCATCGGGCCCGGGATGCAGATTCTGGCGGTCAACGGGCTGCGCTATTCAGCCGACGTGCTGCGCAATGCGATCAAGGATTCGAAAACCGCGTCCGGTCCGATGACGATCGAGTTTCAGAATGACGATCTTGTGAGGACCGCGTCGCTGGATTATCACGGTGGAATGCGCGAACCGCATCTGGAGCGCGACACCGGCAAACCCGATCTGATGGCGCAGATTCTGGCTGCGCGGGGGAAGTAGGGCGCATGGGGCGGGTGGGGCGGGTAGGGCGAGGGACACGCGGATGATTTATTCGTCCGTGTTATGGCTGCACTCGTGGCTGCGGTGGGCCGTGCTGATCACCGGACTGGTCGCCTGGCTCCGCGCCGTCGGCGGCAAGACCGCGCGGCGGCCATGGACGCCGCAGGATGAACTGTGGGGGCTGCTGTTGACGGTCAGCGTGGACCTCCAGTTCGTGGTCGGTGTAGTCCTCTACATCCTGAGCCCCATTACGAGGCTGGGCCTCCGCAATTTTGCAGCGGCGATGCAGATCAACGTCGCGCGCTTCTTCACGATCGAACACGCGATCGGCATGGTCGCCGCGATCGCGCTCATCCACATCGGACGCGTCAAGATTCGGAAGGCGGCTGACGCCGAACGCAAGCATCGCTTGGCGATGCTGCTCTACGGGATCGCACTCGTGCTGATGTTTATTTCGATCCCGTGGCCAGGTCTTCCCGTTGCGCGTCCGTTGTTCCGACCTTAATGAATCGTTCGGATCGTTCGGATCGTTCGGATCGTTCGGATCGTTCGGATCGTTCGCATCGTTCTTGACGTGATTGAAGTTGTACGGGGAGACATCACGCAGCTCGACGTTGACGCCATCGTCAACGCGGCGAATGAGCGGATGCTTGGCGGCGGTGGCGTCGATGGCGCCATTCATCGCGCGGCGGGCCATCAGCTCTACGAAGCGTGTCTGGCGGTTCCCGAAGTGCAGCCGGACGTGAGATGTCCAACCGGCCAGAGTCGCATCACATCCGGATTCGACCTGCGCGCGCAGTACGTGATTCACACGGTTGGTCCGGTCTGGCGCGGAGGGACTCGCGGCGAGCCGGCGCTGCTCGCGTCGTGCTACCGCAGCGCCCTCGAGCTCGCGCGCCAGCACCAGGTTCGATCGATTGCCTTTCCGGCGATCAGCTGCGGCGTCTACGGCTACCCGCTCGATCAGGCGGCCGCCATTGCCGTGCGTGAGACGCGCGCCGTCGAAGCGGAATTCGATCGCATTCTCCTCGCCGCATTCGGCAGCGATGTCAACGCAGCTCTCACCGCATGCCTGTCACGACGTTCCTGACGCAGCGTCTTGGAATCGAGCATCCGATCATCCAAGCGCCAATGGCGGGCGGCGGTGACACGCCGGCGCTTGTGGCGGCGGTGTGCGAGGCAGGCGCGCTCGGCTCGATCGGTGCAACCTATCTCACCCCACAGCAGATTGGCGAGACGTGCGCGGCGGTGCGCGCCAGGACGCAGCGTCCGTTCGGCATCAACTTGTTCGTGCCGGAACGGTCATTGCCGGACGACATCGACATGGGAGCCGCCGTTGCGCGTGTGACGCCGTTCTACAAGGAGCTCGGACTTCCGCCTCCGGAGCCGCCGCCGCGTGCCGCCCGGGATTTCGACGCCCAGCTCGACGCCGCCCTGGACGGCGGCGCATCGCTGTTCAGCTTCACCTTCGGCATGTTCCCTTCATCCGCGCGTGAACGAGTCAAGGCGCGCGGACTGATGCTCGCCGGCACGGCAACCACGGTCGACGAAGCGATCGCCCTCGAGCGCGGGGGCATCGACATCGTCGTGGCGCAGGGAAGCGAGGCCGGCGGTCATCGCGGCAGCTTTGCGGAACCAGTCGATGTGACGGCGTTCGAGCGCGGCATGATCGGCACGCTTGCGCTGGTGCCTCAAATCGTCGACGCCGTCCGCGTTCCCGTGATCGCGTCGGGTGGAATCATGGATGGCCGCGGCATCGCGGCGACACTCGCGCTTGGTGCTGGTGCCGCGCAGCTCGGCACCGCATTCCTCACGTGTGAAGAAGCCGGCATCCCCGACGTCTACAAGCAGGCCATCCTCGATGCGCATGAAGACCAGACGCGCATTACTCGCGCCTTCTCGGGACGACCCGCGCGCGGGATCGTCAACCGATTCATGCGCGAAGTCGAAGCGCCGTGGTGGCCCCATCACTTTTCTGTCCTGCCGTTCCCGTTGCAGAACACGCTGACACGGCCGCTACGCGCGGCAGCCGCGAAGCAGGGACGCGCCGAATTTCTGTCGCTGTGGGCCGGGCAGGGCGTCCGCATGGCGCGGCGCATGAACGCCGCCGAGCTGGTCGCGGCGCTTGTCAAGGAAACGGACGCCGCCATCGAAAGGCTCGCGGCGCGCCGATGAGCGGGAGGATGAACCGCCGAAAGCGGGTTACAGTTCGTTGAGCAGTTCGATCGCCATCCGATTCGCTTCGCGTACGAGATCGATCGCACGATCGACATCATCGTCGCCTTCAACGACGTTTATGTGCGCACTCCGATTCGCATAGTTCGCCGCCTCGAGCGCGTCCACCACGGTGCGCAGGCCCTCGAACGACGTGGCGATGCTCGTATCGACGCGCTCAACCGCGACTGCGCTTCGGCGGTTCGCCGAGCGTGCCTCGCGCATCAACCTGGCGGCCTCATCATGCTTGTCCAGGATGGCCTGAATCCGCTTCTTGCGCTCGTCCTCGGTCATTGGTTCAGAGCTTAGCGTCGTCGAGAGGACCGGATCACCGGGTTGCAGTTTTTGCATCGAGTGCACCGACGTGGATCTAACGCTTGACGCCATCCCATTCCAGCATCTGCGTCGTGAGATCGAGCGGATACGACACCTTTACGTCCGTGATCTTGCCGTCCGCTCCGGTCACGGTCTCGAGCTTTGGCTGAACGAAGCCCGTATACGAGGGCAGGTTCAACTTGTCGACGCGCCCAACCACCTCGTCGCGAAGCTTGGGATCGAAATGGACGCCGTAGGCGTCGAACAGCTTTGCCGCGGCGGCGTAATCGCCTTCTGACTTGATGCGCTGAACTTCGGCGAGCAGCTTCCCAACGCCCTCGCGAAACGCCTTCGCGTCCACCATCGTCAGATACGTCTTGCCGTCGCGCGTGCGCTGTTCGATCGCCTTGGTGTTTGCCATCAGCCACCGCACGATCATCTGTCGGTTCCGCATGTGGTCTTCGGCAATCGTGGTGCCTTCGCGAATGCGGCGGAGCTGCACCAGCGCATTCCGCGTGTAACCCTCGTACTCGGCGCGGACGATGTTGTCCTGATCGGCGGCGGGGATCACCCCGATTTCCACAAGCTTCGGGTCGGCAACGTAGTAGAGGCCGACGAGATCCGCGCGGCCCTCCTCGAGCGCCGAGAAGTGCTCCTTGATGGCCTGCTGCGGCGTGCCTTTGAATCCAGCCGCCTGCTGCCCTGATGCGTGACCGATCACCTCATGCATGTCGGTCAGCAGGTTATCGGCAATGGATCCGTACTTCGCCCCGCGCTCCGCTTCCTCGGGCGTCCACGAGAACTCGGCGCGCATCGAGCCTGGCGTCGACTTGTCGTACGCCTCGACGACGTTCGAGAGCGAGACGGACTTGCTGCCATGTTCCTCGCGAATACGCTGGTCGTTCGGAAGGTTGATGCCGATCGGCGTGACCGGTCCGGAATCGCCGGTTTCAACGATCACATCGATGGCATTGGCGACGATGCCCTTGACGCTGGCTTTGTGGTACTTGGCGTCGGCAGGCGAGTGCTCCTCGAACCACTGCGCGTTGTCGCCAATCTTCTTGATGATCTCGGTCTTTTCGGGATTGATCGAGAAAACCAGTGCCTCCCAGCTTCCCTTGATGCCGCGCGGGTCGAGATAGACCTCGATGAAGCCGTTGATCGTATCGACGGGTGACGCCTTGTCGGCAACCCACGCAATGTCGAACTTCTCGCGGTCGGTCTGCTCGCCGGTGCGATACCACTGGATGAGCGCGCGCAGCGCGTTCTGCATCGGCTCGGTCGCGAACGGGATCGCGTCGTTCAGATGCCGGACAACCTCGGCGATCTCCTTCGCGTAACGACCGTCGATCTTATAGACCTCCTCGACGAGCTTTCCGTTCTGCTTCACCAGCCGCGCGTTCAACCCGTACTTTTCAGTGAAGCCTTTCACATCGTCCATCGACACGCCGCCGGCGTACAGGTTGTTGTAGCTGGCGGTCAGGATGTCTTTCCCGGGCGGCGGCGCCTTCGTCGTGACGCTCGGCTCGAACTCCGGGTCGAAGAACATCGGCTGGAGCCGCTTGAGCGTCGCCTCGAGCGTGTCACCGTTCTGTCTCGGGAAGGTTGCGCCGGCGGCCTGCGCGGATTTCGCCGCGGCAGCGAACGCGTCCGGCGTCGTCTTGAGGACGAACTTGCGGGCAGTCAGGTTGTTGTACGGGCCGTTATTGATCCAGAACAGCTTTGTGTAGCGTTGAATTTCCGCGAAGGTCGCCGGGTCGATCCCCTGCGGATGCGCCACGATCTGGCCCAGGATGCTGCGCATCTCGAGGGCCGAGCGGTGCTTCTGATCGATGAAGATGTCGCGTCCGGCAACCGCCGCCTGGTAGAGATGCCAGATGAGCGTCTTTTCGCGCAGCGGCAGCTTCTCGAACCCATCGGCGTAGAGCTGCACAACCGCGGCATCGTCTACGCGCTCCAGCAAGTACTTGCGATCCGTGCCCGGGGACGCGGGATCGGTGCGCGACTCCGTTGCGGGCGTGGACGTGGTGCGGCCGCAGGCAACAACAGCGAGCGCAAGCAGCGCGGTCAGAAGGCGTTTCATGATCATTAGCTTAGATCTGATGCGCGTGGGCATGGGCGGGTCTGAAGACCCGCCCCTACACTGATAGGATCGCGATGCGTGAACAAACCGTTACGGTACCTCGCAGCCGGCTCAGCGTATCTTGCACCGCCGCTGCTGCTCGCATCCGACATCCTGTTGATTCAATTCATTTCGGAGCCCGGCTTGCTCGTGCAGCGCATCGCGTTGATCGTGTTCATGCCCGCGATCGCTGCTGTCGCGGTGCTCGCGCATCACCGCGCGCGCTGGCAGGTGGGTGCCGGCGCCGCGCTCGCCATCCTCGGTGCATTGGCCATCGTCATTCGCCAGGGATTTCTCGCCGCGCCGACGCGACCGCCGGCGCTGCTGTTTCCGCTCGGCCTGCTGATCTTGTCCGGCGCGATGATTGGAACAACTGTTTCGCGTCGCATCGCGGCGTTGATCGCCGCCGGTGCGCTGCTCTTTCCGCTCGCGCACATGAGCGGTGTGCCCGCGGCGCTTATTGGAGGCGATGTGATCTTTCTCGCGGCGTTCTGGTCGCTCGCGACACAGATGGCGCGCGCGGCGTCGCCAATTGCCGTCCAAGCCGGCGCGTCTCGAGGATAGCCATGCACTACCTGCTCTTTTACGACGTGGTGGACAACTACGCCGAACAACGGACGCCGTTCCGCAAGGACCATCTCGCGCACGCGAGGGCCGCCGCCGTCCGCGGCGAACTGGTGCTTGCTGGTGCGCTCGCAAATCCTGTTGACGGGACCGTGCTGCTGTTCAAGGGCGACTCTCCGGCCGCGGCCGAAGCATTCGCACGGGCGGATCCGTACGTCACCAACGGCCTCGTCACCGGATGGCGCGTGCGCGAGTGGGCGACTGTCATTGGAAACGACGCACAGGTTTCGCTTCCCCCTGGTATCTAATCGTTGGTGCGAGAGGTGCGATTAGTGCAATTGGTGCGAGGGGTGCGCTTTGTGCGAGATGTGCAATTGGCGCGAGGGGTGCCGGGTGGGTCCGGCGTGGTTTCCAGATATTCAATTAATCGACTGAACGCACGATAGAGGCGGCGTGATAGCGTCTCGATCGGCGCGCAGTCGGACACTGTCACATAGTGTTTCGATTGAGCTGCACGGAACGCATCGCGCAGCTCGTTCAACGATCGCCGAGAGATCTTTAGAAATCTTGCGAACTCGACATGTTTGCAACTGAATCCTTCAGCGATGTTCCGGCACACCGAATTTGCGGCATCCTCCGTTTGTGATCGCAGCTTCAAATCTTTCGCGAACCGGTCGCGTTTCGTGAGATCAAAGACGTGAACCCGAATCTGATCGGCAAGCTGCCATGCAATCAATTCCTCGTGCCGTGTCGCTCCAGCCATGCGATATGACGGAGCACGACCGATGCCTGATTGTTTCGTTAGAAATCCAACACCGGTGAGACCAAAGAACGCAGAATCTGACACGCGATGAGATTACGAACTGCCGAATTTCTGCGCCGCGCGCACCACTCGCACCCATTGCACCTCTCGCACCTGTCGCACCCATTGCACCTCTCGCACCTTTCGCACCAACCGGATGCCCACCATCTTTAGCCACACGATCGCCGCCAGCGCCGTCGCGCGTTGGTGGGGTCACCGATTACCGGTTCGCTTCTGGACGTGTACGGCGGTCTGCGCGATGTTGCCGGACATCGACGTGATTGCGTTCGCCTTCGGCATCCCGTACGGCGACATGTTCGGTCACCGCGGCTTCACCCACTCGCTGTTGTTTGCCGTCCTCGTCGTCGCGGTCGCCGCTTGGCACCTGTCGCACCCATTGCACCCTTCGCACCTCTCGCACCTCTCGCACCGCGCCAACCTTTTCTTCTGGTTTACCGCAGTAACCGCCTCTCATGGGGTACTGGATGCCATGACGAACGGTGGGCGCGGCATCGCATTCTTCGCGCCGTTCACCGATCACCGCTACTTCTTCCCGTGGCGTCCGATTCAGGTCTCGCCGATTGGCGTCGGGTTTTTCTCGGCGCGAGGGCTCCGGGTTCTCGCCAGTGAGGCGGGATGGATCTGGGTCCCCGCTGCGATAATTGCGGTTTCCGCGCGCCTGTTCCGGAATGGCCAGACCTAATGCCCTCGCGGTGCTGGCGGCCGCGGCGATGGCCGCGACCGGGTCCTATGCGTTCGCGCAGCTTGGGGGCGGCACGCCGAAGGCGCAGACCGATCTCTTCAAGACGGATCCGGAAGGCTTCACGCGCGCACGGTTTCCTCCTGCGGAATGGCCGGACCGCGATTTCACCATTTGCCGTCTTCAATACCAGAGCGTCCGGTCGGAACGTGACGGCAGTGGGTGGAAAACCGACTATCCCTACAGCGAAATCAACCTGCTGATTCGCTTTGCGCAGCTGACGAACACCTCCATCAGCTACGACGAGGAGCAGAAGCGCCCTAACACGTGGGTTGTGAAGCTGACCGACGCAAAGCTCTACGACTGCCCGTTTCTGATTGCGTCCGATGTCGGGACCATTGGCATCAAGGATGTAGAAGTCCCACCTCTACGGGAGTACCTTCTCAAAGGCGGATTCCTTTGGGTGGACGACTTCTGGGGGAGCGAGGCGTGGGGTCAGTGGGAGCAGGAGATCAGGAAGGTGTTCCCGCCGGAGGCCTACGCGATCGAGGACGTGTCCGCCGCCGACCCAATCATGCGGGAGATGTTCGACCTGGAGAAGGTTCCGCAGATTACAAACGTGACCTTCTGGCTCAAGAACAACGGAAAAACGTCGGAACGGGACGAAGACAGCGCGCAGGTCCATGTCCGGGCCATCCGCGATCAACACCGGCGAATCATGGTCCTGATGACGCACAATACGGATGTCGGCGATTCGTTCGAGCGGGAGCGGGAAGACAGCGACTATTCCCGCCTTTTTTCACCCCCCGGATATGCGCTTGGGATTAACGTGTTGCTGTATGCGATGACCCAGTAGGTAAATCCCCGGGATTGGGGATCTTGGTCAAGAGCCAACCCTTCCCGCCGGGCGTCTTTGAAACTATGATCGCCCCGTCTCATTGGTAGGTAGGAGTTGCCGTGTTCGAAAAGGTCTTTCAGGCACTCTTCTCGTATCGCCCGGTCGTATTCCAGCAGGGCGATTTCCGCTTCGACATCACTACGGCCTCGTTTGTGGCTGCCGGCATCGCCGCGCTCATTATGGGCGCCGCGATCTTCACGTACCGGACGGTCGGCGTGAACGGACGGCCACGCGACCGCGTGGTCCTGACGGCGCTCCGAATGGTCGCGCTGGCGCTCGTCGTCTTCTGCCTGTTCCGGCCGACCCTCGTCGTGAAAGCCGCGATTCCCCAGCAGAACGTCGTCGCCGTCCTGATGGACGACTCCCGCAGCATGCAGATCGGTGACTGGGACAACAACCAGCCACGGGCGGAGTTCCTCCGACAGCAGCTCGCCGCCAACACCAGTCCGCTGCTCAAGGCACTTTCGGAGCGGTTCCTCGTCCGGACGTTCCGGTTTTCATCCACCGCCGCCCGCGTCAACTCCGTCAAAGATCTTTCCTTCGGCGGATCGCAGACGAAGATCGGCGCCGCGCTCGACGGCGTCCGCGAGGAACTGGCGGGGTTACCGGTTGCCGGTGTGGTGCTGGTCACCGATGGGGCAGATACCAGTGAAGCGTCGCTGTCCAACACGTTGCTGAACCTGAAGGCTGAGAAGCTCCCGGTCTTCACGGTTGGCGTCGGCAGCGCCAAGCTGCCGCGGGACATTCAGATCGACCGCGTCAGCACGCCGAGAACGGTCCTGAAAGGCGCATCGCTGCTGGTCGACGCCGTCATCACCCAGACCGGCTATTCCGGTCAGACGGTCACGCTGGACGTCGAAGATGACGGTCGCATCGTTGGTTCGCAGAAAGTGCAGTTGCCGGTCGATGGAAGTCCCGCGGCGGTCCGCATCCGCGCCACGGCGACGGAACCGGGTCCTCGGGTGTTCACCTTCAAGGTGGCGCCGCAGCAGGGCGAAGTTGTGACGCAGAACAACCAGCGCGACTCCCTGGTGGACGTCCGCGACGTGCGGGAAAAGATTTTGTACTTCGAAGGCGAGCCGCGCTCGGAGATGAAATTCATCCGGCGCGCCGTGGCCGACGACAAGAACCTGCAGATAGTGACGCTCCAGCGAACGGCGGACAACAAGTTCCTGCGTCTCGACGTCGATACGCCGGATGAACTGCTCGGCGGCTTCCCGAAAACGCGCGACGAGCTGTTCGCCTTCAAGGGGCTGATCCTTGGCAGCATCGAGGCGGCGGCGTTCAGCGCCGACCAGCTGCAGATGATCGCGGACTTTGTCGATCGCCGCGGCGGCGGCCTGTTGATGCTGGGAGGCGCACGATCGTTTGGCGAAGGGGGCTACGGCGGGACGCCCGTCGCCGACGCACTGCCACTCCTTATTGATCCGCGCGCCCGCGCCGGTGAGCCGACCACCTTCGCGCGTCTGAAGGTGATGCCAACTCGCGCCGGCGAAGCGCACGCCGTGACGCAGATTGCGGGCAGCGAAGAGGCGTCGGCGAAGCGCTGGCCAGACCTTCCGCAGGTCACGACGATCAACGCGCCGTTACCGCTCAAGCCGGCGGCGACCGTGCTGCTCAACGGCACCGACGAACGCGGCCGCACCGATCCGGCGCTCGTGTGGCAGCCGTACGGGCGGGGCAAGAGCATCGCGTTTCTCCCGCAGGACTCCTGGGAGTGGCAGATGCACGCCAGCATTCCGCTCGAGGACATGACCCACGAGAACCTGTGGCGGCAGATGCTGCGCTGGCTCGTGGCCGATGTTCCCGCCCCGGTCGAAGCGCGGCCGACCGTCGACCGCGTCGAGCCGGGCGAAGCGGTCACCATCGAAGCATCCGTCGTCGATCCGACCTGGCTCGACATCAACGACGCGCATGTGATGGCACGGGTCACGCGCCCGGGCGGCTCGACGCTCGATGTTCCGCTGCAATGGACCGGCGAGCGCGATGGTCAGTATCGCGGCACGTTCGTGAGCACGGTCCCTGGCGCCTACGAAATCGCGACCGATGCCGATCGCGCGGGCAAACCGATTGGCACCAACAACGCGTATGTGCGCGCCGGCGCGGGCGACAGCGAGTACTTCGATCCGACGATGCACGAGGCTCCGCTGCGGCGGATTGCGGAAGAAACGGGCGGACGGTTCTATACGCCGGCCAACGTCACAGGGCTGCCGGAAGACGTCAGCTACGCCGGACGAGGCGTGACATCGGTGGAAGAGCGCGAGCTCTGGAACATGCCCATCATTCTGATCATGCTGGTGGGCCTTGTCTGCGCCGAGTGGGGCTATCGTCGCGCGGTCGGGTTGTCGTAATGCTGCACGCCTTTCTTCTGGTTCTCGTCGGCCTCGCAGGCGATCCCGAACACGGTGAGCTGTTCCACAAGTGGGGCGGCGAACTGGCGGAGGCGGCGGGCCGTCTCGGCGTCCCCGCGGATCATGTCGTCTACCTCGTCGATCAGGCGCAGGAAGGGGATAAGAACGTCACCGGCAAAGCGACCGTTGAGGAGATCAGCAAGACATTCGACCGCTTTGGCAAGCAGGCGACGCCGGAAGATGCGGTGTACGTCGTGCTGATCGGTCATGGCAGCTACGACGGCAAGACCGCGAAGTTCAACCTGCCGGGTCCCGACATCTCGGCGGCCGACTTCAACACGCAGTTTAGAAAGCTCCCGACCAAGCAGATCGTCTTCGTCGACACGACGAGCGCGAGCGGTCCGTTCCTCAACGAGCTGTCCGCTCCCGGGCGTACGGTCATCACGGCGACACGCAATGGCGCGGAGAATTTCTCGACGCTCTTCGGCGGCTACTTTGTCGATGCGCTGACCGGTGACGAAGCGGACGCGGACAAGAACCGGAGCGTCTCGATGCTCGAGGCGTTCCAATTCGCGAAAGCGGCGGTCCAGCGCGCCTACGAGAAGGAAGGGCTGCTGTCGACCGAGCATGCGCTGCTCGACGACAACGGCGACAAGTCCGGGAGTGCCGATCCGTCCACCAACGGCCCCGATGGAAAAGTGGCGTCGCTGCTCGCCATCGGGTCGGCGGCCGATGCGGCGGCGCTGCCAACCGACCCGAAGCTGCGCGCGCTTGTCCTCGAGCAGCGCGAGCTGGAGCACCGCGTCGAGTCGCTGCGGCTGCTCAAGGAAAGCATGGATCCGGCGAAGTACCAGAGTGAGCTCGAAAAACTCGTGACCGATCTTGCGCTGAAGACCCGTGAGATTAGAAGCCTCGAAGGTGCCAAATGAGTGATCGCGTAACGATGAACCCGTACGTAACCACCGACGTCGTCGATCTCGAGTCGCCGGACGACATCAAGCTTGCGGACAAGATGAAGGCGGGGCGCGAGCAGATCATCCGTGAGCTGCGCAAGGTCATCATCGGACAGGAAGACGTCATCACCCAGGTGCTGAACACGCTCTTTGTCGGCGGCAACAGCTTGATCGTCGGCGCGCCGGGGCTCGCCAAGACGCTGTTGATTCACACGATGGCGCAGGTGCTGCACCTGAAGTTCTCGCGTATTCAGTTCACACCCGACCTGATGCCATCCGACATCACCGGCACCGACCTGGTGCAGGAAGACCAGGCGACGGGTCGGCGGCAGATGGTGTTTGCGCCGGGACCGATCTTCGCCAACATCGTGCTGGCCGACGAAATCAACCGCACGCCGCCGAAGACGCAGTCGGCGCTGCTCGAGGCGATGCAGGAGCATCGAGTCACCATTCAGGGACGCACCTACAACCTGGACGAGCCCTTCTACGTCTTCGCGACGCAGAACCCGATCGAGCTCGAAGGCACCTATCCGCTGCCAGAAGCGCAGCTCGATCGGTTCATGTACCACATCATCATCGAGCACCCGCCGTACGACGAGGAGATCGAGGTCGTGCGCACGACGACGGCGATTCAGAACCCTCAGCTCGAACGCCCCGTCAGCGGTGACGATCTGATCCAGTTCAAGGAGCTGGTGCGCAAGGTACCCGTGTCCGAGCCCGTGATGCGGCACGCGCTCGACATCGTCCGCGCGACGCGGCCACGGGCCACGGAGTCGGCTGACTTCATCAACAAGTGGGTGGCGTTTGGTGCCAGCGTCCGCGCGGCGCAGTATCTGGTGCTCGGCGGCAAGGCGCGCGCGCTGACGAGCGGCCGCTATCACGTCAGCTTTGATGACATCCGGGCGCTGGCGCATCCGGTGCTGCGTCACCGCATCATCACGAACTTCCACGCGCAATCGGAAGGCGTGACGACGGATCAGATTACGGATCGGCTGCTCGAGACGGTGCCGATGCCGCGCAGTGGAATGTAGGTCCGCCTGAAGGCGGACTGCACCGGTATCGGTAGAGTCCGGCTTTAGCCGGACCAGGAGTCAAATGAGCGTCGCAGCGAGTCACGTTCAGAGCGCCATCCCAGGCGCGCGCTTCATGGATCCAGCGGTCCTCGCACGGATCGGGAACCTGGAGCTCGTGTCGCGTGCCGTCGTCGACGGGTTCATCAACGGCATGCACAAGGCGCCGTATTTCGGTGCCTCGGTGGATTTCGCCGAGCACCGCGGCTACGTCCCTGGCGACGACATCCGGCGCGTGGACTGGAAGCTGTGGGCGCGCACCGACCGCTACTACGTCAAGGAGTACGAGGCGGAGTCGAACTCGAACTTCTCGGTGCTGCTCGACGTGTCGAAGTCGATGAACTTCGGCACGACCGGCATCACCAAGCTCGATTACGCGCGCATTCTCACCGCGTGCCTCACCAATCTTGTGCACCACCAGCGTGACCGCGTCGGTCTGGTGACGTTCGACAACGACGTCGTCGACTTCGTCCCCTCGTCCGCCAAGCACATGGAGGTCGTCCTGCACACGCTCGACAAAGTTGTGGCGGGTCGGCCGAGCAGTCTCAAGCCGCCGTTCCAGAAGATGGCCGAGCACTTCGGACGCCGCGGCCTGCTCGTGATCATCTCGGACTTCTACGAGGAGCCGGACGCGGTCCTCGACGCCGTTGCACCGCTGCGGTTCCGCGGCAACGATCTCATCGTTTTTCACGTGCTCGACAAGTCCGAGCTCGAGTTCGGCTTCACCGATGCGTCGGCATTCGAGGACATCGAATCGGGCGAGCAGATGCCGGTGGTTCCCGATGCATTCCGCAAGGAGTATCAGTCGCTTGTGCGCGCGCACCTCGACGCGCTCCAGCAACGTTTCTCGGCGAACCGGATCGATTACACGGTGCTGAACACTTCAAAACCGCTCGATCACGCGCTGTATAGCTATTTGTCTGCAAGAGCAAGGATGATGAAAGTCAGATAGCGGATAAAACGAATGGCTTTTCTAGCTCCTCTTTTCTTCGTTGGCCTCGCCGCCCTCGCGATACCGGTCTTGATCCATCTGACCCAGCGCGAGAAGAAGATGGTCCAGCAGTTTCCGTCGTTGATGTTCGTGCGGCGGATTCCGTATCAGACCGTCCGGCGACGGAAGCTCCGTGACATTGCACTGCTGTGCGTGCGCCTCGCGGCGCTGATGCTGATCGTTGCGGCATTCGCTCGTCCCTTCCTCTGGCGACCGAATGCGGCCACCGCGATCGGTGCGACCGCGCGCGAAGTGGTCGTGCTCGTCGATCAGAGCTACAGCATGGCGTACGCAGATCGATGGGACCGCGCCAAGGCGGCCGCGCGCGACGCCATCAACAGGCTTGGTCCGTCGGACCGTGCCTCCGTGGTCCTCTTTTCTTCTGGTGCGGACATCGCGCTGCGTTCGACGGGCGAGAAGGATCGGCTGATTGCCTCGATGGCGACCGCGACGCCGACGCCGGCGTCCACGAGATTCGGTCCTGCGCTGAAGGTGGCGGGCAGCATCCTCGCCGAGTCGCCGTTGCCGCGCAAGGAAGCGATTCTCATCAGCGACTTTCAGCGCAGCGGCTGGCGCGGTGAAGAAGGCGCGCGCCTGCCTGCAGGCAGCACGCTGACGCCGGTGGCGATCGGTGGCCCGGCGGACAAGCCGAATGCCACGGTCACGTCGGTCTCTCTCGCGCGTTCGACCTTCTCCGATCAGGAGCGTGTCACGGTGACGGCGGCGGTAGCGAACCGGACCGTTGCGCCGGTCACGGGCGATTCGCTGTCGCTCGAAATCGGCGGGCGCGCGATTCAGAGCTTGCCGCTCAACGTGGCTCCCGAGGGCTCCGCCTCGGTCGCGTTCCAGCCGTTCACGGTGGCGTCACGCAACGTCCGCGTCTCGGTGCGGTCTGGCGACGACGCCCTTTCTACCGACAACGTCTTCAATCTCGTGATTTCGCCGTCTGCTCCGGTGCGCATTGTCGTCGTGGACAGCGGCAACCGACAGGGTGCGGGACTGTATTTAATGCGTGCGCTCGGCATCGGCGACATGCCGAAATTCGACATCATCAGCCGCCAGCCGGCGGCGGTGTCGGATGACGATCTGCGGCGCGCATCGGTGGTGCTGCTCAATGACGTGGACGTCAATGTGGCGCTCGGCCGCCGGTTGCAGCGGTTCGTCCAGGATGGCGGCGGTTTGTTCATCGCGGCGGGGCCCCGCGCCACGTGGCCGCAGGAGGCCGATATTCTTCCTGCATCGATGTCGCAGCCGATCGACAGGTCGCGTGGTGAGTCGGCCCGCGTCGGCGCGCTCGAGTACGGCCATCCGGTCTTCGAGGTGTTCCGCGCGCCGCGCAGCGGCGATTTCTCGACCGCGCGTTTCTACGCGTATCGTTCCGTCGCCCCGGCGCCCAATACGCAGGTGCTGGCGCGCTTCGATGCTGGCACGCCCGCGCTCGTCGAACGCAAGGTCGGCGGCGGACGCGTCATGCTGTGGGCGTCTACGCTCGATCTCTCGTGGAGCGATCTACCGCTCAAGCCTGTGTTCCTCCCGTTCATTCATCGCGCGATGGTCCATCTGGCCAATTACAGCGAGCCGGCGCCGTGGCTCACGATCGGCCAGATCTTCGATCCGGACGCGTCGAATGCGAAGGCGCAGGCGACCGGCCGGCTGGCGCTGACGCCGTCAGGCAAGCGGCTGCCGCTTGAAGATGAAGGGTCCTCCGCGCAGGTACTCGAGCTCACCGAGCAGGGCTTCTACGAAATTCGCGGGCAGAAGGCGAACTCTGACGTGACCGTTGTGGCCAGTAACGTCGACCCGGCCGAGGCGGATCTGACGCCGCTCGAGCCGGCCGACATCGTGACCGCAGCAACCAGCACCTTGGGGCAAAACACGCAGCAGGCGGAGGCAGAGATACCGCTGACGCCTGAGGCGCAGGAACGCGCACAGCGGCTGTGGTGGTACCTGCTGGCCACCGGAATTCTGCTGCTTGGCGTCGACACGCTGTTCTCGAACTGGCTGTCGAAAACGTAAGACCCGAACGGGGTTCGGGCGTATTCTGATCTGGCGTAGGCCGGGTCCTTTCCGACCCGGCGGAGAGACACAATGCTCGACTTTCTGAAAAGCGCGTCCACCCCTCCAAACGACCTCCTCGGCATCATCCGCTACGTGCGGGCGCGCTGGCGTGCGCGGCTCGCCGTCAAGGGGGCGGTGCGCCTCATCGCGGTGAACGTCGGGGTGTTCTTCGCGCTCGCCTACCTGATGCAGTGGTCGCGGTTCAGCCCCGCGTCAATCCTGTTCTCGCGCATCGTCCTGGCAGCCTCGATCGTCGGGTCGATCTATTTCTTCATCGTCAAGCCTATGCGGCGCCGCGTCTCCGACGATCAAGTTGCGCTGTACCTGGAAGAGAAGGAGCCCTCGCTCCAGACGATGCTCATCAGCGCCGTCGAATCGAGCCGCGAGGGGCGGCACTGGGAATCGAGCGCGCTCGTCCAGAAGCTTGTGGCGCAGGCGGTGGAGAAGTGCTGCGAAGCCGACACCCCCCGTCGTGCGGAGCACGGTCCGCTGCGCGCCAATGGAGCCATTTTCGCCAGCGTTGTAACTGCCGCAATCCTGGCGGTGCTGCTCGGGCCGGCATTTTTCCGTCACGCGCTGTCGGCGATGGTCATCGTCCAGAGCATCGAAGCCGCCGCGCCGTACAAGATCGCGGTGACACCCGGCAGCGTTTCGGTGCCGAAGGGCGCCGATCAGACGATCAACGCGAAGCTCTCGGGTTTCAGCGCGCAGAACGCCGTCGTCATGCTGCGGCGCGATCCGACGTCGCAGACCTACGAGAAGCTGCCGCTCGTGCTCAATGACAAGGGTGTGTTCGAGGGAATCATCTTCGGTGTGAAGACCGCGACGGAGTACTTCGTCGATGCCGATGGAGTCAAGTCGGGTACTTACACGCTGAAGGTCGTCGACGTGCCGTATGTCGACAAGCTGGCGCTCGAATATAAATTCCCCGCATACACGGGTCTCGATCCGGAAAAAATTGAGGACGGTGGTGACATCGCGGTTCTCCGCGGCACCGACGTGAAGGTCACTATCACGCCGACGATGAAGACGAAGGGCGGACGGATCGCCCTGAACGACAAAGTAACGGTGCCACTGAACGTAGAAGCCGATGGGACGCTCACGGCGTCGTTCAAGGCCGACCAGGACGGCTCGTACCACGTCGAGCTGGATGCGCCAAACGGCGAGCGCGTGACGGCCTCTCCGCAATACACGATTGATGTCCTGACCGATCGCGCTCCGACCGTGTCGTTCGCACGCCCCGGTCGCGACACGTCCGCGTCAGCGATCGAAGAGGTCTACGTCGAGGCCGCCGCAGACGATGACTACGGCGTCAAGAATCTGGAGCTGGTCTACTCGGTCAACGGCGGTGCTGAGAAGGTCGTGCCGCTGTTCAACGGCTCGAAGCGGCTCCCGGCGGTCACCGCGGGTCACACGTTCTATCTCGAAGAGCTCGGCGTGAAGTCGGGCGATTCGGTCTCCTACTACGCGCGCGCCACCGACAACAACGGCGTGGAAGGCGGACATCAGGCGAGCAGCGACCTGTACTTTGTTCGCGTGCGTCCCTTCGATCAGAAGTTCCGCCAGGCACAGTCGGTGGGTGGCGGCGGTGGCGGCGGCGGCGGTGGACAGGGACAGATCGATGCCCTGTCGGAGCAGGAGCGGCAGATCATCTCCGCGACGTTCAACGTGCAGCGTGACAAGCGGACGGCCTCTGCGGACAAGTTCCGCCAGAACTCCACGGTCGTCGGGCTGTCGCAGCAGAAGCTGCGCGAGCAGGTCGAAGGGCTGCTGACGCGGATGAACAGCGAGTTCATCCAGCAGGATCCGAAGCTGAAGCAGATCGGCGAACTGCTGCCGCAGGCCGTGACGGCGATGAAGGAAGCGGAAGGCAAGTTGGGCGCGACGGCACCCGATCAGGCGTTGGCGCCGGAGAACAAGGCGCTCACGCTGCTGCAGAAGGCGGAAGAGGAATACGAGATGCAGGTCAGCGCCCAGCAGGGCGGCGGTGGGGGCGGCGGCGGATCGTCGCAGCAGCGAGAGTTGGCCGACATCTTCGAGCAGGAGCTCGACAAGATGGCGAGCCGTTACGAGACCGCCGACCGTCAGATGCAGGCCAACGGCGATCGTCAGGTTGACGAATTGCTCGAGAAGCTGAAGGAGCTGGCGCGCCGGCAGGAGCAGGAGGCTGAACGCGAACGTCGCCTGCAGCAGGGAAGCGCGTCGTCCACGCCGAGCGGCAGCGCACAGCAGCGCGCGCTCGCGGAGCAGGCGGAGGAAGCGGCGCGGCGGCTCGAACGCCTCGCGCGCGAGGAGAACCGTCCGGACCTGCTCGACTCCGCGCGGCAGATGCGTGAAGCGGCGGATGCCATGCGCCGGGCAGCGGCCGGCGGCAACGCGACCTCGTCGTCACAAGCGCAGCAGGCACTCGACCGTCTGCGCGAAACGCAGCGGAAGCTCGAACGGTCGCTGAGCGATCGAGCGCAGCGCGACATTCGCGACGCACAGCAGCGCGCCGAGGAACTGGCGCGGGAGCAGCAGGAGATCGCCAACGGCGTCAACGGACTCGCGGCCAACGGCCAGCAGCGGCGCGAGCAGGCACAGCGCATCAACGAGAAGAAGGACGATCTCGAGCAGAAGCTCGGCCAGCTCGAGGGCGACCTCGATGCGGCAGCGCGCGATGCGGCGCAGCAGGAGAGGCAGGCGTCCAGGAAACTGTCGGAAGCGGCAGGCGCCATCCGCGATAACCGTCTCCGCGACAAGATCCGCTATTCAGAGGCGCTCGTGAACCGCGGTTACGGGCAGGAGACCCTGCGAGCGACGGAGAACGACATCGCAGGCGGCATCGACCAGCTCCGGAAGCGGCTCGAGGAAGCGCAGGCTGCCCTCGGACAGGGTGGACAGCAGCAAAACGCTGAAAACAAGGGCGAGCAGGCGCTTGGCCGAACGCAGCGTCTCGCACGCGGCCTCGAATCGCTGCAGGAGCGGACGCGCGAGCGTGCGCAGGCGAACGGCCGCAATCAGCAGGGCCGTGACCAGCAAGGCGGGCAGCAGCAGGGTCAGTCGAACCAGCGCGGTCAGCAAGCCGGCAACCAGCAGGGTCAGGAAGGCCAGCAGGGGCAGCAGGGCCAGGGTCAGCAGGGTCAGGGTCAGCAGGGTCAGGGTCAGCAGGGTCAGGGTCAGCAGGGCCAGAACGGACAGGGTCAGCAAGGCGGACAACAGGGTGGCCAGCAGGCCGGCGGACAGCAGGGTGGGGGCCAGCAGGGCGGCGCGCAGGCCGGCGGCGCGAACGGCGGCTTCGGCAACCAGTACGGCTTCAACGGCGGCTACAACTACGGCGGCGGCTACGGCTATGGAAACCTGCCGTGGAATGGTTCGTACTACGGCGGTGACTGGGGCAAGCTGTCTGATGAAGACATCCGGCAGCTGCGCGCCGAGGCGAGGCAGTGGGCCAACGAGGCGCAGGATCTGCGCGGCATGCTGCGCGGCTTCAACGTCGATCCGAAGGAGCTGGAACAGATCCTCGCGGCGCTGCGCCGGCTCGAGGACGAGCGCATCTACAAGGACGCCAAGGAGCTGCAAAGCCTGCAGACCTTCGCGACCGAGGGTCTGAAGCGTCTCGAGTTCGGCCTCCGTCGGCAGGTCGAATCGGGCGATGAGGCCGTCGTGCTCGCAGGGTCCGATGAAGTGCCCGACCAGTTCAAGAAGATGGTCGCGGAGTACTACCGAACGCTCGGTAAGACTCCCCGGTAAGTTGAAACGAATCCTCCTGGTCGTGATCGTGGTGTGCGCGTGCGCGGCAAGCGCATACGCACAGTTCGGTCGCGGCTTTGGAGGATTCTTTCGCGTACGCCCGCGGTTTGCGGACGCAAACACGTTCGGCCACGGGTTCAACTACTGCCGGGTGATGTATACGAGCAACCGGCGCGAAGCGGGCGGTCAGGGATGGTCGACCGATTATCCCGATGCGGAGCGCAACTTCTCGAAGCGGCTCGGCGAACTCACGAAGATGCGCGTGAGCAAGGATCCCACGGGCGAACCGAACCACATCGTCGTGCGGCTCACCGATCCCGATATTTTTCAGTGTCCCTACATCAGCATCGAGGACGGGGGAACCGCGCAGCTGACCGACGCCGAGGTCGAAGCGCTGCGCAACTACCTGCTCAAGGGCGGGTTTCTCTGGGTGGACGACTACTGGGGTGACGCGGCATGGGACCAGTGGCTGCACGAGATGGATCGCGTGCTCCCGCCAACCGAGTATCCGTTGATCGACGTCACGCTGGACCACCCGATGTTCCGCACGCTGCTCGACGTGAAAAAGCTGCCGCAGATCCCCTCGATTCAGTTCTGGCGCGGCAGCGGTGGCGATACATCGGAGCGAGGCGAGGAGAGCGCCGTTCCCGATTTCAAGGGCGTCAACGACCAGCATGGCAATCTGATTGTGCTGATGACGCACGATACGGATATCGCCGACGCCTGGGAGCGCGAAGGTGAGGACGTCCGGTTCTTCTATCAGTTCTCACCGGAGGGTTACGCCGTCGGCCTGGACGCCCTGCTGTACGCAATGACTCATTGAGGCACGAGCGAGATGAGACGCGCAGTCCTCGTCCTGCTGCTCATCGTCTTCGCATCATTCGCGGCCGCGCAGACGATCTACCGCACGCCTGATGGCCAGTCGCGGCAGATGGGCAATCCTGCCTACGACGGCCGGTTCGTCTTCACGCGCATCCGATACGGGGGCCGCCTGCCTGGCGGATTCGGATTTGGCGGGGCAAGGTGGTCACACGACTACCCGGCGGCCGACTTCTACATCTCGGACGCGCTCGACACGCTGACGCGGATGCGCGTCAACCCGGTCTCGACCAATGTGCTCGACCTCGAGGATCCGCGCATCTTCGACAACCCGATTCTCTACATCTCGGAGCCCGGTTACTGGCGCATCAGCGATAAGGGCGCGCAGAACCTCCGGCAGCATCTGCTCAAGGGAGGCCTCGTCATTTTCGACGACTTCGAGCACCAGAACGAGTTCGATAACATGGCCGCGCAGATGGCGCGGGCGCTTCCCGAGCGGCGGTGGATCAAGATCGACGTCGCGCACCCGATCTTCCATTCGCTGTTCGATCTCAAGAAGCTCGACGTGCCGCATCCGACCGTCGACGTCGAACCCGACTATCGCGCGCTGTTCGTCAACGACGACCCCCACGATCGCATGCTCGCGCTGGCCAATCACAACTGCGACATCGCCGAGTACTGGGAGTGGTCCGCCGACGAGCGATTTCCTGTCGACGTGACCAGCGGCGCGTACGAGCTCGGGGTCAATTACATCATCTACGGGATGACGCATTAGTCGATAATCGGCGAGATGCCGAAGGATCCTCGAGTAGACGCCTACATCGCGAAAGCGAACGACTTCGCGAAGCCAATCCTCAAACAGATTCGCGCCGCCGTGCACAAAGGGCATCCTGCCGTCAGCGAGACGATCAAGTGGGGCGTGCCAGCCTATGTGGACGAGCGCGGCATCTTCTCCATGACGGCCGCCTTCAAGCAGCATTGCGCGTGGGTGTTCTGGACTGGACGCAAACCGGCGAGTGTCGATGCGAAGCCGTTCCGAAAAATCACGTCGATCGAAGACCTGCCGCCGCAACGCGAGCTGGCCGCCATCGTCAAACAGGCGGCGACGAGCGTGCCTGCGTCAAGAGAGAAAAGGACACAGCGCGCCGCGAAACCAGTAACGGTGCCGAACTATTTCAGAGCCGCGCTCAGGAAACACGCAGAGGCGCGCGCCGCATTCGACGCCTTTCCGCCAAGCCACAAACGCGAGTACGTCGACTGGATTGCCTCGGCAAAGACGGACGAGACGCGTCAGCGTCGCCTCGCCACCGCACTCGAGTGGATCGCGTCCGGCAAATCCAGGAATTGGAAATACGAGCGTCGAGGTTAGCGCTCGGCACCCGGCGTAAGATTCATACGTGGCGATGTCTCCGGATCGGAAGATCTGCGACACCATCCTCGACGCCATCGGCAACACGCCGATGGTGCGCATCCACAACATCACGCGCGGCGTGATCGAGGCCGAGGTCCTCGTCAAACTCGAGACCTTCAATCCAGGCAATTCGATCAAGGACCGCATGGCGGTGCGGATGATCGAAGACGCCGAACGCGAGGGGAAACTGAAACCGGGCGGGACGATCATCGAAGGGACATCCGGCAATACCGGAATGGGGCTCGCCATCGTCGCCGTCACCAGGGGCTACAGGTGCATCTTCACGACGACAGACAAGCAGTCGAAGGAGAAGGTGGATGCGCTCAAGGCGTTTGGCGCGGAAGTCATCGTCTGTCCAACGGACGTCGATCCCGAGGACCCGCGCTCGTATTACTCGGTCTCGTCGCGTCTCGAGCGCGAAATCCCGAATTCATGGAAGGCCAACCAGTACGACAATCTCTCCAACACAGCTGCGCACTACGAGCAGACCGGCCCTGAGATCTGGGAGCAGACCGACGGCAGGATCACGCACCTGGTGTGTGGCGTTGGAACCGGCGGCACCATCAGCGGCGTGGGACGTTATTTAAAGGAGAGGAACCCGCGTATCAAAGTATGGGGCATCGATACCTACGGCTCCGTCTTCAAGAAGTACAAGGAGACCGGTGTTTTCGATCAGAACGAGATCTACCCCTATATCACTGAAGGCATCGGCGAGGATTTTCTGCCCCGCAACGTCGATTTCAACGTGATCGACCATTTCGAGAAGGTCACCGACAAGGACGCGGCCATCATGACGCGCCGGATCGCGCGTGAGGAGGGCATTTTTGCGGGCAATTCGGCCGGTTCCGCCATGGCGGGTCTTCTCCAGCTGAAAGACCACTTCTCCAGGAACGACGTCGTCGTCGTCATCTTCCACGACCACGGGTCGAGGTACCTCGCGAAGATGTTCAACGACGAATGGATGCGGGCGAAGGGGTTCCTCGAGGTAACTGGTATGACGGCCAGAGACCTCGTCGCGCTCGGCGTTTCAGGGGAGCTCTACTCCATCGAGGCGGCTCGCCCGGTGGAGGATGCCATCCACATCATGAGCGACCACGATTTCTCCCAGCTGTCGGTCACCCGCGGTGGGCGCGTCATCGGTTCGCTGAACGAATCACACCTCTATAACCAGGTCATGCGCGACCACGATGTCAAGCACCAACCCGTTGAAGCGATTATGCTTCCGGCCTTCCCGTTCGTGGACATATCGACGCCCGTGCAGTTGCTGTCGACGATGATTACGCCGGAAAATCCAGCGGTCCTGGTGCGCGACTTCAAGACGGAGAAGACGTTCATCATCACGCGGTCTGACATCATCCGCGTGTTGTGCTAAGCGCCCGAAATCCGTCCAGAGAAATCCGGTTAGACGAACAATAGTCCGCGAAACGCCGCCATCAGTCTTCCTGGCGGTTGACTTTGCTGCCTCCCGCGGCAGATTTGGCCCCCGTCGGGGTGCGCACATCTCTTGCACAAAGCCAGGTCGCAATAGACAGCACCAAGCTATTTACCGGCGGCGTTTTATTCCGCTGGTGTGTGTCGGGTTGCGGAGGGTTTTGGATGAAGCGTGTGTGCGTCGTCTCGGGAGTGATGGTGGTCATATGCGCGCTCGCGGGCTGCGCCGAGAATCCAGTGTCACCGACCCCCGGTCAGTCACCTTTCATCACAGGTCAGTTCGCGGGCACCTGGTCCGGCGCAACCGTGGCGAGTCGGGTCAGCGGCGGCGAATGCGTAGGCGCTGACTTGCGGGCGTCCGTTCCAGGGGTAGACCAGGGAACCGTCACCCTGACGCAGAGCGCGGCGGACGTCACTGCGGTGATCAGGTCAGCGACGACCGGACTGACGTGTCGATATAGCGGCAGCGCATCGTTTACAAGCTTCGCGTTAACCGCCGTGGCGTGTGACGCGGAAATTCTCTACCAGTGTTCCACCGGTCAGCCGAGAATCCTGCGGCCTATCGGCTCAACGATGACGGTCACTCAAACTGGGGCCACGGCGCGCGGCACCATTACGACCAGTTACAACATTTTTGTTTTTGATCCTGTCACGAAAGTGGAGACACCCGTCGCGGGAATGACGGTCGAAAGTGACTTTACGGCGATTCGCCGCTGATCGGGAGCGCAAACACTCATGAATTGGATCAAGACCACGTCGCTGCTTCTCATGCTGCTTGTTGCGGCCCCTGCTCTCGCACAGCAGCGGCCGTCACCGCCGCCCAGGCCACTGCGCGGCTATTTGATCGGTGGCGGCGGCGCCTCGGTCGGCCCCGCACAGACCGCGGTCACTCTGAACGCGGAAATCGCCGAGAACATGACCCGCAACATCCAGGCGTACATGTCAGCTGTCTACTACGACAACATCATGTCCGACGCCGCGACGAATCAACTAGCGGTGGTGGGCAGTACCCTGACGGCGCTCACGGGTACTCCGTGGGTGTTCAGCGGGCGTGATAAGGGACGTTCCTTTACGTTTGGAGCCAAGGTCCTCGTGGCCGCGACATCGTCGGTGCATCCCTATGTAGGCGGCGGGTTCGGCGCATTGAACGTGCGCCGGGTCATTAATGAGCAGAGCCGGGGGAATATTACGCAGGCGTACCTGGCACAGTTTGGTTCGCCCGACGCGGTCATCGATCCAACCGACACGGACACGACTCACCCGATGGGCGAAGTCGCGGCCGGCGTGGGCGCAGTCGTCAAGCGGGCGTATGTGGACTTTGGGTATCGCTACCGGAAGGCGTTTCACACGGGGGCTCAGTCGTTCGACATTTCGCAGGTTGGCGCTGCCGTCGGCGTGAAATTCTGATGACGAACTTTCTTCTGCCTCTCATTCGGTTCGCGGATCGCGCGTACGAGTTGACGAACGCGCGGACCGGTCGGTTAATCGCCCAGACGGTGATCCCGGCATTTGAGTCCGACGCCCGCCGGAAGGGGCTTCTCGGACGCGATTCGTTTCAAAAGGGGTCGGCGCTGGTGATCGCGCCAACAAACGCGATTCACACCTTTTTCATGCGGTTCCCGATTGACGTGCTCTTTGTGCGGCGAAATGGGGTGGTGGCCAAGATCCGGCGCAACATTCCGCCCTGGCGCGCCGCTGCGTCGCTGTGGGCGTACGCGGTGATCGAGCTCCCCGCTGGAACGTTGGGGGTTGACGACGTGAAGGTCGGAGACGTGCTGACGATGGTCGCGGCCTTTGAGGGTGTTGTCGAGGCGCCGCCGCTGGCGCGCGTCAGCTAAGTGCCTGCTACAAGGCGGACACAATCCGAAGATCTCCGACGGAGGGGAGAAAAGGTTCGAGATTTGGCGACTAATTGCCTGGCGACGACGCTCACGGGCACCTAAGTACGATGAGAGTCGAACTTTACGCCGGGAAAGCGCAAATTCATGTTGTGGCAGTTGCATTGCTCAAGTAGAAAAGTCTCGCTCTTTGCGCACCCAGGCGTGAAGCGAGCGACGGTCACCCCAAAAACAGGCTTACAAGGAGAAGCGTTCAATGAAGGCATTGGTTGCTCGTTTTGTGCGTGAAGACTCGGGTCAGGACCTGATTGAGTATGGTTTGCTGGTGGGCATCATCACCTCGGGCGCGGTCCTCGCGATCAACGCAATCGGTCCGAAGGTGACGACCTATTACTCCTCGCTGAACAGCAAGCTTCCGTAGTTCAGAGATCGAGAGGAAACGATGAAAACGCTATTTGCCCGTTTCGTTCGGGAAGACTCGGGTCAGGACCTGATCGAATACGGCCTGTTGGTCGGGATCATCACATCCGGCGCGGTCCTCGCGATCAACGCAATCGGTCCGAAGGTAAGTACGTACTACTCCTCCCTGGAGTCGAAGTTGCCGTAGTGAGCGGGGTCGGGGGGAGGAGTCTCCGGCCCCCCGCACTTCCGTTGTTTAAGGTCCACATGTTGTTCGAATTGTTTCGTCGCTTTCTCGCAGATGAAAGCGGCCAGGATTTGGTCGAGTACGGTTTGCTCGCGTCAATCATCGGCGTCGCCGGCTACCTGGTGCTGCCGCTGATCGGCCCGAAGATGGACAACGCCTTTCGGAATTGGGGCACACAGGTCTACAACATCTGGGTGCCGGCCGACCCGGTCCCTTGAGAACGTATGACGATTAGCACAATTTGCGCGCTCGCCGTCGGATGCACCGCGTGCTTTACAGACGTTCGGAGCCAGAGAATTCCGAATGCGCTGACGTTCGGTGCTGCGGCAGCGGCCGTTATCTTTCACACGCTCGCGCCACAGGGTACAGGGCTGGTGTCTGCCCTGGCGGGATGGTTTGTCGGGGTGCTCATCATGTTCGTGCCGTTTGCACTCCGAGGCCTGGGCGGCGGAGACGTCAAGCTGATTGCAGCCCTGGGCGCATGGCTTGGGCCGGCCAACGCGGTGTGGCTGGCGCTATATGCAGGTGTTGCTGGCCTGGTCATGTCGATCGTGGTCGCGACCTATCACGGGTATCTGCGGACAGCGTTCCGGAATATCTGGTTTCTCCTCCAACATTGGGCCGTGAACGGCATCCGTCCGTTGGAAGACGTTTCACTTGAAGGTAGCAGCGGACCGCGTCTCGCGTACGCGTTGCCTATCTTTGCGGGATTGGTGCTGGCGACATGGTGGCATTGATGCGCTTCGTGCGGCGATTCCTGCGGGCCGAATCTGGCGCCGAGCTGATCGAATTTTCGCTGACGTTGCCGCTGCTGCTGTTGCTCGTGCTCGGCATGATCGAGTTCGGGTTTCTCTTCCGGGAGTACGAGATCGTCACGAATGCGGCGCGCGAAGGCGCGCGCATCGCGGTTTTGCCGACCTATTCGGCGACGCCGACGGCGCAGCAGAACAACGCGAGCGCTCGTGCCAAGCAATACTTGACCAACGCAGGCCTGAACCAGGCGCTCGCCACCGTGACGGTCGGCGTCCCCGTCTCGACGGTCCTTGCGGCGCCGGCAACCGGCTGTGTCTGGTCAGTGCCGGTCACGGTGACCTACCCTCACCCGGTGCCGTTCATCAGCGGCATCGTGTCGTATTTCGGCGTGACGTTGGGACCAATGACGGTGAGGGGCAACTCCCAAATGCGAACGGAAGCGCCAGCGGCCACTTGTCCTTGATCTCGAGGTATATGCATGAACCGTCAGACTCGAACCTTCATCGTCGTTGCTATTGCGGTCGTTGCCGCCACTGTCGCCAGCTACGGGACCTACCGGGCGCTGTCGCAGATTCCTCAGAAACCAGTTGAAATGCCGACGAAGAAAGCCGTGGTCGCGGCGAAGCAGATGCCGCTTGGGACGCTCATCACGCGTGATGCCGTCAAGCTTGTCGACTGGCCGTCGCAAACGCCGCTGCAGGGTGGCTTCTCGACGCTCGACGAAGTCGTCGATCGCGGGTTGATCACCCCGGTCGTCGAAAACGAACCAATCAGTGAGAACAAGCTGGCGCCCAAAGAGGCCGGAGCTGGACTGTCGCCGACGATCAAGCCTGGCATGCGCGCGATTTCTATCCGCGTTAACGAGGTGATCGGCGTGGCTGGCTTTGTGGTACCGGGCAGTCGGGTCGACGTGGTGAGCATCCTTACCGACCCGCGTGCCACCGCCAATGATCCGATGTCGCGCGTCGTCCTCAGCAACGTCATGGTGCTCAGCGCCGGCACACGATACGACCAGGAAGACGCGCGGACCGATGGCAAAGCGATCCGGTCCACCGTCGTGACACTGATGGTCGATCCACTCGACGCCGATCGCGTCGCTCTGGCCCAGTCGAAGGGCGAACTGATGCTGACGCTGCGGCATCCGCTCGACGTCGACCCAAGCGACCCACGAGGCATCCGTTTCGCGTCGCTGCTCACGGGCGGAGGCGCCGTGGACCCGGCGCCGAAACCTGCTGTACCAGCCGGGTCGCGGCGCGCGCTTCCGCCGCCTCCACCACCGCCGCCGGCGCCTCCGGTTGTCAAGGCTTACACGGTCGAAACGATTCGCGCCGAAAGGCGGAGTGAGGAAACTCTCCTCGGCGGCTATGTGACCCGATAGGAGTGACATCGACGATGAGTCTTCTTCGCTCTGTTCGCCTCGCTCTTATTCACACGTGCGGCGCGCTGATCGTGCTGCTCGGCGCCGCCTCGATAACGGCCGCACAACAGGCACCGGCGCCCGCGCCCGCGATTGAGAAGGTGCCGTTGACGGCGGGCCGCTCGACGGTGTTGACGACCGATTTCGACATCACGCGCGTCGCCGTCACCGATCCGGCAATTGCCGATGCGACGGTTGTCCAGCCGCGAGAGGTCCTCATCGACGGCAAGATGCCGGGTACCGTCAGTCTGATCATCTGGGGCGCCGCCGAACGGCGTCAGTACGATCTGGTCGTCGAACCAGGAGTCTCGACGCTCGAGCAACGGCTGCAGGCGTTATTTCCGGGCGAAGACATCCGCGTCACTGCCACTGGAGACGCCGTCATCCTCTCGGGCCGTGTGTCGAGCAACGATGTGTCACTGCGCGTGGCAGAGATCGCGACCGCAACCGCGAGCAAGGCGAGAGTCGTCAACCTCCTCCAACTTCCCGGCGGCGCCGGCAGTCAGCAGGTCCTGCTCAAGGTCAGGTTTGCCGAAGTTAGCCGGCGTGCGCTCACCGAACTTGGTGTATCGCTTTTCACCAGCCCGACCGGTATCAACAACACGATTGGCCGGGTGACAACGGGTCAGTTCGCGGCGCCGGGTTTCAACAACCTTACGACGACGAAGGCCGGCAGCAGTTTCGGGTCTGACGTCGTTTCCGCGACCGGCGAATTTACGTTCGGTGACTTCCTGAACATCTTCCTCTTGAATCAGAAGTATGACCTCGGCGCCATGATTCGTGCGCTGCGCGGTCGCGGGCTGTTTCAGAGCCTCGCGGAGCCGAATCTGATTGCGTACAACGGACAGGAGGCAAGCTTTCTGGCGGGCGGAGAGATTCCGGTGCCGACGGTTCAAGGCGGCGGTGCCTCGGGCGCGGTTAGCATCACCTACAAGGAGTACGGCATCCGGCTGAACTTCACGCCGACCGTGGCCGGAGATACCATTCGCCTGCATGTCAGGCCTGAGGTCAGCACGCTCGATTTTCCGAACGGGATTCTGCTCGCAGGATTCCGCATTCCGGCGCTGTCGACGCGGCGGGGCGAGACCGAAGTGGAACTGCGGGACGGGCAGACGTTTGCCATGGCGGGTCTGCTCAACAACTTGTCACAGGACGATCTTCAGGAAATCCCCGGCCTGGCGCGGCTCCCGATCATCGGTCATCTGTTCAAAACCAAGTCGGAGCGTGCAGAACAGACGGAGCTGCTCGTGCTGATTACCCCGCAGCTGGTGCGGCCGCTGAATCCAGACGAAGTGCCGCCGCTGCCGACGTTGGAGCAGCGGTTCCTGCCGCGGCCAGGTGACATTGGGAACGACATTCAGGGTGGTGGCGGCACTGTTGACGGTCCCGACGTCGCGCCGCCGGGGCGGTAAGTCACATCGAAGGCGTTATGACTGCGAAGCGAACGACCAACAGCAGATTCGATCGATTCCGCTCCGAGAGCGGCATCTCGCTGATTCACCTCGGCATGCTCTTGTTCGTGTTCATGGGACTGAGCATGTTCGTCGTTGACTACGGCGTGGTGTGGCTGGCTCGCGTGCAGGCGCAGAACGCTGCGGATGCCGGTGCGCTCGCCGGTGCGACCGCGCGCGGCTACGACGAGTTGGCGGATCCGCCGGCCGCCAACGGCGCCGCGTATCAGAGCGCGTACGCGGCCGCCAGATCGCACCGCGTTTTTAGTGATCTCGCATCGCCAACCGTCTCGTTTGCGTGCCCGGCGTTTGTGCCGGCCGGCGCCAGATGCACGCGTGTCGACGTGTTTCGCGATGGGACGAACGGAAGCATCACGCTGCCGACCTATTTTGCGGCGGCATTTGGAAATCCTTCGCAACAGATCAAGGCCACGGCCACCGCATGGACCATAAGTGGGAACTCCACGACTTGCATGAGGCCGTGGGCGGTTGCAGATAAATATCAAGAAGTGCCGGGTACAACGCCTAATGAGTACGACCACTGGGTCCCGGCCGGGGGACGCGGCGGCGGTGGCGCCGAGGTCAACCCGCACGATAACTATGTCCCGCCATCCCCAACCACTTACGGTACCGGCTACAGAGTATCGCCGCCGGCACCTGGGCCCGGCGATCAGGGAACGCGGGTCACATTGAAAATTGGACAGGCCGGGGACCGGATGTCGCCCGGCTGGTTCATGGCGGTTGATTTGCCTGGCGCGGGCGGTGGATATCCAACGGGGGGAGCCGTTTACGAATACAACATCGGGCATTGCGTCGGTGTCCCAGTCGGCATCGGAGACATACTTCCGACGGAAACCGGCAACAAGGTCGGTCCGACGAATATGGGCGTAGACGAGCTGGTGGCCCTCGATCCAGGTGCGACCTGGAATGATTCGACCAAGCAAATAGAAGGCGGCTGCACTGAGGCGGGAACATGCACCTTCAGTCCGCGGATCGTCCCGATCGCCATTTTCGATATCGATGAATTCCAAAAACACGACGCTGCGAATAACTGGAGCGGATACTGTCCAACCGGCGGAAGCTGCATCAAAATCGTGAACATCCTGGGATTCTTCGTTGAGGACATGGTGGGAAGGGACGTGACCGGAATCATCCTGACGTATCCCGGGGAGTTCGATAGCGGCAAAGGGACTGTTAACAACGCAGCGGCATTCTCGGTCGTCATCCAGTTGATCCAGTAGTTTCCGCTTTTGAAAGATAGAAGGCTGCCTTGATTCACGTCACACTGATCGGCACACAGGATCGACAGATCGAGGAGATGCTTCGCGTCTCCGGCATCGACTCCGTTCGTGCAACGGCTGAAGCTGTCGCATCAAACCCCGCCGACGTGGTGGTCTTCGATGTACGCGGTGAGGACGGCCTGCCACCAGTGATCTCGTCGATCAAGCGGCAGCATCCCGACCTGAGCATCGTCATCCTGGCGTCGAAGCTCGAGCCGGCGCTGCTGCTCGATGCGATGCGCGCAGGTGTCAGCGAAGTCGTTGCCGAGCCCATCGATCACGAGGAACTCGCGCGCGTGGTTCAGCGTTTGGCCGGAACCCGCGTCCACACCGAGCCCGGGCGCATCCATGGGTTCATCGGCGCCAAGGGTGGCGTCGGGACGACGACGATCGCGGTCAATGTGGCCACGTCGCTCGGCAGCGTCATCAAGCCCGAACGGGCGCTGATGATCGAGCTGCAGAACACCGCTGGTGACGCGACGCTGTTCACCGGCGCGGAGCCCCGTTTTTCGATCGCGGACGCGATCCAGAACACGCATCGCCTCGACCACGTCTTTTTTCGCAACCTGGTCACGCAAATCGCGCCGTCAACCGATCTGCTTGCCTCGCCGGAGCGCGCCGCCGCCAGTGGACTCGACGTGTCGCGGATCAAGCAGGTCATCGCGTTTGCTTCGTCGGTGTACAAGCACACGATCATCGATGTCGCGCGGACGGATCGAGCCATGCTCGAGGCGCTCGATCAGTTGAACACGATCTATGTCGTTGCCAACCAGGAGCTCGCGACCGTCAGGAGCGCCAGCCGGATCGCCGCGATGCTCCGCGAGCGCTACGGCCCTGACAAGATTGCCCTGGTCCTCAGCCGATCTGACCGCGACGCAGACATCAGTCAGGCGGATGTCGAACGAGCCGCCGGATGCTCGGTGGCACACACGTTCCCCAGCAACTATCGTGTGGCGCTGCAGGCGCTGAACAAGGGTCGGCCGGTGGCGCTCGACAACCACAACGATCTTTCAGCCTCATTCAAGCGGTTCGCAAATCACCTGGCCGGAGTGCGACCGGCACGTGAACGCGCGAAGTCCTCGGGGCTGTTTGGCCGCCTCACGCACTCGCGTTCGTAACGGAGATTCAATGGTACTGACAACGCTCACACTCGCCGCTCAGCCATCAAACATCAGGCCGCCCCAGTATCAGCAGCTGAAAGGGCGTGTGCACACCGAGTTATTGAACCGGCTGCGGCTGGACAAGCTCGCGAACATCACCCGCGAGGATGCCGAACCCGAACTGCGCAGCCTCATCGTCGGCATTCTCGAGCGTGAACAGGAGACCACCCCTCTCAGCTTCAGCGAGCGTGAAGCGCTGATCGTCGAGGTGCTCGACGAGCTGTTCGGCCTGGGGCCGCTCGAAGCCCTCCTCGCGGACCGCTCGATCTCAGACATCCTCGTGAACCGGTTCGACCAGGTGTACATCGAACGGGAAGGACGTCTGGAAGAAACCGACGTCGTCTTCCGAGACGATCGTCACCTGCTGCAGATCATTGAGCGCATCGTCAGCGCGGTCGGACGCCGCATCGACGAATCGAGTCCGATGGTCGACGCGCGTCTGGCCGACGGCTCGCGCGTCAATGCGATCATTCCGCCGCTGGCGCTGAACGGTCCCGCGCTCTCGATTCGACGTTTCCGCACGGATCGGCTCGGCGCGGACGATCTGGTGGACCGGGACTCGCTGACGGCGCCGATGCTCGAGTTCCTGAAAGTCGCGGTCGCGTGCCGCCTCAACCTCCTGGTGTCTGGCGGCACCGGCGCGGGTAAGACGACGCTGCTGAACGTGCTCTCCGGGTACATTGGAGTCGGCGAGCGCATCGTGACGATCGAAGACTCCGCCGAACTCATGCTGCGTCAGCGGCACGTGGTCCGCCTCGAGACCCGGCCCGCCAACATCGAAGGAAAAGGTCACATCCGGCAGCGTGAACTGGTCGTCAATGCCCTGCGTATGCGTCCGGATCGCATCATCGTCGGCGAGGTGCGAGGCGAAGAAGCGCTCGACATGCTGCAGGCGATGAACACCGGCCACGATGGGAGCTTGACGACGATTCACGCCAACAGCCCGCGCGATGCACTCTATCGCCTGGACACGATGGTGGCGATGGCGAACCTGAACATTCCGGATCGCGCCATCCGTCAGCAGGTCGCATCGGCGATCGAGGTGGTCGTGCAGATTGCCCGTCTGTCGGACGGGACGCGCAAAGTCACGGCGATATCCGAAATCACGGGCATGGAGCGTGAGGTCATCACCATGCAGGACATCTTTGTCTTCGAGAAGCTCGGCGTGGACGAAGACGGT
>JACXTT010000345.1_pt1 | contig 77588 bp, 65 predicted proteins | sample 9270951 | NCBI WGS metagenome assembly JACXTT01 (sample SAMN15532306, study PRJNA645909) | rock metagenome | isolation source: weathered quartz diorite | place: Puerto Rico | collected 2017-06-21
TTGCCGGAAGACGTGGTCGCCGCCTATGTTTCGCCGAATGCTCCGAACATGTGGGGAACTCCGGCAATGAGCGGGCGGTGGCTTCTGCCGTCGGACGGCCCGCTCGGCCAGGATCCGGAGCGCGTGGTCGTGCTTGGCTATCGGTTCTGGCAGCGGTACTACAACGGCGATCCGGATGTGGTGGGGCGCAGCATTCAACTGGTTCGAAAAAACTATCAGATCGTTGGCATTATGCCGCCGCGGTTCCGCTGGCGCGAGGCGGATATTTATGTCCCGTTGAAAGTGCAGCAGGATCCAAACGTCTACTACGGCACGACGATTCGCATCCGGCCCGGCTTCAGCGCCGCGCAGGCGAGCGCCGAACTGCAGCCGGTCATCGAGCAGTTCGCCAAACAAACGCCCGACCGCTACCCCGAGGGATTCCGCGTCCATCTGCGCAGCATCATTGAAAAGCCGCTGGAGCCCAAACTGTATCTGGTGTTCGCGGCAGTGGCTTCATTGCTGCTGATCGGATGTGCGAATGTCTCCATTCTGTTGCTGGCTCGAGGCTCGCAGCGGCAGCACGAAATCGCGGTGCGGTCCGCGTTGGGCGCCCTTCGCGGACGCATCGTCCGGCAGCTTCTTACGGAGTCGCTGGTGATCGCCGTAGCGGGTGCGGGCATTGGCGTGTTGCTCGCATGGAAGAGTCTCGCGTTGTTGATTGCCTGGATTCCCGAGAATTCCTATCCGGCGGAATCGGTGATCCAAATGAATCTGCCGGTCCTGTTGTTCAGCGTGGCGCTTGCCGTTGCGACGCCGATCGTGTTCGGCATCTGGCCCGCGCTGCAACTATCGCGTCCCGATCTGGGGCGGGTGATGCAATCGAACACTCGCCGCATCATGGGTTCCGCGCATGGCAAGCGGACCCATGGCATCATGGTGGGCGCCCAGGTGGCGTTGACCCTCGTAATGCTGGCGGTGGCGGCGGCCTCCGGCAAGGGCTTTCTGAAACTGATCCATGCGGATCTTGGCTATGATCCGCACCAGACGATGTCCCTGCCAATTCCCGTTCACGAGAATACCTACGGGACTTGGAAGGAGCGTGCGGAGTACTTCGAACAGATTCGCGCGCGCGTCGCTGCGATGCCGCAGGTGATCTCGGCGGGAATTTCGTCGAACGCCACGCCGCCCGCCAATGGCAGCGACAACCGCATCGAGATTGCGGGCGATGCCGCGCTCGAAAAACCGGTCGTGCGACTGAACTTCATCAGTGCGGAATACTTCGACGTCCTGCGGATTCCTCTCGTTCGAGGGCGGCTCTTCGATCGCGCGGAGACGATGCGCGGCGCCGCGATGGCGGTGATCAACCAGGCCATGGCGAAGCAGTATTGGCCGAAGAGCGATGCGATCGGAAAGCAGTTCAAGATTCTGGGGATGCAGAGTCAATTGCCGTACCAGCCCGCCGCGGAAGGCAGCGATGGCTGGGTTCAGGTGGTAGGGATCGTGGCGGATGCAAGGAATGACGGCCTGCGAAATCCGGTCCGCCCGGCGATCTTTGTGCCGTATTCGCTGAAGATGCGGATGTTCACTCAGATTCTGGTGCGGACCAGCGTTCCTCCGCTCTCGATTCTGAAGCAGGTCCGCGGGGAGATAGCCCAGATCGACCGCGAGCAGCAAGTGATGCGGGTGCGAGATCTCGAAACCTGGATCACCGGTTTGCAGGAATACGCGCAGCAGCGGCTGATCGCGATGCTGTTCGCTGTTTTTTCGGTGCTCGCGCTGGTTCTCGCGGCAGCCGGACTCTATAGCGTGGTCTCTTACGGCGTTGCGACGCGAACAAACGAATTCGGGATACGGATGGCGCTCGGCGCGAAAGCGCGCGACGTCGTGCGGATCGTTCTATCCGGGACGCTGCTCAATGTCGGCGCCGGATTGGCGGTTGGCCTGGCCATCAGCCTGGTTGTCGATTCATTGGCCGCGAAGTGGGTGACCGAAAGCTCGCGTGACCCTCTGATTCTGAGCGCAGTCACTATCCTGCTGCTCACGGTCGCGGGAATCGCGTGTGCGCTGCCCGCGCGCCGGGCTGCCGGGGTCGATCCGATGGTGGCGTTGCGATACGAGTAGCGATCTTGCGTCGGATTCTTACTGCATCAGCTCTACTAGAGATCGCGAGGAAGCAAAAGGTGAAGACGGGGTTACAATATCTTCCAGCTAGAACGGGCGCAAGGCCCGGTCAAGTTGTCTTGCAAAAATAATGATGAGTCTGAACAACCTGACACGCAGATTGGCGTTAATGTCTTGCGTATCCCTCGCAGTAGCCGGACTGGCAACGGCGCAAACCATCGCCGCCGCTATCACTGGTGCTGCGAGCGATCCAACGGGGTCGGTTATTCCTAACGGTACGGTTACCGCCACGAATATCGAAACCAATGTAAAAACCACCACCATGACGAATGCGGACGGCATCTACACATTCCCGTTCCTTCGCGTTGGCAGCTACACGATAACCATAGAATCCAAGGGCTTCAAGAAGTCCGTCGCTGGACCTTTCACAGTCGAAGCCAACCAAATGGCTCGTATCGATATAAAGCTGGAGCTTGGCGACACGACACAGGTAGTCGAAGTCGTGGGTGTGGGTCCGCTGCCCCAGACGGAAACTCAGGCCACTTCGCCTGGCGCGATGACCACGGCCGCTCGCTTCCAGGGTTCTGGTTCGCAGCTGAACGGCAATCGCGAAAAGACCAGAGTCAAAGACGGGTTGTCAAAACGGAGCATCGATTTCTCCGGAGCTGAAGGATTTGGCGCAGTCGCCAAGGGCGGACGGGGCGGGGATGTGTACCGGGTCACAAATCTTAGCGACTCCGGGCCCGGCAGTCTGCGGTTCGGCGTGCAGTCAGCAACAGGACCTCGAACGATCATCTTTGACGTGTCCGGAACCATTTTTCTGAAGTCGACACTCCCGATCAACAAGCCGTTTCTCACGCTCGCCGGTCAAACCGCGCCTGGCGACGGCGTCACGATCGCGGGCTTCACAACGCTCGTAAGCAACACCCACGACGTAATCGTCCGTTACATGCGATTCCGCCCTGGCGATATCGGTTGTCCCGCGATGCAAGGCGACTCCTTGTCGGTGGACAAATCGACGGATGTACTGATCGATCACGTGTCCGCGAGCTGGAGCATTGACGAGGCTCTTTCAGTTACCGGGTCAGACCGGGTGACGGTGCAGTGGTCGATTATTGGCGAGAGCCTGAATCAGTCGTGTCACGAAAAGGGCGAACACGGTTACGGATCCTTGATCCGATACGGCGCGGGCAACGTGACGTTCCACCACAATTTGTATGTCCACAATCATAGCCGTAATCCGCGAGTGGGCGATGGGATCCTGTTGGACTTCGTCAACAACGTCATCTATAACTATGGCGCGCACGGCGGCGAGGCTACTTACAGCGGGCCTGCGGATGAGGGGGTTACCAAGGTCAACTACATCGGCAACTACACGATCGCCGGACCGTCGACGGATGCTTCGCGCCGCGCGAGGACTTTTCTGGGCGGTAGTACAAACACTCATATTTATCAGTCGGGCAATTTAATCGACGGCAATCTGAATGTCCTTCGCGATGGGACTGACACAGGCTGGGGCATGTTCGGTGGCCAATACAGCCGCGAAGCCGCACGTTTCGATGCGGCCACGGTTACTACTACTGACGCCACCGCCGCTTACCGCAAGGTTCTGGATTCGGCCGGCGCGTCCTTGGTGCGAGACAGCGTGGATAAGCGTCTGATTGCGGAAGTCCAGAGCGATACTGGACGGGTTGTCAATTCACAGGAAGAGGTTGGCGGATTTCCAACTCTTGCATCCAAACCAGCACCCATTGACTCAGACGGGGACGGGATTCCGGACGCCTGGGAAACAGCGCATGGTCTCAATCCGCAGGATGCATCGGACGGACCTGCCAATCTCGAACGATACTTACAGGACATCATCACACCCGCCGCGGCGGATCCAACCGTGATTCTGGACGATCAGTTCGAGGACGGCGACAGCCAAAATCAGGACCTGGATGCGAATTCCGTATGGCTGTTCAATGGCCGGACGAACAACATCCGTACGGATGCATCCGGATCTTTGACAATAGACATGCGTCCCGCAGGGAGCTCATCCGAGGCGGTATGGGCGTTCTTTACTAAAGCCGGTTCGCCGGTTCGATTGGGCGTTGGCGACAAAATCACGGTCGCGGTGACGTTCTCCGTACAGGGCTTTACTAACAATGGTCAGGACATACGATTCGGGGTGTTGGATTCCCAAGGCACCCGCAATGCCGCCAATCTGGCCGGCGGCCACAACGATGCAACATTCATCGGCGATACCGGATACGGAGTAGATTTCTTCGCTTCGGGAACCGGCAGTCCGTTTGTCCTCGGCCGACGGGCCGCGCTTGGCAATGCAAACATGTTCAATAACTTCGGAGACTTCTCGAGCATCTCCGGCGAAGGTTCAATTGAAAGGCAAGCCCTTCTGAACGACATGCTGTATACGCTCGAATACGGGATCGAGCGAATCAGCGATACACGAACCAGGCTTACAGTCGCGGTACGACGCGCCGGAACTAACATTAGTGGAGTCTCCTACACTGCCATCGAAAACAGTCCGGAACCGAATACAACCTTCGATTCGTTTGCATTTCGGGTCGGCGGAACCAACTTCGCAACACATCTTCAATTCACACGCCTGTTTGTACAGTACCGGCCCGCGGCCCCTTCAATTACTTCGCAGCCCCGGCCTTCATCGCTGACGGTGCAAACCGGCGCAACGGTCACGATGGCGATCGCCGCGGAGGGCAGCAACTTGACATATCAATGGCACAAGGATGGAGGGCTGCTGGCCAACAACCCTTCAGCCGCCACACCCGTACTCACGTTGGAAAAGGTCACACTCAGTGATGCCGGAATCTATAATGCGTATGTCTCGAATGCGGGCGGATTGGTGATCAGCGATTCAGTGCCGCTCCGCGTCAGCTCGACTCCGGTCGCTCCTCTGCCTGCGATTACGCGGCAACCGGTCAGCCGCACTGTTGTCTTAGGCGAGTCCACGGCGCTGTCGGTTCAGGCATCCGGATCTGAGCTTGTACACCAATGGTTCAAAGACCGTGCTCTAATCCCCGGCGCGACAGCGGCTGCGTTGACGTTCGCCCAGACTCGCGCCTCCGATTCCGGAACCTATTACGTCGTCATCAGCAATTCAAGCGGCTCCGTGTACAGCGATACCGCGAATCTGCTCGTGGTCTCGCCGATGACCGCTACTAGCGTTACGCCATGGCCGGGCCGCTCAGGGCTTTGCGTCGACGCCACCCTTGCGATCGACTTCGATCGTAAGCCAAAGCTGGGCAAAACAGGCCGCATCCGGATTGTGGACGCCTCTACCGGGACCGCAGTGGACACCATCGACATGGCTGCCAATCCGCAGAGCCGCGTCAACGGTGGGACGTCGTTCAATTACTATCCGGTGCTGATCGACGGTAATCGGGTTTCGATCTACCTGCACAAGACGCTCCCGTTGGGCGGGAAGTATTCAGTCCTCATCGAGCCCGGAGTTGTGCTCGACGATTCAGGCGCGCCATGGATTGGCATTGCCGATCCAGGCGAGTGGACGTTCAGCACCAAGAGCGATGGTCCCGCCGCGGATGCGGATCTCATCAATGTGGCGCCGGATTCATTTCAGGACTTCTGTACGGTTCAGGCCGCAATAGACGCAGTCCCTTCGGCGAATGCGAAGCCAGTCACGATCTTGGTGCAGCCGGGCGTGTACAACGAAATCGTGTACGTGCCATCCAACAAGCCGTACATCACAGTTCAAGGCGCCGATCGCGCTTCCACCGTCATTCAATACCCGAACAACGCCAATCTGAATCAGGGCAACTCGCGAGCGATGTTCGGAGTCGACGCTCCCGATTTCACGCTCGAAAACATCACGCTTTGGAACACGACGCCGAAGGGCGGATCGCAAGCAGAGGCATTCCGCGGCAATAATCAGCGCATTCTGCTCGATCATGTGACGCTCAAAAGCTTTCAAGACACGCTGCTGCTCCAGGGTCGCGGAATGGTAAACGACAGCTACATCGAAGGCGATGTCGATTTCATGTGGGGCGCCGGAACAGTGTTCGTTCAAGACAGCGAACTGCGCGCGGTTAGCTCGGGCGGTTACTACACTCAAATTCGAAACGTCGAGAACCAGAAAGGATACGTGTTTGTGAGATCGCGCCTGACCGCGCCGGAGGGCGTATCGGGCGTGTACCTGGCGAGGATCGATCCCACGGTCTTTCCATTCAGCCAGGCTGTGTACATCGATTGCGTCATGGGATCTCACGTCATCCCTGCAGGCTGGCTGCTCAACAACGCTGCCTCCGCGCCAAGAGTTCAGTTCTGGGAGTTCAACAGCCGCGATTTGGCGGGCGCCGCAACTGACGTGAGCCAGCGCGCCCTGTTTTCGCGCCAGCTTGCGGCAGCCGAGGCGGAAACTTGGAGCAATCCTTCGTTCGTGCTCGACGGATGGGTGCCAACCACGTTGAGTGCCACTCGATTATTTAGTGGCGTTAAAGTGAGATGGACCACGTCGAAAGCTGCTTCAACAGTCGAACTGTACCGCTGTGGGTCGGAAGGGCCGGTTGCGTCCAGGACAGCAAAAGGACACTCCGGCGAAATGGAGTTCCAGGTTCCGCAAGATGGCGCTCGCTATGAGGTTCGCATGGGAACCAAACGGCTTCCGATCCCTACGGGCAAGACCTTTTGATGTAGCCTGAGGCAATACGGGCGCGCCTGAAGGCTGAGCGTCCGGGACACTCCCGGCAGGCAACGCTTCTGATGAATGAACTGGATCTGGAGATGATCAAGATCAAGGTGCTACCCGCGCCGGAAACGGATGGCGGGGATGCAAGAGCGGCGTTTTTGGGACTGGCGGGCCCATCTCATGCGGCGGCTGCTGATTCATCACTCCCGCCCGCTCTGGGGGAGGCGTGACTCTGCTGATATCGAAGCTCGCGGCGTCGCTGATCCGAAGCCCTGTCCATGCAAGGAGCATGATCATCGTTTTCACGTCTTCGCCGCTCCACGTTCCGTTCCCAAGATTGTTTTTCCACTTCACGGTTGGCAGCCGGTCGCACGCGTCATAAATCCGAGTTAGTTCAGGGTCCGTAAACGGTATGCGGTTCGCCGCCGATCCCGAGCCGACCGGTGCCTCCAGATCGGACGCGGGATTCTCGACGATCCATTTGCGCTTCACGCAAAAATTGAAGAAGCCTTTCAGTCGTTCGAGCTTCTTCGCCTTCGCGCGAACGTTGTCCCTTCCAGCCGCCATAGAACTCGTCCATGTCCACCGGGCCAAACTGGTCAACCATCGCGTACCCCTTGGTGTCCGCGAAAGCGCGAAGTTGCTTGACGAAAGTTTTGTACTTGCGGAGCGTGGAAGCCCCGATGTGACGCGCGACGCGATTGGCGAGGTACGCGTCGGTCACGAAAGTGATCGTAGGCGCGGGCTTTCCCGCGGGAGCCTCAGCCGGAACGGGCGGAGAAACCATCGGAGAGTGCTCGTTTTCTTCATCCCAGCGCCCGGCAAGTTCCCATGCTGCCTTGATCCCCTTCGCCTCCGGCCAAGTCGTCTGCTTGGTGTTGCGGCGGCGGAACTCGCCCGACAGAGTGCCGTCCGCGTAGATAGGACCATGACACTGCTTCAAGGCGCGGCGGAGTTCGTCGGACTCGTAGTTTCGCGAGTCCGGATTATGGCCGCCTGCGCACTTGTCAGCTGCTCGAAAATGTCTGCGATAGAGGTTGAGGGGCAAGGTCCTTCTACAAGGACTTTAGAACTTCATTGCCCACCATTGCCCACCGAAAGTGCGGTAAATCGCTAAGTTGTTGATTTGAGGCTGGCGGTGAGGGTGGGGTGCGGACCAGCGTTCCTCCGCTCTCGATTCTGAAGCAAGTCCGCGGGGAGGTAGCCCAGATCGACCGCGAGCAGCAAGTGATGCGGGTGCGAGATCTCGAAACCTGGATCACCGGTTTGCAGGAATGCGCGCAGCAGCGGCTGATCGCGATGCTGTTCGCTGTTTTTTCGGTGCTTGCGCTGGTGCTCGCGGCAGCCGGACTCTATAGCGTGGTCTCTTACGGCGTTGCGACGCGAACAAACGAATTCGGCATACGAATGGCGCTCGGCGCGAAGGCTCGCGACGTCGTGCGGATCGTTCTATCCGGGACGCTGCTCAATGTCGGCGCCGGATTGGCGGTCGGCCTGGCCGTCAGTCTGGTTGTCGATTCATTGGCTGCGAAGTGGGTGACCGAAAGCTCGCGTGACCCTCTCATTCTCAGCGTTGTCACTTTCCTGCTACTCGCGGTGGCGGGAATCGCGTGTACGCTGCCTGCCCGCCGCGCTGCGACAGTGGATCCGATGGTGGCATTGCGATACGAATAGCGATCTCGCATCCTTCAAAACGCCTTCCCCACCCGATTTCGTCCGACACGGACCAGTCAGCGTAGACGTTGACTTCTAGAGTTGTTTCTGAAATCATAGTCTTGAGTGATTCCACCGTTTGATGAGCTGACCGGTGGTCTGCCTCCCGGCGATCACGTCGCTACCTTGGCGGAAGTTGAGAGACATCTCGGCTTCTCGCAGCATCGCCGTTGGTTGTTGAGCGGTCTACGCATCGCGGTCGAAGCGTTCTGGGCAGCGGGCGTCAAAGACATCTTCATCGACGGCAGTTTCTGCACGACCAAGACGGATCCTGGTGACATCGACGGCTACTGGGTCGAGCCTGATGCTGACGTCTATGAGCGGATCGACCCGTATTGGATCGACTTCGAACTAGTCTTTGTGCCGAAGTCGCGAAAGATGCGGTGGCGAATGTGGGCAGATCATGGTGTCGAGTTCTTCATTCACCCGCTGATGGATGCAGCGCCCGGTGTGGGCTTTCCGCAGTTCTTTCGGCAGGACCGTGACGGTCGGCCACGGGGAGTCGTGAAGATCGTGAAGGAGTACGCACAATGATCAAGACGGATGCACAGAGGACGAGGACCGTGGCGCAAATTGGAGGCTTCAAGCGTGCGTTGGCCGATGTCGATGGCGGCTCCAGCCAACGCGCCGTCGCGATTCGCGGCAGCTACGAGAACATGATCCGGCAACTTGAGGAGGAGATCGAAGAATACGATCGGCTGAAGGCGGGCGCTGTTACCATACCGTCTTTGGAGCGACTGGATCAGATCGCGCCCTTCATCGTGAGGCTCCGGATCGCGAAAGGCGTTTCGCAAACTGAGTTGGCGAGCCGCCTCGGCGTGAGCAAGCAGGTGGTGAGTCGCGATGAGGACGATGACTACCAGCGTGTCGGATTGGAGAGATTACAGAGCATTCTCGATGCGCTAGGCGTGCACGCGAAAATTAGCCTGAACGCATAGAAGGCCCAGGCGAACGTATTAAGTTCTCGTCGAGCGCCTCCCTTGTCCGGGAGGTATTCGGCGATCAATACGAGCCGCGATGTCAGTTCACTGAGTCGGGGGGAAGACTGCTAGGCAAGGAGCTGCCGCCCCCTGGTATCACCGCTTGTTATGGTCCCCGAGGATTTCGAAACGAGAACAAAATCCTCGTAAATGCGGTCATAACGGTCTAACGCCAGTTTTTCAAGTATGCGGATTGATCCGATGGGTGTTGCAGGCGAATCAATACTGGTGCTTGACGAGCCCGTTTCGAGGCGGCCGAGCATCAGGACTAGTGCCGCACTTCTTATAGGTGTGGCCCTCCAGACAGTAAGTGTCCATTTTCCAGCGGCCATTCGTCTCGAAGTACTCCTTGACCACCTGCCAGTCGTCGGAAATCTCGATCTGATACTCGTGTGGGTCGTCAAACCAGGCTCCGAGTTCCAGCACCTCCTGAACATCCAATGCCGGCGTTAGGGCGAAGATCTTCATTCGAAAGACTGACCACGCATGGCCCCACAACGGGCTAGATGTCTGTTCAGGCCCGTACCGGATCAGTCGCGTACCATTAGGGAGACGTTTTATCGGAAATTGCCGCTGCGGCGTGAACGATACCTGCTCACGTGGCGGCTCCAATCTGATTGGGAATTGCCTTTCGATTGCGCCCTTGCGGTAGCTCATCACTGGACCACACAGATACTCACCCTTGTCAAGTTCCTGTGCGAAGAACGGATAGGTGAACGTTGCAGGTGAGGTTTCGTTCTTGCTCGGGAACGGGGCCCGCCAGCGCTCTGTATAGTTGTCGAAAAAAAATGTCTCGTTCACCTGTAGGGAATGGTTCAGAAAATAAAATCCCGGCTGATCGAGTCCATAGATGTCTCGCGCAACCAAGGGCTGCCCGCAAGGCGTGATTCGCGTCGCGACCGGAGCGAACGCTCCAACACTAGGCAGCGGCTCGTCTTCAGAAGGGCGCTGCCCCGGATAAAACGTTTGCGCGGTTGTTCCCGAAGCAGTTAGCCGTTGGAGGTCAACCCGAAAACGCAGAGTCTCCAGTGTGAGCCGGTTCGCAGGCGGAAATAGCTCCCACGACACGAGTATTTCGAAGTTGAGTGAACCGTCTGAGCCTGTCTGAAACCGGCGTTCAGGCAATGCAGAAGGCCTCGGGAATTTCAAACTCGTGTGCTGTGCTTCCGTCAGTTCGTCATAGGCAGGCAGAGCATACGCCTCCTGGGCCGCCGCCGGCGCAATTTGCCATTTCCGTGTAAACTGCATTTTCAGACGCTCTCGAAAGGCGATCTGCTGCTTCCGCCATTCCAAACATGCCGTGATCTCGGGGTCAGAGGCTCTCTCTGCTGTTTTGCAGTCTTTTTCGCTGTAGCTGAGTTTGGGCAGTTCGAATGGTTCTGCCACTGATAACCAGACCTCAATGTTCCCCTTAATGGCAAGTTCCGCCGTGGTCTTGGCGAAGTCATCTCTTTGGTCCCGAATTTGCCCAGCCACTAACAAACCGTTGGCGCCTCTGGCCAGCCAAATCGTGAATCCAGGTCTTTGTGGTTCGCCAGACTGCGCATCAGGATGTCTGCCATTCCACTCCCGAACGTCACCGTCGAGGACGAAATTCGGCGGCGGAGGCGTGATCACGGTCGCCAATAGCGAGACAGATAGAGCTAGCGCGAGGCAAAGCGCCCGAAGAAGCGAAGCGACGGGTCTGGTAGTGGGCATGCCAAAATTGTAGCGTCACAAAAAACAGCACCCCTCTTGCAGCTCGCTCGCCTTCTGGGACACCGCCGTCAAAGTCAAGCGAATGCTAGTGCCGAACGTCCTGTCGGACAAGTTGCGCGGTGAAGGCTTTAAGCGTATTCATTCTTAGCAAGTTTGTTGACTATGGGTGGCTCGAACTTGCGAAGACTGTGTCTGTTACCTGATTAGGTTTGTAACTAGTTGATTTTAAGTGGCGGTGAGGGTGGGATTCGAACCCACGGTACCCGTAAAGGTACGGCAGTTTTCGAGACTGCTCGATTCAACCAGCTCTCGCACCTCACCGCGTTGAATTTCAGTGTATCATTCCCGCACGGAGGCGGTCTACGGGCCTGCTTCGCCGTTTGTAGCCGCGCCCGCCTGCAAGCGGATTCTCGAGACGTGTGTGCGAACTGCCAACTGTTCGGGAGTCAATCGCTTTGCCCTTGTGACGAGTAGGCCTCATGCAGCAGCAAATGAAAATGATGGACGCCGTTTTCGCGCTTCACCGAAAACCGGCCCTTATCATAGCTGCGCGAGGCGAGGCCTTTTTGCACGGCCTCGCAAATGCCGATATCTTCCTGCTGGATCTCGTCGCTGAAGGCGATGGTTTCGTCCTTGACGCCGGCTGCGCCCGGATAGTGGAACCACTCGAAAATCGTCAGTGTCTTGTCCGGTCCCAACGGCAGAATGATGTTGCTCGACAGGTTGTCCGGGTAGACGTTGAGCATGAAGTTCGGAAAGATCCAGAAATAGAGCGCACGATTGTCCGCCGCTTCTTCCCCATACTGCCGGACCTCGCCTGCTCGCGGAGGCCGGATGGGCGCGTATTGCGACGAATGCCAGCGGAACGTGTCCACGCGATATTGCGAATAGTCGAGCTCGCGAAACAGGCCGGGGTGCGCGGTGGGCAGGTGGTAGCCTTCCAGATAATTGTCGATATAGACTTTCCAGTTGCAGTGGATGACGTAGTCGCGGCGATGCGAAAACTGCAACTGGTCGAGCGCGCAGCCGAGCCCGGCGACCTCCTGGGGAATGGACCCCATCACCTCTGCAAGCGGCGGCGCCTGGCCGTCGACATTGACGAAAATGAAAGGTCCCCAAGCCTCCACGCGATAGCGCGTGAGGCAGACGGCGGTGCGGTCGAAATCGTTGACGCCATCGAATTCCGGCGTGCCCAGCAGGCGGCCGTCGAGTTGGTAGGTCCAGCCGTGATACGGGCATTTCAGGACGTTGCCTTGGCCCTTGCCGTTGACGATCGCGGAGGCGCGATGGCGGCAAACATTCGCAAATGCCTGCAATTCGCCTGTTTGCGTGCGCGTGATCACGATCGGTTCGCCGGCGATCTCGCCGGAAAAATATTGCCCGGGCAGAGCGGCGTCGCGCGCATGGCCCACCGGTTGCCAGGTGCGCCAAAACACGCGCTCGCGGTCGAGTTGCAGAAATGCGGGGTCGGTGTACCAGTTCGAAGGAATCGTCGTCGCGCGGGACAGATCGTCCGTGCGCTGATAGCCGCTCAGCATTGCTTTGTGAACTCCTGCTTTGTGAGTTCCTTCCAGTGGCGGTAGACGAGCGACACGGGGAGTCCGACGATGTTGAAATGGCACCCTGCGATGCCGGTCACCATGCGCGAGGCAATGCCTTGAATGGCGTAGGCGCCGGCCTTGTCCATGGGCTCGCCGCTCGCTGCGTAGGCGGCGATTTCGTCGTCTGTGAGTTCCGCGAACTGCACCTCGGTCAGCGCGTGGTCGACGATTACTCGCGCGCCGCGACGCATGCAGATGCCCGTGAAAACCTGATGTTTGCGCCCCGACAGCATGCGCACCATGCGCGCCGCGTCGGCCGCGTCAACGGGCTTTTCGAGAATGTGGCCGTCGAGCACGACGATGGTGTCGGCGCCCAGCACGATCTCGTCCGGAGACGCCGGAACGGCCCGCGCCTTCGATTCCGCGAGGCGGCGCACGTAATCTACCGGCGCCTCGCCAGCCATGGGGATCTCTTCGACATCCGCGGTCCGGACCACGAAATCAAAGCCTGCATTGCGCAGCAGTTCCCTGCGCCTCGGGGATTTGGACGCCAGCACCAACAATACATTCGCCATTCGCAACTGACATCGTAGCGAACCCGGCTTTGCCGCGAGCGAGTGGTCAGGCGGGTTTCGATGTTCTCGAAGACGACAGTAGAGCCACCGCCGCCACCACGACATTTGCGGCGATCACCGGCGCGGCCTTCATCGAGATTCCGTAGGCGATCCAGAGCAGCGCGGCTGCGGCCTGCACTCTACGCAATGTGACAGGGTTCTTCGCGATGTACGAGAGTGCGAATACGCCAGTGGCGATCCAGCCGATCCACTCAAACATGGGCCGCCACGGCATCCACGAGCGGATCCTCAGGCGCATACACTGGTTGAGGAGCTTCTTGAAGCGTGAGCCAGTCGGTGCGGACCTTGTCCCATTCCTGCACCATGAGTCCGTGCGATGCGAAGAACTCGCGGATTTGCGAGGAATTCCAATCGAGAATGTCCTCGAAGATCGGGACCATCACGCTAAGTGCGTTGCCGCTCAACACGGTGCGCTGCGCGATTCGCGTGACATACTTCGATTCCGAAACCGCGATCGTGTAGCCTTCGTTGTTGTTGACGTGCTGCATCACGTACATGTCCGAGCTGCCGTCGCCTACGTAGACGGTGTGATCCGGGCGCATCTGCAGCGCCGTTTGCAGTTCGTTGAGAACCGTCACTTTGCCATAGCCCGCAGCTGTGCGAACGATCGACGAGATTTCGCCCGTGCCGGTCTCGTAACGCAGTTGCGTGCCAAAGATGCGGTCCTCGGGCACGATGCCTTCCAGGGCCGAAACGACGACTTCCTTCGGCGCGGCGGAGATCACATAGAACGAGAACTCATGCCCGTCGATTTCGCCATCGAGCAGTTCCGCGAGGCGCGCGACGTTGGTCTTGAGACGGACGCGCTTGCCCGCTTCGATCAGATGCTCGCGGCGCACCTGCCGGAATTCCGGATCGTGCCGGAGCAGATAGGTGAGCTCGGCGCCTTGTTGCACAAGTCCAATTTTCGAAAGCCCTTCGACTTTCGCCTCGAAATTACGCACGCCCAGTAGTTCGCTGAGTACAAAACCAGAGTCGTTGAAACTCAGGGTCTGGTCGAAGTCGCTGGCCACCAGAAAATTTCGGGTGACGGTGAATTGGCGACGTTTTCGTAGCATGAAAACATTCTCCTCTCTTGTCGTTGAAATGTAATGGCAGCAAGCTTGGCTGGTTCTTCCATCGTATGGTCTGTTGGATGGATTTGCGGCCGTGAAGTTGCCCTGATACTGCATCTCATGCGCTAAATGATTGCAGACAGGGAAGACAAAGCTGTAATATCAAGTTGGCGAGACGCGTGAAGTCCAAACCAATTCATCAGAAAGTGTTTGATACGCTACACGAGGCAATTGTTTCAGGCCGGTATCCCGCCGGATCGCGACTGCCGAGCGAAACTGCCCTGGTTCGTCAGTTTGAAACATCCCGCATTACGGTGGGGCGCGCCTTGCGGGACCTGCAGCAGCAAGGTTGGATCGAACGCCGCGCGGGCTCGGGTTCCTTCGTTCGGGCATCCGCCGCGGGCGAGGCTCTTGTGTTCGGACTGCTGATTCCGGAACTCGGGCGCACGGAAATCTTCCAACCCATCTGTGAGGGAATGGCGGCCTCTCAACAGGCCGTCCAGTACGCGCTGCTCTGGGGCAATTCCAAACAGGGTACGGAAGAACAGGCATGGCAATTATGCCGTCAATTCATCGCCAAGCGCGTGAACGGCGTGTTCTTCGCGCCGATCGAATGGGGACCTGCGCGCGATGAAGCAAACCAAAGGATCCTCGCCGCCTTGAGCGCCGCGAAGATCCCCGTCGTGCTCCTCGATCGAGACGCGATTCCGTATCCTGGGCGCAGCGCGTGGGACCTCGTTGGCATCGACAACCGGCGCGCCGGGTACTTGGTCGCCGCCCACCTGCTAGGCCTTGGCGCCCGCTCCCTGCGCTTTCTGGCGAGGCCTGGTTCCGCGCCGACGGTCGAAGCTCGCATCGCCGGCGTGCGCGAAGCGCTGCTCGCTGCAGGGCGGCCGATCGATCCGAAGCTGGTGCAGCGCCTCGATCCAACCGCCACTAGCGCCATTCGCCATATGTTGCGCGAATCGAGACATCCCCATGTCGATGCGATCATCTGCGCCAATGACCGCACGGCTGGGGAACTGTTGCACGCATTAGCCACGCTCGGCATTCGCGTGCCGGCGGATGTCCGCGTATGTGGAATGGACGATGTGGACTACGCGCCTCTGCTGTCGGTTCCATTGACGACAATTCGACAGCCCTGCCGCGACATCGGCGAAGCCGCCATATCGGCGATGCTCGATCGCGTGGCGCGGCCAAACCTGCCTCCGCGAGAAATCCTGCTGGACTGCAAACTGGTGGTCCGCTCGTCCTGCGGGGGAAATGCAGGAAACGCCTGATGAAGCGCAAGTGGTTGGTCATCCTAGCGGCTTCCGCGCTCGGTATCGCGGCGCTCGCATTCTATTCGTTGCAAATCCTGTTCGACGAATCGATGTACACATCGCGCGGCACGTACTCCTACTGGATCGCTGTTTCGTCCGTCATCCGCAATGTGCCGGAAGTCGGCGCTGTAGGGGAGGCGAGATTCCATGCGAGCCCGGGCGACGGGCCGAAATTGCCAGACAGCACCGTGACCTACCGTTCGCAAGCGCCTCCGGATCAGATTCGCAGTCAAATCGCGGACTATCTGACGCGGCAAGGTTATCAGCGGAGCGCAGGCCGCGACGACGAATTCACCAAAGGCTATTCCATCGTCACCATCACCATCAAACTGGACGAAAATGGCCGTGATCAATTCGTGAAGGTAAGTGAGGTTTTCTGAGGACCATTCCCGCCTCACGCGATAATGGCAATGTGAAAATCGCAATCCTCGGAGCCGGCAACATGGGCGCGGCCCTCCTTGGCGGACTCGTCAAAACCGGTCACCCCGTCGCCGATCTCATCGCTACGACCGCCACCGAAGAGTCTGCCGCGGCGGTCCGCGAAGCCTACCCTGGCGTGTCAGTGATCGCCAAAGGCAACACCCAGGCGACCCGTGACGCGGATCTCCTCATTCTCGGCGTCAAGCCACCCACCGTGCCCAAAATCGTGGACGAGATTGCGCCGTTCCTCCGCGAAGACCAGGTGATCCTGTCGCTCGCCGCGGCGCTGCCCATGTCCGTCATCGAGCGCCGCGCCGGGATCCCCATCTCGGTCTTCCGCGCCATGCCGAACATCCCGGTGGTGGTCGAAGAAGGCGCGATCGCGCTGTGCCATAACAGCGTCGCGACTCCCGAGCAGCGGGCGTTCGTCGAGAATCTCTTCCGTTCGGTCGGAGTGGTTTGTTTCGTCGAGGAAGAAATGATGGATGCCGTCACCGCGCTTTCCGGCAGCGGGCCCGCCTATGTCTATATGGTGATTGAGGCCTTCATCGCGGGTGGCGTCAAGATGGGACTTTCGCGCGAAGTCTCGACGCGCCTCGCCGAACAAACCGTCCTCGGCGCGGCCAAGCACGTCCGCCAATCCGGCAAGCATCCTGCGATTCTGCGCGACGAAGTGATCACCCCCGGAGGCACCACCATCGTCGCCATCCACGAACTCGAGCGCCACGGTTTGAGGTCCATGCTGATCTCCGCGATCGAGACCGCCACCAAGCATGCCAAGGATCGCGCGGCCGCGCTCGTCAAGAAACTCGAAGAGTAGCCGCTCCTCTTGGTACCATCAGAGAGAGTGCAACGTATCTGTCTGCTCGGTTCCACCGGATCGATTGGGACCTCGACTCTTGACGTCGTCCGGCGACGGCCCGATCTGTTCCGCATCCATTCGCTGGTTGCGGGCGCCAACACAGATCTCCTCGCCGAGCAAATCCACGAATTCCGGCCGGAGCTGGCGGCGATCGCCAGTGCCGCGGACCTGCCGAAATTAACCGCAAAACTCGAGGAAATCGGCATGCCGCGTTCGGCGTGGCCGCAGCTCGATTCGGGTCCGCAGGCGCGCATCGACGCCGCAACGTCCTCTGGCGTGGACTTCGTCATGTCCGCCATCGTAGGCGTTTCCGGCCTCGAAGCGACCTATCGAGCGGTCAGGCTCGGCAAGCGCATCGGCCTTGCCAACAAAGAAGTGATGGTCGCCTGCGGCAAGCTGGTGACCGAAGCCGCGCGCGAATTCAAGTCGGAAATCATTCCCGTCGATAGCGAACACAACGGCGCCCACCAGTGTCTGCGGGCAGGCAAGCGCAATGAAGTGCTGCGGCTCATTCTCACGGCTTCAGGCGGCCCGTTTCGCGAAACCCCGGCGTCGGATTTCGAGAACATAAGTCCTGCGATGGCCCTCAAGCATCCAACGTGGGTGATGGGGCAGCGCATTACGATCGATTCCGCTACCCTCATGAACAAGGGTTTTGAAGTGATCGAAGCCTGCTGGCTATTCGACTTTCAGCCGAAAGAAGTAGATGTAGTGGTGCATCCGCAATCGACCGTTCACGCGATGGTGGAATTCAACGACGGCAGCATCATCACACAGGTTTGCGCAACCGATATGCGAATGCCGATCCAGTACGCTCTCACTTATCCGGACCGCCTCGATGCACCTGTACCCCGGTACGGCTGGGCCGAGCCTCGCACCTGGCATTTTTACCCGCCCGATCCCATGAAGTTCCGCCTGCTGCAGCTTTCTTACGATGCGCTAAACGCCGGCGGCTCCGCCACTTGTACGCTAAACGCCGCCGATGAGGTCGCCGTGGAAGCGTTTCTGAAAGGCGAAATATCGTTCCCCGGCATCGCCGCGGTGGTGGAAGACACCCTGAACGCCATATCGGTGCGTCAATGTAGTACGGTGGAACAGATTCTCGATGTGGACCGTCTATCGAGAGTGGCCGCGAGAGAGACCGCGAAAGCCATCGCGGCGAAGCGTCGTTTGGTGAGCGCCTGAAACAAAGGAATTAACGAATGTTTGGTGAGTTTTTCGAAAGCGTCTGGTGGTTGCTGATCCTGATCGGGGTCATGATCATCATTCATGAACTCGGACACTACTGGGCCGCCAGATTCTTCGACGTCAAGGTCGAGGCCTTCAGTTTTGGCTTCGGGCCCCGGCTATTTGGCTTCAAGAAAGGCGAGACGGACTTCCGCTTTTCCGCTATTCTGCTGGGCGGTTACGTCAAGATGGCGGGCGAGCAGCCCGGCGATGAGGCGGATCCGCGCGGTTTCATGATGAAGCCTCGATGGCAGCGGTTGATCATTGCTTTCGCCGGCCCGTTCATGAACGTCGTGCTGGCCGTCGGCATCCTCACCGGCCTCTTCATGGTTCGCTACCAGCGTCCCCCGATCAAGCCGAACCCGGTGATCGGCTACCTCGCTCCGGACGGCCCTGCCGCGAAAGCCGGGGTCAAAGTGGGAGACCAGATCCTGAGCGTGGACGATACGCAGAACCCGACCTGGAAAGACGTCATCCTCAAAGAATTCGACGACACGAACAAATCCCTCCACGTGGTATTGATGCGCGCTGGCGAAAAGCTCGCTTTCACGATCCCGCTGCTCGAAAACGAACGCACTCACATCGGCGACGCCGGGTGGGATCAACAACATGACATCCTCATCGCCGCGATGACTACCGATTCGCCAGCTCTCGCCGCCGGAATGAAAGAAGGCGATCTGCTGAAGTCGGTGAATGGCCGCCCGATCGTTTCGGGACCCGCGCTGATCGATGCGGTGCAATCCACCAAGGGCGAGTCCTCTGAAGTCGTGTATGTGCGCGATGGAAAGACGGCGTCGGTGACGATCAAGCCGCTGTGGAAGAAGCTCGAAGATGGCCGTCCGGAACGTTGGGCGCTCGGGGTCCAGCCGGAAGAGGCGATGGAAATCACGAAGTTGTCGTTTCCTGAAGCGCTCACCGAATCGGTGAAGGAAAATGTCGAGAGCGCCGGGCTGATCTACAAATTCCTGCGCGGCATGGTGGAACGGCGTATGTCGCCAAAGTCACTCGAAGGTCCCGTCGGCATCGCCCGGCTGGCCAAACGCGCGGCGCGCCAGGGCGCGATGACGTTTTTCGGTTTGATGTCGATGGTCAGCCTGAACCTCGCGATTTTCAATCTGCTGCCCATCCCGATCCTCGATGGCGGCGTGATTTTGATGCTTCTGGTGGAAATGGTCCGGCGTCAGGATCTTTCGCTTCGCGTCAAAGAGACGGTTTTCAAACTGGGTTTTGCGTTTCTCATGATGGTGGTGGCGTTTGTGCTGTACAACGACATTTCGAAGACTCGGTCGGACGCGATCCACGAAGTTCCGCCGCAGCAGCAGGCGCAGCCCGCTCCGGCGTCTAAATAATTCAAAACCAACCCGTCGAATGTCCCGTTGACGCCTAAATCATCGGGTGCTGACTGCCGATAAGTCTACTTGATCGGAGAGTCCGCACCCGGATGCAAGGCGATACAGTACAAGTAGTTTCAACGAAAGAGCTTGATCCCCCTAGCACCACCTTGTCGTTGTGGGATGACATTCTGGAAGAAGAAATACGTCCGTCTACTGTTCTGATACTGGATAGCGCGGAAATCAACCGGCGTGTTCTGCGTGGAATGTTAAAGCACGGCGTTCACCGTATTCTCGAAGCCAAGCGGCCGAGCGAAGCATTCGAGATCATCGCGCAGGAAAAAGTAGACCTCCTCATCGTTGACATGATGATGCCCGAGATGAGCGGCACCGATTTCTGCCGCCGCCTCAAATCCGGCCGGCGCACCCAGTTCATTCCCATCCTCATGCTCACGAGCATTTCGGGGGTCGAAAGCGAAGTGGCCGGCATATCGTCCGGCGCCGACGAATTTCTGGTCAAACCGGTGCAACCGCAAGTGGTGCGGACCCGGGTTCGCGCGATGCTGCGCAACAAGGCGCTCATTGATTCGCTCGAAGAGGCGGAAACCATTCTCTTCGCGCTCGCCCAATCCGTCGAGCAGCGTGACAAACACACCGGACAGCACTGCCAGCGCCTCGCGGCGTACAGCATGGCCCTCGGACGGATGATGGGGCTCCCGGCTGCGGATATCCGCTCGCTGCATCGCGGCGGCTATCTACACGACATCGGCAAGATCTCGATTCCCGACGCGATTCTCTTCAAGCCAGGCACGCTGACCGACGACGAGTGGGAACTGATGCGCCAGCACACCCTCGCCGGGGAGCGCATCTGCATGCCGATGAAAAGCCTCGCTGGGGTGCTTCCGATTATCCGCAATCATCACGAGCGTTGGGACGGTTCCGGCTATCCCGACGGTTTGCGAGGCGAAGACATCCCCCTGCTGGCCCGGATTCTGCAGATTGCCGACATCTACGACGCGCTGGTTTCCACGCGCCCGTACAAGCGTGGTTTCTCGCACGACGAGGCAGTCGGCGTCATGCGAGATGAAGCGAAGCGCGGCTGGCGGGACCGCCGCCTGGTCAACATGTTCGCCGAAATTTCGGGCGCGATGCTCGAGCAAACTGCAGCGGAGATTTCCACTCCGCTGGATCTGGCGAGTATGGGGATCGAACTGGCCAAGGACACGGCGTGTGCTTCTCCGGTCCTTTTGCAGCACCTGTCTTTGCAGTCGAGTGAGATCGCTACCGCCGGCGCGTAGGGCTTTTATAGCGGAATGTCGGGCGTCGCCATCGTGCGCCACATGTGAGCCGTCGGGCTACTGTCGAACCCGAGCCCCTCTTTCGGTTGCTTGAAATGCCGCCCGATGATGTCGGTGAACTTTTCCGGTTCCACGACGTGATCGGGGTCGAACGAGTAAAGATCGTTCACGGTGATCAGACGCGCAGCCATATACCACTTGTGCTTCTTGCACTGCTCATACGCAGCCTGAATGTAGGGCGGCGGTTCGTAGTCCTTGCCGAAGATCACACGATAAAGGGCAGGGTATTCGTACCCCGCTTTATGATCGGGAAAGAAACGCAGAGCCTGGTGGTAGCGGACGGCGAAGGTCACCTTCGGCGACACATACGGTTCGAACAATTGGGCGCCCCACCAGCCATGATCCATTTTCATCAGCGCATGCACGACATCGTGAATCAGGCAGGCGAAGACGATGTCCTCGGGCATGCCGGCGGTTAGGGCCTTGTCAGCGCTCTGCAGCACGTGCGTCGCGGGCGCAAAGCGCAGCTTGAAAAAATCGAGAAGCGTCGGTTTTGCGGGCAGCGGCGCAAGGCGCTGGACGGTCTTGAGCTCGCCTGGGGCGAAGACGCCGAGTGGAGTGGAGGCGCCCGCGGAAAAGAGGCTGCCGATGCCTCGCCGAAACGTGCGGGTTTCGATCTGACTCTCGATTTCCTGCATGGTTGGGGGCTTAGGTGAGATCCCGAGCCTCGCCGCAAAAGCCGCGTCGAGTTCCTGCTCGACATAGGACTCTAACGCTTCGGCCTTTTCTTCCGCGTCCATCCGTTCAATAGCAGCCATGCCGCCCAGGGCGGCGATCGCCTTGCGGCGGTCGATTTCCATATGTCCAGTGTATTGCACGGGCTTATGTGCACGCCCTCCCGTAACAAAGCGAAAAAGGCCGCCCCTAACCAGAGGCGGCCTTTCTGGCCGATGCGAGAACTAACCTAATCTGCTACTGCTCTGCTGCTACGACTGAATGTTGATCCGGCACGGCTGCTCGACGAACTTGGGTTCCACCGTGTTGGTCATGATCATCAACCGGTACCTTCCGTTGAGGTCCTTCGGAACCTTGAATGTGATCGCTGTGTCGGTCTGCGACAGGACTTCGACCTTTACGTCGTCCGTGCCGTTGGTGAGGTACAGGTCGAGCACGTACTTCTTGCCAAGAAGAGTGCCTTCGGCGACTACCGTATCGCCGGGGTGAACGTCCATCGGATTGACGGATTGAATGAGCGCGCGGGGCGCATCGCCTTTTTCATCCGCAGCGCTGAGCGCAACTTCGGAAAATAGAATGAGAACCGCTATAAGAGCCAAAGTCCATCGGTATGACCGCATGGGGCGCCTCCTTACGCTTTCTCTCCGTGCACGCCGGTTACCACGCAAAATCGGGGGTTTGGGCAGCATGAAGCTGGGACAGCACCCAAATAATTGGGGCAGCAGGGTGAAAAGAGCCAGGTAGTGTGCTATGAATGAGCTAGTGGCAAAGTTTTTCCAGGCGTTGGTGCTGATCGCAGGACTCGTGTGGTGCGGTGTCTGCACCGCCCAATGCCGGATTCTGCCGCAGGCGCCACAGCAGCAGCAGAAACACCTGCCGCCATGCCACCAGCAACAGAAGCAGGAACAAAAAAGCGATTGCGGCGCGGCCTATGGCGACATCGCCAAAGATTCTGTCGATACCCCCGCTCCCGATACGATCTGCGCATTGGAACCGCCAACCCCGCTTCTGGCCTACTCGTCTCGTCTGAACCACCTCCCGGCACGCTGGAATCCACCCCAACAGGGCCCTCCCGGCGCGTTTTCCATTCTCCGAACCTGATCTACAACTCCTCTCGAAATTGTTCTAACGACTTTTTTCCTGCATAGGAGAGTAGTGTTTATGTCCATTTCGTGGACGGTTCGTGTCCTATCCGTCTCTGTCCTTGGCTCGCGCCTGTTCGCGCAACCCGTGGCGCTCGATGCGCTGCTCGCCGAGGCCATGGAAAAGAATCCCGAAATCCGCGCCGCTCAGAAGCGCGTGGAAGCGGCGCGTCTGCGGCCCAGCCAGGTCTCGAGCCTGCCGGACCCGATGTTCTCCCTCACGTCGAACTCCGTGAAATACCCGGTCCCAGGCTTCGGCGTGGGGCGCGAGGTCATCGCGAACCTCGGCATCATGGCCGCGCAGTCTATGCCCGCGCCTGGAAAGCTCCGGCTCCGCGGCGATCTCGCCTATAAAGACGCGGAAATGGAACTCGCGCAGTTCCACGCGGTCGAGCTGACGATCGCCGGGCGAGTCAAACAGGCCTACGTGCGGCTCGCCTATTCGCAGACCGCCCTCCGGATCGTCGAACGCAATCGCGACCTGCTGCGGCAACTGCTGCGCGTCAGCGAGGCTCGCTACTCGGTGGGCAAGGCCGCACAGCAGGACCTCTTCAAGGCGCAGACGCAACTGAGCGTGCTCGAGGCCAAGGTGCTGCGGTTCGGGCAGGAAGGCCGCACGGCGCAATCCGAAATCGGCGCGATCCTCGGGCGTCCATTCGCGGGCGATGCGGTGGAATTGAAGGCCTTTCCGCTGGTGGACACTCTCGACGAGCTGGTGCGGGCAGCCGACGCCGGTTCTCCGCTGCTTGCGCGCGAACGGAAGTCCATTCAGAAGACGGAGGTCGCCGTGAATCTGGCGCGCAAGGATTACTATCCGGATTATACGTTTAGCGCCGGCTACTACAACATGGGGCTCATGGCGCCCATGTTCATGCTCAGGGCCGACATTTCGGTGCCTGCGTTTTACTACCGCAAGCAGCGCCCGGCGGTAGCAGAAGCCGTGACGAACGTGCGCCAGGCGCGGCGCGCGTATGAGGCCGTCGATCAATCGCTGCGGCAGCGCATTCAGGACGATTACCTGTCCGCCACCACTGCCGAAAAGCTTCTGCGTCTCTACTCGGAAACTGTGATTCCGCAAGCCGGACTGACTCTAGAGTCCTCCCTGGCGTCTTATGAAACCGGCGCCGTGGACTTTCTCAGCGTGCTGACCAACTTCACCGCCGTCCTCGATTTCGAAATGAACTACGCCGAGGAGCTTCGCAACCTCCACGCCGCCGCGGCGCGGCTCGAAGAAGTGACTGGAAAGAAGCTGGTGAACTGACATGCGCCTGATCAAGATCCTCTTCTTCTCGTTGATCGCGCTGGTCGTCTTCGGCGCCGGGTACCTGCTGCGCCAGGTGCAGGAACCCTTCTCCGGCATGTCTGCCGGTCCGAAAAAAGCCGTGGCCGCGAAACACGACTACCACTGCCCGATGCATCCGCACATCCATTCCGACCGGCCCGGCAAGTGCCCGATCTGCGGTATGACCCTGGTGGAAACCAAGCCTGACGATGCGCCAATGGCCGCCAACAACGGCGGGGAGCCGATGATCCGCATCCCCGTGGAAAAGCAGCGCCTGATCGGCGTCGAGACCGGCTACGCGCAAATCACCAGCGACTCCCGCGAGATTCACGCGCAGGGCAAAGTATCGTTCGACGAAACCGCCATTAGCCACATCCACTCGCGCGTGGAAGGCTGGATTGAGGACGTCTACGTCGATTTCACTGGCAAATGGGTCGAAAAAGACCAGCCGATGCTGACGATCTACAGCCCCGAAATGCTGGCCTCGCAGCGCGAGCTTCTGCTAGCCGCAAAAGCCCAGACCATCCTCGCGAAAAGTACGGTGCCAGGCATGTCCTCGCAGACCAACGCGATGTTCGAGGCCGCGCGAAGCCGCCTGCAATTGTGGGAACTGAGTCCCGATCAAATCGACAAGGTGCTGCGAAGCGGCGAGCCGCTGCGCTACTACACGCTCTACGCGAACCACAGCGGCTTCGTCACCGAGCGCAAGGCGTTTCCGCACCAGCGCACCACGCCGGACATGGAACTCTACACGGTCGTGGACCTGAACCGCATCTGGATCACCGCCGACATCTTCGAAACCGACGCCCCGCTGATCCGCCCGGGGCAGGCGGCGAAGATCTCCCTGTCGTACCAGCCCGGCCAGACCATGTGGGCGAAGGTCACCTACATTCCGCCGCAGCTCGACCCGGTCACACGCACCATCAAGGTCCGCATGGAGGCCGCGAATCCCAAACAACAATTCAAGCCGGAAATGTTTGTCGCTGTGGACTTCCCCGTAGCGGCGGCGCCGGTGCTCACCGTGCCGGCCGATGCAATTCTCGACTCGGGCATGAAGAAAACTGTCTTCGTGGACAAGGGCGACGGCCGCTTCGAGCCCCGAACCGTCGAGACTGGCGACCGCCGCGACGGCCGCATCGCGATTCTTCGCGGCCTCGCGCAAGGCGAGAAGATCGCCACGTCCGGCGTGTTTCTCATCGATTCCGAAAGCCAGTTGAAGTCCGCGATCGGAGCGGGCAAATAGACATGATCAACTGGATCATCGAATTCTCGGCCCGCAACAGGATCATGGTGATCATCCTCACCGCATTCCTGATCGCCGCCGGTCTGTGGTCGATGCGCACGGTTCCGCTCGACGCGATTCCCGATCTCTCGGATACGCAGGTCATCATCTATTCGCGCTGGGACCGCAGCCCCGACATCATTGAAGATCAGGTGACCTATCCGGTGGTCACCGCGCTGCTCGGCGCCCCGCGCGTCAAGGCCGTGCGTGGCTTTTCGGACTTCGGCTACTCATACGTCTACATCATTTTCGAAGACGGAACGGACATCTACTGGGCCCGGTCGCGCGCGCTCGAGTATCTCTCGGCCGTGCAGTCGCGCCTGCCCCCGGAGGTCAAGACGGAACTCGGTCCCGATGCGACGGGCGTCGGCTGGGTCTTTCAATACGCGCTCGTGGATACCACCGGCAAGCAAAGCCTCGCCGACCTGCGCACCACGCAGGACTGGTACGTGCGCTATCACCTGAAGTCCGTACCCGGCGTCGCGGAGGTCGCCCCGATTGGCGGCTTCGTGCGCCAGTATCAGGTCAACGTCGATCCCCGCCGTTTGCAGGCGTTCAACATTCCCATCACGCAGGTTGTGGACGCCGTTCGCAAGGGCAACAACGACGTTGGCGGGCGCCTGCTCGAATTCGCCGGCGCCGAATACATGGTGCGTGGGCGAGGTTACGCGAAGTCCGTGGAGGATATCGGCGACATCGTGCTGCTGCGCAATGAAAGCGGCACGCCGGTGAAAGTTCGAGATGTCGGCGCTGTGTCGCTGGGGCCGGAAATCCGCCGCGGCGTCGCCGATCTGGATGGCCAGGGCGACGTAGTCGCGGGCATCGTCGTAATGCGCGAAAAAGAGAACGCGCTGGCGGTGATTGAGCGAGTCAAAGAGAAGCTCAAAGAGATCGAACCCGGTCTGCCCAAGGGAGTGAAGGTCGTAACGGCGTACGATCGCTCCGAGCTGATTCTCAAGGCCATCGACAACCTGAAGCAGACCCTGACTGAAGAACTGATCATCGTCGCGCTGGTGATTCTGGTCTTTCTCTGGCATCCGCCCAGCGCGTTGATCCCGATCGTCACCATTCCGGCGGCGGTCATCATCTCATTCATTCCCATGAAGCTGATGGGCATCAGCGCGAACATTATGTCGCTGGGAGGCATTGCCATCGCCGTTGGCGCTTTGGTGGACGCGTCGATTGTCGTAGTCGAGCAGACCCACAAGAAACTCGAGGAATGGGAGCGCGGAGGCCGTCAGGGCAACTACCATCGCGTGATTGTGGATGCGGTCAAAGAAGTCGGCGGACCGAGCTTCTTCGCGCTGCTCGTGATCGCCGTGTCGTTCCTGCCCGTGTTAACGCTCGAGGCGCAGGAAGGCCGTTTGTTCAAGCCCCTTGCCTATACCAAGAACTTCTCGATGATTGTCGCCGCCGTGCTCGCCATCACGCTGGACCCCGCCATGCGCCTGCTCTTCACACACGTGCGATCCGTCGGGTTCCGCCCGCGCTGGCTGTCGTCCCTCGTCAATGGCCTCATCGGCGCCAAAATCCACTCCGAAGAAAGCCACCCGATCAGCCGCGTCCTCATCCGCATCTACGAACCCGTCTGCCGCCTCGCGCTCGAATACTACTGGCTGGTGGTGGGCGTCAGCGTGCTGCTTCTGCTGGTCACGATCCCGGCCTATCAACGTCTCGGTTCCGAATTCATGCCGGCGCTCGACGAGGGTTCGCTCCTCTATATGCCGACGACGCTTCCCGGACTCTCGGTGACCGAAGCCCAGCGCCTGTTGCAGGTGCAGGGGCGCATCCTGAAGAGCTTTCCTGAAGTGGATCGCGTCTTCGGCAAAGCCGGCCGCGCGGAAACCTCCACCGATCCGGCGCCGCTCTCGATGATGGAAACCACCGTCACGCTGAAGCCGCGCGATCAGTGGCGGCATGTGGAAACCTGGTACACGAGCTGGGCCCCGGAGTGGCTGCAGGCGCAGTTGCGGCACATCACGCCAGACCGGATTTCCACGCAGGATCTCGTGGCAGAGATGGATCGCGCGCTGCAATTGCCGGGAACCGCCAACGCCTGGACCATGCCCATCAAGGCGCGCATCGACATGCTCACCACAGGCATCCGCACGCCCGTTGGCGTGAAGATCTTTGGCGCGGACACGAAGCAGATTGAACAGATCGGCGGTCAGCTCGAGCGTCTACTTGCCAGGATCCCGGGGACCCGCAGCGTCTTCGCCGAACGCACATCCGGCGGCTACTTTCTGGACTTCGACTGGAAGCGCGACGAGCTCGCCCGCTACGGCCTGTCGATCGACGACGCCCAGTCGGTGGTGATGTCCGCCATCGGCGGCGACAACGTCACCACAACCATCGAGGGCCGCGAACGGTATCCCGTAAATGTCCGCTATTCGCGCGATTTCCGCAGCGATGTTCCGGCGCTCAATCGCGTACTCGTGCCCATTGCGGGCGCCCAGATCCCCCTCCAGCAACTCGCGAATATCATGGTTCGCAGCGGACCGGCCATGCTGCGCAATGAGAACGGCTTGCTCACCGGGTACGTGTACGTCGACATCGCCAATCGCGACATCGGGTCCTATGTCGAGGAGGCAAAGCGCGCTGTGCGCGATGGTTTGCGCATGCCGCCGGGCTACACGATTTCCTGGAGCGGCCAGTACGAAGCGCTGGAACGCGTGCGGGAACGCCTGCTCATTGTGGTTCCGCTGACGATCTTCATCGTGCTGCTGCTGTTGTATCTCAACACGAAATCGTTCGCCCGGACCGCGATTATCATGCTTGCCGTGCCGTTTTCAGCCATTGGCGCGATCTGGCTGATTTACGCGCTCGGCTATGACATGAGCATTGGCGTGTGGGTCGGGCTGATCGCGCTGCTCGGTGTGGATGCGGAAACCGGCGTCTTCATGCTGCTGTACCTCGATCTCGCATACGAAGAAGCCAGGCGGGCAGGGAAGCTGACTTCGCTCGCGGAGCTGCGCGAAGCGATTGTCCACGGCGCGGTCAAGCGCATCCGCCCCAAATTCATGACGGTGGCGACCATGTTCGTGGGCCTCGCGCCGATCATGTGGTCGACAGGCACCGGCGCCGATGTCATGAAGCGCATCGCCGCGCCCATGATCGGCGGCATCTTCACGTCCTTTCTGTTGGAACTGATTCTCTATCCGGTAATTTACGAGGTTTGGAAATGGCACTCCGAAGTCAAGCACTCTTCATCTTCTTCTGTTGCATAACGGCCGCCGCCGCGGCGGCGCAAACCTTCGAGATCCGCGGTGGAGGCACGCTCACCGTCGATGGCGAAGGACTCACCTACCGCGATAAGAAGGCGCACACGCAGGTCTGGACCTATCCGCACCTGCAGGAGGTCTTCGTCCAGGAAAGCAAACTGCAAATCGTCACGTATGAGGACTCCCCGCGTTGGAAGCTCGGCGTCGACCGCAAGTTCGAGTTCACGCTCGCCGATCCGTCAAAAAGCTTCCGCCCCGTTTACGACCTGCTCAAAACCAGGCTGGACCAGCGCTTTGTCGGCGCGATCGCGGAAGTCCCTGACAAACCGCAATGGTCGCTCCTGGTCAAGCGCCTGGGCACACTGAGGGGTTCTGAAGGCACGCTCTACGTCGCGGAAGACCGCATCGTCTACAGATCCGCCGTGCCAGGCGAAAGCCGGACTTGGCGGATGCAGGACATCGAAAACGTCAATTCCAGCGGGCGCTTCGAGCTCACGCTCACCACCTACGAACGCGCCCGTATGCACTACGGCAGTATGCGATCCTTTAATTTCAGGCTGAAGGAAGCCATCGATCCGGCCAGGGTCGATGAATTGTGGAAGCGTTTGGAATCCGCTCACCGGCCAAAATCGTAGTCACTGGTATATGCGCTGCCGTATCCTTCTGTTGCCGTTGCTCTCTGCCGTCCTCGCGGCAGCCCACCCGATGGGCAACTTCAGTGTGTCCCATTACACGCGGATCGAAACGAGCGGAAGCGGCGTGCGTGTCCAGTATGCGCTCGATCTGGCGGAACTGCCGAGCTTCGAACTGCTGCAGAAATGGGGCCTCAAACAGAATGCCGCGCCCGCGGAGCTCGAGGCGCATGCCGCGCGGGAAATGCGCGAGTGGGCCGCTGCCGGCCTGCATTTCAAGTCCAACGGCGCCGCAGTGCCCGGGCGAGTCGTCTCGACGCATCTCAAGGTGTCCGAGGGCGCAGGCGCCTTACCGGTGTTCCACGTAACGGCGACCCTCGCTGTGGACGCGAAGCCGGGAGTTCTCGAGTTCGAGGACACGAATTTCCCGGAGCGCGCGGGTTGGAAAGAGATCGTCATCGCGGCCGGCGCCAACGTCGTGAAGGCGAGCCATGGAGCGGAAGAGAAGAGCATGGGGCTGACCGCCTATCCTGCCGATCCGGCAGCCGCGCCTCCGCAGGATTTACGCGGGAGAATCGAATGGACCGGCCTTCCCGCGGCCACAACCGCCGCAGCGCCCATTCCGCAACCGAAGATTGAAAGGGTTCCGCAGCCGGTGTCTTCAGCGCCTGCTCCCAGCACCTCGCCCGCGGCGCAGCAGAAAGCCCCCGGCGAAGTCACCAAGGGCGATGCACTCTCTCAACTGGTATCGCAGAAGGACCTCAGCCTCTCCGCGGTTCTCATCGCGTTGGCTCTGGCCTTCGGCTTCGGCTGCGCGCACGCCATGACGCCGGGCCATGGCAAGACCATGGTGGCTGCCTATCTCGTGGGCGAACGCGGAACGCCGGCGCACGCACTGCTCCTGGGCCTCACCACCACCTTCACGCATACGATCTCGGTCTTCGCCCTGGGCATCGCGATGTATTTTCTGGCGGGAACCTTTGCCCCGGAAAAAGTCACTCGCATTCTCGAGTTCGTGTCCGGCATGTCCATCGCGATCCTCGGCTGCTGGCTTGTTTACCAGCGCGCGATGAAGATGCGAGGCGTCGACGGCCACCACCACCATCATCATGGGCACAGCCATAGCCACAGTCACAGCCATAGCCACGGCGCCGCGGCCGGAGGCCACCATCACATGCCCGAAGGCGAAGCGACGATTGGCAGCATCCTTGCCCTCGGGGCCAGCGGAGGGCTCGTGCCGTGCCCTTCGGCGCTCGTTCTGCTGCTTAGTTCCATCGCCCTTGGCCGTGTGGGCCTCGGCCTGATCTTGCTGGTCGCCTTCAGCACGGGCCTCGCCAGTGTCCTGGTCGGCATTGGTCTCACCGTGCTCTATGCCAAGCACCTGCTGCCCGCAAGCGCCGCCTCGAGTGACAATGCATTCTTCCGGCTTGTGCCGGTGCTCTCGGCCTGTGTGATCGTCGTTGTCGGGCTCGTGCTTACAGGAGTGTCGCTGGGCATCGTGAAGTCCGGGATCTGAGAATCCGGTAAAAATTGCCCTATGGGTTCTTGCAAGCCACTGAAAACACATCTGAAATGGTTTGGCTCGTGGATTGCATGTGTAGTACGCATGAGACCCAAAATCATTTTTGCAGCCGCGACCGTTCTTGCTTTGCTCACTTTCACAGGATGCAACCGCGGTTCACGGCCAATTGAGGCTTCAAAAGCCGCTGAAGTAAATCCGAATGCTCCCGGCATGCCTGCCTCAACTGCCGCTGGCGCGCCTGGCGCTAATCCAAACCAACACGCCGGTTCCGCCGCCGCGATGCCTCCAGAGCAACGTCCAGTCACAATGGCGGCCGGCACTCGGATCGCAGTCCGGATGGCCAGCACCCTTTCCACCAAGACGGCTGCTACAGGCCAGGCATTTAGCGGGGAACTGGCGCAACCGCTGATGGTGGATGGCCAGCTTGTCGCCGCGCGCGGTTCGAGAGTCTCCGGCGTAGTCGCCGACTCCAATCCGGGTGGCAGGGTCAAAGGTGTGGCGCACATTTCCGTTCGCCTGACTGAGATCGAGACCGGCTCGGGCGCGCCGTTGAAGATCGCCACGAATGCGCCGCAGTTCAATGCCCGAAGCACCAAGAAGAAGGATGCAACGAAGATCGGCATTGGCGCGGGCATCGGCGCCGCCATCGGCGCGCTTGCCGGAGGCGGCAAAGGAGCCGCCATTGGGGCGGGCGCCGGCGGCGCCGCGGGAACGGGAGTCGTACTCGCGACCCACGGTGATCCAGCAGTGATCCCTGTGGAAACGGTCGTGACGTTCTCGTTGCGCGAGCCCATCACAATCGTCCGGATGTAACCAATGCGGGCCCGCTTCTACGCGGGCCCGCGCGCCGGGGGCCGCAAGGCCCAGCTAGTCGGCGAAAACCTTCTTGATGATTCGCTCGGGTTTGTAACCGCCGCGCATCCGTTCCACCTGCCAGATTGCGCCGAACACAAACAGCAGCGCGAACGGCAGCACAGCGACATACCGGAACGAAATCTGCGAAGCCGCGCCCAGAATCTGTTCTTTCGCGGCGCCAGCCAAAGCGTTGAACTGCGCTTCGCCGCCCGCGAATTCGATCTTCTTCGAATCGAAAATCCGGCCTAGGACCGGCAACACGAAGGAGCTCGATAATGTTCCGGCGGTTCCCATCAGACCCATAAGCAGGGAACCGCCTTTGGGGAAGCGTTCCGAAGCGGCGGCCAGCATCGTCGGCCACATATAGCAGACGCCCGTGCCCCACAGCGTAGCCGCGAGAATGCCGGTGACTGGCGAGTTCGCCACGCTGAGCGCGACTAACCCCGCCGAAGCAAGCAGGCACGAGAACCACAACAATCCCACGGGCGACAACCGGTGCGCCAGGGGACCCGCAAAGTGCCGCATGACGAACATGAGTCCGCTGACATAGATCAGCAACCAAATGCCTTGCATGCCGACCGTGCGGGTCAACGCCATGTCCACCCACTGGCCGGGCGCGAGTTCCGAAGCCGCTGTGAGAAACATGGATCCAAACCACACCAGAAACATCGGCCGCTTCAGCTCCTGAAACATCACGCTGGCCGGCAGCCCTGACTGCATGCGTTCCGTCGGCGGAAACTTCGTGCTCAGGCAGAGCACTCCAAACAAAGCCGCCGGAATGAGCGTCATGTACATTTTGCCCTGCCAGCTCATTTGCAATTGTCCAAGCAGCAACCCAAGCAAGCCGCCGATGATGATGCCGCCCGGCCACCACGCATGCAGCACGTTTAGCCGCGCGGTTTTCTCTTCGGGATAAAGCGTCGTGGTGAGCGGGTTGATGACGGTTTCGACCAGGCCCCAGCCTATGCCGATGATGACCATACCGGTCCAGACGACGCGATACACGGCGTCCCCTTGCGCGAGGCTGGCCGCGTTGATGACGACCACAGTTCCGGTCATGAAGCAGAAGCTCGACAGCGCGAGCAGCCTGCCCATGCCCAGATAATCGAGCAGCGGGCTGCCGATCGCGATCGTGATGGCGAAGCCCAGAAAGGCCACGCCGAGTACGCTGCCGATCATTTCGGCGGAACGCAGTTTATCGATGGGATCGAAGAAGACGGCCTGCATTTCGCTTGCGACGCTGGAACGAATCGCAAAGCTGATGCCGGCGGTGCAGAGAGCGAGCAGGCTCACTAGAAACAGACGGGGTTTGTTGTAGTTCATTATTGTTCTATCGTTTGTAGCCAATCATGCGGAGAAAGCCATGCCGCTTGCGTGCGTCTTCTTCCGTCTCGACGCCGCGAGGGGACTCGCCATCGATGACGCCGAGAATGCCGCGGCCTTGCGCGGTTTCGGCCACGATCACCTCGACGGGATTCGCGGTGGCGCAGTAAATATTGCAGACCTCGGGCGTCCCGGCGATGCGGCGCAGCACATTGACCGGATAGCCGTCGCGCATCGCGACCACGAAAATATGGCCCGCGGCGATCGACAGAGCGTTGCGGGTCGCGAGCGACTTCAGTTCCTCATCGTTGCCATCCACCCGAACGAGGCAGGGTCCTGAGGCCTCGCTGAACGCCACGCCGAACTTCATCTGCGGAACGGTGTTCACGATCGCTTCATAAACGTCTTCTACAGTTTTGATGAAGTGGCTTTGCCCCACAATGACGTTGCCGTTTTCGGGGATTTCGAGCCGTACTGTCTTCAGTTCCATAACCTCTCACTATAATCGTTGAAGGTGACACTGAGCGACGCCGCCCTACTGGCGCACATCACGAGCTTGCCCCACGCGAGGGCGACCTTCAAGCAACTTTGCAAGGAACTACGCGCAAGTTGCGAAGACCGCGACGCCCTGGACCTTGCGCTCGACCGTTTGACGAACCGCGGTGACTTGATTGAAACCAAGTCTGGCCATTTTGTTGTCGCCAAACTGAGCCGCGAGTTTGCGGTTGGTCCGTTGCGGGTCCATCGTGACGGCTACGGCTTCGTGCGCGACATCTACATCAATCGGGATTCCGCCCGCCAGGCGATGCATGGCGACATGGTTGTCGTTCAAATCGGCCGGATGGATGAAAACGGCCGCGGCGACGGCGAGATTGTTCGTATTCTCAAGCGCAAGCATCCGACGGTCGTGGGCGAGTTCCGCGTGGGCCGCCAGGGGGCGTTTGTCGTGCCGCATGAGGACCGCATCCAACAGTGGATCGACATCCCCAAGGGCATGGAGATTCCGCCGGCGCGCGAGGAATCGGTAGATCGCGTAGGCGTCAAGCAAGTGACGGTGTCGAGCGTCGCGGAACTCGACCACATGATCGTCAACGTCGAGATCCTCGATTATGCGGAGCACGGCGACCATGCCGTCGGCCGCGTGGTCGAAATCCTCGGCAATCCGGACGATTTCGGCATCGACGTCGAAATCATGATCCGCAAACATCACATCCCGCATGAGTTTCCGGCGGAGGTGATCGGGCAGGCTCGCGATATTTCGCCTGCGATACCTGAGGCCGAACTCGCCCAGCGCCGGGATTTCCGCGACCTGCCCATCGTCACGATCGACGGTGAAACCGCCCGCGATTTTGATGACGCGGTGCTGGTCGAAAGGTTGGACAACGGCAATTATGCGCTGCAAGTCCACATCGCGGATGTGAGCTATTACGTGCGTCCCGGTTCGCCGATTGACCGCGAGGCCATGCTGCGCGGCACCAGCGTCTACTTTCCCGATCGCGCCGTGCCGATGCTGCCCATCGAGCTTTCGACCGACATCTGCTCGCTGCGCCCGCAGCAGGATCGCCTGGTGATGAGCGCGCTGCTCGAGATCGATCATAAGGGCGACATCGTCGCGCAGGACTTTTGCCGCGGCGTCATCCGCAGCGCCGAGCGCATGACCTACACGGCGGTGCACAAGCTGCTCGAAGGCGACAAAGAGTTGCTGGAGCGTTACAAGCCCCTGGTCGCGCGCTTCGAGCTGATGCAGGAACTCGCACTAGTGCTCAACCGCAAGCGTGTGCGGCGCGGCTCCATCGATTTCGACCTGCCGGAACCGCTGGTGGAGTTCGACGAGTTCGGCGAGATGACGGGCGTCCGCCGCGCGCCGCGCAACATCGCGCACCGGCTGATCGAGGAGTTCATGCTGTCGGCGAACGAGGCGGTCGCCGGGCATTTGGAGGAGCACGTACCCGCCTCCGTATACCGCATCCACGAAATGCCGGACCCCAAGCGCGTGCTCGAATTCGAAGAGGTCGCGGTGCAGTTCGGCTATTCGCTAGGCTTTGGCGCCATGCCGGTCAAGCGCCACCGCCTCGTCGACAAGAGACGCGACGGACGCAAGATTCAGCGGGCGATTACGCTGCCGGACCCGGAACTGAACATCACCTCGCGCAATTATCAAAAGCTCATCGCCCAGCTCGAAGGCAAGCCGGAAGAGCGGATTCTCAGCTATTTGATGCTGCGCTCGTTGAAGCAGGCACGCTACAGCCCCGACAACCGCGGGCACTTCGCGTTGGCGGCGGAATCGTACACGCATTTCACTTCGCCCATCCGCCGCTATCCGGACCTGCTCGTCCACCGCTTGCTGGGCTCCGTTTTGGACGGCAAAGCCTCGCCGTACGACCTGCCGGAGTTGCACGAGATGTGCGATTCGTCCTCCGATACCGAGCGCCGTGCGGCGGAGGCGGAACGCGAACTGGTCGAGTGGAAGAAGACCAAGTTCATGTTGGATCGCGTAGGCGAGGATTTCAATGCGCTGATCATTTCCACTCAGAAATTCGGCTTCTTCGTGGAACTCGAAGACATGTTCATCGAAGGACTCGTACCCATCGAGTCTCTGCGCGGCGACCGGTTCTTCTACATGGAAAAGACCCGGCAAATCGTGGGTGAGCGAACCAATCGCAAGTTCGCCATCGGAGACTCGGTCAGGGTTTGCCTCGACCGCGCCGACGCGGTGGAGAAGAAGCTCCAGTTCTCCCTGCTGGAACCGGAACCGAAGCGCAAAAAGAACAACTATGCGAAGTAAAAACTGGCAGAAAGGAGCCTTCGAGTTATGCCAATGAAGAACCCACCGCATCCGGGCCGGTCCATTCAGAATGCGTGCCTGGAGCCGCTTGGATTAACCGTGACCGACGGAGCCAAAATTCTGGGAGTCGCACGGCACACGCTTTCGCGAGTCATAAACGGCGCTGCGGGGATTTCGCCGGAAATGGCGATCCGCCTGGAAAAAGCGGGTTGGTCCGATGCAGGCCAGTGGCTGCGAGTGCAGGTAGCGTACGACTTGGCCCAGGCAAGGAAGAGAGAGTCCGAAATCCACGTAGAACGCTACACTCCCACACCTGCAGCCTGAGCTATCCAAGCCTCCCCTGCAGCGCGCGAACCCCGTCCGCGCACAGTACCGCCACGTGCTTCGAAGCCGCCTGCAGTCCGCCGACTGCCGCTTCCACTTCGTCCGCGCCGATCCCCGCCAGTTCCGCAGACCCTTTGCCCTGCAGCAACTCGGTAAGCGCTGATCCCGCCGCAATCGCCGCCGTGCACCCCCGAACTTTGTAGCGGACCTCCGTCACCACCCCGTCCACAACCAACGCGGACAATCGCAGAATATCCCCACACGCCGGATTCGTGACTTCCACCGTGATCGCGCCAGGAACTCCATCCAGAGCCCCCACATTCCGTGGATTCTGAAAGTGGTCCAGCAGTAATTCGCTTAGCATCAAGTTACATTGTACGAGTGCCCTCTATGTTTCCGATGCTTCTCTTGCTTGCGTTCTGCGCCGCCTCCCTCGCCTCAGGCCAGACGTCTATCGATTGGGAAAAGCAGAGGGCAGAAACGCTGCAGCATTTCCGCGCTTTGGTGCAGATCGACAGCCGCAACCCGCCTGGCAACGAGACCAAGGTTGTCGAATACCTCAAGAAAACGCTCGAAGCCGAAGGCATTCCAACCAAGACCTTCGCGCTTGATCCCACTCGCGCGAACCTCGTCGCCCGCCTCAAGGGCAACGGAACCAAGCGGCCGCTGCTCATCCTTGCCCACACCGACGTCGTGCAGGTACAGCGCGAAAAATGGACGGTCGATCCCTTTGGCGCGATCCTCAAAGACGGTTACATCTGGGGACGCGGCACGACCGACGACAAGGACGCGCTCACCGCGAATCTGATGGTGATGCTGTTGCTCAAGCGCAGCGGCGTCAAACTTGACCGCGACGTCATCTTCCTCGCCGAAGCGGGCGAAGAGACCGACCCGACCGATGTGGGAATCCAGTTCATGGTCGAAAAGCACTTCGACGAGATCGACGCCGAGTTCGCGCTCACTGAAGGAGGCGGCGCCATGCTGGAAAACAACGGTCGCGTCACCACGGTTCAGATCGCGACCACGGAGAAGGCGCCCCGCCGCGTGCGGCTCGTCGCCAACGGAGTTTCGGGCCACGGCTCGGTGCCGCGCCTCGACAGCGCGCTCATCCACCTGGGAGGCGCAGTGCAGAAAGTCGGCAGTTGGCAAACGCCGATGCGCCTCAACGACACCACGCGAACCTATTTCGAAAAACTCGCCGGCATCAGCACGCCGGAGAAGGCCGCCCGCTATAACGGGCTCCTCGATCCAAACCGCGCCGCGGCGATCCAGAAGTATCTGGCCGAGTTCGAACCCATGCATTATTCGATGCTCCGCACCTCCGTCGTGCCAACAATATTGAAAGCCGGCGTCGGCGCCAACGTGATCCCGTCGGAAGCGGAAGCCACTATCGATATCCGCGTGCTTCCCGATGAGGACGTCACGAAGTTCTATGAAGAGATGCAGAAGGTAATCGGCGACAAGGCCGTGAAGATCGTTCCGATCCCCTCCTCGCGGCCCGTGGCGCCGCCTTCGCGGCTGGACACCGAAATGTATCGCGCGCTCGAACAAGCCGGAAAAGGCCAATATCCGGGATCCACCGTGCTGCCATCCATGTTGAGCGGCTACACCGACATGGCTCTGTTGCGAGCCAAAGGCATTCAGTCCTATGGCATCGGACCGGCGATGACCCTCGACGATCGAACGAACTTCGGCCCGCACAGCGATGTCGAACGGATGCTCGAATCGTCTCTGTACCGATTTGTCGAATTCACCTGGCGCGCCGTCACCGGTGTCGCGGCGGCTCAAAAGCCTGCGCAGGGCCGGACGGCCCACCAATGGAACAGAAACTCGACTTCGCTGCGTCGTCCGGCTCCGTTGCGCAGGCGAGTTCCTTAGAAGTAACTTTTCGTGCAACTTGACGCAAAAACCGTCCACGCCCCGGAATTCGGCCAGGTCTGGCTCAACTCCGCGCCACGCTCTCTCAAATCCCTGCGCGGCCAAGTCGTACTCGTGGACTTCTGGGATTACACATGTATCAATTGCATCCGCACGCTGCCGTACCTGCGCGAGTGGCATCGCCGCTACAGCGCCAAGGGACTCACCGTCATCGGCGTCCACGCGCCCGAGTTCTATTTCGCCAGCGTTCCTGAACTCGTTCAACTTGCCGCGCGCGACTTCGGCCTCACCTACCCGATCCTGCTCGACAACGATTATCAGATCTGGCAGGCCTTCGCGAACCGCTATTGGCCAGCGAAATACCTGATCGATACCGAAGGCTACATCCGCTACTTTCATCCGGGCGAAGGCAACTACGGCGAAACCGAAACCGCCCTCCAAATGCTGCTCCGCGAGCGCGACGCGCGAGTGGCGCTGCCGCCGGTCATGGAACCCATACGAAGGCTCGATGAACCTGGCGCGATCCAGGCCTGCCAGCGTCCCACGCCGGAACTCTACCTCGGCGCAAAGCGCGGCCGCATCGCGAACGAAGGAGGCATGCGTGAGGATGCCGTGCATCGCTACGAGTTCGCGCGGGAGGCCCAAGAGGACATCGAACTCGACGGCGGCTGGCTGGTTCGCGCGGACTCCTCGCAAGCCTATCCGCAGCCCGAATCCGGCATGCGATTCCCCTACGCGGCCGCTGAAGTGAACCTCGTTCTCGCCTCGAGCGCGGAATGTCCCGTTGGCCGGCTCGACATCGCGGACAACGGCCGGCCATTGCCAGTAGATGCAAGGGGTGAAGATATCCGGACCGACCCGGCGACAGGAGTAACTTACGTCGAGGTAACCCGGCCCCGCATGTATTCGTTACTACGTCGTGACCGTTTCGCCATGGGAATGTTAAATTTAACCACCCGTTCGAAGGGACTGGAATTCTTTGCGTTTACGTTTGTGAGTTGTATATGACGAAGCAGCCGAGCCGGGGCATTGTGGTGGCCGCAGTCATTGAGCAGAACGGGAAGATCCTTGCCTGCCAGCGCAAAAAGGGCGACCGGCACGAGTTGAAATGGGAATTTCCCGGCGGCAAGCTCGAACCCGGCGAGAACCCCGTCACCGCGCTGCATCGCGAATTGGTGGAAGAACTCGCGATTAACGCGAAGATCGGCGTGGAGCTGGCCCGCTACGAATTCGCCTATCCGAACAAAGCCCCAATCGAACTCATCTTTTTCGATGTAACTGAATTTACCGGGGAACTGCAGAACCGCATCTTCGCGCAACTGCGCTGGTGCGAACCTCGCGAACTGCCGGAAATGGATTTTCTGGAAGGTGACGTGGACTTCGTGCGCCGTCTGGCGAAGCTCAAATCGCCCCGCCAGCTCAGCGCGAAACTCTAAGGCAGCCGGAACTCGAGTCCGCGCTCTTTGTTCAGCCGCGCGGAAAACTCGCGATCCACGCGATCGAGTGAGATCGTGTTGTGGCTGCTCTCGCGCGTGATGTAATGCATCGTGTCGCCTTCCACCCAGAAGGCCAGCGCCGGCATCACGTTGCCTTCTTTGAGCGCAATCAGAAAGATGGTTGGCTTGTCGTCTTCAATCTGGCGGTTGCGATTCTCAAACACCTTCAGCGTCGGCTCCTGACTGGCTGCCGCCGGCGGAAGATCCGGGTATTCGCGAACCACGGGCGAAGCCGTTTCCGGCTTGAAATTCTGATTGATGATCACCACGGGCGGCGCCTGCTGCTGTGGATAGTAGGGTTCCTGCTGCTGCGGCGGACCGTAGCCGTAGCCGCCATTCGGGTCGCCATAGTAACCGCCGTAGCCATAACCGTACGGCGAAACCAGCACCGGATAGGGCACAATCACGCCGCGCCCGCCGTTCCGCCTGCCGCCGCCGCCACCCGGAGGAACTCCGCGAACCGTAGCGCCGAGAGCGCCGCCAAAGCTCGTATTGGTGATGTTACCCGGAGGAATGATCACGGGATGCCCTGGCGCGCCGCCCGGAAACACCACGTTGCCGAATCCGCTCCCGTTGCTGCTCGGGCGAGACGCGACGATGTTCGGATGCCCGCCGCCCAGGCGGCCGGCGCCATGCTGACCGAATGCAAACACCCCGGTTGCCACCACACACAACGCTAAAACCCGCATGGATTTTGCGACCTCCATCTACCCAGAGATTACCATTCCACGCGCGCGTTTACCTGCACCTGCCTCGGACGCATGCCAAACCCGCCGTACGAATTCTGCAGCGAAGCGATGCCGTCGGCGCCAGGCGGGTTCAGCCCTTGCGTGTTGAAAAGATTGAATACGTCGAAATTCACACGCAATCGCGCCCGCTCGGTCAGATTGAAGAATTTCAGCATCGACGCGTCTTGCGTCCAGTTAAAAGGTCCGAGGCGGACCTGATTGCGGAATGGATGCAGGCCCGTGTCGGGCGTCACTTGCTGGCGCGCCCCGTTCTTCAAAGTCAGCGTGACCGTATTCGAATCCCACAGCGTGGAACCCGGGTCACCGGTCTTGCCGCCCTTCGGCCATGGATTCACTGGCGACTCGACAGGCTTGTAGTCCGCGGGCAGCCCGTACACCCCGTTACGAAGTCCAGCCGCGTTCGTGCTGTTGATGAAACGTTCCGAAATGTAGCCGTTGAAGTAGAGATAGCCTTCAAAACAGCGTTCGTCCTTGCGGTTCGTGGCGGTGGCCGGCGTGGAGCGGCAATCGGTGATGCGATATTTCTTGCCGTAGACCTGGAGATCGTTGAAGGCTCCCCATTGATTCGCCGGCAGTGCGAACCACGAACTGACGATCGTTCCGCTGCCCGCCAGTTTCCAGTCGCCGATCATCGCGTTGACGAACTTGTTCGCGCCTCTGCCGAAATGCCGCCGCTTGCCGAACGGCATGTCGTAGCTGAAGTTCCATCGCACGCGGTGCTTTGGAATGGCCGTATCGCGCTGGTAGTTGAGAAAACGGTTCAACTGCGCGGGATCCGCGGGTACGCTTCCAGGCAGAAACGCCTCGGGCACGCTGCCGATGCCGTCGCGGAACGAGTTGCCCGCAAGCCGGTACGAATTGCTGATCGTATAAAAGCCCTGAAAGCCAAGTCCGTTGCGAAAACGCCGTTCGAATTCCGCGGTGAAGGTAGCCGCATTGATGTAGCCATTCTTGTTCAACAGCCGCACGCTCGTGTAAGCGTTCTGATCGTAAGGCCGCCGAAGCACCGCTGAATATGCGCCCGTGGGCAGCGGTTCGAGGCGTGTGCTGTACCAGGTCCAATCGGTCTGCTGCGGGTTGATGTCCTGCAACTGGTCGGCGTTTACGCCGCGCTTGCCGTTGTAGCGGAATCGCAAAACGGTCGTGGCGCTCAATTGCTTTTCCACCGCGAGGTTCCACTCGTGGACGCGCAAATCGGGATAGTTTTCGTCGATGCCCACTACGCCCAACCCGCGGCCCACCGGGTTCGGCTGGTTCAGATCGATAATGTTCGACGAGTTCAGCCCGGCCACAACCGTGGGCTCGTTGCGCAGCAGATAGTTGTTGATTCCATCGTCGGTGCGTGCGGAACTATTGTAGTCGCGCGTGATGGTGGCTCGGAACGGCGCCTGGCCTGAAAACTGCGCGAGCAGCGTTCGTATGGGAATCGCCGAGATGTATAGCCCGTAGCCGCCGCGAATCACCATCTGGCGCGCGCCGCCGAACGCAGTGTACACGAACCCCAGCCGGGGTCCGAAATCGAAGTTGTTCGGCGGAAAGAGATTCGGGCTGCGATGCAATTCATCCGCGGTTTTGAAACTCACGCCGACATCCTGAAATTTCTTGACCACCTGCGGCGTGGTGAGGCCGTGGCTGTAGTAGTAGCTCAATGGCTGCGGCAGCACCAGCGAGTGCGACGCGGTGTCGAAACCGTTCAACTGGTAATTCTCTTCGCTCATTGCCGGATTGATGTCCCAGCGGACGCCCGGTGTGATCATCAGCCGGTTCGAGACCTTGTACGAATCCTGCACGTAGCTGCCATAGTTCCGGCTATGCAATCGCATGTAATTACGCTTGAGGCCGACGGTGTAAACCGCCGCGGCGCCAAGGTAGAAGTTGGCGGCGTCGTTGCCTGTCAATGCAGTCGCCTGGGGATTGGTAAGAGAGGAAGTGGGGTTCTGGAGCGCCGTGGCGCCGCTGTTGAACGTGGCTGTGCCCGAAATATCGCCTTGGTCCGGCAGCAGGTGCTCGCTTTCGCCGAAGTAGGACCAGCCGAACTGAATGTTGTGCGTCTTGCGGATGTACGAATAGTTCTGCTGCAGGCTGAGAATGCGGCTCGTGAGCGCGCGCCGGTTGTCGCCCTCGCGGTAGGTCATGAATCCGAGATTCGTGAGCGCCGGCCAGCCGATTTCGCCATAAGGATTTGGCAAGCCCAAATCCTTGGCCCAGTCTTTCTGCGCGCTCGCAGGACCTGTAATGGTCTTGGTGCTCTGCCAGGTATGCGCCGCGAGCGTTTCGACAAACAGGCGCGATGAGAAGGTGTGGTTCCAACTCACGGCCCCTGCGATCGCCTGCATCGGCAGGTAGGTCACGTTTGCTTCCTGATTCGCGGTGGGCGCGCCATTTCCAGTCGCGGTGCCCAGAAAGTTGGTGAACCGGCGGCCGCCGTTGGCCTTCACGAAGAACCGGTCGCGCTCGGAAATGTTGTGGTCGATCTTGATGGTTGCCGGATTGTCGCTCAGGTTCGGATTGAGGTTGGTGGGCACGGCCTCCTTCAGATTCGTGGTTACCAGCGGGTTTATGATGCTGTCGGTGGGCATTGGCGTGATTCCCCATATGGATTTCGCCAGCGGACTCATCCGGATGCGCGGAATCAAGTTCCCCGGAAACGGGTCGCGCACGGCGACCATCGCGCCATCCGAGGGGCGAGGCTGCATCCGGGTCGATTGCGGATCATAGAGCGTGATGAAGCGGTTCTGGCTGTCGTAGAGCTGGCTGAAGTCGCCGTTGCGCATCGCGGCGGTCGGCACGTTCCAGTCGCGCGTCAGCCCCTGCCGCAATTCCACCTGCTCGCGCGACACAAAGAAAAACGTCCGGTCCTTGCCGTTATAAAGCTTCGGCAGAATCACCGGGCCGCCGATCGAGCCTCCAAATTCGTTCCGGATCAGTTTCGGAGTCCGGTACGGAACACCGTTGAAACTCACATCCTGCCTCGCCTTGGCGACGCCAAATGCGTTGTTGCGTGCGGTCTCATAGAGCGAGCCCTTCAACTGGTTGGTTCCGCTCTTGCTGTTGACGATGATCGAGGTAGGCGTGTTGTAGCGGGCCGACGAAGTGCTGGTTTCGACGCGGACTTCGCCAATCGATTCGAGCCCCTGCAGATTCATCGAACCTCCGAACTCGCGATTGTTCGACACCGCGCCGTCCTGGGTGAAACTAGTCGAATAACCCATCAACCCGCCTGCGCGCACGCCGCCGTTGACGTCGACGATCTGTTCGATGCCCGGCGCCGTCTGGCTCAGCAGCGTGTTGAGGTCGCGCCCGTTGATGGGCAGTTCTTTGATGCGCTGGCTGTCGACCGTGCTCGCGTCGGTCGGATCGGTGGTGGTCACCAGCGGAATCGACGCCGAAACCTGCACCGTTTCAGACACCGCGCCGGGGGTTAGAGGAATTTGCACTTCGACAGTCTTGCCGGTCTCGAGTTGCAATTCGCCGCTCCAGGTCTTCATGCCAGGCGCCTCGGCCGTCACCTTGTATTTGCCGATGCTGAGCGAGGGCGTGACAAAGTAGCCTTCCTCATTGCTGACAAAGTGAAATGTCCGGCTCGTGTCGAGGTGCGTTACGGCTATCTTCGCGCCGGCAACTGCAGCGGCCATCGAATCGCGGACGGCGCCTGTAATCGTGGCGCCTCCGGCTGCGGATTGCGCCCATCCTGAGGCGTGTGCCAACAGTGCACAAACAACGAGTCTCGACAAGTGTCCTCCCTGCGCGGTTTACGCGGAGCTCAGGGCAGGTTACCACACCTGTTCGATCGTCCAACGGAGTCGATCAGCAGGTTTTCGCGCGCGAACATGCAAAAAGTACGCCACGACCTGGGCGTCCTGCACCGCCGGACAAGCCTGCACTGCGGCCTCGGAAGGATGCGGTTCCTCGACGCGTTCGATCGTCCAACCAAGTTCAATCAGCAGGTTCAGCCACTCACTGACGGTCCTGTGGAACCGCGGAGTTTGAAACTTCGCAAGGCCGGCCTTCGCCTCCGCCGACGCCTGGCCGAACAACCACTTGTCGATCTCGCCGTCGATGTTTTTGAAGTAATCCCCGACTTCAATCGCGTAGGTCCGGCCGCTCAAATCCCGCAGGTTCCGCCGTTGCGGCGTGTTGAAGCAGGGATGCGTGATCGAGAATTGCAAGAAGCCGCCCGGCCGCACCACGCGGTGAATCTCCCTGAGCGCTGCCATCGTTTCCGGAATGTCCATCAAACTCATGAATGCGGTGGCGAAATCGAACGCTGCGTCGATAAAGGGTAGTTGCACGGCGCTTGCGCAGCAGCATCGAACATCGGAGCTTGCCGCTGCCGCCGCGTGCGCGACAAAGCGCGGCGAGACATCCATGGCCGTCAACTCCGCGCCCAGGCCCGCAAGCAATCGTGTGTTGTGACCCTCGCCGCATCCAACGTCCAAACCTCGCAAACCCCGCACATCGGGCAGCATCGCAAGGAACGCCGGCGTATTGAGATGGTCGCGATAAACGTCAAAGCCGGCGCGCGCCAGGCGGGTCCACGCATCTGCGTTCCCATCCCAGTACTTGCCGGCTTCGCGATGATCCATTTCCGAACGCTGCTTACTTGTTCGGATAGATCTTGATGTTGTCGTAGTACGCGCCGAACTGTGTGTCGGCAAACAATCCGGCTGCGCCCTTCAGGTTCGGAATCGGATCTACCATCTCGACCGTCCACTTGTCGGGCTCCGGTTCGGACGCAATCCATGCCTTGCCCTGCACCTTGGCGGTCTTGCCGTCTTTGGCGTTTTCGACGCGCAGCTTCAAACGGTACCAGGTGTCCTTCTTCCATTCCACCGGGACCTTCACCGTCCGCTGCGTTTCAGGCTGCCAGGGCTGCAGTTCGAGCGTCCCCTGGCTGCCGAAGATCATCAGCGCGTAACGTTGCGCCACGATGCCCGCATCGCCCATCTGCCGGCGGCGTTCCGTCATGCGGATGTCGGCTTCCATCGTGTAATCGTGCCAGTCATACGGGCCAAAGAACACGCGCATGCGCTTGAACAGGGTTTCATCCGGCGCCTTGGCGAACACCTTGTTGCCCTCGAGGTCCTGCACCGAGAACTTGCCTGCGATCGTGCTGACCCAGGCGGCGGGTTGCTTGCCGATGTCGTAGCTGTCGAACGTCTCGTTCCACGGCAATGGCGGAATGACCCGGATGCGCGCTTCGCCGGTCAGCGAATCCACTTTGGCCTTCACCACTCCCACCTGGCCCAGTTTCGGCGAACCCACTGTCAACACGCCATCGCCCGAAATCGTGCCTTCGACAGCAGGCATGGTCCAATCGGCCTTGCTCTCGCGCAGAAACCTTCCCTGCGCGTCGAACAGCCGCGCGGTGAACTTCACCTTGTCGCCCGGTTTTGCGATCACCTCCGTCGGAACCACCTGCACCCAGGTCGCAGGACCCTCGCCCGCCGCAATCTTTTCGAGCGGTTTGTTGGGAGTGGCCTTCTTGGTCTTGCCCAGCGCGTACAGGCTTTCCATCGAAGCAAAGTACACGCGGCCATTTGACACGGCTGCGGAACCAATCACCTGTTCGTCGAGCGCGAGCGTCTGTTCCACGAGCACTTCGCAGTGATCCTGATGCGGCTTGAGGATATAGAATTTGCCGGTTTCGGTGCCAACATAGATTTTGCCGTCCGCGAGCACCATCGACGCCTTCTGGATCGTGCCGAGTGTATGTTTCCACAACAGTTTTCCCGTCACGATGTCGAACGCATGCAGGTTCGAACCATTGTCGACCTGCAGCACGCGATCGCCATCCACGATCGGAGAAGAGAAGCCGCCCTGAAAATTAGTGTGCCGCCATTTGATGTTCGCCGGCCCGATTTGTCCCTTCGCAGCCGCGTCGACTGCGGCGATCTGCCCCATTTCGTTGGTGTCGAGGTTCTCTTCGGAATGCGACACCAGCGCCGTTGTCCCATTCATGACAACCGCCGTATTGATGCCGCGCTTCGCCATGTCGTACCGCCACACCGGTTCGCCGGTCTGCGGCTTCAAGGCATGCACCGCGCCATCGCCCGCGCCCGCGATCAGCAGACGCATTCCATTCACCGTGGTGATGATCGGCAACGAGTACGTCGTGTCGTAGGGCCGCCCGCCGGGCGTCGAAACCCACATGATGATGCCGGTGTTCTTGTTGACGCCGTAGAAGCGGTGCGAACGGTTTGCCTGCGCGCCCCATGTTGAAGTCGGACCGCTGACGATGACAAGATCGCCATCGACGATCGGCGAAACCGTGCGTCCGCCGTGTGTCGTGAACAGCGCGAACTCTTCGGTGAACGAGCGTTCCCACAGCAGCTTGCCGTCTTTGCTCAGGGCGATCAGAGGTCCACCGACGCCGTACACATACACATTGCCCGTTGCGGGATCCACCGCAGGCGCCGCCCAACCGACGCGATGCGCGGGCACGTCGCTTTGAAACACATTGAATTTGTATTCCCACAGCACCTTGCCCGAATCCGCGTCGAAGCACATGATGCGCTCCTGCTCTGTCGGACCCTTGCCCGCTGTGTTCTGCAAATATACGTGGTTGCCCACTACCAGCGGCGCTGAACGCCCGCCATACGGGACTTTCCAGGCGAGGTCCCACTTCTCAGGCAGGCCCTTCTCGTCAGAACGGCCGTCACGGTTCGGACCTCTCCACTCAGGCCAGTCGGCCGCGGTCAGGCTGAAAACTGCGAGGGAAGCACACAAAAGTCGAAACATAGTAGGATCTTTCAGCGTATCGTGAATAATACGACTTATGCCGAAGCCGATTTGGTTACTCCCCCTTGCGATTCCGGCCCTGCTCATGGCGGCGCCGCCTGCCGATGATTTGGGCGAACAATTGCTCGCCGCCACACGCAAAGGCGACATCGCCGTTGTGAAACAGTTGCTCGACAAAGGCGCCGACGTGAACTCCAAGAACCGCTACGGTTCGACGCCGCTGTTTTTCGCCTGCGACCGCGGTCACTTCGAGATCGCCAAATTGCTCATCGACAAAGGCGCCGACATGAACGTCAAAGATACGTTCTACAACGCAAGCGCGCTCAGTTGGGCGATGAACAAGAAGCACGACGATATTGTGACGTTGATGATCGAGAAGGGTGTCGACGCTACCGAGCCATTGCGAGGCAGCGTCCAGAACGGCGACAAGAAGATGTTTCAGTTGATCCTCGAAAAGGGCAAGGTTACGCAGACAATGCTCGACGAGGCTCTGCTGGTTGCAGGTCCCGCCAGGCGCGAAGAGATGGCGAAGGAACTCGAGAAACGCGGGGCGAAAAAGATCGAGGTCGCGATCGACGAAGGAACCGCGAAGCTCTACGAGGGCAAGTATCAAGACGGAGACATGGTGTTTACGTTCGTGGTAAAAGACGGAAAGCTTGCGTTTTCGCAACAGGCCGGCGCGGCGACCAGCCTCTACTTTCTCGGCAACGACAAGTTTCGCTTTTTGCAGGCGAGCCTTCTCTTCACTTTCGAGCGAGATGCGAGCGGCAAGGTCACGGCGGTCCGATTTGCCAACCGTGGCGGCGATACGACGTTGAAGAAGGTGAATAACTAGAATGCGCACATTCCTCTTGCTTGCAGCTGCCTCCGGCGCCGTGTTGTGTGCGCAGAACTGGCCCGGTTTTCGCGGACCCAAAGCCACCGGCGTTGCCGACGGCGCAAATCCACCCTCGAGTTTTGACGGCAAGGAATCCCGTAACCTCGCGTGGAAGGCGCCGATCCCTGGCTTGGCGGTTTCTTCGCCCATTATCTGGGGCGACCGTGTCATTGTCACCACCGCGATATCGAGCGATCCCAAACCCTTCCGCCACGGCCTCTTCGGCGATGTGGAACCTTCGAACGATGTCGCAAAACACACCTGGAAGATCTACTCGCTGGACAAGAAGTCCGGCAAAATTATGTGGGAAGTCGTGGCCGCCGAAGGCGCTCCGAAAACCAAGCGGCATCCCAAATCGAGCCAGGCGACCTGCACCCCCGTTACCGATGGCAAGTACGTCGCAGTGTGGTTCGGCTCCGAAGGCGTGTTCGTAGTTGATTTCGCCACAGGAAAACTGGTCTGGAAGAAGGACCTCGGCCTGATGAACGCGGGCTGGTTTTACGATCCCGACTATGAATGGGGCGTCGGCGCCTCGCCGGTGATCTACAAAGACTCGCTGATTCTGCAGGCGGACATTCAAAAGAATTCCTACATTGCTTCGTTCGATCTGAAGACCGGCAAAGAACGCTGGCGCACCTCGCGTGACGAGATTCCATCGTGGGCGACTCCCACCGTGTACGAAGGCAAAAACGGCGCGGAACTGATCACCAACGGCACCAATGCGCTGCGCGGCTACGACCCCGCATCCGGCAAAGAACTCTGGTCCATCACCGGCGACAAATTCAATTCTGAAATCACCATAGGCGTTCCCTACGTCGCCAATGACTTGATCTACGTTTCCGCGGGCTATCCTCCGGCCCAGCCGATCTTTGCAATCAAGCCGGGCCTGCGGGGCAACGTGACGGTCACTGACGATCCGAACCCGGAAGTCTTCGCCTGGAAGACCAAGCGCGGCGGACCTTACATTCCGACGTCAATCGTTTACGGGGACTATCTGTACACGGTGCAAAACAACGGCATTCTGACGGCCTACGAAGCCAAGACCGGCAAGCGGGTTTATCAGAATCGCATCAGCACCAAGTCGAGCGCGCATTCGGCCTCGCCCGTCGCCGCCGATGGCAAACTCTACATCGCGGCGGAGGATGGCGACGTGTTTGTCGTCAAAGCCGGACCCACCTTTGAACTGCTCGCCACCAACGAAATTGGCGAGGTGCTGATGGCGACCCCTGCAATCACTGATAAAATGCTGATTATCCGCGGCCAGAACCATGTGTTCGCCTTCGCGGCTTCAGCCCCATGATTCTTTCACTGGCACTATTACTGCTCGCGCAGCAGCAGCAGCAGGACTCTCAGCACAACTCCTGGACAGACTATGGCGGCGCTTCTGACGCCGCCCAATATTCTTCTCTCGGTCAAATCAACAGGTCGAACGTCGCATCGCTGACCAAGGCGTGGGTGTTTCCGACTGGGGATAACAATAAGTACTTTTTCAACCCCATCGTGATCGATGGCGTGCTCTATGTGATGGCGAAGAAGAACTCCATCGTGGCGATCGATGCGGGCACGGGGCGCGCGATCTGGACGCATACGCCGCCCGCCGACACGAAGGTCATCACGAACCGCGGAATCAACTATTGGGAGAGCAAAGACAAGAAAGACCGGCGGTTGTTTTACTGCAGCAATCACCGTCTGCGCGCGATCAACGCCGAGGATGGCAAGCCGATCGCGACATTCGGAGACAGTACAGGCAGCGTCGATCTCAAACTCGGCCTAGACCGCGACCCCAAGACCATCTCGCTCGTGCAATCCATTACGCCCGGGCGCGTCTTCGAGGACCTCATCATTCTCGGCTCGGCGACGAATCAGGGCTACGGTTCCGCGCCTGGCGACATTCGCGCCTACGACGTCCGGACAGGCAAACTCGTCTGGCAGTTCCACACCGTGCCTCGCCCCGGTGAGTTCGGCTACGACACCTGGCCTCCGGATGCATGGAAGCGCGTCGGCGGCGTCAACGTCTGGGGCGAAATGTCCATCGACGTGAAGCGCGGCATCCTGTATGCACCCACCGCGAGCCCCAAATACAACTTCTGGGGCGTGGATCGCGGCGGGGCCAACCTCTTCGGCGACTCGCTGCTCGCGCTCGACGTCCGCACCGGCAAGCGGCTCTGGCATTTCCAGATGGTGCATCACGACATTTGGGATTATGACGACGCCACAGCGCCGAAACTCCTCACCATCGATCACGAAGGCAAGAAGGTCGACGTGGTCGCTCAGGTTACCAAGCAGGGTTTCATCTGGGTTTTCGATCGCGTGACCGGCAAGCCGATCTGGCCCATTGAAGAGCGCCCCGTTCCCACGTCCGACATGAAGGGTGAGAAAACGTGGCCCACGCAGCCGTTCCCGACGAAGCCTCCGCCGTTTTCGCGGCAGAAATTCACGGTGGACGACCTGAGCCCCTACTTGAGCGCATCCGACCTCGCCAAGTTCCGCGACGATATTCTGAGCGCGCGCAATGAAGGCCTGTTTACGCCGCCTTCGCGCCGCAAGACCATTCAGATGCCTGGCAATAACGGAGGCGCCAACTGGGGCGGGGCAGCCGTCGACCCGGTGGCTGGCAACTTGTACGTCGTCTCCAAAGATCTGCCGGCCATGCTGAAGATGGAGCCAGAGGGCACCCCCGTTCCCGGCCAGAACGACTACCCCGAGCAGCGTGGACTCGCGCTCTATGCATCCAACTGCCAGGGCTGCCATCTCGCGAATCGCGCCGGCAACCCGAGTACGGGCGCGCCGAGTCTGCTCGATGTCGCCGTGCGCCTATCGCGCGAGCAGATTCAAACGATGATCGCCAAAGGCCGCGGCCGCATGCCAGCCTTCGCCCAGTTCACGGCAACGCAGATCGACGAGGTCGTCGCCTACCTCTACAATCCCGCCCGTTCGGAACGCAACATCCCGATTACCGATGACACGCGGTTCTATTCGGGCTTCGGCTTCATGATCGCGAGCGACGGCTTGTCGGCGATCAAACCGCCATGGTCTTCGCTGACTGCATATGACCTGAACCAGGGCACCATTAAGTGGCAGATCCCGCTCGGCGACGTGCCGGAACTCGCGGCCAAAGGCATCAAGGGAACTGGATCGCATTATCCGAAAGTGGGTCCTGTGGTGACTGCAGGGGGCCTGATCTTCACCGGCACCCGCGACAAGAAGGTCCGTGCGCTCGACGCCTCAAACGGCAAGGTGCTGTGGGAGACCGAAGTGGACGCCGCGCTCGAAGGGATTCCCGCGGTGTACGAGATCGGCGGGCACGAGTATGTGGTGTTCTGCGCCGCCGCCCAGGCAGGATTGACGCAGGCGACTCAGAGTCCAATCAACGGCGCCTACGTGGCGTTCACGTTGCCTCGATGAGGCTAGAGCTGCAAAAGACGCATGAATTCGTCCGCGTTGTATCCGGCTTGATCCACGATGGATAGCAACGTTCCTCGTTTGAGGTCGCGGAAGCGTCAACGAGAACTCGCAGTACCTTCTTTGCGCAACCCTTCCAGATAGCACCGGATCGCGTCCCGAGCCATGGAGCGCGCTTCGTCGATGGTTTCCCCTTCGGTGACAACTCCGGGCAATCCGGGGAATCTCACAATGTAGCCACCTTCCTCGGCGGGTTCGAACACTACGGTATAAGTATGCTCTTCCAAGGCGTACTCTCTGTGTCAAGGCTAACGCGCTAATAGCGGGTAAATCCAAATTCCCGCGGATTGCGTAGTTGATTCCAGAACTCGCTTTCCATGTGGCGCTGGATTCTCACTTCGACTCTCCTGCTGACAGCCGGAGGCCTCTATTGGGACCTCCGTCGTCCCGTGCACTCGGATCTCCGCAAGTTCGACCCGCAGGCCCTCGGCCAGTTGGATTCGGACATGTGGCGCTCGTACTATGAGCGGCGCCCCGCTCGTCTTCTGCAGCAAATGACAGGACTCCTCCGGCAGCAGTTCGGCCTCAGCTTCACGCAGTCCTGGCTCGCCGCCTACTACGCCACGCGCGGCGCGTTCGTCTTCAAAGACGGTCATGACGGGATGTACGCCGACGCCATCCCGCCGCTCCGCGACTACTATCGAGTGTTGATGCCCACCCGCGATGAAAAGTACATCGCCTCCGCCGCGGAACTCGAACTTCGCTGGTGGATCCTGCATCGTCAACAGTCGCCGCAATTGGCGCAGTCGCTGATGGACCTCGAAGCCCACCTCTACCAGGCCCCCGCGGAACGCTTCGCCCGTCACGCGGAATTGCGCGCCGAGGCCATGCGCATCCGCGACGCCAAAGCCCAAACCATCACGGAAGCAGACTGGACGCATATCTCCAACCTTCTCCGCGAATCCTGGCTCGAACTGTGGCGCGCGGTGAACTGAAGCGAACCGTCCGCTAAGTGGCTTCCATATGACCGTCGAGTTTCGTACACTGACTGTAGAGTCATTTTGCCGCACGCCGTAGTCACATCCCCGATTTCCAAGAAGGAAGTGGTTGCCGAATTCCGGCGGACCGAAATCCTGCAAGCCGCATGCCGCGCCTTCTCGCGCTGCGGCTATGACGGAACCACAGTAGACACGATCGCTGCCGAAGCGGGAATCGCAAAAGGCACCGTGTACCTCTATTACAAATCGAAGGCGGAAATCTACCACGCTGCAGTGACTGACGGGCTCGAAAGGCTTCACGCCGACACGGCCGCTGCGCTTGCGAAAGCCTCCACCTGCCGTGAAAAGATCGAACTGTTTATCCGCATCCGCGCCGAAAACGTCGAGCGCAATCGCGACTTCTACCGCATCTATCTGAGTGAATTCAGCGAAGCGCTGCAGCAGCCTTCGCCAGTGCAAAAGCAGATCCGCGACATGGCGGACCGTCAGGTGAAACTTCTGGAATCCGTGCTCGCGCAGGGCGTCGCCAACCGGGAAATTCGCCGTATTCCCGTTGCCGCCACAGCACTCGCCATTTTTGACTTATCGCGCGGACTCCTGCGCACACGCCTGCTCGGCCTCGTAGACCCCGACCGCGCCGTGGACCATGCAACGGTTCTCGACCTGCTCTGGAACGGGCTCAGACCAGGCAAATGACAAAAGCCAAAGACAATCCGTCGATCCCCATTGTCAACCCATGGATCGTCGCGGTCGCGGTGATGTGTTCCACGTTCATGGAGGTGCTCGACACTACCGTCGTCAACGTATCGCTGCCCCATATCGCCGGCAACCTGTCCGCCACGGTAGACGAAGCGACGTGGGTGCTGACGTCGTACCTCGTCGCCAACGCGATCGTGCTGCCCATCACCGGATGGCTCGCACGGCGATTTGGACGCAAGAACCTGCTCATGCTCTCGGTAGTCGGCTTCACGATTTCTTCGTTTTGCTGCGGTTTCGCGCCAAATCTGCCGTTTCTGATCGTCTGCCGGATTCTGCAGGGCGCTTCGGGAGGCTGCCTGCAACCGCTTTCGCAAGCGGTGCTGCTCGAGGCGTTCCCTGCCGACCAACGCGGCAAGGCCATGGCCTTCTGGGGTTTCGGAATCGTCGTCGCGCCGGTGCTTGGCCCGGTGATGGGCGGCTGGCTCACCGACAACTACAGTTGGCGCTGGGTCTTCTACATCAACATTCCGGTGGGCATTTTATCGATCATCATGACCCGGCTGTATGTCTTCGACCCCTCCTATTTCTCGCGGCTCAAAGGCCGCATCGACTATTGGGGCATCGGTCTGCTCGCCCTCTGGGTCGGCGCGCTTCAGGTGGTGCTCGACAAAGGCCAGCAGGAAGATTGGCTGCAGTCGAGCTTCATCCGCTATTTCCTCATCACTATGGCCATCGCGCTGGTCGCCTTCCTCTTGCGCGAACTGATGACCAGCGAACCGGTAGTCGGCCTGGGAGTGCTGAAGGACCGTACTTACACGACTGGCATCGTGCTCATGACCATCATGGGATTTGTGCTCTACGGCAGCATGGTGCTTTTGCCGCTGTGGCTGCAAACCCTACTCGGATACCCGTCTTTACAGGCCGGCATCGCGCTCGCGCCCCGGGGCATCGGCGCCATGGTAGGCATGCCGTTCGTCGGGATGATGCTCAGCTATCTCGATCCGCGCAAGATCCTCGCCACCGGGTTCGCAATCGCCGCGGGCACGCTGTTTGCTTTTTCGCGGCTGAGCCTCGACGCGGGCTATTGGGACTTCTTCTGGCCGCAATTCATTCAGGGCGTCGCATTGTCGCTCCTCTTCGTGCCGCTCACGACGATCACGATGAGCCGGATCTCGCGCACCGAAATGGGCAACGCTACCAGCGTCTTCAACCTCATGCGGAACCTCGGTGGAGGCATGGGCATCGCGCTCGTCACCACCCTCTATTCACGCAACACGCAAAAGTACATCAACCGGTTGGGAGAGGATGTCACCGCCTTCAAACCAGCAGCGAGCGGGATGCTCGAAAACTTTCGCGCCATGTGGATGGGACAGGGTTCCGGCCCCGGACTCTCGGAACAACAGTCCATCGCTTCGATGTTCGGCCTGGTGCAACGGCAGGCAGCGATGTTGTCCTTCGTTGAAATGTTCGTGCTGTTGGGGGTTCTATTTGTCGCGATGATTCCACTGGTATTGACTATGAGACGTCCTCCGAAAGGAGCGCGTGCCCAGGCTGGGCACTAACGAGATTGTGAAAGCATCCATGAGAATCACTCCTCTGATTGCGGCGTTATCGTTGTACGCGTGGGGGCAGACTCCGGCTTCGAGTGTAGGCAGTGGCAGCGGCGGTTCGGCAGGACGGGGCAGGGAAAGGTCCGAGCCCGCGCGGCAGGAATCCGGCGGGGTTCAGTCGAGCGGAATTCGCGGCAGCATTTATAGCGGTAAGGCTGCGACTGCTGAAACGCTCCACCTCACTCTGAAAGACGTGCTCGAGCGGGGATTGCAATTCAACCTCGCCCTGGTGGAAAACGGCGAAGACGAGCGATTGCGCCGGGCGCAACGCCTCATCACGCTCAGCAAACTGCTGCCGGAACTGACCGTGCGGCCATCGGCCAGCTTGCAGCAGGTGAACCTCGCGGCCTTCGGATTTTCGGGGTTTCCCGGCATCAAGTCCATCGTCGGACCTTTTGGCGTCGTGGATGCGCGCGCCACGGTAACGCAGAATGTCTTCGACCTGAAGCAACTGCGAACCCTCAAAGCCGACCGCGAAAGCGAGACGATCGCCATGCACCTGGGCGCGGACTTGCGCGGACGCGTGGCCGTGGTCGTGAGCGGAATCTACCTGCAGGCTCTCGCCGCGCGCGCCAGAATTGAAACCCAACAGGCGCAGGTCAAAACCGCCGAACAGGTGCACCGGCAGGCTACCGATCGCCATGAAGCGGGTACGGTTCCGCGCATCGATGTCTTGCGGTCGCAGGTGCAACTCGACGAAGAACAGAACCGGCTCATCGCCTACGAGGGCGATTTCGAAAAGCGCAAGCTCGATCTGGCGCGCGCTATCGGACTGCCCGGGGCGCAACGCTTTGATTTTGCCGACCCGATGCCCGATGAGCCCATGCCCAAGGACCTCACCGTGGACGCAACCATCGAGCAGGCATACGCGCAGCGCGCCGATTACAAGGCCGCCCAGGCGGCTGTCCGCGCCTCGGAGTTCTCGCGCCTCGCGGCCCAGGCGGGCCGCTATCCAACGGCGGACGCCGAAGCGAACTACGGCGTCAATGGGCCCAATGTCAGCCAGGTGCACGGGACATTCGCCTTGGCTGTGGGTGTGACGATTCCGGTTTTTCAGGGCGGTAAGACCAAGGCCGAGGTCGAACAGGCCGATACGATGCTGCGGCGGCGCAAAGCCGAACTGGACGACCTGCGCGGCCGCATCGACGCTGAGGTTCGCGGCGCCTTCGTCGATCTGCGCTCCGCTGCAAGACAGGTTGAGGTAGCCGTGCGATCCATCGCGCTGGCGAAAGAACAATTGAGCGAAGCCCAAGATCGCTTTGCCGCCGGCGTTACCAATAGCCTCGAAGTGGTGCAGGCGCAGCAGGCGGCCGCTGCCGCAAATGAAAACTACATCGCGGCATTGTACATGGTGAACGTTTCGCGGGCCGCGTTTTTGTTGGCTCGCGGCGACGCGGAACAAACGGTGCTGGAGTTCTTAGGGAGGACAAAGTGACCTTGAAACAGAATATTTGGCGGGCCCTTGCTGTGGCCGTCCTCATCGCCGCGGGATTCGGAGTGTACCGCTTCCTCGAGTATGCGCGGACCTACGAGGAAACCGACGACGCTCAAATCGACACGCATATGAACACCGTCAGCACCCGGATTCCGGGGACGGTTTTGAAAGTGCACATCATTGAAAACCAAACCGTGCAAGCCGGTCAACTCCTGATTGAACTGGACCCGGCTGACTACAAGGTCACACTCGATCGGGAGAAGGCCGCCCTTGCGCAGGTGCAGGCGCAGGTTCGCGCCGAGGCGCCCGCCGTCGCGATTACTGCCAACACCACCGAGACGCGGATCTCTTCCGGACAAGCCAACGTCGCGAGCGCCGAGGCCGCCCTGGCCGTTGCCCGCCGCGATGTGGAATCGCACGACGCGAAGGTCACGCAGGCGGAAGCGCAACTGAACCGCGCCAAAGCCGACCTCGTTCGCTACGAGACACTGGTCAAGAAGGATCAAGTATCGCGCCTCGAGTACGACGAAAAGGTTGCCGCTGCGAAGTCCGCCGCCGCCGCACTCGACAGCGAACGCGCCGAATCGAACTCCGTGCGCCAGGTGGTCGCGCAACGCGAAGCCCAGCTTGCGCTAGCCAAGAGCGAACTCGCTCAATCCACTCGCAACGCACCGCAGGAAGTCTCCGCGCAGCGCGCCACGCTCGACTTTCGCAAGGCAAGCGTGGTGGCCGCCCAGACTGCGATCGAGGAATCGGCGCTGCAGTTGAGCTACACGCAGATTCGCGCGCCTATCGCCGGCGTGATCGGCAAGAAGAACGTGGAACCCGGCCAGCGAATCCAGCCCGGACAGCAACTCATCGCGATCGTTCCGGTCGACGACATCTGGGTCACCGTCAACTACAAGGAGACCCAGTTGAAGGAGATGAAGACCGGCCAAAAAGCGACGATCCACGTGGACGCATACGACAAGGATTACGAGGGCTACGTGGACAGCCTGCCCCCGGCCACTGCTGCGCGGTTCAGCATTCTCCCGCCTGAAAACGCCAGCGGAAACTACGTTCGCGTCGTGCAGCGCCTACCTGTGCGGCTGCGGTTCAAACCGGGGCAGGACCCCGATCACCGCCTGCGTCCAGGAATGTCCGTGCTTCCGAAGGTGTGGATCCGTTAGATCTTTTCTTCCTTCGCGATGATCTCTTTCATGATCTCGGAGGTCCCTGCGCCGACGGTCATCAAACGCACGTCGCGCCACATGCGGCCGATCGCGTATTCGTTGGTGTAGCCGAAGCCGCCGTGGATCTGCATGCCGTCGTAGACGATCTTCTGCGAAAGCTCGGACATGTACAGCTTCGCCATCGAAATCTCACGCACCGCGCGGTTGCCGCGATTGTATAGATCGAGCGCGCGGTAGGTCAGCCATCGGCCCGCTTCGAGATTGGTCACGTGTTCGGCGAACTTGTGCTTCCACACCTGGAATTTGCGAATCGGCTGGCCGAATGCGCTGCGTTCGAGCCCGTAATCCATTGCGAGCTTCAGCGCTCGCTCGCACGAACCCAGTGAGCCCAGCGCGGAGGCCAGCCGCTCGCCCTGAAAATTCTCCATGATGTAGTAGAACCCGCGGTTCATTTCTCCCACGAGATAACGCATCGGGATCCGCACGTCGTCAAAGAACAGTTCCGCGGTGTCGGACGCCAGGTTGCCGATTTTGCTCAGTTTCTTGCCGACGGAAAAGCCTTTCGTTGCAGTTGGAACGATGACGAACGAGATGCCCTTGTGGCCTTCGCCGCCCGTGCGCACGCCGAGAATGATGAAGTCCGCGCGACAGCCGTTGGTGATCCATAGCTTTTGACCTTTGATCACGAGATCGCCGCCATCGGCGCGCGCCGTGGTCTTCATGTTCGCCACGTCGGATCCGCCGCCGGGCTCTGAAATGCCCAGGGCTGCGATGAGATCGCCGTTGATCGCCGGGCGCATGAACTCTTCTTTCTGTTCTTTGGTCCCCAGCTTGTCGAGCACGGGAATGGTGATGTCCGACTGCACCATCAACGCCATGTTGACCGACCCGGAGTCCGAAAACGCCATGGCTTCCGAATAAGCGGCAGTCGCCCACCAATCCATCCCCGCGCCGCCCCATTCGGGATCGATGCGGATGCCGAACAGCCCGAGTTTCGCCGCCTCCTTGAAGAGTTCCTTCGGAAAGATTCCCTCTTCATCCCACTTGGCCGCGTTCGGCGCGATCTGCTCGAGGCAGAACCGCTTCACCGTCTGACGGATGAGGTCATGCTCTTCAGTGAAGTACGGAAACATTTCAGGCTGCTCCTGTAATTTGAACGAGTGTTTGCCCCGGCGCAACGTTGTCGCCGGGCTTCACCAGTATAGACTTGACGACGCCGTCCATCTGGCTTTTGATGGTCTGCTCCATCTTCATCGCCTCGAGAACAAGCAGCGGTTCGCCGATCCGGACCGATTGGCCGACTGCCGTGAGGATCCGCAGCACCTGCCCGGGCATCGGCGAATCGGCGGTTTCGCGTTCCCCCGCATGGGGCGGACGCGGATGCCGGTTGGCGCGTTCGAAGACATGCAATCCCGCGGCGTACTGCGTTCCGAACTGATGCACAGGGAGCGAGCCGGGTTGATCCCAAGGCGCTTCGCAGGCCGTCAGCCGCACCGTCGATGGCCGGACGGGGTTGTTGCGATAGCCCGAGAGGCCGTTGCGTGGAAACTCGTGTTCGGCGATGTAGGCGGCGACCGCTGCGGCCGCCTCGTCTCGCCCTTCCGGCTCGACTGGCGCCGGCAAGAACGATGTTGTGGCATTGCCTGACTGGAACTCCGCGCTCGACAGAACCTGGATCAAATAATTCCGATTCGTTGCGACGCCGAGGACTACTGTTTCCCGCAGCGCGGCGATCATCTTGGCAATCGCTCGCTCGCGGGTCCCGGCCCAAGAGATGAACTTGGCGATCATCGAATCGTAGGCGGGCGTGATGTGCGCGTCGCGTTCGATGTCCGTTTCTATTCTCACGTGGGCTGGCCACGCGCACACACGCAGCGGGCCGGTTGAGGGCAGGAACTGATTGCGCGGATCTTCGGCGCAGAGCCGGACCTCCACAGCGTGGCCCGTCTGCTTCGCCGTCACGCCAGCGATCGACTCACCCTCGGCGATCCGCAATTGCAACTCGATCAAGTCAAGACCGGTGACTTCCTCCGTCACCGGATGCTCCACTTGGATGCGCGCATTCGCTTCGATGAAGTAGAACTCGCCATCGGGCGCGAGCAGAAACTCGACCGTCCCGGCGTTCTCATATCGCACGGCCCGCGCAATTCGCACGGCTGCATCGCATAGCTCTTCGCGCAACGCCGCATCCACGGCTGGGGAAGGTGACTCCTCGATGAGCTTCTGATGCCGCCGTTGCACGGAACAATCGCGCTCGAACAGATGCGATACGTTGCCGTGCTTGTCCCCAAAGATCTGCACCTCGACGTGCCGGGCATCAGCGATGTAACGCTCGAACACCAGCGAACCATCGCCAAACGCCCGCAAGGCCTCGCTGCTCGCGGATTCCTTCGCCGCGGCCAGATCCTCCTGGCGTTCGACAATCCGCATGCCGCGCCCGCCTCCACCCGCGGATGCCTTGATCAATAGCGGAAACCCCTCGCCGGGAACTACCGGAACGCCAGCGGCCTGAGCGGCCGCCCGGCCGCGCTCCTTCGATCCAAGAGCCTCCATCGCGGCTGGCGTGGGACCGGCAAACACAAGGCCCGCATTGAGGCACGCCTGCGCGAACGCGGCGTTTTCGGCGAGAAAGCCATAGCCGGGATGCACGGCGTCCGCCGCGGCAGCGAGGGCCTCGGCGATCAAATGAGCGGCATCCAGATACGGCGGCGTGGCCCGCACCGTGTCGACGCCCAGCTTGCGGCAGGTCCGCTCAATGCGAGCCGCGATTTCGCCGCGATTCGCAAGGAACAGCTTTCTCACGGCTTGCGATCCCGGTACGACTGGAACGGCGTGGTCAGCGAACCGATGCCTTCAATATCGATCGTCACGGAATCGCCTGGCTTCAGAAACTCCTGCCGCTCCATGCCGGTCCCCGACGGCGTACCTGTCGAAATCACATCGCCCGGATACAGCGTCAAAATCGACGTGAGGTAGCTGATCATGTGATGTTCCTGCCAGATCAGGTCTTTTGTCGTGCCGTCCTGCTTCACCACGCCATTCACCTTCGTCACGATGCGGAGGTTGTTGAAGTTCGGCAGAAACTCCTTGGGCACGATCACGGGTCCAAACGGCGCCCCGCGGTCCGTGCTTTTGCCTTCGAACCAGTTGGCGCCGGGGAACATCGACACTTCGCGCTTGCGGCCGCCGCGATCGCTGAGGTCAAACAGAATGCTGTAGCCGAATACGTAGTCATGCGCGGTCTGTTTCGAAACCATGTAGGCGGGCTTGCCGATGATTATGGCCATCTCGCCTTCCCAGTCGATGCGGTCGCGGCCTTCGGGTATGTAGTACGCTTCGCCGGGATCGATGATGCAGGACCGAGGCGACTTCGCAAAGAACACCGGGGCGTCGCGATCGGGGTCGACCTTCGCGGCGGCGGCTGCATTGAAGCCGCCGGGCCGCTGGTTCCCGATGGCGCCCATGCCCTCGGCGTGCGCCTTGTAGTTCGCTGCGACGGCCAGCAGATTCCACGGATATTTCACCGGCGCCAGAAACCGGATCGCGGACGGCTCGTACGCGAACGCCAGCCCTTTGGCGTCCTGCCTGGCGAAGTAGTTCGCGATCTGATACAGCCGCTTGTTGACCGCACCGTACTGCTCGATCAATTCGCGCATGTCGGCGGCGGGAATCTTCACCGCGCTGAGCTTCTCTTTCTTTGCGACGTGCGCGTTGGCCCCGGCGATCTCGACGATGACCTTGCCGCCGTTAAGCACCATGCCCAGCGCGGGTGGTTTGCCCTTTGCCTCGAACGTTGCCAGTTTGAACGGCGTGTCCGGGGACTCCGGGATCGCGCCCAATAGGGTCAGAGAACTACAAAGCAGAATTCGCAACATGGCTGCCTTTCAGACTGGGGCTCAACAGAAATGTCGTACCGGGCCAGAGTCAACGATAATCGTATATTACGTTCTCATAAGGTTTCCCATGTCTGCACCTCTTACCCCGATTCGTTGTCTGCACCGAGCGATGGATCTGTTCGGCCACAAAGTCGGCATCGTCTGCCGCGACCAGCAACTGACTTACCGTCAATTCGGCGAACGCGCCCAGAAGCTCGCCACCGGACTGACGAAGTTCGGCATCGTTCCCGGTGACCGCGTCGCCTACATCAGCTTCAACACCCATCAGTTGCTCGAAGGCTATTACGGGGTGATTCAGGCGGGTGGCATCGTGATGCCTTTGAACGTCCGACTCTCGATGCAGGAGATGGTTGCCGTGATCAACCATTCCGGTACGCGCATGGTGATCTTCGAAAACGATTTCGCGCCCACGGTCGAAAAGCTGCGGGAGGTCTGCACGGGTGTCGAGAAGTGGGTCACCACCGACGAAAAGATTGCCTGCGCGGACCTGCAATACGAAGAGATCATCGCGTCGGGCAGCCCCGAACGCGCTGACATCATGACGGTGGACGAGAACTCCATCGCGGAACTCTTCTATACGAGCGGCAGCACGGGGACTCCGAAGGGCGTGACGCTCACGCACCGCACGCTCTACCTGCACGCGCTGTCGGTCGGCGGCATGTACACGGACGTGCATAACATGGTGGACCTCCACACAATCCCTCTCTTTCACGCCAATGGCTGGGGACGGCCGCAAGCCAGCGTCATGCTCGGCATCCGCCAGGTGATGGTGCGCCGGTTCGAACCGACCTTCGTGTTCAAAACCATTCAGGAACAACGGGCGACCGATATGTCGGTCGTGCCGACCATGGCGAACGCGCTGCTCAATGCGCCGGACGCCAAACAGTGGGATTTGTCGAGCATCCGCCACGTCATGATTGGCGGCGCCGCCGCTACAGCCGACCTCGTCGCGCGCCTCGAATCGCTGTTCCCGAGCGCCGAGTGCATGGGCGGCTACGGCATGACGGAGACTGCGCCGGTGCTCACATCCGCACGCAAAAAAGGCATTGCTTTCAAGGACGACGACGACCGCCGCCGCAGGCAGGCAATGGCAGGCTGGCCGGTTCCCGGAGTCGAGGTGCGCGTGGTCGATCACAACATGAACGACGTGCCGCGCGATTCGCAATCGATTGGTGAAGTGGTGGCCGCGGGCGATCACATCATGGCCGGTTACTACAAGGAACCCGAAGCGACCGCGAACGTGATGACGGGCCGCTGGCTGCACACCGGCGACATGGCTGTCTGGGACGAAGAAGGCTACATCCACATCGTCGATCGCAAGAAGGAGATCATCATTTCCGGCGGTGAAAACATCTCGTCGCTCGAGGTCGAGAAGCACATCTTCGCCCATCCCGACGTCTTCGAATGCGCGGTGGTCGCAGCTCCGGATTCGAAGTGGGGCGAGGTCCCCGCGGCGATCATCGTCCGCAAACCCGGGACAACGCTGACTGCCGACGAATTGATGCCGTTTCTCACGGAGCGTCTCGGCAAGTTCAAGCTGCCTCGCATCATCGAGATTCAGGATGAGCCTCTGCCCAAGACCGGAACCGGCAAGATCAGGAAGATGGTGCTCAAAGACAAGTTTTGGGCGGGCAAAGAAAAGCGTGTCCAAGGCTGATGTTTTCGCTGCTCATTGCCTGTGCCGATGACGAGGAACGCGAGCGATTGAGTGAACGGCTGTGGTCCGTTGGCACGCTTGGCATTGTAGAAGGTCCGACGACTCTCGAGGCGTTTTTCGAAGACGAGAGCGTGATCGAACAGCTTGCCGATCTGCATCCGCAGCGCATCGAGCCGGAAGCGGTGGATTGGGAGGAGGAGACGAAGAAGTCGTTTCCTCCGGTGCTGGCGGGTAAGCGGTTCTTTCTGGTTCCGCCGTGGAATGAAGATCCCACGCCCCAGGGTCGCGAGCGGCTGGTGATGAATCCCGGTTCTGCTTGCGGCACCGGTTATCACCCGTGCACGCAGATGTGTTTGGCGCTGCTCGAAGCGTACGTGACGGCCGGAACGAGGATGCTCGATGTGGGCGCCGGATCGGGCATACTGTCGAAGGCCGCGGCGATTCTCGGGGCTGGCGTCATCGTTGCGTGCGACATCGATCCCGACGCCGTAGAACAATGCGATTGGGCCGTGAAGTTCACCGGTTCGGTAGACGCCGTCGCGGCCGGCTCGTTCGATTTGCTGATCGCCAATATCAGCGCGGAGGCGCATCGGACGCTGCTCGGCGAGTACCGGCGCGTCGCCAAGACTCTGATTCTATCGGGCTTCGAAGCGATGGCGCCGGTTGCGGGAGAAGTGCGGCGCGTCGAACAGGATGGTTGGATTGCCATCGTCGTAAAGTAAAAAGAGAGGAGTGTTGTATCTCGATGAACTGCAGTCGCCCCCTCGGTTTCGTGGTTTGCGCGATTTCCCTTACCGCCGCTGACTCGAAAGTCACGTTCACCGAGCACATCGCCCCAGTGCTGTACGCCAAGTGCACCAGTTGCCACCGTCCAGGCGAAGCCGCTCCCTTTTCATTGATTGAATACAACGACGCCGCCAAGCGCGCCAAACTGCTCGCCGCGGTGACGCAGAGCCGTTACATGCCGCCGTGGAAGGCGGAACCGGCATCTTACGGCTACCGCGATTCGCGCCGGCTCACTGACAGCGAGCTTGCGCTCTTTCAGCAATGGGCGCGCGACGGCGCGCCGCAGGGAAATGCCAGGAAAATGCCTCACCTGCCGAAGTTTCCCAGCGGCTGGCAACTCGGCAAGCCGGACCTGGTGGTGGAAATCCCAGAAGCGTTCCAGGTGCCCGCCGAGGGCGCCGATTTGTACCGCAACGTCGCCATTCCGCTGAACCTCACCGAAGACAAATGGATCCGCGCCATCGAGATCCGGCCCTCGTCGCGGAAGGTCGTTCACCATGTCCTCTACTTCGCCGACACGAGCGGCGAGGCCCGCAAGATTGCGGCGGATACCAACGGGGCGATGCCCTTCACGCGCGGCACTATTGGACTCGGCGGCTGGGCAGTCGGCGGCCAACCGCATCTGCTGCCTGAAGGCATGGCGACGCCGTTGCCGAAGGCGAGCGACCTTGTGCTGCAGTATCACTTCCATCCGACCGGCAAGGCGGAAGCGGAGAAGTCCGTGATCGGGTTCTATTTCGCAGCCGAGGCGCCCAAACGGACTCTGACTGCGATTCAACTGCCTCCGGCTTTCGGACTCTTTGCGGGCATCGATATTCCTCCCGGCAAGGGCGATTTCACGGTGCGCGATTCGTTTGTGCTGCCCGTGGATGTGGATGCGATCAGCGTGGGTTCGCATGCCCATTATCTCGGCAAGACGATGAAGATGACCGCGACGCTGCCGACCGGCGAAGTGAAGACGCTGTTGTCGATTCAGGACTGGGATTTCGCCTGGCAGGATCGCTACTTCTTCGAGGATTTCGTGGGCTTGCCGCAGGGCACGCGGCTTGACAGCGAAGTGACGTGGGACAATTCCGCGGCGAACCGGCATAACCCCAATCCCGAGCCGCTGCGCGTGCAGTGGGGCGAGCAGTCGGCGGATGAAATGGGGGCGATCGGGCTGCAGGTTGTTCCGAGGTCCGAGGCGGATTTGAAGACGCTACAGACTGCGTATCGCCAGCACTTCCGGCAGGAGGCGGTGAAGCGGGTGATGGCGGATCCGAACTTTTTGAATCGTGTGCGGAAGATTTTCGGCGGCCAGCTTCCGCCGATGCCGGGGGTAACGGACGCCGCCCCCAAGGGATCCAGGTGATTGCGGCTGCTTTATTCCTTCTGCTGGCTGCCGCCGCCGGGTCTGAACCGGTGGCTTGGAAGGTGCTGTTTTTCGTCACGAACGACTGTCCGATCTCGAACGCGTTCGCACCGGAGATCCGCAGAATCTGCACCGATCCCGCCTATCGCGATCGCGGGGTCGCTTGCACGGTAGTGTATGTGGACCCCGGCCTGAGCGACGCCGAAGCGCAGAAGCACGCGCAGGAATATGGGCACACGGCTTACCCAATTGTGGTGGATCGCAAACATGAGTTGGTTCGCGCGACGGGAGCGACTATCACACCTGAAGTAGCGGTGATTCGCGCAAAGGGCGGCGGCCCCGTTGCGTACCTTGGGCGAATCGATGATTCGTTCCTGCGGCTCGGCCAATCGCGGAGGACGGCCGGAGTCCAGCACGACCTCCGCGATGCGCTGGACCAATTGCTGGCCGGCCGCCCGGTCGCGCGTCCCCGGACGAAGGCCGTGGGCTGCTTTATTCCGGACCTGGCGGTACTCACCAACGAGCGGAAAAAATAGATCGCGACTCCTTCTCAGCGCTGCCCGCATGCATGTTTAAGAACACTCCAGGTATGGCGAGCGGCCTCAGGAGTTTCGGGCGGATTGGGCCGGAATTGCCGGGTTGGTTGACGCCGCGTTTTGGCTTCGATTTGCAATTACATGGATTCGGGTTCCCGACGGCGACGGCGGCGCGGAGGTTGGGGGCCGTTCCTGTTCCGCTGCTGGTTCGGACTGATGAGGGGTGGCCGTCAGGTGGTCGAATCGGTCGCCCTGCAAGGTCTCCAGTTCGCGCATGGCGCGGTGGTAGGAGCGCTCGGTCGGGGGAAACGTAGCGCCCAATGGCGTCCCAGATTCGATCGCCGTTGAGTTCGCGGAAGGCGAGGGCCAGGCGGAGGCGACCGTCGTCGGACTGGTCGTAGGTCTCGACGACAGCGGCGTACATGCGCACGATTTCGAGTTCGAGATGGCGGTTTCGATGGAGAGAATGCGATTGCGGCGCCAGGTGGAGTCGACAAGGCGATCGACGAGAATCGCGTTCGACCCGGTCGACGGGCCGCGGTCCAAGCCGTCGATTATGGTGACCCAGTATCCCCTGCGGGATTGGTGTTTGTTCATGCCACCAGCCTCTGGCCTTCACACACATCCTTCAAGCGGGGTTTACCGGGCAGATACATTCATTGTCGCCCTACTTTAGCAAACTCGGCTCGTTCCGGTGGAAGACCAAACACAGAGAACAAGTTTGTTGCTATCTCCCAAAGCCAATCACAGCCCAAGAGAAGGCTCTGAGTCTCTCGCCAACGCGGTCCGGTTGGTGTTTCGGGTGGAAGTCCATCACATCCATGTGTCGGCCTCAATTCACCCTTGACATCAACCGTCATCGGCTCACGGGCATCTCCTGTCTCAATTCGAAGGAGGTAGTAAACCCCGATGAACAGATCGAAATCGTTGAATTGCCATCGACGTAGAATTCTGATGAGCAGATCCCTAATCCTCCGATGTTCAACGCGCGACGCTTGATATGGAATTTCAAGGCATACCTGTGGCCCGATATCGACCAGCCAATCCGTCAGCTTGTCATCAACAGGCTGGCATGTTGTCCAATACTCGACGAGCATGCTGATGGCGACCCTGCATTGCATGAATTCTTGCCCCGAGCTTTGCATCACACGTCTAGCAAGGGGTTCGAGTCTTGAGTTCCAGTCTGGTAAGGAAGAGCACATTCGACGAGCTGCCCTGAACAGCGCATCCAGAACCTCAAAATCTCCGGACTCTACCGAATTGTCGATGCATTCAAACAGAATGGCCTCCACAAACCCTTCGGGGCGCTCGTCTCGAACACTAACCACCGAAAGGCAGACCGTTTCGACTTCCTTGATTGATTGTCGCCTCTTCAATACCTTTAGTGCGTCATTTACAGAGGTCCCGAGACCAGCAAGGTACTCGGATTCGGCCTGAACTGTGGGCTCTTCCGAGAGAATCCTAGGCCCATCTCGAATGAGTTCGATAAACCCTATCAAAGCAATAGCGCCCTCGCATATGCATCCAGGCAGCTTGATCTCAGCATCCAAAATGCCTTGCAAGACCCATGGAATTTCCGCAGTGGTAACGCTACCCAGGAATTCACTCGCAAGGAGTTGAGCTTCGCCTCTCGAGCTGACAAATTCAACCAACGCTGAGACGGTACGCGGCTGCAGTTTGGAGAGAGTCTCGGGGCGAGGAGTCCAATTCATGCCGTCATCCGTTCGCAGAATCTGCTGAGCTAGGTGCCCGGAATTCTTGGGATAATGCCTTGCCCAAGGTTGCCTGGATTAAGACCACTTCCCACTCGGTGGAAAATGCGGCAGTCTGTACATATCGCCCATGCATTCACTATGCCACCACCTGCACGTCCTGTCGCTTCGATCGCGGCCTTCGCAACCGCCCAGTATGATTGGCCAAGACGGACCCAGTCACGATGATACCTTGAAGAACCCTCTAGTAGATACCTCGAGTTGTTCGATACACTGAATCACGACGCGCATCGCCTCTGCCAGTCCAGAGCCGACCTCCGCTACTAAAAAATCTGCTCGACCGATCCCAGAAGCGATCGCAAGGATCAAGTAAGAATAGATGGTATGGAGATGAAGGAAGGCATTATGGACGCCAATCCGGATTCAACTGCTGTTCTGGAGGAGTTGTGGACGAACGAACTCTATCGGATTCGACAGGGTGAGTTCAGCCAGGGTATTGTTGATCGGATAATAAGAGTCTTAGATCACATCGAAACTCCTCCGGGAGATGCGATTGAGAAAGGCCTGGTTGCTAACCTGTGGTATATGCCCCAGTTTATCGATTGGCAAAAGGATCGGGTGATGGCGAAGGGTACAGATCTCCTTACGTTCTCCAACTTCCGAAATGCCGTCGAAGACCGCGTGGTCAAGATCCTGGGCCAACCCGGGGCCGTTCTCTAACCACGAGAAGTTTGTAAAGGGCCAAAAGCAAATCGCGGCCATCAATGGCGGGTACGACGAGTTGGGCGAACGCTGCGGAGCCAAAAAGGGATTGTTGGAAATCGGAGAGTTGGTAAAATCAGCAGCATGGCCCTGAAGAGCGAACGAATGAAGAGTCGTAACCACTTCAGATTGGGAGGCGAGTTCACGGTCCTGCCCAGATGATCTCGCTATTGCAGGCATCATGCGCCCGCCACTAAGCCCCGCCATCCAGCAACAGGAGTTCAACCGCGCAACACGAGGCAATTGGGATGCTTTCGCCGAACATCGGGAGCGACTGGCCGCGCTGTTGGAGCAGAGCGTCGCGCCCGCGTCAAGAGAGTCCCTTTGCATCCTTGGCGCCGGGAATTGCAACGATCTCGACATGCCGCGGCTGGTCTCGCAATGGTCGCGCATCCGCTTGGTCGATCTCGACGTAGAGGCAATGCAGGCCGGCATCGCAAGGCAGTTTCATATGCGTCCTCCGGATCAGTTGGAGCTTTCCGCTTGCGATGTGACTGGTGCGCTCGAGTTTTGCCATGAGCGTTCCCATTGTCCGACGCGCGAAAGCCTGAACAAACTGGGCCAGGCCCTCGCCGTGCTACCGGCCGTTGAACGGCTTGGCGAACGTTTTTCGTGCGTGGTGTCGACCTGCCTGCTCTCGCAGCTGACGAGCATCATGAGGTATGCGGTAGGGGACTCCAGTCCGGACCTGTTGGGCCTGATTCAGATGGTCCGCCTGCAGCATCTGCGAACACTGGCCGAATTGACGAAGTCCGGCGGTACGATGGTGGCGTTGATCGATTTTGTTTCGAGCGACACGCTGCCTCAACTGACGGACGCTTCCGCGAGCGCGTTGCCGAGCTTGATGGAGCAGGCCTTACGCGAGAGGAATTTCTTCACGGGGATGAATCCAGTTGTCATTCGGCAGTTGCTCAACCGGCCGCCGCTCGATTCCTACTGGCGTGAGCCGCCGCAAGCTGTTTTTCCCTGGCGCTGGAACCTTGGTCCCAGAACATATGTGGTTACGGCCTTGGTGGGGCATCGCGTCTGAAGTCCGTGGAAACTGATTCTACGGTTGGAAGCAATCACACAAAGGCCGTTGAGGATTGCGTTAGCTTCCAATTGTCAAAACTACGCGAAACCTCGCCTTCCCGCTGTGCATTTGCTCATAGGCGGCCGAAACCTCATGCAGCGGATATTTCTCAATCATGGGATGGACATCGCTCAGAGCGCTAAACTTCAACGTATCTTGAGAATCGCGTGCATTGCCCGAGTACCAGCCCGACACTTGCCGCCGTCCCATGATCAACGGGAATACGCTTGTGGAAATCGGATCGCTCGGGGCCGCCGGAACAACCAGGTTTCCATTGACGCCCAAACCTTCGATGACCGAGGAAATCGCCTTCGCATTCGGAGCCGTGGCAAGAATGACGCGAGCCCCTCCAAGCCTTTGCAATTCCGCAACAGGATCAGCCAAATCAGTATTCACGAAATGATGCGCGCCAAGCTTCCTCGCCAATGGCTCCTTGTCTTGACCACGGCCGATCGCCACTGTCTCAAACCCCATTTTGCGTGCGTATTGCACACCCAGATGTCCCAGTCCGCCGATACCCTGGATCGCCACGACGTCACCTGCGCGCGCGCCGGAATTGCGCAGCGCATTAAAGACAGTAACTCCCGCGCACATGAATGGGCCCGCTTCCTCGGCTGGTAGATCCTCCGGAATGGCCGCAAGCGCCTCCTCCGGAGCAATCATGTATTCGCCGTATCCACCATCGAAATCGATGCCGGTGATCTTGCGGTTCACGCACATTGCGAAATCGCCGCGGCGGCACTGCTCGCAACTAAAATCGTGGCCGCCGTGCCAGCCTACGCCCACCCTGTCGCCCAATTTCCACTGCGAAACACCGTTGCCAACGGCATCGATCCGGCCAGCGACCTCATGGCCGGGAACACGCGGATACTGTAATCCCGGCCAGTGTCCATCCTTAACCAGAGCATCACTGTGACAGATGCCGCAGGCCTCGACCTTTACGCGGACTTGCCCGGCGCCTGGCTGCGGAATCTCGCGCTCGACGAGCTCAAACGCCCCTCGAGGCTCGCTAATTTGGGCGACTTTCATTTTGTGTGCCACGAATCTTCTCTCCTCCCTTTGTTCTCCCAAATCACACGATGGTGTTGCAAGTGGTGATTTCTTCTATCGTTGCAGACCGAGCGGACGGCTTCTACTTCTATCTCGATGCCAGTGGGCGCCTCGATCTGCCGGAACGCGGAAACTATGGAGCCTTCCTTGCTGAGGACCTCGGATTTTTCAACCCAACTGCCGTCCGAGCGAAGGCCAATCGCACCGCGCCGGACCGCCCGACCGGCGGCCCTGCAATGGCGCCAGGGCCACCGGTTTCCTTGAAAACCAGCGTCACGCTTGGATTCGCCTCGGATGAAGATCGCGCGGCGACTACCCTCGGCTCAATCCTGTTCAGGGCAAACTCGAGCAAGAGACCCGTCACTACTGACGCTGTGAAGGCTTCGGGAATTCTACTCAAGGCTTAGCGGTTGTTGAATCTGCCACTGGTGCAGAAACTCTGTGGGCGAAACCACCTTGGTGTACTTCCAAGAAGCAGGGTAGTGGCGCAGGTTGCCGGTTACCAGGAAATTGGCCTTGGCCTCCTGGGCGCACTCCAGGAATCGGTTGTCGTTCTCGTCAGAGGCTTCCGTGACTTCGAACTTCGGCACAACGATTCGGCCATACTTCTTAACGGCCCACATCGTCTTGCGAATTGCCGCCGTACCGAGTTTGAGTCGGGGATAGTGCAATACCTCACGATACTCCGCCAAGATGGATTCGGAGACGAACCACGCGAGGTGACCGTTGACGGCCAAATCGAAGATGGCCCTTGGGCTGCCTTTAGTCAGGGCGGCGGATACGATAACGTTGGTATCCAGGACCACGCGGATCATCGGGATCGCGCGGTTACCTTCTTAGCTCTCGCGGCCCTTACTTCCGCGACGATATCATTGATCTCGCCCATAGTGAGCTTGTCAGTGCCATTCTTGACTGATTGTGCACGGATCTTGGCGAGCCACTCTGGCTCTGGTGCGACCGTTGCGATGTAGTCGTGCACGCTCATGATGATGACTGAGGGTTCGCCGCGGCGGTCTACAAGAAACCGCTCGTTCTTGGAGGACGCGCGGCGCATGATCTGGCCGAATTGCGTTCGCGCAGTTAGCGCGGAAACGACGTTGGTCATAGGCTTAGGCGCTTTCTTCATGTTCGGCCCTCCAGACGCGAACTGATTAATTAGGTCACTTGAATTATAGCAAACGACCCAACTCTGTCAAGCGGCTATCGAATGGGTTGGCCTGTCGATTAGCAAGCTGGGCCATTGCGGGCCGAGGTGTTCGTTCATCAACTCAACTATGGTCCTTTCTTCGCGGATGGGCCGATAGGGCTTCGGCTAGTGGAGTGCCGGGCCCGATGCCGTAAATAGGCGAGTAACTGGGGGGCACCCACGAACACTTACTGATTCGTAAGCGTGTGGCGAACCCATCTTGAACGGAATGCCAGTAGCCCGGAAGACGGGCGCACGGCAAGAAACGCGGGAGCAGCGTGAGGAGAAGTCGAAGCGATTCCGGGCAAGTTCCGGCAGAGCGGATTGACAAGGCAGCAAGTTCTGCTGCGACTATCGCGACACCGACCTGGCGCGGTTGATTCAGGTCGCCGAATACCTGAGTTGGCGGTTGTGTCCAAAGAGCGGCGCCGGCCCGCGACGCGCCTGGGTTTGGCGTGTCCATTCTTGTACTGCTAATGTTCTATCGCCGTCAGTCGATATTTACTCAGAGTTAATGGTTCGGCAGGCGATCAGCAGCAATGCATCGGCGGAGTTGGTTCCACCAATCGGTCCCACCAACCACCGGCTCAACTTCATCCAAAACATTAGCAATCCTATGACTGGACCTAGAAAGTGACTGAGATGCAAGACGTCACCTTCCTGCATCCTTCCTACGATCCGTATCTCGTCGCGCTGTCGGTTTTGATTGCGTGGGTCTCTTCCTATGCCGCACTCGACCTCGGCGGGCGCGTCACGGCTGCCTGCGGCTGGGCTCGCATCGTTTGGCTCGCTGGCGGGTCCCTTGCCATGGGATTTGGCATTTGGGCGATGCACTACATTGGCATGCTTGCTTACAGTCTCCCCGTGACAGTCCTGTACAACATACCCATGGTGTTGGTTTCCCTACTGGCGGCAGTCCTCGCGTCGTTTGTCGCCTTGTTCGTCGCCAGCAGGCCGAGCCTAGGCAAGCCCGGCTCCGGGATCGGCGCGCTTTTGATGGGCGCTGGCATTTCGTCGATGCACTACATCGGCATGGAAGCCATGCGCCTGCCGGCGATGTGCCACTATTCTCCCGCGTTGGTGACCCTCTCCGTCGCTCTGGCGGTCGCGATCTCGCTGGTCGCGTTGTGGCTCACCTTTCAACTTCGAACAGAAGGCGCCGCGCTGGGCTGGCGCAAAATTGGCGCGTCCCTGCTGATGGGAGGCGCGATACCTGTCATGCATTACACAGGTATGGCCGCTGTCCGATTCGCTCCCATGGATACGGCAGTGGATCTGAGCAATTCGTTGGAAATTACGGCATTGGGCATCATCGGAATTGGCAGCGCGACATTGATCGTGCTGGCGATAGCGATCGTGACGTCCCTGGTTGACCGGCGCTTTTCAGCCCAGGCGAAGGAACTCGAAGTCAGCGAACAGCGCTACCGGCAGTTGGTGGAGTCCGCCCGTGTCATCATGTGGCGCGCCGATCTGCATTCTCGAGTGTTGAACTTTGTGAACAATGAGGCCGAGGAATTGTTGGGATATCCGGCCTCGGATTGGATCAACACCCCTGCATTCTGGAAGGATCGCATCCACGTGGAGGATCTGGAGCTTGCAAACAGAGGCATTGCAGCCGCAGTCGAGGATCGCGAATCCGTCCCGTTCGAGCACCGGATGCTGCGAGCCGACGGTGACGTGGTCTGGCTCAGAACCTCCATTCGCAGAGTCCAGGGATGCGACGAACTGGTCGGGGTCATGACTGATATCACGGAGCGAAGGCGGGCCCAGCAGGCAGTGGAAGAATCGAGCGCCGCGAAAGACAAGCTGCTCGCCGAGATTGACCGTCTCAACCACCGATTGAAGACAGAGAACAACCGCATGAGCGCCGAGCTCGATGTGACCAGGCGCATTCAGACGATGATGCTGCCCCATGACGACGAGCTCACCGGTATTGCGGGGCTGGACATCGCCGCCTCGATGAAGTCCGCTACCGAGGTGGGGGGCGACTACTACGATGTGCTCGTCAAGGATGGCCGGGTGCTGCTAGGCATTGGGGACGTTACGGGCCACGGCCTCGAGAGCGGCGTCATCGCCATCATGCTGCAAACGGCGGTGCGGACGCTGTATGCAAGCGAGGCTTACAACAGCCTGCGGTTTTTCAGAGCGCTGAATCAGGTGATCTTCGACAATGTCAAGCGAATGCGCTGCGATCGCAATCTGACCCTGAGCCTGCTCCACTATCACGACAACACATTGACGATTAGCGGACAGCACGAAGAGATTATTGTGGTTCGTCAAAATGGTGCAATCGAGAGGCACGACACGCTGGACCTGGGCTTTGCGCTGGGTCTCATCAAAGACATCTCCCACCTGGTCTGCGAGATGCACCTGACATTGCTGCCAGGGGACGTGGTGGTCGCTTATACAGACGGCATTACCGAAGCCATCGACGCTCGCGGCGTCCCTTTCGGTGTGGACCTCCTTGCAGATGCGGTGAGCCGTAGCCGCGAGCTTTCGTCCGCGCAGATTCGCGATCATGTGAGAGCCCGGTTGGCCGAACATACCGGTTCGCTCGATCTGCTGGATGACACGAGCTTTCTGGTTGTCAAACCCGCATAGTAGAGGATGCAAAGTATGTTAGGGGAAATCGAGAGCCCAGTCCAAATCATGATCAGCGAGAAGACGCCGTCCACCAATGTGTCCACTGAGGAGGCGGCGGAGCTCGCGTTCCTTCGCGCGGAGGTCCAGCGCCTGCGTGTGGAGGCGCACGACTTGCAGATCGCTCTTCAGAACGCCAATGAGCATGGCGATGCCTTGCAGGAATATATGTACGGGCTGAGCCGTAGTCTGGCCGCGGAGGTCTACGAGCGCCAAAACGCCGAGGGTCGAATGCAGGCAGTTCTGGACGCGGCCGCTCAGGAGAAGGCGGATTTGGAAATCCTGGTCCAGATCTTGATCGATCAAGGCGATATCTCTGCTGCCGAAGGGGAAAAGGCCAGGATAGACGGCCTCACACAGATTGCGAACCGGCGGCGGTTCGATGAGTGCCTCGCGGACACGTGGGAAAGGCACAAAGCCAACGGGGAACCCTTTGCCCTCCTGATCTGTGATGTGGACCACTTCAAACGTTACAACGACACTTACGGTCATCCGGCTGGCGATGAGTGCCTGAAGTTTGTCGCCGCGGCGATCCGGGGCTGTCTGCGTGCGGATGATCTGATCGCTCGTTTTGGGGGTGAGGAATTCGCCGTCCTGTTGTCTCGAACGGATCGCGAAGCCGCGCTCAAGATCGCGCAACGAGCTCTGGCCTCTGTTTCGGGCCGCAGAGGCATTCCAAAGACATTGGGGCCGGCGTCGAGGGATCCCGAGCCAGCGGCGGATCCCGGTGCGCTCGATGGCAACCTCGAGGGAGGCGTCACGATCAGCATCGGCATCAGTTCCACAACGCCCGGCCGGGGCGGCGGCCCATCCAGTATGGACGGGCTAATCGCCGAGGCAGATAAAAACCTCTACGCGGCGAAGCAACGGGGACGGAACAGGGTCGTTTCAGAATGGGCCGGCCGCGACGCGGCGGCCGGCGGGAGGGAGTTTTGACGACAAGCGAGTATTTTGGCGATCATCAGTTACCTCGATCGTCGGGAAAGTTCGAGTACCTGACCCTGGCGTTCTCGCCCCTCAGCACACCGCTGCGCTCCCGTTGGCGCAATAATAGTTTATCGGCGGACTTTCTTGGAGACTATGTCGTCACGTTTCTTCCGGCCAACGAAGCAGTTGAGACCCGGCAGCAGCGGCAACGGGACATCAGACATGCGGTTTCCTACATTGCCAACGAGCTACTAGAGAATGCGATGAAGTATCACGCTCAGGATCTGGATATCCCGATCACGATCGATCTCGTGCTCACCAAAGACCATGTTTCTGTGAGTTCGACGAATGGAGCCCTCAACGAGCAGGCCAGGCGTTACAAGGCGTTTATCCAGCGGCTGCTTAGCTCAGGGCCCCGCGATTTGCTGCTCGATCAATTGGAAAACGCAAAAGACATGGATGAAAAAGAGGGTTCGGGCCTTGGCCTGGTAACCATGCTGACTGACTACGATGCCACTCTTGGCTGGCAGTTCGCCACGGATTCGGCTGTCGCCGGCGCGACGAGCATCACCACGAATGTTCTGATCCCCCTGCTTGTCAAGCCGGGAGTTGGGGAATGAAGATCATTACCGGGGAATCGTTCGAAGTCCGCCTCGAAGAACAAACGTCGACGGTCCATTTCAAAGGCGCTCTGCGGCTGACGAACAGCGAAGACTATGCGCCAATTCTGGAGTTGCTCGAGGAGACATTGAGCAATGGCTCCCAGATGATTGTAGTCGACATTCGCGAACTCGACTTCCTGAACAGTTCGGGGATCACGATGTTGTCCCGGTTTGTCATTGAAGTAAGGGGGAGGATGATGGCCGAGCTCCGGTTCCTTGCTTCAAAAAACATCAGTTGGCATGCCCGGTCTCTCACGAATCTGCAGCGGTTGATGCCGGCGTTGACGATTTCGCTGGTCTGATTCACAGGCAATCGAGGAACTCGCGCACCTGTGGGTTCTGCCACGAGTTCGTCGAGTATCTTGACGCCGTGCCGCCTTGCCCCTCGGATTCACGTAAGGCGAGTCGTGGCAAAACACTCCCGCAGAGCGTTCCTGATTTCACGTAACTTCGGAGGTTTGTTGAGAAGGCGGTCCACATTCGGAGGCACACCTTCTTCCGCAGCTAGCTTTTGACCCCAGCCGGTTAGTAGAATGACCGGCGTCAAAGGGGAGGATTCCTTTACGGCAGCGGCGACTCTACGCCCGTCTACGTGAGGCATGCCCAAGTCTGTGATCACGGCATCGAACGCGTTGTGGCCCGCTGCGCTGGTGCGGAAAACGTCGATGGCGTCCTGCCCTCCACTTGCCGTGACCACGACATGACCGTCGCTCTCGAGCGTGTCGCGCAGGGACCGGATCAGAAGGGGATCGTCGTCAACAACAAGAATTCTCGAGCGGGACGGCGCTTCTTCGGCGCCGGTGTGGAGTCCGAGGCCGGCCGCGGTGGACACGGGGAAGCTCAGCCGGACTGTCGTTCCTTTGCCTGGCGCGCTTTCGATTTCGATTTCGGCATTGTGCCGTCTCGCCACACCGTAGACCATCGCGAGGCCGAGCCCCGTACCGCGCTCGCCCTTGGTGGTGAAGAAGGGCTCCAGACAACGGCGCCGCGTTTCCGGATCCATTCCCACGCCCGTGTCTTCGACTTCAACGTGGACACACCTGACCTTCGAGCCATGGGGCGCCTCCAGGCTGGGAACCGTGCGCAATAGCAGTGTCCCGCCATCCGGCATGGCGTCCACGGCGTTAAAGATGAGATTCGTGAGGGCCTCGCGAACCTCGCTCTCGTGGCCGGCAACGGGCGGTAGCGGATCCGTCAACTTCATCTGCACGTCGATCACGACGCCGCGTTGTTGAGGCATATCGCTCCAGCGGGCCCGCGTCAGATCGACAACCTGCTCCACGATCCTGTTCAGAGTTACAGGCGTACTCATCAATTCCGGAACAGGCTGCCGGTAGAATTCCCGCATCCGTCCCACCGTGTGGGCCACATCGTCGATAGCCCTTTGGGTAATTTCGAGGTACTCGCGAGTACGCGCGCTCAGATTCGGCTCTTTCTCGAGCAAGGTCTCGGTGTAGAGCGAGACGGGAGAAATGGCGTTATTGATGTCGTGCGCGATGCCGCTGGCCATTTGCCCAAGGGCGCGCAAACGCTCTTGCTGCAATACCGCCTCCTGGGTTTGTCGAAGATCCTGGTAAGCCCGCTTGAGCGCGTTGTGAAGTTCCGCCTCGCTTTCAACCCTGGAGCGCATTGCTTCGAGTTCTCTATTCTTCAGCTCCTCTATGGTCCGGCGATTCTCTTCCTGAAAGAACTTGCGGCGAAGCAACGCTCTGATGCGCGCTTTCAAAACCGCCAAGTCGCTGGATTTCCCCACAAAATCATCCGCGCCGGCCTCCAAACCGCGGGTCATGTCTTCACGGGTCTCGCTGGAAGTCAACATGATCACCGCCGCCGATTGACACCAGATGTGTTTGCGCTTCAGCTCGCCGATCCGGCGGCACACTTCGATTCCATCCATCTTGGGCATGACCAGATCGACCATCACGCAGTCGAATGGTTCCTGCGCGATGCGCTCCAGCGCCTCATTTCCTCCCGCCGCCTTCGCGACTTCGTATCCCTCTCCGTTCAGCACATCAGCCAGATGTTCGAGGTACGTGGGGCTGTCGTCGACGGCCAAAAGCCTGGCTCGGCGAAAAAGGGATTCCTGCGAATCCGGAAGCTCGGGACGGCCGGTGGCGCTGCGCATGAGTGTTCGCACGCGCAACAGGAGAATCTCGGACGGAACCGACTTAGAAACGTAGTCGTCGGCCCCGCTATCCAGCCCAGCCGGTTCATTGCCGAGCGCCTGCTCCATGGTGAGCATCAGAATGAGAATTCCACGGGTGCGAACATTCATTCGGATTCGCCGGCACAATTCGTCCCCACGAATTCCCGGCAAGTGGTAATCGGCGATGATGAGGTCCG
>JACXTT010000346.1_pt1 | contig 77537 bp, 74 predicted proteins | sample 9270951 | NCBI WGS metagenome assembly JACXTT01 (sample SAMN15532306, study PRJNA645909) | rock metagenome | isolation source: weathered quartz diorite | place: Puerto Rico | collected 2017-06-21
GGGTCGTGGGCGGTGGCGAAGTGGTGCTTGCAAGATCTGGAAGTGGCGGCGGAGGGCCCTAGGTCGTTGATTCCAGGCAAGGAAGAGAGCCTGCGGGTCATCGGGAAGCGTTTCCTGCAGTCGCGAAAATGCCGAGTGGATAGCGATCTCGTTCGTCGACGTGCGAATCAAATCGAAAAGACGCTCGGCCTCAGGATTTTCATATCCAAAAACATTCAGGCCGCCAGGCAATCGCTTTGCCGATCTCCAGAACATGTATGAACGACCTACGGTCGGTCCACTGATACTGTCAATCAACATGGCATCAAACCGGCCTTCACGTATCCGGCTGTTAAATTGCCTGGAAGGCACAACTTCGAATTGCATGTCGACGCCGACGTCATACAGCTGCTTTTGTACCTCCAGGGCGACTCGCTCGAGGACGTTGTAATTTTCCGGAATGAGACACGTGAACCGGAAACGCGCCAGCGGACCCACGGATTTCTTATCGGTGCGGAGGCCGGCGGAGTTGAAAAGGGAAACCGCCAGACCGGGATCGAACCGATAGGCCGCGACCGAGGTGTTGTACGCCCAATGTTTAGGCCAAAGAGGGCCGGTTGACGGTACGCCGTGACCCTGCAGCGCGTTCTGAATCACAGCCTGCCGATCGATAGCGGCGTTCAGGGCGCGGCGGACTAAAGGCGAATTGAAGGGGCGCTTCTTCAGGTTGAGCGCCAACAGATACTGGTAACGTCGACCAAAGGACACGACGCGCACTTCATCATTCCGGATGAATTCGACCGCATCCGGCGGCACGTCGGTGACCATGTCGACATCACCCCGCAACAGGCTTGTCCATGCGGTTCGCAACGTGTCAAACGGCTTGATTGTGACTCGAGCGATATTCGGTGATCCCAAGTAGTAATGTCGGAAGCGTTCGAGGACGAGCTCGTTTGGATCGTCGTTCACAACTTCGTAGGGTCCCGTTCCGATCGTTGATTTGCCGTGAGTCAGCGGGATCTCTAAATCGTCTGGCACCAAAGCGGATGGCTGTGACAGCTCAAATACCAGTTGTCGATCACCCGCCGGGCTGACGGAGATGACGTCTCCAAAGGAGCTGTAGAGCGACCGGTTAGACGGAACGGCAATCGCCGACGCGAGGATTTCGGAAGCGAGTGCCGCGGTCAGTGGGGTACCGTCATGGAATTGAATGCCGGCTCTGAGGTTGACGTTCAGTTCTCGCCCCTCTTTTGCCCACCACCAGCTCTCAGCAAGCTTCGGGGCCGCCCTACCGTCATCGGTCAACTGGGTGAGGCCTTCAACGCTCAAGGTGGCGGCAAGCCACTTAGATCCCAGGTCGGTACCTTCAATGCGACCCTCTGGAAAGCCGATTGTCAGTTGGGTCCGAGCGGCGGTGACGGTTGGAGGAATCTTTGATGTACAGCTGGTGAGGAGCACTCCGGACAAAAGAAAAACGCCGCACCAATGCCGGGCGGCGGTGCGGCGTTGTCGAGATGATGCTCTGCCCGGCGGAGCCGGGAAAGGGCTACTCAGACTTTTTTCACTGTCAGGTCGTCGCTCATCCACGGGCAGAACGTCTGCGGCTTTCTTGTGGTCGTCGCTTTCTTGATTATCGTGATTTTCATGAGTCTACTCCACTTGGGTTGATTGGCCGACCGGCCGTTTACATCCTGGCACTCGCAGCAGTCCGCTGCGCCAAGCTCGCGAGCGCCGACTCGAATGCTCCGCGGTGACAAGTCGGCGCATGCATGTCACCAGCCTCGGCGTGCGAGGCGACGGAACAACCGCCGCCGCACACGGGTATGAACGAACAATCGCCGCACTCTTCTTTGTGCGGACTGAGATGCTCGAAACGTTCCGCCGCCGACTGACGCCAACTCTCAACGCGGCCGTCCACGTGGCCAATCGACGCAGTTGGCTCGCCCGTGAACCCCGGGCAGACGTAGATCGATCCATCGGGGCCGATCGTGTGCGCATTCTTTCGATGAATTTCACAGGGCCCCATGTGGACGCCGTCCGGCGTGGGGAAGCCGCGGCGCCGCGTCTCATCGCGGAGAAACGCCATCTTCTCGTCGACGAAGTGGCATGAATCGCACATGCCGCCGCCGTCCGCGAGCTTGCCGGCGCCCGCGCTCGTCATGCACGTGCCGTTGAGTGGCTTGCCGTCGCCGCTGACGACGGTGAGGGGGATGATGCCCTTCGGAGTGGTGGCGCCTTTGATGATCGGCTTGAAATTGATCTTCGCGATCTTGTCCGCGAACTCCTGCTCTTTCAGGAAGTCGAGCAGGTGCGGATAGCTGTCGACTGACGATTCATCGAAATTGCCGCCGATGGTGATCGGGATGAGGTCAGCGACGCGGCGGACGTTCTCGATGATCCGATCGAAGGTCCCCTGCCGGCCGCGGAGCGGCCGCATGCGATCGTGCGTCTCGCGGTCGCCGTCGAGCGTAATCTTCACGCCGTTCAACCCGTAGGGGAGCAACCGTTCGACGACGTCGCGTGTCAGGAGCAGACCGTTCGTAATGACGTTGACGAGCTGCGAGATCCCGCGCTCCTCACAGAGGCCGTGGCATTTCTCCGCCAAGTAGTACATGACGGGAAGATTCAGTAGCGGTTCGCCGCCAAAGAACGTCATGACGAATTTCTGCGGACGGACTTCTTCCAGCCGCGTTTCGATCCACCGCGCGAGCCGTTCCGCCTGTTCCATGGTCATCTTGGCGGCGAACTTGTTGTAATCCCCGTGATCGCCCTGGAAGCAGTAGTCACACGCGAAGTTGCACTGCAGCGTCGTCAGCACCGTCACGCGCAGTTGATCCGTATCCTCCCGCATTGCGGTGAAGTAACCCTTCAACGCTTCCTGCTCGTCCTCTCGGCTGTCGACAATGAACCCGTTCTCGACGAGGGTTTCGATGGTCTCCCGTTCCTCCTCGTCGAAGGCGCCTTCGCCGTTCTTGATGCGATCGAGCAGACCGGCGACGTCGGGCGAGACGAGAAGCTGCGCGTCGGAGAACGTGTTCATCAGGAACACTTCGTTGCTCTCCGGGAGCCCTACCTGCAAGTTGAACATCGACGGCTGCATAGAGATCCTCGTCGAGTTGCCGATCCGAGTTCGATTACCGGTTGCCGAATGGGTGAGAGGAGAAAACAGACACGGTGAGCGTTCACCGCGGCGTTTCAGTGGTTTTACTGAGCAACGGATATACCAGCGGCTTCGGTGAGCGCGCGTTGCGCGCGAAGCTGCTGAATTTGCTGGGAGAATCGCGCGTCATGCAAACGATCACTCTCTAACCCAGCCGTGGGTTGCACGGCCAATGGGTTGCGCTGTGCTCCTCGTGTTTGCGGCGTCGTGCAAATTTCCTGTGAAAAACGAGGCGCGGAAGAGCGGCCAACTTTTTGGCCGCTATAGGCAGGTCCTTGAGGGGTCGGTAGCCGCTGTCGCGCGCTAACTGCCGCGAATCTTGCGGGCGAGCTCCCGAATCTCGAGGCGGTCCATCTTGAACTTCAGCGTGCTGAGCGGAATGCCGAGTGTTCTAGCCGTCCCTGTCACGTTCCAACCGGATTTCTCGAGCGCGCGGATCAGGAAGTTCCGCTCAAACGTCGTCACCGCCCGCTCGAGCAGGTTTTCAGCCGCCGGTCCCTCAGTATCGAGCTGGGCGACGTGCAGCTCGTACGGAAGGTCTTCGTCGGTGATCCAGTCCTTGTCAGAGATGGCGACGATCCGCTCGACCAGATTTTCGAGCTCGCGGATGTTGCCCGGCCACCAGTAGGAGCTGAGGATCCGGAGCGTCGAATCGGCGATCCCCTGGATGTTCTTGCGAAACTTCTGGTTGTACCGGCGGATGAAGAATCGCGCGAGCTCCGGCAGGTCTTCAATCCGGTCGCGGAGCGCCGGCATCCGGATCGGAATGACATTCAAACGCCAGTAGAGGTCTTCCCGGAACGTCCCCTCCTTGACCGCCTTGTCGAGGTCGACATTCGTGGCGGCGATCAGCCGGAACTCGGTCTTGATCGGATGGGTCCCGCCAACGCGCTCGATTTCACCCTCCTGGATTGCACGCAGCAGTTTGGCCTGAAGTTCAATCCGGAGGTCGCCAACTTCGTCGAGGAACAGCGTCCCACCGCCCGCCAGCTCGAATTTTCCGAGCTGCTGGCGGATGGCCCCGGTGAACGCGCCCTTTTCATGTCCGAACAGGGTGCTCTCAACCAGCTCCCTGGGGATTGCCGCGAGGTTCACCGGCACGAACGGACTGGCTGGATCCGCCGATTCACGGTGAATCAGTCGCGCGAGGAGTTCCTTTCCGGTGCCGCTCTCCCCAAGAATCAGCACCGTCGCCGACAGCTTGGCGATTTTGTGGACCAACTCGATGATGTCGCGGGTCGTCCGACTCGGTCCGACGATGAACTCGCGGTCGTTCTGTTCGGCGACCTCGGCTCTGAGCCGCATGACATGCCGGCTCAAGTCCTGCCTTTCGCTCGCATTGTTGACGAGCGTCCGGACGCTTTCGATGTCGAAGTCTTTCGAGATGTAGTGATAAGCGCCGTGCCGCATTGCCTCGACGGCAATCTCCAGCTCTTTCAGCGCCGAGATGACGATGACCTCGACGTAGGAGTAGTTCTCCTTGACGATCCTCAGGACCTCGAGGCCGCCGATGCCCGGTAATCGGACGTCGAGCATCATCAGATCGACGTCCTCCTTCTCCATGATCTGCAGGGCTGACTCACCTGTGGCAGTCTTCAGAACGCGGAAGTCGCGCCTGAGAACTGCCGTCAATGTGTCGCGCATCCCTTCATCGTCGTCGACAATGAGAACGGTCTTGCGTCGATCGGACATCAGCGGCGCGAGTATAGCGCGGTCCTTGACACCTCCGAATTTCCTTCGATAACGTGAGGGCTTCGTGCCGACTCCCTACGATGTCGTGATCATTGGCGCCGGAACCGGCGGATACGTGGCGGCTATTCGATGCGCACAGCTCGGAAAGAAAGTCGCCGTCGTCGAGAAGCAGAAAGCGCTCGGCGGCACCTGCCTGATCTGGGGCTGCATTCCCACGAAGGCCCTTCTCGAACACGCGCACGCGCTGAAAGTGATCCGCGATGCGAAGGAGTGGGGAGTTGCCATTCCCGCGGCGACGCCGGTCATCGACATGAACCAGGTCCACGCGCGCAAGGACCGTATCGTCAACGGCCTGACGCGTGGCGTCGAGTTCTTGTTCAAGAAAAACAAGATCGACTGGATCAAAGGAACGGCACGCCTGGCCGGCAAAGGGAAGATTGACGTCACCGACGGCAATCAGCAGACGCTTGAAGCGAAAGAGATCATCATCGCAACCGGTTCTTCTGCGCGGACTGTTCCGGGCATCGAGATTGATCATCGACGCATCATTACGAGTGACGATGCGATTGGTCTCAAAGAGATTCCGAAAACGCTCGTGATCATGGGCTGCGGCGCGGTTGGCGTCGAATTCGCGTCGATCTACCGCCGGTTTGGCAGCGAGGTGACCATCATCGAACTGCTCCCGAGGCTCGTGCCGCTCGAGGATGAAGCGATTTCGGCGGAGCTCGAAAAGTCGTTCAGGAAGCAGGGCATCAAATCTTTGACCGGAACCAGGGTCACCAGAGCGGCTGCAGGTGCGACCGGCGTCGAGATCGAGGCGCAAACGCCGGATGGCAAGTCGCAGAAGCTGACGGCCGAGATACTCCTGGTGGCGACGGGGCGGGGGCCGGTAACCAGCGGTCTGGGTGCCGAAGAGGCAGGCATCGGACTCGAACGTGGTTACATCAAGGTTGACGAGCTTTATCGAACTTCGGTGTCCAACCTGTCGGCAATCGGCGACGTGATCACGCTGGGCGGGAAGCCGCACCCGCAACTTGCTCACGTTTCCTCGGCCGAGGGCATTCTCGTCGCCGAAAGAATCGCGGGACAAGACGTACGGCCGCTTAATTACGACCACGTACCGAACTGCACCTACTGCGACCCGGAGATCGGCAGCGTGGGCCTTAACGAGGCGGAAGCAAGGCAGAAGGGATACGACGTTCGCGTCGGTTCGTTCCCGTTTGGCGTACTTGGCCGCGCGAAGATGGCGGGTGAAACCGAAGGCTTCGTCAAGATCGTTGCAGACAAGAAGTACGACGAGATCCTTGGCGTCCACATGATTGGCGCACGATCCACCGAACTGGTCGCGGAAGCGGTCCTCGCGTTGCGGCTCGAGTGCACCGTGGAAGAGCTTGTGAAGACAATCCACGCACATCCGACGTTCTCGGAAGCGATTGGTGAAGCAGCCCATGCCACGCATGGCGCGGCCATTCATCTGTAGCCCGGCCTGCGGGGGCGCTACACTTCCTGAAGCCGGAAGCCCGAAGCCGGACTGAGAGGTCTCGAATGTCGACGCCCGTCGTGATGCCCCAGATGGGGGAATCGATTGCGGAAGGGACGATCGTCCGCTGGATCAAGAAGGTCGGCGAGAGCGTCGAGCGTGACGAGCCGCTTTTTGAAATCTCCACTGATAAGGTGGACGCCGAAATTCCTTCACCGGCGGCCGGCGTCCTCACCGACATCAAGGTCAAAGAGGGTGAGACCGTCGCGGTCAACAGCGTCGTCGCTGAAATTGGTCAGGCCAACGAAGTTCGAGAGGCTGCACCGGCAAAGCAGCAGGCTGACGGTCAGACAACACCGGTCCCGACCCCTGCTGACAGAACCGTCCGGGCCGTACCTCCGGAGCAGCCGTCAGATAACGGCCGCCGGCGTTCGTCGCCGCTGGTTCGCCGCATCGCGAAGGAGCACAACGTCGACATTGCGCAGATCGCCGGCTCCGGGATCGGCGGACGCGTGACCAAGCACGACATCCTTGGATACATCGAACGCGGAGACGTCCAACCGTCGCCATCGCGGGCTCCGGGTGTACGCGAGGCACGGAAGCCGGAACGGGCCAGCGCCGACCGCATCGAGAAGCTCTCGGTGATGCGGAAGAAGATCGCCGAGCACATGGTTCTGAGCCAGCACACATCCGCCCATGTGCATTCCGTCTTCCACGTGAACTTCTCGACGGTCGAGAAGCTTCGTCAGCAGAAACGCGCCGAATACGAGCAGGCAGGCGTGAAGCTGACCTACATGGCGTTTATTGCCCGCGTCGTCGTCGAGGCCCTGCATCGCCATCCGATCGTGAACGCGTCGATCGAGGGCGATAACGTCGTTTACAAGAAGGACATCAATCTTGGTATCGCCGTTGCTCTCGACGACGGCTTGATCGTGCCGGTGATCAAGAACGCGGACGAGAAGAACGTTCTCGGTCTCAGTCGCGCGATTGCGGATGTCGCCGAGCGTGCGCGGGCGAAGCGCTTGAATCCTGACGAGGTGCATGGCGGCACGTTCACGATCACGAACCCCGGCCAGTTCGGGGCACAGTTTGGGATGCCAATCATCAACCAGCCGCAGGTCGCGATTCTCGGCGTCGGTACGATCGAAAAGCGCCCGGTCGTGATCGACGATGCGATCGGGATTCGGACGATGGCGTACCTCACGCTGGGGTATGACCATCGCCTCGTCGATGGCGCCGTTGCCGACCAGTTTATGGCGGACGTGAAACAACACCTGGAGTGCTTTGACGCCAACGACTGCTGACGCCTGCGCGTCGAGGCCTCGGACTCTCGAAGTGCGCCGCCTCGGGCTCGTTCCCTACGGCGAGGCGCTCGAACTGCAGAAGGAACTCGTTGAAGAGCGTCGTGCCGGCCGTGTTCCCGATCTGCTGCTCCTGCTTCAGCATCCGGCTGTGATTACTCTCGGCGTCCGGCGTGATAGTCGTGCGCATGTCACGGCCACCGAGGGGCAGCTTGCGATGCAAGGCATCGAGGTGCATGAAACCGGTCGCGGCGGCGACGTGACATATCACGGCCCCGGCCAAATCGTCGGCTATCCGATCCTCGATCTGCGTCCCGACAGATGCGATGTGCATCGGTACGTTCGCGATCTCGAAGAGGTCATGATTCGCGTCTGCGCCGATTACGGCATTGCCGCGCATCGCGTTGAACGATTGTCTGGTGCCTGGATCGGGACTGAAAAGATTGGCGCCATCGGCGTGCGCATCTCACGCTGGATCACGAGCCACGGGTTCGCATTCAACGTCAACACGAGGCTCGAAGATTTTCAGCTCATCGTTCCGTGTGGTATCGCGGACCGCGGTGTCACCTCGCTCGGGAAGCTGCTTGACCAGGCGCCTTCCATCATCGAGGTGGAGGACCGGTTTATCCGTCGGTTCGCGGAGGTGTTCGATATGTGAGCGCCGTATCGGCCACGCCTCTCTCCGAGACGGCCGTGACTTCAATCCGCACACCGTTCCATGTGACGACGTCACCCACAGCGGCAGGACGTCCTTTCAGCGCCAACACCAGGCCACTGATCGTTTGCACTTCGGGATGCTCCAGCGACCTGGTGATCGCATCGCCCGCGTCCTTCAAACGAACGGTGCCACGTACCAGCAGTCGTCCTGACGGATCTCGCCAGATTGGCGTGCGCCCGCGTCCTTCGTCTATTTCGCCAACGACTTCTTCAAAGAGGTCCTCAATAGTCACAATCCCCGCGGTGCCGCCGTGTTCGTCCATGACGACCGCCATCTGCGCGCGTGCGCGGCGCATCGCCGCCAGCACTTCGTCGAGCGGCGTGGTCGCGGGGATGTAGGGAACGGGACGAGCGTCGCCAATGGCGACCGGTTGTTGCAGCACGATGTGCCGCAGCACGTCCTTGATGTGAACCATGCCGACAATGTTGTCCGGATCCCCGGTGTGAACGGGAAACCGCGTATGCGGACGGGTCCGGACGATGTCGCGGAGTTGGTCCGCGGTGGTTCCGATGCGCACCGCGACGAGGTGAACGCGGGGCACCATCACTTGCCACGCTTTCAGATCGCCGAACTCGAAGAGCTCTCGGAGGATACGGCCAGACTCGCCGCGCAGGAGGCCTTCTTCCTGACTCTCCCGAATGATCAGCTGCAGTTCCTCGGTGCTGTGGTATCGCTCTTCCTCCGCCACCTCGCCGCTGATGCCGATCGCGCGGACGGTCATCGCGCGCAGTGCATCGAGTGCGATTACCAGCGGAAGAATAGCTTTCTCGATTGCTTCGATGGCCGGTGAGACCAGCATCGCGGTTCGCTCGGCGCTCTGCAGCGCGAGCGCTTTCGGAACCATCTCGGCGATCACAAGATGTGCGTAGGTGAGGAGCGCAATCGCGACAACACTGCCGATCGTGTGGGCGGCGACCCATCTCGACACACTGAGCGGTTCGAGCCACGCCGCTATTGATTCGGCAACGACGTGCTCGCCATACATCCCGAGGCCGAGGCTGGCCAGCGACACGCCGATCTGCGTCGTCGCGAGGTACCGATCGCGGCGCTTCACACTGTCCAGAATGCGGATGACTCGTCGTGCGAACGTGTTGCCGAGCGAGGCTAGGCGCTCGATACTCGGACGCGGCACGCCGACGATCGCGAACTCGCCAGCGACAAATGCCGCATTGGCGAGCAGCAGCGCGAGGATGACGCCAAGGGTGAACAGCGCCTCGCTCACGTCTGCTTTTCCTCGTGCGCGTCGGTTCGAACGCGCCGCGCGAGCGCAGAAACGAGCGCGCGCCGCCTGACGTCTTCCACTTCAAACTCGAAGTCGCCGATGGTGATGTCCTCGCCCGGCGTCGGCAGATGGCCGAGTGCCTCGGTAACCAGCCCGTTCACCGTTGCCGCGTCCGTTTCCCACTTGGTGTTCAGAAAGGTCGCCGCGTCGTCGACCGGCATCTGCCCCGGCAGGCGAAACCGCCCGTCGGGGAGCGTTTCCGCGGCCGGCTCGCCGGCTTTGAACTCGTCGCCGACGTCGCCAAGCAGCTCGGCAAGCACGTCCTCCAGCGTGATAAGACCCGACGTCCCACCGAACTCATCTACGACGAGCGCCTGGTGAGTACGCCGTTCGCGCAGGTATCGCAGAACACGATCGGCTGTAACGCTCTCGTGCACGCTGGCGATCGGCCGGATGATGCCGTCGAGCGTGTGGCGAGGCGTTCCGCTTACGAGCCACCGCACGAGATCTTTCGTGTGCAGCATGCCGACGATGTTGTCGATCGAATCGCGGTAGACGGGCAGCCGCGAGTAGGGACTCTGGACGACGAGGCGAATGACCTCGTTCAGAGGTGTGTTGATGTCGATCGCCGATATTTCAGGGCGTGGCACCATCAGCTGCTTCGCCTGCCGCGCGTTGAGCCGCAGGGCGCGGCGCAGCCGGCGGTGCTCGTCGGGCTCGAGCAGCCCGCCGTCTCGGCTTTCCGCAATGAGCAGTTCGATCTCTTCAGGTGAATGGATGTGCCGGTGTGCTCGCGGCGGTGCGCCGATCAACCGCCGAAGCACCAGTCCTGTCGCATTCAACCAGGTGATGAAGGGGCGGAACAGCCACATCGACGGCGCCATCGGGACCGCGGCGTACAGCGCCGCGTTTGTCGGATAGCGGAGCGCGAGGGATCGCGGAACGAGCTCGGCGAAGATCACCTGCGCGACCGTGAGCAGGAGCAGGACAGTGGCGATTGACGCGGACCGCGCGGTGCTTTCCTGGAGTCCCGCCCAGGCGACCCAGGGCGTCAGGGCGTCGGCGATGGTGGCCTGCGCGTACGCCCCGAGCACCAGGCCTGACACCGTGATTCCGATTTGACAGGCGCCGATGTAGCGCTCGAGCAGCACTGGGCGCTCGAGAATCGGCATCAGCCAGCACGCGAGACGGTTGCCCTCCTCGGCCAGCTGGCGGATCCGGCTGCGGCGGGCGCTGACGGCGGCGAATTCGGCGGCGACGTAGACGGCGTTGACGAGAATCAGCGCCGCGACGACCACGATGGCTGCGAGAACCAACGGCCTCTGTAATTTACACGGATTCCAAAGTTGAGTCGGCTTGTGAAGGGGGTCTGACCCCCGTACTGGTCATCACCGGGGTCTGACCCCCAAATGGGAATAAGACCGAATAGGTCGGTGTTCTCCCTATCGATGAGGACAGACATGACCAGAACCGAGGACCGCCGGCTGATTGCCAGGCTGCAGGCTCGCGACGAAACAGCCGTGCATGAGCTAGCGGAGCGTTACGGACCACGGATTTACCAGCTCGCGTTGCGCCAGATGAAGAATCCGGAAGACGCCGAGGAAGTCACCCAGGACGTGCTGCTGAAGGTCTATCGCAAGATCGGAGCGTTTCGCGGCGACTCCGCGCTTTCGTCGTGGATTTATCGGATCACGTTCAATACCGCCATGTCGCGGCTGCGGTCGTCCAGGCTGGAACGGGCCGCGCAGCATCGTGAGCGGCGCGACGACCAGGACGAGAGGCGCGAAGCGACGACGCAGCCAGCCGACTGGTCGCACATGCCTGACGAAGAGCTGCTTCGCACACAGCTTCGCCGCGCCGTGATGGCCGCCATCCAGGAGCTCCCGGAGATTTATCGCGTGCCAGTGGTGCTGCGCGATATCGAAGGGTTGACGACCGAGGAAGCAAGCACTCGCCTTCACGTCAAGGACCAGACGCTGAAATCGCGTCTGCACCGTGGACGGCTGCTGCTGCGGGAGCGCCTGCAGGCGTTCACGAGCGGCTTGAACCTGCACCGCCCGACGCCCGCATTTTCGTAACGTCTATCGGGAGAGCCGCGGGTCCGCGGCAAGGCGCGCAGCGAACTCGAGCGCCAGCGCCGCGACCCGCGCGGTTCCAGCCTTCTCGATCTTCTCCCAGTCGTCGGTCGGACGATGATAGTCCGCATGAAAGCCGGTGAAGAAATTGATCGCCGGCACGCGCGCATCGATAAAGGATGAGTCGTCACTGCGCCCGGCACCGGGGCCTTCCTGTTTGATGTCGAGGTCACCGATCGTCTGCGCGGCGGCCATCAAATCGTCCTTCAAAGCCCCCTTGTCGAGACCGCTGACGTCGACGGCCCCGCGTGATCGGCCGACCATGTCGAGGTTCAACATGACGACGGTACTGGCGATGGGTACTGGAGCTGGTGAACGGACGTAGTAAGCTGAGCCAAGCAGGCCGCGCTCTTCGCCTGCGAAGGTCACGAAGATCAATGTCCGCGGAAACCGAGAGCGATCTGCTATTGCCGCCCGCGCAATCTCGATGACCGATGCTGTTCCCGATGCGTTATCGTCGGCGCCGTTGTGGACCTCACCTGCGCGCTCAGGCGTCACCGACAGCCGGCCGCCCAGACCCACGTGATCGTAGTGAGCCCCGATCACAATCGCCTCCCGCGCTCTCGCCGGATCCGATCCCCTCAGCACGCCCACGACGTTGCGAACCGTGCGTCTATTGCGCGCGAGGAATTCGGTGTAATCAACGGTTGCGTCTTTGAGCGCACGCGAGCGCGGGCGCAGGTCGCGATCGATCTGACGCGCGAGCGCGTCGAGAGACCACTTGTTCAGAAGCGGCTGGATCTCCTGACGTCGAACACGCAGGATCGGCAATCCGGCTTCGTCCGCGTCGGGCGAGACCTCAAACGAGTGGTAGAGCCCCTGATCCGTCGTGTGTGAAGGATCGCCGACCACAATCAGCAGACGTGCACCGCGGTTGCGCGCCGCCTCCGCTTTCTTGTAGACGGTCGTCTGCGGCATGGGCCGGTTTCCGTTCAGCGGACTGTTCGGATCGGTTTCCTGCGGCTCGTGCGAGAAGATGATGACCGCCTTACCGTTGACGTCGAGTCCATCGTAGTCGTCGTACCGCGCGTCCGGCGCCGACAGACCATACCCGGCAAATACGAGCGGAAGTTTCTCCTCGCGATCTGAGGGGATCGTCAGACTGTCGTTTGGAACGGTCGAAAGCGGATAGTAGGTGGACCCGAGTGTGAATCGAATGGACTCCGTCTTATCCGACACGACGAGCGAATTCCCTTCACCAGCGGTCAGGCCGGCCACCAGCTCGAATGGCTCGAACCATGTTGCGTTGTCGCCGCCGGGCGCCAGGCCGATGTCGCTGAACTGCTGCGCGATGTAGTCGGCCGCCCGCTCCAGCTCCGGACTTCCCGATGCGCGGCCCTTCAAATCGTCAGATGCGAGGAACTTGATATGGCCGAGCAGCCGCTCCGCGTCGATGGCGGGTGTCGCCGCGGTCAACGCGGGCACGAGCAGGAGAAGAAGCAGGAGAACTCTGCGCATCAGGCCCTTAGGGCTGTATCCAGTTGAACCTGTTCTCGCCTGTTCAGCAAGGGGGTGCGCACAGAAGCGACGCCGTGCGGGGCAAGCAGCGCCGGGACAGCGGCGACGCGGTCCCGGACGCCAAATTCGCCTTCCAAGATGGTCAGAATGTTATAGGAGCGCCGTGCCGCACCCAGCATCCCCTCGACCACCCACGCCGCCGCCGCTCCAAGAGCGTACGGCCCCGGCGGCCATAAGCGCGCTGTGCGTGCCTCGAGTCGCCGGAGCTGCACCTGCGAGACGGTCCGTTCCAGCGCATAGCCGCCGATCGACGCCTCGCTCCAGGGGATCACAAACCCGTCCGGCGGCGTCCCGAGGACGGCGACCGAAACGTCGGCCGGCGAGCAACGCGCCTCCATAGCGATGATCGCGGAAACTGCGGACGCGAAGGCTTCGCCTGCGGATCCAATGAGCCGACGGGCCTCAATGCGAAGTTCCTGTGACACCGAGCGCATCAGTCCAGATTGTTGCGCGCCGGCAAACACGATGGGGACATCCGACGAGGCGGCCACGCGTTTGACGAGCGCGAGCGCTTCCTCACCGTGCCACTCGGCAGATCCCGTCCTCACCTGGTCGGCCACAACAGCCACTGCGCAGCCGATCGCGCGCGTTTCATCAGCGGTCGCTTCGAGCCGCGTGTGAAAGCCGGCGATTGCCCCCGCTTGCTGGATGTCGAGCGCCTTCCCCGCGGCCGCGCTGGCAGCGCTGTCGATGAGAAGAATGCGACGAGCGCGATCGCGCGTCGCGATCGCGTGCGCACACGCGGCGCCGATGTCGCCGGCGCCAAAGACGGCAACGGTTGACATGTACCGGTGCTGTATTCTACCGGGAGCATGGCGGCACTCAGCGGGAAGACGGCGATCGTCACGGGCGGATCGCGCGGCATCGGCCGGGCAATCGCACGCGCCCTCGTCGCTGGCGGGGCGAACGTGATGATCACTGGAACGAAGGAGAAGCCGCTGGCCGATGCGGCCCGCGAACTGGGCCCGTCGGCCGTGGCGGAACGCGCCAACGTGCGGGACTATTCGGACGTCGAGCGTGTCTTCAATGCTGCGGCCGCACGTTTCGGTGGAATCGACATTCTCGTCAACAACGCGGGCGTGGGTGTGTTCACATCGGTTGCGAACATGTCCGTCGAGCAGTGGCACGACGTGATCGATACCAACCTGACCGGCGTCTTTTACTGCTGTCGCGCGGTGCTGCCCTACATGCGGAAGAGAGGGGGCGGTTGGATCATCAGCATTAGCAGCCTGGCAGGAAAGAACGCCTTTCCCGAAGCGGCCGCATACTGTGCGTCGAAGTCAGGACTGAATGCGTTCTGCGAGGCGTTGATGCAGGAGGTCCGCCACGACGGGATTCGCGTCGCCTACGTGATGCCGGGTTCGGTGAATACCAATTTTGGCGGCCACCAGACCGCCGGCGCGGAGTGGAAATTGTCCCCGGACGACGTCGCGGAAGCGGTTGTCGACTTGCTCGGGCATCCGGCGCGAAGTCTGCCGAGTCGCGTCGAGATTCGCCCGGCCAGACCACCGAAGAAGGCGTGAGATGAGCGCACTCGACAAACATCGACAGGCGCTCGAAGTGCACGAAACGATGATGGGTCAGGGGAGAGGCCGGCTTGCCGTGGCGATGGATCTGCTCACCGATGCACTCGCGATGATCGGACAGCACACCGTCTACTGCCAGAGCTCACGGGTGCCTGGACGTCCGACGCTCGACATCGCGCTCGTCATCGAGCAGATCGGCGATGCCAAGGAACTGGTGCAAACGGTCATCGAGCAGAAGCCTGAATGACGACATCGGTTCCTGCTCCGATCGCGGTCATCGATCACTACAACTTACTGGAACGGCTGGAGCCCGCAGGACCCGGAGAGCTGTTTCGCGCCCGCGACACGAAGAAGGGGCGCACGGTTGCCATCCGTCTTCTGCCGGCGGATTTCATCGACATTGCAGGCCGGCGCGCCTTTGTCGAGAGCGCACGCGGCCTGTTCGCGCTGTCGCATCCAAACGTCACCACGCTCTTCGACGTCGGCCACCACAACGGCCGCATCTTCATCGTCTTCGAGTATCTGAGAGGCCAGTCTCTGCGTTCGGAAATGGGCGGGCGGCCAATGAACGTCCGTCGCGCGCTCGAGTTGGGCATCCAGATGGCTGACGCCATCGCCAACGCGCACGCCTGTGGATACGCACATTGCGGTCTGAGCCCCGACTCCGTCGTGATTACAGCGAAGGGACACGCAAAGATTCCTGCCCTCGCCCTCGCCTCCCGCGATGGCTTTGCCGCGTCGGATACAGCGGCGCTGCACGACTACGACGCGCCAGAGGAAGCGCGCGGGCTTCCGTCAGACGAGCGTTCGGATATCTACTCGGTCGGCGCGGTGATGTACGAAACGTTGACCGGAAGACGGCCAATGCATCGCGGCGCCGCCGCGCCAAGCGCCAGCAACCCGCATGTGGCGCCGGAGCTCGACGAAGTGGTGCTCAAGGCGGTGGCACCGAATCCGGAGAACCGATACGAGAGCGCGGCAGCCTTTGCGGCGCAGTTGCGGAGCGTGAGTGCGTTGCTCGACGCGCGCGGAGCGCTCGGCGACGAAGAGGATCAGGGTGAAGCGACGACGAACAATCTGACGCGCGTCGTTCTGACAACGGCGGCGATTCTGCTCGGCGCCGGGGCGCTCGCCTGGTGGTTCCTACGATGACAGGATCTCGCCGAGGCGGTCGGCGAAGGCCGAGCGGGCGAGTACTTCGTCAATGCCCGCTTCCCGGGCGGCGGCAATGGTGTCGGCGTCAACGTGCGACACGAATCCGAGCGTTTTGATCCCGCGCGTCTCCGGATCAGATTTCAGCTGCGCAATCACACGAAGCGGATCGAGCCGCGCGCTGTTCAGATCGAAGATGGCGAGCGACGGTTGTTTTTCCTTGATGCGCGTCAGCGCCATGCCTGGCGTCCGCTCGAAGTACACCTCCGCCCCGACCGCCTTTGCTGTGGTGGAGATCTTCACGGAGAAGAGCAGGTCGTCCAGGACGCAGACGATCATGAGTAGGATTGTAGTGAATGATTGTCGAAGTTCGCGCGGAGCCCCCGTTCTACAAGAATGGATTTGTCGTCGGCTGCGAGCGCACTCACGAGGGCGTCATTATCGATCCCGGCGATGAGGTCGATGGGCTGCTCGCGTCGGTCCGCGATCACGACCTCGAGATCAAATACATCCTGTTGACGCACGCGCACATCGATCACATCAGCGGCGTCGCCTCGGCCAAAGACGCGGTCGACGCGCCCGTCTACCTGCACAAGGACGATCTCTTTCTGTACGACAACGTCGAGCAGCAGGGTGCGATGTTCGGCTTCAAAGTGCGACGGCAGCCGCCCGTCGACGTGTTCTACGATCTCAGCCCGATTCATTTCGGCGACTACGAAGTCCGCGTGCACCATACGCCAGGCCATTGCCCGGGCGGCGTCTGCCTGCAGATCGGCAGGAACGGAACTGCGGGCAAGGATTTGTTCGTGGGAGATACGCTGTTTGCCGGCTCAATCGGGCGGACGGATCTTCCCGGCGGCGATTACGAAACGCTACTGCAGTCCGTTACCGGCGTGCTCTTTCCGCTCGGGGACGATTCGATCGTGCACTCCGGGCACGGACCCGACACGACCATCGGCAGGGAGAGAACGACGAATCCGTTCGTGCTCGAGTATCTCGCGGCTGGTCGCTAGTCGCCGTCGCGAACCGCGATCAGTTCGACACGCCCAATCTGAATCCGGTCCCCCGAGGCGAGCTGCGCGCTTTGCACGCGCTTCCCGTTGACGAATGTCCCATTCGTGCTGTCGAGATCGCGGACTTCCAGGCCGCCGCCTGGGCTGGCGATCAAGCGGCAATGAATTCGAGACACGAGAGCGGCGTCGATGCTGAAGTCGGCGCCCGTCGCGCGACCGAGCGTCCGGGCAACGCCGGGCAAAATCCGGAACACCTTCTCGGGTTCATCTTCACCAACAGTTTTCAAGATCCACATGGGTTACTGGTGTGTCGTTCCCAAGGCATTGCTGGGCGCTCCGTTGTCGCGCCCCGCAGAACCGCTGTCGATGGGCTGTCGCGTGTCGTAGAACATCAGTTGATACATCCCACTAATAGGTCACCAGCAGGCGAGCGGCACGCTCCACTCGCTCTTCAGACGGGAGGAAATATTCCTCGAGCGGAGGTGAGTATGGCACGGGCGTGTCGAGCGCTCCGACGATGCGGACCGGAGCGTCGAGCGATTCGAACGCTTCCTCCTGAATGATGGCCGCCAGGCTCTCCCCGATGCCGCCCGTACGCGTGTCTTCGTGAACGATCAGCACTTTGCTGCAATGCCGCGCGACGCGGAGCATGGCGTTCTTATCGAGCGGCGCCAGCGATCGCAAGTCAAGCACGCTGGATTGGATGCCGTCAGCGGCGAGTTTTTCGGCCACACGCATAGCGACGTGCACGTATGCACCGTACGAGATGATCGCGAGGTCGTCTCCCGCGCGGCGCAGCGCTGCTTTGCCGATTGGCAGCGGCGCCGGCGCCTGCTGCGGCAGCCGCTGCTTGATGCGCGGGTCGCGGTAGAGCGCGATGTGTTCGAAATAGAGAACCGGATCCGAATCTGCCACCGCGGAGGCCATCAAGGCGCGCGCGTCCTCTGGTGTCGAGGGGACGACGATCTTGAGTCCTGGCGTGCGGTAGAACCACGCCTCGGTGTTCTGGCTGTGGTACGGCCCCGCGTGGCGAAGGCCGCCCCACGGCATGCGGACGACCATCGGAATCGATGCGCCCCATCGGTAGCGCTGCTTCGCCGCATTGTTGACGAGTTGATTGAACCCGGTCGCGGCAAAGTCGTTGAACTGCATCTCTGCGATCGGACGCTGCCCCGCGAGCGCCGCGCCGATAGCGATGCCGAAAATCGCATTCTCCGCGATCGGCGCGTTGATGATGCGGTCGCCGAATTCCTTCAGCAATGGGCGCAGCAGCAGAAACGCGCCACCATACAGACCGCCCACGTCCTCGCCATAGACGAACACCCGCGGATCGGCGCGCAGCGCATCCGCCACGCCTGCAGTCACCGCTTCGAGAAACGTCATTCCCTTCCGATCGAATGGCAAGCCGGTCTCGAGCTGCGGCAATCCAGGGTTCAGATCGATCTGCAGCCGAGATGACGGATCGAGCGGCTCAACGTGGACGCGCGCAGGTTCATCGGCGAGCACGCCCTCCCCTGCGGTTGCCGGTTGCGGCCACGGCGCATCAATCAAGGCGCGCACCTCGCGCTCCACGTCCGCTTCCGCATCACGCTTGAATGTTTCGACGTCGCCCGGCCGGATGATCCCCTCGTCGAGCAGCTTCGCCGCGTACGCCGAGATTGGATCCTTTGTCGACCAGTATTCGTACTGTTCGCGGTTCACGTACGCGCCATCCGCGACCGGCGCGCACTCCCACGATACCGGTGGCTCTTTGCCGAGATACAGCATGTCGTCGTGATGCGCATGGCCGCACATCCGCATCGACAGGAGTTCGATGAGTGTCGGACCCAGTCCCGCACGCGCGCGATCCGCAGCCCATGTGAACGCGGCGGCGATTGCCTCGGGGTCTGTGCCGTCGGCAGTAATGCCAGGCACGCCATAACCCGCCGCCTTGTCGGCAAAGACACGCACGACGGACTGTTCGTTCACCGGAGTCGAAAGTGCCGTCTGGTTGTTCTGGATGCAGAACACCGCTGGCAGCTTCCTGACCGCACATGCATTGATGGCTTCGTGCCACTCGCCAAGCGACGAGGCGCCTTCCCCGACGAGCGAAATCGCGACGCGCTCGGATCCCTCACGGGCAAATGCCATTGCCACGCCGGCGATGTTGACGGGGTTGACGCCGAGCGGTGCCGTGGGCGGCAGAATGCCCCACCCCCAGTCCGCGACGTGAATGTCGCGTCCGTCCATCGGCGGCCCCGCCTTGCCGATCTGAGCGTTGAGGATCATCCGGATCGTCCACGGGTCGTTGTGCATCGCGAGCACGAGCGCGTTGTCCCGAATAAGCGGGCACACGACGTCACCCCTCCAGCCGCCATCGTCATCGCGATAAGCGGACCCGCGCCGAAGACGGAGACCAGCCGCGTAAATCGCCTCCTGCCCCAGCGATCGAAATCCCTTGCCCTGTACGCCGGCGGCACCGTACTTCATGTCGCCCTGCAGATACAGCAGCTTCAGGCGATTGTCGAGCGCACGCATGAGCACCATGCCGCGCATGATCTCGAGCTTCTCGTCGCGAGTCAGCGATGCCGCGATCGCTTCGCGCGCGAAGAATCCATCGATCGCATCCAGCAACTCTGTGACGGCGTCCTTCCACCGCGCGGTCGCCGCGACGCCTGGAGTGGTTTCAGGAAGATCGCCGACATCCAGGGTTCGTAGCTCTTTCTCGAGAGTGGCAATCCACGCTTCACGTGTGGGGGGTTGTGAGACTCGCGCGGAGGCGACACGCTGGATAGCAGCGACGGCAAACGGAAATCGCTCGAGCACGAACGCCTCGAGTCGTTCGATGACGCCGGCCATCGCAGGTAACGGAGTCGATCGCGCCATCACTTCCAATGGTAGCCTGTGCCGCAAGTGTCAGGCTCGAACGAAACTCATTTCAAAGAGTGGGCAAAACCGGGAATCGTTCCGCCCGGCGCGCTCACATCGCCTGAGGTAGCAGCCGACGAAACGCTCGACGCGATCAGCGGCCACTTCAGACTGTTTCAGCTGCGCGACGGCCACAGATTTTCGACAGACGACGTGCTGACTGCATGGTACGGCACGACCTGGGCGCCGTCGGCCGCGCGAGTGCTTGACCTCGGATCCGGTATCGGGTCGGTTGGAATGATCGCGGCATGGCGCCTCCCTGGTGCACGGTTCGTCACCATTGAAGCGCAGGAACAAAGCGTCAGGCTCGCCGTGAAGTCAGCCGCGTACAACGGTCTCGACGACCGCTACGAGATTCGCCTGGGGGACTTTCGTTCGTCCGAAGCATTTATCGCGAGCGAGCAGTTTGACCTTGTCCTTGGCAGCCCGCCGTATTTTCCGCCGGGCAGCGGCATCGAAAGCGATCACCCTCAGAGGGCCGCGTGCCGCTTCGAGATGCGCGGCGATATCCGTGATTACGCGCTGGTAGCGGCCGAACGTCTTGCACCAGGAGCTCTGTTTGCGTGTGTCTTTCCCGACCTAGACCGTGCCCGCGTCGAGGAAGCGGCCGCCATGTCCGCGTTGACGATCGTGCGTACACGAGCGGTGGTTTTTCGGGAAGGTGAGCGTCCGCTGATCGCCCTGTTCGCAATGGTGCGGCAAGGCGATCTGCCGCCTCACATGCGCGACCGCACGTGGGTCGAACCGCCGCTCGTCATCAGATGCGCGAACGGCGACGTGCACCCGGAATACGCCGCGGTCAAGCTGGCTGTCGGCTTTCCTCCGTAACCGCCTGCGCAATAGCGGCGCCGACCTGCGCGGTCGTTGCCTTACCCCCGAGATCCGGTGTCCTCATCTCCCCTTCGGCAAACACGCGTCCAATTGCAGTGACGATGCGGTCGTGAGCTGCATGTTCACCGAGGTGATCGAGCATCATCGCGCCGGCCCAGATTGCCCCGACTGGATTCGCGATTCCCTTGCCCGCAATGTCCGGTGCCGAGCCATGAATCGGCTCGAACATCGAAGGGGTTGTCCGCTCGGGGTTGATATTTCCGCTCGGGGCGATTCCAAGGCTGCCCGAGATCGCCGAGCCGATGTCGGTGAGGATGTCGCCGAATAGATTCGAGCAGAGAATCGTATCGAGCGTCTGCGGATGCGTCACCAGACGGGCAGCGATCGCATCTACGTAGTACTTGCGGTAGCTCACGTCAGGGAACTCCTTCGAAACCTGCTCGACCACTTCATCCCACAGCATCATGGAGTGTTGAAGGGCGTTCGACTTGGTTGCGCTCGCCAGCAGCTTTCGCGGACGTGAGGCCGCCAGTTTGAACGCGTACCGCGCGATGCGCTCGATGCCCCGCCGGGTGAAGATGCCGGTCTGCTCCGCCAGTTCATCAGGCGTCCCGGCATGCACGCGGCCGCCGACCCCGCAGTACTCACCTTCTGAATTCTCGCGAACGCAGACGATGTCGATGTCCGCGGCTGTGCGTCCCGCGAGCGGAGAAGTGATGCCGGGCAACAGGCGGACAGGTCGCAAGTTGACGTACTGCACCAGCCGTCGCCGCAGCGGCAGGAGAAGCTCGCCGGCCGAAATGTGATCGGGGACTTTCGGATCGCCGATCGCCCCGAGGTAGATCGCATCGAACTTCAGCAATTGATCGACCGCGTCGCCGTCCATCATTCGACCGTTGCGGAGATAGAAGTCGCAGCCCCATGGGAATGACGTGAACTCCAGCGTGAAGCTGTCGCGTACGGCTGCAGCTTTCAGGACGGCCATGCCTGCGGGGATCACTTCCTTGCCGATGCCGTCGCCGGCAAGGACTGCGATGCGATGGGTTGTCATAGAGGCGTTAGATCCTATCAGTCACTCGGAGGGCGAACCTTAAAGGTTCGCGCTACATAGATCAGTGCAAACCCCAGCGCGGAGGCCACCAGACCCGCGACGACCGCATCCAGCGACGCGAACAAGCGCGGTGGACCGAAACGCACGAGCAGAAGCGTGAGATTGCCCGCGATGATCGAGCCGAGTGCCTCGGGCGTGCCCGCGCGGCGCACGTAGAGTCCGCCGACGACCGGCACGAGGAGGCTCACGCCCAGCAGCGCGTAAAAAACCGCTAGCGCACTCTGGACCGTTTCAAGCAGCAGCGCCAGTACGACGGCTCCGGCGCCGCCGGCAATCGACGCCATCCGCGCGATCATCAGCACTTCGCCGTCGTCCGCTTCCGGCTGAAGGAACCGCTTGTAAAGGTCTTGAGAGAGCGATGTGGCGAGCATGAACAGAATCGCGTCGCACGCACTGACCTCCGCGGAGAAAACTGCGGCGAGCGCGAGTGCGCCTGACCATGGCGGAAGCTGCTCGATGAGAACCGTCGGCAGCACGATGTTCGGATTGGCGAGGCCCGGGTGCGTGGCACGTGCGGCCATGCCGAGCAGCGCCGGCGCGAATGCAAATACCGCCAGCGCGGCGGCCTGGACGCCGATTCCGATTCGCACCGCGCGTTCGCTCACGGCGCCATACGCCTTCTGCATCAAACCCGGCGAAATCACGAACGCAGGCACGAAGACCAGCAACGTCCAGCCAGAGAGCGGCCCTCCCGAATGCAGGAAGTCGAGGAATGTCGCCGGGGCATCCGACGCCTCCGCGATGCCGCTGAATCCGCCCGCGTGTGCGAGCACCGTTGGGACGGCGATAAGGAACCCGACCAGCAGGACGGCAAGCTGCACGACATTGATCCATGCGGTGCCAAGCAGCCCGCCGGCCATGAATGTCGTGGTCACGACAAACGCGCTGATGATCGTCCCCTCCCACGTCGGCACACCGGCGACAACGCTCAGGACTGCGGCGCCGGCAATCAGCTGACCCGCAAAGATCGACAGCGTGCCCAGCCAGATTAGCGATGTCACCAGGGCACGTACCAGCGCGCCGTAGCGCAGCTCCAGGAAGTCACCTGTCGTGAACAGGTTGTGCTCCTTCGCGACGCGCCAGACACGCGGACCGATAAAAAACGCGAGAAAGATCGATCCGATTGCCGACGATCCATTCCACCACCACGCGCTGATGCCGTCGAAGTAGCCGCGTCCGGTTGCGCCGATGGTTGCACCTGCCCCGATGTTCGAGGCGAGCACGGTCGTGAACAACAGCGGTGCGCTGAGCGAACGGCCGGCGACGAAGAAGTCGGCGCTCCTGCGAACGAAGCGCGCGATCCATGTGCCGATTGCGACGAGCGCAACCGAATAGACGATGAGCAGCGTGAGGTGGAGGTTCAGATCTATTTGAAGCGCGCAGGGACGGTCCCGAGATCCGCCGCCGCGGGCAGACCACCGGAGCTCTTTGCCATTACGGCGGCGCGCACAATCGCTTCGGACATGACATCGGCCGCGAGTGCACCGACAGTGCTGACGTCGGCCGTTCCATTCCAGGCGCCGGTCGCCAGCGCAAACACCGTATCGCCGTCGCCCAGCGTGTGCGACGGGAAGAGCGCACGCGCCAGCCCGTCGTCGGCCATCAGAGCCAGGCGCGCAGCCTGCGGCTTGGTCAGCTTCGCGTTTGTCGCAACCACGCCGATGGTCGTGTTTTCGCCGGGACGCGGCGTGGTCGTCTGGGTACCACCGCGCAGCACCTTGCGTGCATCTGCCAGCTTTCCATTCGCGTCGCGCGCTCCGGCGACGACGGCGCCAGTGGATGGGTCGATGACGTCACCCACGGCATTGACCACTACCAGCGCGCCCACGATGAGCCCATTCGGCAATGCGATTGCTGCCGAACCGATTCCCGCCTTCGTTGCCATGCGGCTGCCGTTGATCTTCCCGATCGTGGCGCCGGCACCCGCGCCGACATTACCCTCCGCAACCGGACCATTGGTCGCTGCAGCCGCGGCCCTGTACCCGCAATCCGCCGTTGGACGTGTTTTCGAGGCGCCGATGAACGGCAAATCGAAGATGACGGCGGCAGGAACGATCGGCACGACGCCGGCGTTCGTCTTGTAGCCGACGTTCTTCTCCTCCAGAAATTTCATGACGCCCGTTCCGACGTCCAGACCAAATGCGCTGCCGCCCGTGAGAACCACGGCGTTGACACGCTCCACAAGGTTGGTTGGATCGAGCAGATCGGTTTCGCGTGTGCCGGGGGCGCCGCCTCTCTGCGCCACTCCGCCGATGGCACCCTCGCCGTCGGCAAGAACGACCGTGCACCCGGTGAGCCCACTCGGCAGCGTGAAATGGCCGACACGGATGCCGGGCACCTGCGTGATCCCCTTTGCGGGCGGACGCGCACTTTGACCGAATGCATTCATCGTGAGCACCAGGAAGGCGAACGTACCCGCGAACAACCGCGGAGTGTTCATCGTCGTGGGGCGGAAGCGGGTAGCGTCTTGGTGAGCCAGTCGGTGATGGCCGTCGTTACATCTTTGCTGACGTTCAAGTCCGGCAGCGACGAATACTCCTCCGGCTCGCCGGTGACCGCCGGCACCAGAAGATGGTTGACGCCGCGCACGGTCACTGCCTCAACAGACTTTGACTTGCTGTCCTTTCGTGCGAGATCAACCAATCGGTCGACATGGGAGACGGGTATCAACCGGTCGAGCGCCACGTGAAGAAATAGGATCGGCTGCCGCACATCCTCGATGACGCGCGCCGGATCGAACGAGAGCACGCTGTGCGTCCACGGGGTGTCGGCCTGCTTGCGCAACTCGGGAGGCACGCCTTCCCATCCTTTGCCGGTGAGAACGGCTGCCTGGACCTTCTTCTGCAGGTCGATCTTCTGTGCGCGCTCCGCAGGTGTTGCGTTCAACCGATCCAGTACGAGCTGCTGCTGCTCGAGCGCGAGGTCGGCGCCGGTCGTCGACGGCGCATCGATGCAGATGAGCGCTGTGATGCGACGGTCGCGCGCCGCTGCCAGCATGGCCACCCAGGCGCCTTCGGCATGACCGATGACTGCGATGCGCTTCGAGTCGACATCTTTGCGATCGCTGACCCACTTCAGGATGGCTCGAACGTCCTCGGCAAGGTCCGTGATCGTGGCGGATTCGCGGCGGCCGCCGCTCTGGCCGAAGCCGCGCTTGTCGTAGCGCACGGCAAGAAATCCCGCGCGCGAGATGGCTCCGGCAAGATTGGCAAGGACCGGCACGTTGAACGCCGTCCCGTCGCGATCGTCGGCCGCAGCGCCTCCGATCAGAATGACTGCGGGTACGCGACCGGCAGCGTTTGTAGGATGTGTGATGGTCGCGCCGAGGTTGAAGCCCGGCGCGGGAATGACCACGGCCTCGTCGCCGGAATTCGACGTCACGCGCGTACGCGACATCGCGCCAGCGATGTCGTCGCGGACAAAGTCAATCCCCTGCGCGGGCATCGTGACCCGCAGGAGCGTCCCGATGTAATCCGCGTAAAGCTGGACCTCGAGCGGCATCCCGGCGTTGTCGAACACCAGCTCGTAGTGGTGCACGTCGAAGGTGGAGGTGCCGAACTGCATCTGCTCCGTTTTCTCGCTTCGCAGGCGAAGCGTCACCTGGGCTGCGCCAGGACCGACAAACGCCCGGAATTCAGTGCCCGGCGCCTCGCCGGCCAGCCGGCGCGCGAGCACGGCATGCGCGCCAAAGAAGACGTTAGGCAGCAGGACCGTCAACGGCGACACCATGTCGGTCGCTTCAATCGGCATCGACGCCTGCATGCCTTTCGAAACGGCCGAGCCGTTTGCAAATGCCGTGTTCAGCGTGAATTCGACGTCGCCGATGCGAGCCTCTACCGCGAGCGATTGAGGATCGAGATTGGCCCCGTAGCGCAGCTCCACGCGGCGGGTGATGACGTCAAGAGGCGCGGAGATTTGTCCTTGACCGCTGATGACCAGCCCTTGCGCATCCGACCGGACCGCGACGTCTTGATGGCCTATCGGTGTTCCGCGCAAAAAGACGGTGTAACCCACCGCTGCCGGCGCAACCGCAGGAACCGGCGCTGGTTGCTGTCCGGAGGCCGGCAGCGCCAGGAGCAACAGAAGCGTCCAAGTAAAATGAAACGCGCGCACCTTACGAAATCGTATCAGCTCGGCGCGCTTTCAACGAAGCATCGCGGATGACCTCCTCCGACGACTACGCAGCCCTCCATGAAAACGCCGTAATTGGGGCCATTGCTCCGCGGGGACAGGTCGCGGTAGCTGGTCCGGAGCGCGCGGCCTTTCTTCAAGGATTGCTGACAAACGACACTGCCTCCTTGCTTCCAGGGCGCGGGTGTTACGCGGCATGGCTGACCCCGCAAGGGCGGATGCTGTGCGACCTGCACGTGCTGGAATCCGGAGACATGATGATGCTCGACGTCCCTGCGGCGGATGTAACCGCGATCGCGGATCGCCTGGAGCAGTTTCATTTCTCGGAGGACGTCCAGATCGCCACCCTCGACACGCTGCGCAGCGTGTGGATTCATGGGCCCGAAGCGGCGCGACTGCTCGGGCACGCGGAGTACAACGGCTGGATGCAGTACGAGAACACCCGCACTGAGCTCGCGGGAGTGTCTGTGGTGGTAGCGCGTGTCGACCAGCTCGGCGTACCGGGATTCGTGATTTTCACGGACGCACAGCAGCAGGAGGTGGTGAGCGGCGCCATCGCCGCCGCAGGAGCGCTTCATGCGACTGGTGCAACGTTGGAAGCGGCACGCATCGAAGCGCGCTATCCGGTCTTCGGCGTCGATATGACGTCTGACACCATTCCACTCGAGGCGGCGATTGAAGACCGGGCGATTTCGCTGACCAAAGGATGCTACGTGGGGCAGGAGGTCATCATTCGCGTCCTTCACCGCGGACATGGCCGCGTGGCGCGAAAGCTCGTGCAGCTGCAGATCGAAGGCGACGTGCCGTCATCACACGCGAAGGTGTTCGGCAGCGATCGGGAGGTCGGCTTCATCACCAGCGCGGCCAAGTCACCACGGCTCGGCCCCATTGCGCTCGGTTATCTGCACCGCGATTTTCTGACGCCAGGTACGGCGGTAGAAGTGGCGCTCGGCGAGCGTCGCGCTCGCGCGCTTGTTTCGTAGAGGCGGACCTTGTAGAGGCGGACCTTAAGGTCCGCCTCTACGATCCGTCAATCGCCGAATCAATTCGTCATCGGCTGGTGGAAAGCTCAGGGACGGCAGTTCGCCGCGCGGCACCCACGCCATCTCCTGCCCGATCATCGGCCGCGGGGTGCCATTCAGTTCGCAACGATAGAAGAAGAGTGTAACGACACGTTCACGGTACTCGTGTGAGGTCTCGAGGACGAGGTCTCTAACGACAATCTCGACATCGAGCTCTTCATGAATTTCGCGGCACAGCGCCGCCGTGTGCGATTCGCCATCGGCGACTTTGCCGCCAGGGAATTCCCAGAAACCCGCGAGGTGAACCCCGTCCTGCCGCCGTGTGATGAGAAACCGATCGTCCCGCTCGATGATGGCGGCGACGACGAGGATGCGCGTCACTGCGCGGGATTGTGATCGAGTGCCACCCGTACGCTCTGGGCGAGCTGCGATGGCGTGAACGGCTTCTGCAGCAGCGGCACGCCGCCCCAGAACGCCCCGTGCACCTCGGTGGCATCGTCGGTGTAGCCCGACATGTAGAGCACACGCAGATTCGGGGTTTGCTGCATTAGACGGGCGGCGAGATTAGGTCCACTCATCCCGGGCATGACGACGTCTGTGATGAGCATGTCGGCGTGCCTTGCCGACTTGGACGCCCAGTCGATCGCTTCCTCTCCGTTGCGCGCTTCGAACACCGTGTAGCCGCGGCGCCGTAGCGCCTGCGCGGAGATTTCGCGGATAGCGTCGTTGTCCTCGACAAGCAGAAGCGTTTCAGTCCCTTCGGTTGCGCCTGGACCGACGTGCTGCCGCTCGGGCGCAGCGGGCGCATCGGTGACCGGCAGATAGATTCGGATCGAGGTGCCGCGGTCCGGTGCCGTGTCCATCGCGATGCCGCCGCCGCTTTGATCGATGATGCCGTAGACGGTCGCCAGACCGAGGCCGGTGCCTTTTCCCTTTGCCTTTGTCGTGAAGAACGGCTCGAAGGCGTGCGCGCGCGTCGTTTCGTCCATTCCAACGCCGGTGTCGGTAATCGAGAGCATCACGTACGGGCCAGGCTCGATCACGAGTCCTTCGGCGGCAAGACGGTCCTCTGTCAGCTCGACGTTGGCGGTTTCGATCGTCACGAAGCCCCCCGTTGGCATCGCATCGCGAGCGTTGAGGACCAGATTAACGATCACCTGCTCGATCTGGCTCGGGTCAGCCTTCACGAAGCCAAGACCCGCAGCGAGCCTCGCGTCCGTGTGAATGTGGTCGCCGATGAGACGCGGCAGCATGTGCAGCAGACCGGCGACGCTCTCGTTGATGTTCAGCACCGTCGGGTTGAGGAGCTGCTTGCGGCTGAAGGCGAGCAGTTGTCGGGTCAGCGCCGCACCGCGATCGGCCGCGAGGCGGATTTCGCCCACCTCGCGTGCCGTAGCCGGATCCATATCCGAACGCTCGGCGATCATGTCGGTGTAGCCGATGATGGCCGTCAGGAGATTGTTGAAGTCGTGCGCGACGCCGCCGGCGAGCCTGCCGATGGCCTCCATCTTCTGTGACTGACGGAGCTGCTCCTCGCGGTCGTGGAGTTCCCTGCTCGACTGCCAGTTTCGGAGTGCATATCGGATAGACCGCTCGAGATGAGCGCCGACGAGATGCTTTTCCACGTAGTCGGCCGCGCCTTCCCGAAGTGCGGCTTCGTCCAGCGCACCGCTGCCATAACCCGTCATCAAAATGAATGGTTTGTCGGCGCCGAGGTGTTTCGCAGCTCTGATGACGTCGAGGCCCGTTCCGTCGGGCAACCGCTGGTCCACCAGGTAGATGTCGTGGTGATCGGCCTTGATGCGTTCCAGGCCGGCGACGGCCGTCGTGGCCACCTCGATCCTGCGCTCGAAATGGGCATCGATCAGCGCCATTTCGATGAGCGCCCGCGCCTGGGGATCGTCATCGATCAAAAGAATGCTGACGTGACGAAGGTCGTGGTGGCGCGCCGGTTGAGTGACACCGGCCGATCCCTCGGGCTTCTCGAGTTTTTGCGCGACGCGGTCCATCGGCACTCCACCCCTCTTTGCGGTCATTTCGGGGTTTGAGGGCTACGGTAGCACGCGTATTCAGTAAGAAAGCTCAACAGCGGTGCGTTTCTTGGGCAAACCGCCCTATCGCTTGCGCTTCGATTCACGCCATGGAAACGAGCTGCACAAGCTCGTCATTGGACACGACTCGCATTTCGGGCGGCGCGCCACACAGATGGTGGCGCCAAGGTCCATCAACGCCTGATTGAAATCGAAGACGTGCCGGCGCGGCACGAGGGTTTCCGACACCGCCCACAGATGTTTTTTCATCGCGTGAGCCTTTGGATCCCCGCGTCGCACGAACACGCGAAACAGCACGCGTGCGACGTTGGTGTCGAGAATGGCCGCGCGCTCGCGAAACGCGAAGCTCCGGATCGCCCCGGCGGTGTAGGCACCGATGCCTTTGAAGGAGAGCAGGGTCTCCTGATCGGAAGGAAGCTGTCCGCCATAACGAGCCACCGACTCGCGCGCGATTGCATGAAGTCGTCGCGGCCTGATGTTGTAGCCTAGCGGTCGCCAGGCTTGCGAAACCTCTTCTTCGGGTGCACACGCGAGCGCCTCGAGAGAAGGGTACCTGGCGAGCCATTCGTGATACTTCGGCACGACGCGATCGACCTGCGTCTGCTGCAGCATCACTTCGGATACGAGGATGTGATAGGGGTCGCTCGTCCGTCGCCACGGCAAGTCCCTGCCATTGCGTCGATACCAGCCGAGGAGCACGCGCCGGAAGCGTTGGCGAGCGTCAGGTGATGGCAGGGAAGCCGCAGACATCCGCCTCTATAATTTCACGCATTGAAGATCTACACGAAGACGGGCGATACCGGCGAGACGTCGCTCTTCGACAACACCCGCGTCTCGAAGGCGGACGCGCGGGTGGATGCGTACGGCGAGGTCGACGAATTGAACGCGTGTATGGGGGTTGCCCGTGCCGCCGGCGTGGATGAAGAAATCGGCGCGCTGATCGAGTCGCTGCAGAAGGATCTGTTCGCCCTTGGGGCGCGCCTTGCGGATCCCTCCGCACGCATCGCCGCGCGCGTCGAAAAAGTCGTGATCGGCAGCGATAGCGTCGAGCGGCTCGAGCTGACGATCGATCGGCTCGAAGCTACGCTGCCGCCGCTGCGCAGGTTCATCCTCCCGGGCGGATCGCCGGCGGGTGCCGCGCTGCACCTCGCGCGGACCATCTGCCGCCGCGCCGAACGTCGTGTCATCGGTCTCGGGAGCGGAGCTGTCGATCCGATCCTGCTCGTTTACATGAACCGACTCTCGGATCTGCTGTTCGTGATGGCACGGGTCGTGAACCAGCGATCCGCCATTCCGGAGACGGAGTGGTAATTCGTAAATTCGTCAATGACATCGATAGTCGTCCACTACCAGGAGATCGCGCTCAAAGGGAAGAATCGGCCGTGGTTTCTCGGCCGTCTTGTCCGCAATCTTCGGCGTGCATTGTCGGACCTCGACATCCTCGACGTGCGCGCGCTGATGGGGCGAATAGAAATCCGGCTTGGCCCTGGAACGAGCAGGGAAACGGCGGGCGAACGCGTTCGTCGTACGTTCGGGATTGCGAACTTCTCCTTCGCGCGGCGCACGGTGCTCGATATCGATGCCATCGCGCGGGCGATTCTCGACGATCTCGGCGATCGGACGTGCTGCAGCTTTCGCGTCAGCGTTCGACGCGCGGACAAACGATTTCCAATGACGTCGCCACAGGTCGAGCGCGAGATTGGTGGCCGCATCAAACAGGCGCGCGGTTGGGCGGTCGATCTCGAACAGGCGGAACTGACCATCCACGTTGAGCTGCTGACGAGCGAAGCGTTCTATTTCTTCGGTAAGGAGCGTGGCGCTGGTGGCCTGCCAACGGGAACAGCGGGTCGTGTGACCTGTTTGCTCTCGGGCGGGATCGATTCGCCTGTCGCGGCGCACCGGATGATGAAGCGCGGTTGTGCCGCCAGTTTCGTTCACTTCCACAGCTATCCGATCCTGTCACGCGCCTCCATGGAGAAGGCACGCGAGCTCGCGCGCCTGCTGACGATGTGGCAGCAGCGATCGCGGTTGTATCTGGTCGCGTTTGGCGACATTCAGCAGCAGGTGGTGCTTGCCGTCCCCGGACCGATGCGAGTGATCGTGTATCGCCGGCTGATGCTCCGTATTGCGGAGAAGATTGCGCTATCGCGCGGCGCGAAAGCGTTGGTTACCGGTGAGGTCGTCGGTCAGGTTGCATCGCAGACGCTCGAGAACCTGCAGGTGATCGGCAGCGTCGCGACATTGCCGGTGTTCCGCCCCTTAATCGGCATGGACAAGGAAGAGATCATGAGGGAGGCGCGTGCGCTCGGCACCTATCCGATCTCGATTGTGCCGGATCAGGATTGCTGCACGCTGTTCACGCCGCGCAACCCGCTCACCCGCGGACGTCTCCCGCATGTCGAAGCCGCCGAGCGTGCGCTGCCGATCGACGAGCTTGTCGAGAAGGCGGTCGCCGATGCGGTCGTGGAAGACTTCCAATTCCCTGTTGTAGGATCGACCGTTGGAGGTGCGAGGTGGCTGCAGTAAGTGGACTTGCAACGGGAGAAGCGCAGAGCCGCATCGAGAACCTGCTTGGCGGTGACGCGTCGCTGTTGACGTATCAGTGCCGCACGATTCCGAGGGACCAGCTTCATCTGCCCGGTCCCGACTTCGTCGATCGCGTCGTTGCTCCGTCGGACCGCCCGCCGCGTGTGCTGGGCAACCTGCAGCGGCTTTTTGATTCCGGTCGTCTCGCTCGAACTGGTTACGTCTCGATTCTCCCTGTCGATCAGGGGATCGAGCATTCGGGCGGCGCCTCGTTTGCGCCGAACCCGGCCTACTTCGACCCCGAGAACATCGTGAAGCTCGGTGTCGAAGGCGGATGCAACGCGGTGGCGTCGACGCTTGGCGTGCTTGGCTCCGCTGCCCGCCGCTACGCGCACAAGATTCCATTCATCGTGAAGCTGAATCACAACGAGTTCATCTCGTATCCAAACTCGTTCGATCAGATCAAGTTTGGAAGCGTCAAGCAGGCATGGAACATGGGCGCCGCGGCCGTCGGTGCGACGATCTATTTCGGCTCCGAAGAGTCGAAACGGCAGGTTCAGGAAGTCAGCGAAATGTTCCAGCATGCGCACGAGCTCGGCATGTTCACCGTGCTCTGGTGCTACCTGCGGAACGCGGCCTTCAAGACCAAGGAGGCCGATTATCACCTGGCGGCGGATCTCACCGGCCAGGCCAATCACCTTGGCGTGACGCTGCAGGCCGACATCATCAAGCAGAAGCTGCCCGAGAACAACGGCGGCTACAACGCGCTGAACTTCGGCAAAACGCACAAGGCCGTCTACTCGCAGCTGACGACCGACAATCCGATCGACATGACCCGGTATCAGCTTGCGAACTGTTACATGGGACGATCGCCACTCATCAACTCCGGCGGCGCCTCAGCTGGCGAGAGCGATCTGAAGGAAGCCGTGCGGACCGCCGTGATCAACAAACGGGCCGGCGGCGCCGGATTGATCTCGGGCCGTAAGGCGTTTCAGCGCCCGATGAAAGAAGGTATCGGCCTGCTGAATGCGATTCAGGACGTCTATCTCGCGAAAGAGATTACGGTAGCGTAAGAGGCGGACCTTCAGGTTCGCCTTTCCAGGAAATCTTCGAGCGCCTGCTTCGTGCTCCTGAATGCCAGCTCGTTCCACGGAATCTGCGCCGGCTCGAACAGCTGCGCCTCCAGCCCCTCGTCATCGCACCCGAGGCAGCCGCCGATCGCCGTCGCCGCATACGCGATGATGATGACCGCCACGCCTGGATACGAGTAGACGTTGATCAGGCGTTCGAGCCGGATGTCGAGGCCGCATTCCTCACGCGCCTCACGCAGGGCCGCCGCTTCGACGGTTTCGCCGCGATCGATGAAGCCGCCCGGGAATACCCATTTGCCGTAGCCTGGTTCAATCGCGCGCTTGACGAGGACGATCCGTCCCTGTTCGTCGCTAATGATCGTGCCGACCGCGACCTTCGGATCGACGTAGTGCACGAAGCCGCAGCGCTCGCAGACGAGGCGTTCAGGTTCGGTTGCCTTCAGCACCCGCGGTTCGAGCGCTCCGCCGCAGCGCGCGCAGAACCGGATGACGTCGTTGAACACCGTATAATCTTGCTTCATGTCGATTCTGAAAGTCGCGCGCATGGGCCATCCGGTCCTTCGCGAGCGCGCGCGGCCGCTCGACAAGTCCGACATCAAGAGCGCCGCCATTCAGAAGCTGATCGACGACATGATCGACACGATGCACGAGTACCACGGCGTCGGTCTCGCCGCCCCGCAGGTGCACGAGGGACTGCGCGTGTTCGTGGCACTGCTCGACGAGGATCCCGACGCGAAGAGCGAAGCGGCGGTCATCATCAATCCCGAGATCGCGCCCAACGGCTCCGCGATCGAAGAGGGATGGGAAGGCTGCCTGAGTATCCCCGACATCCGCGGCATGGTTCCCCGTTACTCCGACATCCGCCTCAAGGCACTCGACCGCGCCGGCCGTCCGATCGAGCTGCCGCTGAGGAATTTCCCTGCTCGCGTTGCCCAGCACGAGACCGATCACCTGGACGGTGTGCTCTTCTTCGATCGGATGAAGTCATTCAACACGCTCACGTTTCTGGACGAATACTCTCGCTTCTGGGCAAAGGACACGGACGAATGACCGTGCTCGAGACCGCGCCTCCGAGAATTACTCTTCGCAACGCGCCGGCTGTACCGTTCGATGGAGCGATAGCCGCCGCTCGTACCTGCTACTCGCCCCGCGTGATCGGCGCGCACGAAGTGACGGACAAGCAGCGCGACACGATCGGCGCGCTCACATTCGACGCAGGACACCACACGGTGTACCAGCACGCAACCTTCGAGTTCGGTCTCGAAAATGTTTCACGGCAGTTCGTCTGGACGTTTCTGCACTCATATCCGTTTTACAACTCCGAGCAATCCAGCCAGCGCTACGTCAAGTTGAAGGAACCACGCGCGTTCGTGCCGCCGCTGTCAGGCGAGGCGCAGGGCGTGTACGAAACAGCCATCGTACGTGCCTGGGATCGGTATGCGGAGCTCTCGGCGCTGCTCAAGGACGATGCGCTGGCGATTTTGAAAGAGCTGCGGTACGTGCGGCCGACGACGTCGCCGGATCGGTTGAAGCAAATCGAGAGAGATGCCGAAAAGCGCGCCATTGAAACCGCGCGCTACGTCATCCCGATTGCGGCATTTACCTCGATGGTCCACACCATTTCCGGCATCGTGCTCCATCGGCTGTATCGCATGGTGAACAGCGGCGATGCACCGTTCGAGACGCGACTCGTGATCGGCGAGATGGTGCATCAGGTCAGGGATGCGGATCCGTTCTTCTTCGAGAAGGTCGGACTCGATCCCATTGATGGCGACGAGCTGCCAGAGGCGAGCTTCCCGAGTCCACGTCACGATGGTGATCAGTACGCCGCGGCCTTCGATTCTCGGCTGGACGGCCGCTGGTCGCGCCTGCTCGATGCGTCTCCAGAGGCGGAGACGATCGTCGCGGAGTCGGTCCGATCCGTATTCGGCCTGTTGCCGGATGAGATGGACGATGACGAGGCAATCGATCGGGTGATGAACCCGGCGCAGAACCGCTACAGGCTCGACGTCCTCAATGTCTCGTATCACTCACCGTTGATGCGCGCGCTGCATCATGCGACCTACGTTTTCGAAAAGCGTCTGAGCCACACCGCGGATTCGCAGGACCAGCGCCATCGCATGGTGCCTGCGTCGCGGCCGCTCATGACGTTTGCCGATACGGCTGCGCCCGACTACATCACGCCACGGCTGATTGCCTCGAACCCGAGGGCGCGTGCGGTGTACGAATGCGCGATGCGTGAAGCATGGGTCGCAAAAAACCGGCTGCTGGAGCTCGGTGTTCCGCTCGAGTTCGCCCTCTACGTGCTGCCCAACGCGAAGACGCTTCGGTTTGTCGAATCCGGCTCGCTCCTCGCGCTACTCCACAAATGGACGCTGCGGACCTGCTTCAACGCGCAGGAAGAAATCTTCCTCGCTTCAATGGACGAAATCCAGCAGGTGAGGGCGGCGCATCCCCGTATCGGCCGCTACATCGGCCCGCCGTGCGTCATTCGCAACGGTCTCATCTCGCCACGCTGCACGGAGGGGTCGCACTTCTGCGGCGTCCCGGTGTGGCGCGAGTTTCCGGCGGTCGTCAGGCGTTTGTAATGGCGGGCCTTGCATGGCTCGCTCATATCTACACGGCCAGCAGCGCGGTCCTCGCGCTGCTCGCCACCATCGCAGTTTTCGAATACCGGTTTCGCGACGCCTTCTTCTGGCTCGCGCTCGCCATCATTGTCGACTCGAGCGACGGCGTGCTGGCGCGAGCCGTGCGCGTCAAACAACGCCTCCCCTGGTTCAACGGCGCCAAACTGGACGACATCGTCGATTACCTTACCTACGTGTTTGTTCCCGCCCTGTGTGTGTGGCGATCGCTGCTCGTTCCCGCTTCGTGGACGATTCCGGTCGCAAGCGCGATGCTGCTGTCGAGCGCCTACGGCTTCAACCGTGAAGACGCGAAGACGAGCGATCACTTCTTCACCGGGTTCCCGTCCTACTGGAACGTGGTCGTCTTCTATCTGTTCGTGATGCACGGCTCGCAGGTCGTGAATGCAGCGGTACTGCTGGTCCTTGCGATTTTCGTGTTCGTACCCATCCGATACCTCTATCCGAGCCGCACGCCGCACTGGCGGTTGCTGACGATCGTGCTTGGCCTGGCCTGGGGCGTTGTCCTGCTTCTGATGTTGTGGCAACTTCCTGCGGTGTCGCCGCGGTTGCTGTGGGGATCGCTGCTGTTTCCGATCTACTACGTCGTGCTGTCGCTGGTGGTCGGGCGCAGGGGGTTGACCGTCGCGCCGTGAAGCCGATTCCGGTCCACGCGTTCAATCCTGGCCCGATGACCGGCGAGGGCAATACGACGTGGTTGATTCCGGGGCACGTGCCGACGCTGATCGATGCCGGCACCGGCGAACCGCAGCACCTCGAGGCGCTCGAACACGCGCTCGGCGGCGCACGTCTGGCGCAGGTAGTCGTCACGCACAGTCATATCGATCACGCCTCGGGAGTGATCGCGATCGCGGAACGGATGCCTCACGTCAGGTTTCTCAAAATGCCGTGGCCGGAAGAGGATGTCGCGTGGCGTGTGCGCTGGCATCCGTTGACCGACGGTGAGCTGGTGGCCGCCGGCGATTCGGCGCTTGCCGTGATACATACGCCCGGCCACTCGCCCGATCATCTGTGTTTCTGGCATCAGGAGAGCCGCCAGCTCTTCTGCGGTGACCTGGCGTGGAAAGGTTCGACGGTGGTGATTCCTTCGAGCCACGGCGGCGACGTCGCCGTCTACCTCGCGTCGCTCGAACGGATCCTCCGGCTTCTGCCGCAGACGATGCTGCCTGCCCATGGTCCTGTGATCGATCGGCCCATGGAGCTGCTCCGCGAGTACATCGAGCATCGCGCTCTGCGTGAACAGCAGGTGCTGGCTGCGCTGCGCAGCGGTCTGACGAGTCCGGACGAGATGGTCGCGCGCATTTATCCGGCGCTGGCGTCAGCGCTTGTCCCTGTAGCGCGCGAGAGCGTCCTGGCGCATCTGATGAAACTCGAGCACGAAGGCAGAGCCGCTCATGATGGTGAGCGGTGGCGCCTCCGTGATTAAATCTCCTCCATGAACGACGTCGTCGACTTCATCAACGTCCACCGGGATCGCTACGTTGACGAACTGAAGCAGTACCTCGCGATTCCGAGCATCAGTGCGCTTCCCGAGCACGCGCCGGACATACGCCGAGCGGCCCAGTGGACCGCTGACGCGTTGACCGGCGCGGGGATGCAGAACGTCAGCCTCATCGATACGCCGGGCAACCCCGTTGTGTACGGCGACTGGCTGAATGCGCCGGGCAAGCCGACGATTCTGTTCTACGGGCATTACGACGTGCAGCCTGTCGATCCACTGAATCTGTGGACGACACCGCCGTTTGAAGCCAGTGTGCGCGACGGAGAGATCTACGCGCGGGGCGCGGCCGACGACAAGGGCCAAGTCTTCATGCACATCAAGGCAGTCGAAGCGCATATGAAGAAGGCCGGCGGCTTGCCGCTGAACATGCGGTTCTTCATCGAAGGCGAGGAAGAGGTTGGCAGCGTCCATCTTGACGATTTCGTACGGGCCCACAAAGCCGATCTCGCTGCGGACGTCGTCGTTATTTCCGATTCGCCGATGTTCGACCGCGGTATTCCGTCAATCTGCTACGGGCTGCGCGGCCTCACGTACTTTCAAGTCGACCTGCGGGGAACCAAATCGGATCTCCATTCCGGCTCCTTTGGCGGCTCGGTGGCCAACCCGGCATTCGTACTGGCCAGCCTGCTGACGCAGATGAAGGACCGAGGCGGTCGCGTCAAGATTCCGGGCTTCTACGACGATGTGCGGCCGCTCAGCGACGCGGAGCGCGCGGAGTGGAAGAAGCTGCCGTTCAACGAAACGAAGTACCGCAAGGATCTGGGTGCGCCGAAGCTGTACGGCGAGGGCGGGTATTCGACACTCGAACGCATCTGGGCTCGTCCGACATTCGAAATCAACGGCCTGCTGTCAGGCTTCACGGGCGAAGGCGCGAAAACGGTGCTGCCGGCCATCGCGATGGCGAAGGTGAGCATGCGGCTTGTTCCCGACCAGGATCCAAAGAAGATCGGCGATCTGTTCGAGGCCTACATCAATAAGATCACGCCGAAAACCGTGGAGCTCAAGGTGACCCGCATGCATGGCGGCAAGCCGTGGATGACGGAGTTCGACAACAAGTACGTCCGCGCGGCGGGACGCGCCATCGAGAAGGGGTTCGGGAAGGCGCCGGTGTTCAACCGGGAAGGCGGATCGATTCCGGTGGTGTCGACGTTCCAGGAGGAACTCGGGTTGCCGAGCGTGCTCTTCGGCGTTGGTCTACCAGACGAGAACGCTCACGCGCCCAACGAAAAGCTCGATCTGTCGAACTTTCACAACGGCATCATCGCGTCGGCGTTTCTCTACGACGAGGTTGCCAACCTCACTTCGTAGATGGCGTTTCCGCCGGTTCGAAGGCGAGCAGCACGTTTCCGCCGCGTCCATTTCCAAGGCCGGTGTAGCCCGACCCGAGGAACACCATTCCGCCCGCTATCGTTGGTCCCGGCGCACCCATCGCGCCCCCTCTCGCGGTGACGCCGTTGACGGTCATGAAGTCGCGAACGGTGTCGAACTGCCACAACTGCTTGCCGTCAGTCGTTGAGATCGCTCGCAGCACTCCATCCTGGCCGCCTGAGAACAGTACGCCCGGAATCACGGTGAGTGCCGCCGTCTGCCCAGACTGCCGCTGCGGCATCGGCGCGATCGGTGTCGTCCATTTCTTGTCGCCGCTCTTGAGGTCGAGAGCCCAGATGGTTCCGCTTCGCGTCCCGAAGTATGCATTCTGGTTGTCGGCGGCACCACCGAACGTAATTTCGCCGCGGGCGAGACGGTCGACGAGCGTGGCCTTCCAGATCACTTTGCCGTCACGCACATCCTGTCCGAACACTTCGCCGCTCTTCTGACCGGTCACGACAATCGTGCGGCCGTCGCCGAGCGTGCGCATCATCGGCGACATCCCGAAGTCGTAATCCGGGCCGATGTTGCTCGGGCAGTTCTCCGAAGGACTATTCGTTTCGCAGCCGACGAGCCAGGCATCGTCTGGCGTGTGCTGCACCGCCCAGCGCGGTTTCCCGGTTGCGAGATCGAGCGCCATGATGGCGTCGGTGTTCAGCGAGGTCACCGGTCTGCTGTACGCATCGCCGGTGCCGATGTACATGGCGCCGCGCGCCTCGTCGATTGTCGGCGTATCCCAGATTCCGGCGCCCGACGGCGCATACAGCTGCACGCCGCGCGAGTTCTTCTTCGTTGGTTTCGGCTCTTCGCCGATGATGTGCGTCTTCCAGACTTGTTTGCCGGTGTCGGCATCGAGCGCGACGATGCTGCCGCGGAAGGTGCAGCAGGGATAATCAGGGCCGCCGCCAGCCGCTTCTTCGCGGGACGCAAGCGGGACGTAGAGGCGTCCCTTGAAGAGGATTGGCGAACCCGTGACCGCCGCGAGCGGATGCGGATCGACGCTCACGATCCAGAGCGGCTTGCCGGTCGCGGCGTCGAGCGCGTAGACGTTGCCGCGCAGATCTCCGAAGTACGCGGCGAATGCGGACGACCCATGTCCTTTCACCGGGCCGACGCTGACGGCGTTGCGGACGCCGGCCGCGGCTTGGAAGCCCCACGCGAGACAGCCGCTTTTCGCATCGAGCGAGTAGACATAGCCGGTGTCGGCTCCGAAAAACACGCGGCCGCTGGCAATGGTCGGCTGGCTGTACATCGAGGCGGCGTTCGGCAGTCCAAACGCCCATTTCAACTTCAGATTCGGAACCTGCGCGGCGGTGATGCCTGCGGCTTTCGCCGATTGGAAACGTGCGTTCGTCGGATCCGCACTCCAGCCGTTCCACGACGGCGCGGCGGATGGGTTAGCGAACCTGGCGCCGGCGCCGCATTGATTTGTCATTGCCTTCGGGTCGCCCGCCGGGGCGCTTCCCAGCTTGCGCCCACCCACGAACTCCGCGAAGCCGCGCTTGACGATATCCATCAGGTCCGCCTGAGCCTGCGCATGCGCCGGCGTCGGATTCATCGTCATTGCGGCGTACACCGTCTCCGGCGACAGCTTGCGAAGCGCGTCAATATCGGGCGCCTGTTCGGCACCTGTCGCTCGAGGTACGCCAGGATTACGATGGCACGTAGCGCAGCGCTCCTCGAAGAGTCGGATCGTGCCGGAGGCCGTCTGAGCGAATGTACCTGGGGCTCCGACGAGCAGCGCAACAAAAACATTGGCCAACACAACCAGTCGCGTCTTCATAACCGTTCCCTTTTCGCGCGGAATTCAGCCTGATATCTTACGCTCACGTCCGTCGTTCGCGCCTCATGATTACGCCGATGAGCGTAATGACTACGCCAATGAGCGTAACGGAGAGCCACAGATGGTAATCGAGAGCGCCGCCGAGAAGAGCGACCAAACTCATTGCATCAAGCGATTGACAGAATACTCGTGCTGGGCGAACGAGGCCTGGATCAATTTCATCGAGAAGGTCGGGCCGTCCGATGAATTTCTCCTCAAGCGAATGAGTCACATTCTGCTCGGCGAAGATGCGTGGTTCCGTCGCATGGCGGGTGTCGGCGTGGATCCGAATGTCTGGATTGTGCTGACCTTCGACCAGATGCGCGAGCGGCTGGCGCAGCACTGTGACGTGTACGAGTCGCTGCTCCGCAGCGATTTGAGCCGCGTCGTCGATTACACGCGCTTCACCGGCGAGAAGTACCGCTCACCGATATCCGACATCCTCGTTCATCTCAGTCATCACGGCGCCCATCACCGGGCGCAGATGGCAACTCATATCTCCGCGCAGGGAGTGACTCCCATCAACACCGATTTCATTCAATACTGCCTGGTGCATCGGCTTTAGAACGGCTCCAGGCTACAGACTTCGGGCTCCCGAAGCCTAGTTGAGCGCCGCGACCCGCCGCCGCAGGGTCTTGACGTGCTCCCAGATCTGGTCGTGCTCCTCGCGCGCTTCCTTGTCCATCTCGCTCATGCTCGAGAGCTTCAAGTAGGTCTGCAAATCACGAAGCGCGCCGGTGACGTCGTTGAGGTGGTAGGCTAGCAGCCCGCGATCCCGGAGCTCGCTCAGCGCTGACGGCGTCAGGGCGACGAGCAGCTCGGTCACCGTGCGCGCCTGCGGGAATGAGCGCATATGAACGTAGATGCGCTTCAGGTTCAGCAGCATCCGGACGATGATCTCTTTGCGCGTGGCGGGCGCCAGCAGCGACTTGCTGAAGGCGATTTCGCTGCCGACATGCTTCTGCAGCAGCACCCGGCAGTCGTGCTCCGACAGCAGCGCGCCGGCGTGGAATGGGTCGATCAGCAGCCCGCTCGTCGCGCGTTTGCCGACATCAGGACAGCGAACCAGGAAATGGCCCGGGAAGTTGATGCCGTCGATGTGCAGGCCGGCCCGCCGCGCGATCTCCATGTAGACCAGTGACAGCGTGATCGGAATCCCGGTCCGGTGATCGAGCACCTCATTGAGGCAGCTGTTGCGCGGATCCTCGTAGCGTTCGCTGCCCGAGAACCGCTGCTCCTGAAACAGGTAGCTGTTCAGCGCGCGCACGCAGGCGAGCGTTGATGCATCGCCTGTCTCCTGCGTGCGATTGCGGATGAAATCCGCGGCCCCGGCCCCCATTCCATCGAGTTGCCCGAGATACGGCTCGGGATCGAGCCGGGGATATTCGATGCTCGCAATCACCAGCGCCGCGTTTGCCAGCGCTGTGCCGGGGGCATTGGAAGCAGCCGTCAGCGCCTCGACAAGATCTTTGCGCATCCCCTTAGTCGCGGACCTGAGAACGTCCGCGCCGCATCGCAAGGTCCACGCTGCACATCGTCGTCAATGTCCGCGCCGCACGAGCGCATCGAGCATCGGCAGCGTCAGGGCGTGAAGACCTTCGACGACCAGTTCGGCGCCGGGTAGCTCGACTGCTGAGTAGCTTGTCGTCACTCCCACACAGCGTAACCCGGCTTGCCGCGCCGATTCGAGTCCCCACACGGAATCTTCGATCGCCACGCATCGATGTGGTTCGAGCCTCTCAGCCGCGCGCTCCCGAAGTCGCTCGAACGCCAGCAGGTATGGCGCCGGTGAAGGCTTGCTCTCAGGTGTGTCGCCCGCCGCAACAATCGTCGCGAAAAGCTCGTCGAGGGCCGCGGCCTCGAGGATTTGGACGATCTCGTGACGAAGCGCTCCCGATGCAATTGCAACCGGAATTTCGGCGGCTGCTGCCCGGATGAACGCCGGGGCGCCCGGATACAGAACCTCGCCGCCGGAGATGAGCGCCTGCAGCTTCATTCCCTTGCGCGCGACGAGCTGCGTGACGTGACGGCCAGTCCATGGCACCGCTCGATCGCGCGCCAGCGCCTCGAACACGCCAACATCGTCATATCCGAGGTATCGGTGGAAGTATTCGTCCTCGCCGAGCGTCATTCCTTCCTCGGCCAGCGCGCCCTGAAATGCCTTCAGATGAAGCGGCTCGCTGTCTGCGATGACGCCATCGAAGTCGAAAACGATGGCCTGAAGGGCGGAGCTCACGCGCCGGAGGGTTTCGCCCCGGCCGGTTCGGGCGGCGCCTTCTCCCCGGCACGGATGGCAACCTTCAGCCTGTTTTCAGCGGGCGGGTACGGGCACTCCCACGTCGGGTTGTACGCGCACGTCGGGTTGTACGCGCGATTGAAGTCGATCACATAGAACCCCGTCGGGGTCGGCTTCAGATCCAGGTACCGTCCTGCGGAATAGGTTTCCATCCCTGTTGTGAGATCGGCGAACGGGACGAACAGCGACGTGATCCGCTGCGTGCCGTCCTCGACGAAGGCAGCAAGCGACATCTGCGCTCCCTGCAGCGTGAATTCGAGCACTCCGACGCGCTGCATCTTGCGATTGGTTCCCGTCGAGGTCGGCATGTCGAAGACTGGACGGTCTTTCGACAACCTGAGTGCCGCCGGCACCTTGAGAGCCGGATCTACCGGGTAGTACTTGAGCGGAAGAAAGATCGCCCGCTTGTCGGCCGGGATCGTCTGAGGGTCAGCGCCGTAGACACGATCCTTTTCCGCACGCGCGTCCTGGACGTCCTTGATGTAGCTGCCCGAATCCTCGTCAGGCGCGGGAGGTCCCGACGTGCACGCACACGTCAACGCCGCAATGACGACCAGCGTGAGCGGTCTGCAGATGGACGACGTAGGCCGGGTCCTTTCGGACCCGGCAGATGGGCCGCAAAACACTAGATAAGACTATAGCTGCCGCGCGTGACGGTTGCATCAGCGAGCGTCCGCCGCAGCGCAACCGTGTTCACGGGCGTAGCCTTCAACACCCGCCTGAGTGCCGCGAGCAGCGTCCTGAGGGTATCGCCTTCAGCCATCGCGGCAAGCGCGTTGGTGGCCGATGCCTGAACGCGCTGCGTCGCGTCGTTGACAAACGTCCGTGCGGACGCCTCGTGCAGCGCGGCATCGCTTCGGCCGCTGCTGACCGCGTCGCGCGCGCGAAGTACCGCGCTTTCTGCAGCATAGGTGTCGATCAGAATGTCAGCGGCCGCGCACAACACTTCCTGTTCATCCGACAACTTCGATCCGTAGGTCTGCATCGCGGTGCCGAGCACCATGAGCGCGACCTTCTTGAAGGAGCCGACCGTACGCAGCTCCGCATCAAGTCCCTCGTCGGTGGACAGCGACGCTCCGCTCGGCGCCAACACTTCGTCCTGCAATCGCTTGGCAGCCGGAATCAGGCCGATTTCGCCTTTCAGCGCGCGGCGGATCAGCATTCCCGGAATGAGCATCCGGTTGATTTCGTTGGTTCCCTCGAAGATCCGGTTCACGCGCGCGTCGCGGTAGGAGCGCTCCGCTGGGTAGTCGTTCACGAAGCCGTTGCCACCATGGATCTGGACGTTCTCATCCAGCACGTAATCGAGCGTTTCGCTCCCCATCACCTTTGCGATCGACGCCTCTACCGCAAATTCTTCCAGTGCCGCGGCGGTGTCGGCGCCACCGTGGCCGCCGCCTTCGGCGACCGTGACATCGATAAGGCCGGCGGTTCGATACATCAGGCTTTCGAGCGCGTAGGTCCGCGCCGTCATTTCACCGAGCTTGTATTTGATCGCGCCAAAGTCGGCGATGGGGTGGCCAAATTGTTTCCGCTGCTTCGCATACTTCGCCGCCTCGCCGATAGCCGCGCGGCATCCACCGCTGCACATCGCACCGAGCTTGAAGCGGCCGAAGTTCAAGGTGTTGAGCGCAACCTTGTGTCCCTTGCCGATCTCGCCGAGCAGATTGTCTGCGGGCACCCTGACGTCCTGGAGCAGGATCGGTGTAGTGGACGATCCGTGCAGCCCCATCTTGTGTTCTTCATTCCCCGATTTCACGCCGAATGCCCGTTCGACGATGAAGGCGGTGAATTGATCCCCGTCGGCCTGCGCAAAGATGATGAAGATGTCGGCAAACCCTCCGTTGGTGATCCACATCTTTTCGCCGTTCAGCACCCAACTGCCGTCAGGCTGTCTCGTTGCTCGCGTGCGGGCTGCCAGCGCATCCGAGCCCGAACCCGACTCGCTCAGCGCGTAGGCGCCAACCTTCTCGCCCGAGACGAGCCCCGGGAGGTACTTCGCCTTCTGCGCATCGGTGCCGAACAGCACGATGGGAATGATCGTGAGGTTCGCCTGCGCGCCATAGGCAGCCGCCATGGAAGCGGAGCGTGCGATGCGCTCGGAAACGACGAGAGCCGACACCTTGTCCAGGTCGAGGCCGCCGTACTGCTCCGGAACGCTGAGGCCCAGCAATCCCAACTCGCCGGCGCGCTGGACCAGCGTGCGCGCAAGCTTCCAGTCCTTCGTTTCAAGCTGATCGAGGTTCGGCATGACCTCGGTGGCGACGAATTCCTCCACCGTCTGCGCCATCAGCCGATGTTCGTCAGACAGCTTTTCGGGTGTGAAGATGGACGCGGGTTCCGTTTCTTCCAGCAGCCAGGAGCCGCCCTTTCGCACATTTGCTGCGACAGCCATTCGTTCCCCCTGGGCCGCCTGAAGGCGGCCCCTTACAGCCGTTCGAAGATTCCCGCGGCCCCCATGCCGCCACCGACGCACATCGTCACCATCCCATAACGTGCCTGACGCCGGCGCATTTCATGGAGCAGCGACGCCGTCAGCTTCGCGCCCGTGCAGCCAAGCGGGTGTCCGAGCGCGATCGCTCCGCCGTTGACATTGAGACGATCCGGATCGATGGGCAGTTCGCGGAGGCACGCCAGCACCTGCGCGGCGAACGCCTCGTTGAGCTCGAACAGATCGATGTGCTCGAGCGAAAGGCCCGCAATTTTCAGCACCCTACGAATGGCGGGGACCGGCCCGATGCCGAAGCGCTCCGGTTCGACGCCCGCGGTCGCGTACGCGACAAACCGCGCCAACGGCTGGAGGCCTCGCTCTTTCGCGAATGCCGCAGAGGTGACGAGCACTGCTGCGGCGCCGTCGCTCGTCTGCGACGAGTTGCCCGCAGTGACGGTACCCGACGCGTGGAACGCGGGGCGCAGCGCGGCGAGTGCCTGCGCGGAGGTATCTCGCCGCGGACCTTCATCGACCGTGAAGGTCAGCTCGCGCGACGCCGGCTTCCCGTTCCCGTTGCCGGGCGCCACGATGCGGTATGTCAGCGGTGTGACTTCTTCCGCAAACCGACCAGCATCGATCGCCGCTATCGCTCGCGTGTGGCTGCGGAGAGCGAAAGCATCCTGCTCTTGGCGGGAGATGTTGTTTTCGCGAGCGTGATTCTCGGCGACCAGGCCCGTGCTCAGGTAAACGTCCGGGTAGCTGTCGACGAGCACCGGATTCGGTGAGACTTTGTTTCCGCCCATCGGAACCATGCTCATCGACTCGGTACCGCCGGCAACGACGGTGTTCGCAAAACCGCACATGATCCGCTCGCCCGCATATGCGATCGCCTGCAGGCCGGATGAGCAGAAGCGGTTGATCGTCACGGCGGACGCGCTTACCGGAACGCCGGCGCGCAGGCTCGCGATCCGGGCGACATTGAGACCTTGTTCGGCCTCGGGCATCGCGCAGCCGAGGATGACGTCTTCGACGTCCGATGGCTCGACGCCGGGCGCGCGCCGCAATGTCTCGGAAATCACGGCCGCGGCCATCTCGTCGGGTCGTACCGTCTTGAGAGCCCCGTTTGGCGCCCGGCCAACCGCCGTCCGAGTGGCTGAAACGATTACTGCGTCCTGCATGAGAAATCCGCCAGCAGATCCTCGAGCGCGTCCGCGACCTCACCGACCTGCCCGTCGAACAGGTGGTTGGCGCGATCGATCTCTACCAGCTCCTTCGGGTCGGCGAGCTGCGCGTAAAACTCGCGCACCTGCTTCAGCGGGATCAGCTCGTCGGCCTCGCCATGAATAATGAACTTCGGCTTCGTCGACCGTTTCGCGATCGAGAAGTCATACCGGTTGACCGGCGGCGCGATACCGATCAACGTGCAAATTCGATCATCCTGTGCGCCGGCGGTGAGCGCAACGTACGCACCAAAGGAAAACCCCGCGGCCCAGAGCTCCGCGCCCGGGTACTGGGCCGCCATGAAATCGACGGCGGCCCCGAAGTCGTCGCATTCGCCGCGGCCCTCGTCCCATGCACCGGCGCTTCGGCCGACACCACGGAAATTGAATCGCAACACCGCGCATCCGACCCGCGCCAACGCCTTCGTCCCCTGGAAGACGACCTTCGTGTGCATCGTGCCGCCGTGCGTCGGCAGCGGGTGCGCGAAGACGACCGCCGCGCGTAGCTCGCCGGCCGGCTGCTCGAGCAGCACTTCGAGGGGCCCCGACGGTCCTGAGATCTCGCGAACAGTTTCAGGCACTTTTTCTCGCCGCGTGGGCAGACACGAAGGCCGACACGAGCGCCGCAAATTCGTCAGGACGCGTGATGATGCCGAGGTGACCGGTTCGGGCGAGCGTTTCGACGCGTGCATGTGGCCAGATTGCGAGATATTCGCGTGTGATACTCGGCGAAACGACCCGCTCCAGCGACTCCTCCCCCGTCACGATCAGGGTCGGTACTTTGACGCGCGGCAGTTCTGCCTCGATTCCGGACACCGAGCTGAGCAGATGCACACGCCGCGCCATACGGGTCGGGTGGAACATGTGCCGTAGGACGTTGATGCCGGCGCGGCAGGCTGACGTCACTCCGCTCCAGAAGGTGTCCCGAGCTGCGGCAAATTCACGGTACAGGCGTACCGAGGCGAGACAGAAGAGCGGTGAAAGAAGCCATGGCGCCCGCAGGAAAAACGAGACCCGCGCGTCGGGCCGCCAGGATGGCGGCAGCGCGGAAACCAGAATCAACGATGTTGCGCGGCCGGGGAAGTGCGCCGCAAAAGCTCCGGCAATGAGCCCCCCATACGACACACCGCAAATCGCCGCCGTATCAATACCCGATTGGTCGAGCGCACTTCGTACCTGCTCGACGTAGTTCCAGAAGCCTTTGGCGCCATCGAAATCCGCGGCCGAGGACGGTTCATCGCCGAGAGAAAAGGTGATGACGCGCCCCCGCTTCGCGAGCGCATCGATGCCGGGCTTCATCCATTCCCATCGACCTTGAACGCCGGGAATCACGACGATCGGTTCTCCAGTGCCACGATCGATGATGTTCATCAATTTCTCAGGGGCTTTCCGGTCTTCAGCGTGTGCTGGATTCGTTCCTGCGTCTTCCGTTCGGCAACAAGACTGAGAAAAGCTTCGCGTTCGAGATCCAGCAGATTCTGCTCGGTGACTGTCGAGGGATGGGGCAGCGATCCACCCGCCATGATCGTCGCGAGCTTTCGGCCAATGACCGCGTCGTAGTCACTGATGCGTCCGGCACGCCAGGCAAGATGGATGCCGAGCTTCAGCGGCGCGAGGACTGCGTCACCTCCGACGGGAATCGCCGTGCGCGGCGCCGGCGGCTGACAACCCTCAGCGACGCGCTGCAGTGCTCTCGCCTTCGCGTCCGCAATCAATCGCTCGCGGTTCATGGTCACCGCGTCCACGGAACGGAGGTAGCCGAGACGCTGAGCGTCCGCGGCGCTAGCCGAGACTTTCGCGAAGCCAATCGCCTCGAAGGCACGCTGCATCGGTGGCAGAAAATCGATCGAGCCCGGCGGCATCTGTTCGGCGGCGCGCGCCACCATCTCCTTGGTGCCGCCGCCGGCCGGTATCAATCCCACACCGACTTCCACAAGACCGATATAGCTTTCGGCGGCCGCCTGCACGCGATCCGCGTGCAGCACGATTTCGCACCCTCCACCGATCGCGAGACTGGCAGGAGCCACGATCACCGGCACGTCTGCATACCGCAGCGCCATCGTCGCACCCTGGAACGCCCGAACCATCAGGTCGACCTCGTCCCAGTTCTCCTCCTGCGCCTCGAGAAGCAACAGCATGATGTTGGCGCCGGCCGAGAAGTGCTCGCCTTCGTTGCCGACGACGAGTGCCGCGAAATTCGTCGATGCCTCTTTGAGCCCTGCGTGCAGCATCTGAATCGTGTCGCCGCCAATCGCATTCATCTTCGAGTGGAATTCCACGCACAGAACGCCGTCGCCGAGATCGACGAGGCTCGCGCCGGGATTTTTCTTGACGATGCGGCTGCGATCTTTCGAGGACTTGAGGAGCTGGAGCTCAGGTGCGGCAGGCGGCACCTCTCGCGGCGGCGCGGACCCTGCGGGTCCGCGTGTCTGATCCGAAACAGGTCCGCGAATCGCATCAAGGAGCTCGAACGGACCGAGCTCCCATCCAAATCCCCAGCGCATCACTCGATCGACGTCATCGGGTGAATGCGCAATCTGCGGCGTGACCTTCGCCGTGTACTCGAGCGTTGGGTCCAGCGTCTGGCGGAGGAATTCGCCGACCCGGTCTTTGCCTTCGTACAACGTCCGGACGCGCTCGCGCACGTCGGTGATCGCGGCTGCTGCTTCAAGAGACGGAAGACGTGGCGACTTGCGGGGACGGTACTCGAGCGTGGCGGGATCGAGCGTCAGAATCTGTGATTCTCCTCCCGCTGATTTCACACGCGTGTAGAAGCCCTGGCCAGACTTCTCGCCGATCATTTTTCGTTCAACCATCTTCTCGACGAAGGCAGGGAGTACGAAATGGCTGCGCGCGGCTTCATCCGGAAGACGCTCGTACAGGTTGTGCACGACATGTGCAAGGATGTCGATGCCCGCCAGGTCGAGCGTCCTGAACGTCGCGCTCTTCGGCCGCCCGAGCGCAGGCCCTGTAATCGCGTCGACTTCCTCGATGGTGAACGCGCCGGTCTCCACCTGCCTGAGGATCTGCACCACGCCGTACAGGGCAATGTGATTGCCGATGAAATTCGGTGAATCCTTCGCGATGACGACGCCTTTGCCGAGATGGCGATCTGCAAACGACACAACGACGTCAACCACTTCCCTGGCACTCTCTGTGGTCGGAATCACCTCGAGAAGATGGAGATATCGCGGTGGGTTGAAGAAGTGCGTCCCCAGCCAGTGGCGGCGGAAGTCACTGCTGCGCCCTTCTGCCAACGCCGCAATCGGAATGCCCGATGTGTTCGAGCTGACGATGGAGCCAGTGCGGCGAACAGCGTCTACCTTCTCGAGGAGCGCGCGTTTGATGTCGAGCTGCTCGACGACGGCTTCAATGATCCAGTCGCTGTCGCTGACGCGAGCGAGCTCGTCGAACCCTCCTGTCGATATCAGCTTCCACGTATCGGGGGTGAAGAACGGATCCGGCTTCAGCGCCCGCGCGCGCTTGAGTCCCTCACGTGCGGCATCAGCGGTAACGTCGAGCAGGAGTGCCGGCACACCCGCATTGGCAAAATGCCCGGCGATTTGTGAGCCCATCGTTCCGGCGCCGAGCACTGCTACCGATCGAACAATCATCTCTGGCATTCTAGAGCCAGCGTGAATCCTGCGTTCGAGATCCTCGCGGCACTCAGCTTCTGCCATCTGCTCAACGACATGATGCAGTCGCTGATTCCGGCCATTTATCCGATCCTGAAACAGAACTTACAGCTCGATTTTGCGCAGATTGGCCTCATCACATTCGTGCTCCAGCTCACAGGCGCGCTGCTGCAGCCGGTCATCGGGTTCTATTCGGATCGCCGTCCCAGGCCGTACGCGCTCGCAATGGGCATGGGCTTCACGCTCATCGGCATGATCCTGTTCTCGAAGGCCGGGACCTTCGGCATGGTGCTCGCCGCGACGTCGCTCGTCGGCCTTGGGTCATCGGTGTTTCATCCCGAGTCGTCGCGAATGGCGCGCGCGGCGTCGGGCGGGCGGCACGGTTTCGCGCAGTCGTTTTTTCAGGTTGGGGGCAACTTCGGGACTGCGCTCGCTCCGCTGCTGGCTGCGTTCATCGTGCTGCGCCAGGGGCAATCGAGCATTGCGTGGTTCTCACTCGGGGCGCTGGTCGCGATGGCACTCCTGGTGCGCGTGGGACGCTGGTACAGGGGAAGCGGCGCGATGCACGCCGCGCGGCGCGCAGCCTCGTCGCGCAACGATGCGGTCTCTTCACGCCAGATCGTCACGGCGATCAGCATCCTGTTGGCACTTCTGTTCTCGAAATTCGTGTATCTGACGAGCCTCGGCAGCTATTACACGTTCTACCTGATCAGCCGATTCGGCCTGTCGGTGCAGAGCGCGCAGGTTCATCTGTTCGTCTTTCTGGGAGCTGTCGCGGCAGGGACGATCATCGGCGGCCCTCTCGGCGATCGAATCGGTCGCCGTCAGGTAATTTTGGTCTCGATTCTTGGTGTGCTCCCATTCACGCTGGCGTTGCCGTACGCGGACCTGTTCTGGACACGCATTCTGACCGTGATCATCGGAGTCGTGCTTGCGTCCGCTTTCTCCGTGATCGTGGTCTACGCACAGGAGCTGATGCCGGGGCGCGTGGGGATGATTGCGGGGCTCTTCTTCGGCGTCGCGTTTGGCATCAGCGGCATCGGCGCCGCAGCGCTTGGCGAGCTCGCCGATCGTACGAACATTTTTTACGTCTATCGCCTTTGCTCATACCTGCCGGCCATCGGGGTGCTGGCATTGTGGCTGCCGCGCGTGGAAACGCTCAGCCTGCATCGCGAGCAGGTCAGCCCGGTGGTACCGGAGCTCGAGCCAGCGGCCGAGTAAGACACGTCGGTCCGCCCGCCCCTTTCACGCTGATTTCGTTGCCCACGTACTCACGAACGCGCGCCCCCGCGCGCTCGAGCGCGTTGCGCGTCTGCGGATTACCCGCAAGCATCAGGCAGTCGCGGGGACCGAGCGCGAGGACGTTGGTTCCCATCGTCTCGAATTCTTCGGGGGGAACTTCGATCAGCTCGCAGCCGTGCGCGATCAGGCGTTGCCGAAAGTCCACCGGCAGCAGCGGCGAATACACCACCGCCAGATCGCGGTCGACCGGGCTGATGAGCGACATCAGGTGCAGCACATCTCCAGGTCCGCGCCAGTGCGGGAGCGACACGGCAATCAGTTCGTCGATCGAATCGCCGAGCAGCGCCCGCAGCTGCAGAATCCCTTCGTTATCGGTCCGATAACCGCGTCCGACGGCGATCGTTTGGTCGTCAAGCCAGACCACGTCTCCGCCTTCGAGGCATCCGGGCTCGGTGATTTCACCGACGATGGGGATGCCGAGGCTGCGGTAGGCGGCTTTCTGCGCGGTGGGCTCGCCGGCTCGAAGGCGCTTGCCCATGCGGCCCAGGATGACGCCGCGTGAGCAGACGACCGACGCATCGCGAACGTAAATGGAATCGAGGGTCGTCTCCTCCGCCGCTGGCAGGTACGTGATCTGCGCGCCGGCGGTCCTCAGGATTTCGACGAACGCATCGTATTCCTCGATTGCTCTGGCGAACGATGGCGATGCGCCGAAGCTCAGCGCCTTCCATTCGGCGGTAATCGCTTCATCGCTCCGGAACGCTTCACTCGGGTGCTTGAGCAGCGCGCGCGTGAGACGTCCGAATTCGGCGAGCGTGCTGGTCCGAGGCGGCATCCGTTCTACTTCCAGCGTGTCAGGATTGATTCCCGGTCAAACAGCCGAATCGCGATCGACATCAGAATGCCATTACCTGCACATAACACGACGGCGATCGCGACGATCATCGCCGCAGTCAGTACGATACCGCCGATGAACTGCGCGATCTGGAGCGCGGCAATCGGCAGAACGATGATCAGCGCGCCCAGCTGCTGAGCGCTGCGGGCGTCGTTGACGCGAGACGACGCGCACACCGCCAGCTGCAGGCCGAGCAGCGCCGCCAGCGGCCCCATGATGAATACGAGCGCGAGCGATCGCGGGGTCAGCATCATCAGCCACACTCCGCGCTCGGCAAATATCGCAACGGCGCCGACATAGATCGCGAAGCAGGCCATCATCAGCGCGATACCGGGAAGCGCAGCTCCAAGCACCTTCGCCGTCAGCAGTTCGAAGGTGGTGACCGGTGTTGCGAGCAACGGCTCGAGCGTCCGCGCCTGTTTCTCGCCGACGACGCTGTGAGCCGCAACCGCCATCGAGCCGGTCACGGTCGTGAGCCCAACCATCAGCACCAGCGCATATTCGAAGATGTACGCCTGAATGGCGCCTTCGGGTGTAAGTCCACGCGTTTCGGGCCGCGAGCGGAACAGCTGCGTTGCCAGCTCGAAGTCGCTCGAGTCAGACAGGCGCTCGCCGGCGAAATACGGAACGATGATCGCGATGATGAACGGGTAGAGGATTGCCGCCGCGCCCGTCAGCACAGCCGGCAGGAAGATCGAAGGGCTTCGGCGCAGTTCGGTGAGCTCCTTGGCGACGAGCGCCGAGATCCGCTTCATTACGGTTCCTCCAGAAGGCGCAGATAGACGTCCTCGAGCGATCGCTCTTCGGGAATCACGGCAGTGATGTCCGCGCCGCTTTCAATCAAACGCCGCACCAGCGTTGGGACGGTGATGTGCTCGTTCAACCCGACCGATATAACTCCGCCCTCCACGATCACATCATCGATACCGTCGGTCCGGAGCTTCGAGACGTGCGATGCGGCATCGCGCGCGAGCTCGACGCGGACGCGGCGGCCAAACAACCGGGTGCGAAGTGCCGCGGGCGTATCGAGCGCGACGAGTCGCGTCCGCAGCACCGCTACACGATCGGCAACGCGATCGACCTCGTCCAGATTGTGCGTGGAGAGCAGGACGGCACGCCGCTCGTCGCGCAATCGAAGCACCAGCTCGCGAAATTCGTGAGCGCTCTGCGGATCGAGACCCGCTGTCGGCTCGTCGAGCAGAACGATGGGCGGGTCATGCAGCAGCGTCCGGGCGAGCGCGACCCGCTGCTTGAGGCCCTTGGACAGCTCGCCGGCAAAATCGCGCGCGCGATCCGAAATGGCGAACAGTTCGAGCATCCGGTCGACAGCCAGCGCGGGCGACGCAAGACCGTGAACCCGCGCGTACACGGTAAGGTTCTGGCGGACCGTCAAGCGTTCCCACAAACCCGGTGTCTCGGTGAGGAATCCGATCGAGGCGCGCAATCGGGAAGCGGCCAGCGGTGTGACAGTCCGGCCGTCGAGCAGTACGGAGCCCGAGGTCGGATGAATCAAGCCGCCGAGCATCCGCAACGTCGTTGTTTTGCCGGCGCCGTTGGGGCCGAGCAACGCAAGGATCTCGCCCGGCACGAGCTCGAACGACACATCGTCCACAGCGAGGCGCGTGTCGAAGCGGCGCGTGAGACGTGACGCCGTCAGCGTCGATTCGGATCGAACTCGTAACACCCGGGCGTCACCAGGATATGTCCGCCGCGCGTGAAGAAGAGGCTGGTTGGGCCGATGATGCCCGCGGCGCTGAACTGCACCGTCCGCGTCTTGTCGCCCTGCGTGTCGTAGACGTAGGTGTACGGGACGATGAGCGAAATCCACAGCTGTCCCTGCGGATCGACGGCGGCAGTACGGACGATCGGCTGAACGAAAGGAACCTCGCGGTCCTCGACCCTTCTCGTCGGCCACGTCGTCGGCTGCGACGCGACGAGGTCGTCTATCTCGCGCCCTTCGATGTGCCGTTCGAACACGAGCGTTCCCCCCTCGTCGTATTTGCGGAACATCGGTTCACCGGTGAGGAAGACGTAATAGAACCCGCCCGTCGGATCGACGAGCGGCAATCCGCTGTTCAGCGCCAGGTTCAGGTCCCGCTCCTGTTCGTGCCCTGTCGTTCGCAGACGACCGATGGTTCGCTGCGGTACCCCTGCCACCGAGTACTCGGTAATGAGCGAGGCGCGCTCGGGCTCGCTCACGAAGATTGAGCCGCCGCTGAACTGTAGCGACGAGATCCCGGTCAGGGCATAGTTGCCGATGATCACCTGTGGCATCGCGCGGCCGGCAATGAAGAACCCTCCGCTGCGCAGCGCGCCGGGACCAAAAATCTGAATGCGTTCCTGTCCGCGCGGAACGTCGGCGACGACGAAGGATCCCTCGGCCGTGACGTCGAAGCCGCTCGGCTGAATAATCCTCCCTTCTTCCTGTCCGACGTCGACGACCTTGCGAGCGTTCGCGCGCTCGGGATCGATCATGTAGATGGCGTGCGCCCGGCGATCGAAGACGAAGTAGTAGCCATTGGCCGCCTGCTGGAATGCAACCGGTTCCTCGAACAGACCCGTGATGTGCGGCGGGAGAGCGCTGACCGAGCGCAGAACATCGACACGAACCGCAGCGTAGGGGCCGACCGTAACGTAGGAGCCGACCTTAAGGTCGGCCCCTACAATGACGAGGACGCAGAGTGCGGCGAGTTTAGTACGCGGCAACAGAGCGAATAGCTTTCAGAACATCCGCGGATCCCGGGAGAATGACTTCCTCCAGCACTGGCGCGTACGCGACCGGGCAGTCGAGCGCAGCAATCCGGGTCACGGGCGCGTCGAGCTCGTCGAACAGTTCCTGCCCGATTCGCGACGCGATGTCTCCACCGAAGCCAGCCGTCATCTGGTCTTCGTGGGCGACGATCACTCGATTGGTCTTCCGCGTGTAGGCCACAATCGTGTCCCAGTCCAGTGGCACGATGGTGCGGAGATCCACGACAGCGGCGCTGATGCCATCCCGTTCCGCCTGCTGCGCGGCGACGATCGAGCGCTGGACGAGCGCGCCCCAGGTGAAGATCACCAGGTCCGTTCCCTCGCGCACGACCGACGCTTTCCCGAACGGAATCATGTAGTCAGGTCCCTGATACGGCGCCTTGTTGTACGTCTGCCGGTACAGATGCTTGTGCTCGAAGAACATCACCGGGTCGTCGCACCGAATCGCCGTACGCAGCAGTCCTGCCGCATCGCGCGCGTTCGAAGGAAACACGAGGCGGATGCCGGGACACTGGGCGAAAATCGCGACGCCGGACTGACTGTGGTACGGAGCTCCACCCCGCAGATAGCCGCCGATGGGGACACGCACCACCATCGGACAGCTCCAACGGTTGTTCGACCGGTAGCGCATCATCGCCATCTCGTCGCGGATTTGCATGTAGCCGGGCCAGATGTAGTCGAAGAACTGAATTTCGACGACCGGCTTGAGGCCACGCAGCGCCATACCGACTCCGCGCCCGATGATGTTCGCCTCGGCGAGAGGCGCGTTGAAGACGCGATCGCTACCATAGAGCTTCTGGAGGCCGTGCGTCACCTTGAACACGCCGCCCTTGCCCGACACCTTCGCAAGCGTACTTTCCCGGGTCGCGTCGGCGACATCCTGACCGAACACCACAATCCGCGGATTACCCGCCATCTCGTCGCGAATCGTGGCGTTGATGGCGGCGACCATCGTATCCGGCGCGCCTGAGGGCGTCGGCTCGGTATCGAATGCAGATGATGTGGGATCGACCGTAGGAGAGAAAACGTAGAGTGCGGCGGTTTCGGGTTCAGGCTTTGGAGCGGCCAGCGCCTGCTGCGCCGCCGCGTTGACTTCCCGTTCGACCTCGCTCAGGAGCTTCGCCAACCTCTCCTGGGTGGCGAGCTCCTCCGATAGGAGCAGCTCGCGCATCCGGAGCAATGGATCGCGGCGCGCCTCACCCTCGCGCTCCTCCTTCGACTTGTACAGCTTCTCGTCGTCTGACAACGAGTGCGAGTAGGGCCGAATGACCTTCGCGTGGACCAAAGCCGGGCCTTTGCGCGCACGCACGTGCGCCACGGCGTCGCCCATCGTCTCGTAGCTCGCAACGTAATCGGTGCCGTCGCAGCGATAGACTTGAAGTCCGGGGAAGTGTTCGACGACGCGCGAGAGATCGCCGCCTGGTGTCTGCACCTCGACCGGCGTGGAGATGGCGTAGCCGTTGTCTTCGACGAGGTAAAGCACCGGGAGTGCGCGCACGCACGCGGTGTTCAGCGATTCCCAGAACTCGCCTTCGCTGGTCGACCCCTCGCCGATCGTAATGAGCGTCACTTCGTCGCGCTGAAATTTCGACGGGCGATCCGGAATGGCCTCGAGCCGCTCGTACAGACGTCCGGCTTCCGCGACGCCGATGCCATGCAGACACTGCGTCGCGACGGCGCTGCTTGCGGAAGGAATGTTGAGGCGCGGGTTCGACCAGTGCGACGGCATCTGGCGGCCGCCGGAGGCCGGGTCGTCTTTGGCGCCGACCGATCCGAGCAGCATCTCGAGCGGCGTGACGCCGAGCGTCAGCGCGAGCGCGCGGTCCCGATAGTAGGTGAGAAACCAGTCGTGGCCCGCGCGCAGATGGCGCCCGGCGGCAACGAGAATGGCTTCGTGTCCGGCGCCACTGATCTGGAAAAATGCCTGGCTTTGATTCTTGAGTTGTATCTCCTTGTCGTCGATCTTCCGCGACAGGAGCATGAGCCGATAGGCGGAGAGTAGATCGTTCGCCGCCCCCTTCGAGCGCGTTTCCGCGCCATTGGTGAGGGTCGACCCCTTCATGGCCAAAAAAATTATGTCACACTCGTGGAACCCCGGCCCATGCCGAGAATCAGCCTTCACCGCTGGGATGAGATTGCGCTCGAAAAAATCACCGAGATGATCTCGCGTAAGATTGTCTCCGGCGAGCGCGAGATGCTGGCGCAGATCTATTTGAAGCGCGGCGCGCTCGTTCCGATCCACACCCACGAGAGCGAGCAGATGACCTACATCCTCCAGGGTGCGTTGCGCGTTCTCGTGGACGGCGAAGAAATCATCGTACGCGAAGGCGAAGTGCTCCACATTCCATCGGGACTGGCACACCAGGCCGAAGCCCTCGAGGACACGCTCGAACTCGACGTCTTCAGTCCGGTCCGTGCCGAATGGGTCGACGCCGCCGACGAAGGCAACTTCTGATGGCCACGCAGGTGCAGGCGCGTGCGCGCAGTGCGGCGGTGGCGCCGGGCGCCGGCATCGCGCTCCGATTTCTTGCCGTCGGCATTGGCATCTTCTTCCTCGGCATGTGCTCGTCGAAGATCGCGTGGTTCACCAACAGCGACATCCTCCTGCAGAAGTTTCAGATGATCTTCCTGCCGAAAGCGCCGCCGATTGTGCGGTGGTATCTGGAGACGGTCTGCATTCCAGGAACGCCGTTGTTTGCGCGCCTGGTGCCACTCGGCGAACTCGCGGCAGGGCTCGCGCTCATCCTCGGCTTCTGGACACGGATGACCGCCACGGTCGCATTTCTGATGGTGCTGAACTTTCACTTCGCGACCAGCGCATTCTGGTCCGTTGATTACTTCCGCGACGCGCAGGGATTCCCGTTGCTCGGCGGCCTGCTGGCGCTCGCGATCGCAGGATCGGGATTACCGTTCAGCGTTTCTCGTGCGTAGGTAGTGTAGGGGCGGGTCTGTAGGGGCGGGTCTTAAGACCCGCTCTACATCATCCAATGATTAATGGATGCGCCGATCGACGTCGTCCGCGCGGCCGCCTGAATAGACGTCGAACTTCCGCCGCATCCGGTTGATCCGCCATTTCAGATACCGGTATTTGATCTCCGAAAGGAGATGGATGCGTCCGCCCTTCAGATAGACGTACCCCGCCAGCGCTCCGCCGATGTGCGTCGCATGGGCCACGTTGCCGCCGGACATCAGCGAGATGGCGCCCATGATCGCGACGAAGTATTTCGCCGGAATCGGAAAGATGAAATACATCAGAATCGGCCGATTCGGAAAATACATCGCGTAGGCGAGAAGCACCGCGACAACCGCGCCGGACGCACCGACCGTTCGCGAGTTGTACAACTGCTCGAACATCGGCATCGGTATCAGCGAGACCAGAATCGTGGTCAGCGCCGCCGCGATGCCTGTGATGAAGTAGAACTTGAGAAAGTAGCGCGTCCCCCACATCCGCTCGAGCTCGACGCCGAACATCCACAGCGTCAGCATGTTGAACAGGATGTGAAACACGCCGGCATGGACAAACATGTACGTGACAAGGCGCCACAGCTGTCCATGAAGTACATCCTGCGGATTGAGCCAGAGGGGAACTTCGAGGGCGCGAATCAGCGATGTCGCGACAAACACTGCGATATTCGCGATGATGATGGCCTTGATCGCAGGCGTCCACGGCCCTGGGCCGAATGAATAGGCGAGCGTGGAGGACGAAGGATATCGAGACCGCATTTGATTCAGTCTGTTCCAATTACGCTGCGCTCATCAACAGCAACTTCTATGCCCCGGAACCGCTGCGGTTCCAGACGAGCGCGATCGCCTCGCGAAACTCGCGGATCCGGAGCACATGCGCCGTCGCCGCGAGAACAAACAGCGCAAGGACAATCGTCAGCGTCAGGCGGAACGCCTGACTCAGGAATGCATCACCCCCAATCCATTGAGAGAGCAGTCGCTCGATGATGACGGCCGCCGTTCCCATCGCCAGTGAGGCAATTGCAATCCTCGAGAACGAGTTCAGAATTCGTCGGTCATCCAGCCCATCGAGCCTGCGGCGCAGCAGCCACAGCAATGCGGCGGCGTTGAACAACGCTGCCACTGACGTTCCGAGCGCGAGGCCACGATACCCGAACAGCCGGGCGAGGACGACGCTCAGCACCGCGTTGACAAGGACTGCGGCCACGCTCACTTGGACAGGCTGCGGCTGTCCCCGAGCGCATAAAAAGTGGGTGACGCAATTCTCACGATCGAATAGCCGAGCAGACCGATCGCGTAGTACTGGAGTGCGGCGGCGGTCGCGAACGTATCTGACGGCAAAAATGCCCGGCGCTCGAAGATCACCCGCACGATGGGATGTGCCAGCACGATAAGACCCACGGTGGCCGGGACATTCAGCACCAGCATCAGGGACAGTCCATCGGCAAGCGTGGAACGCACGCCTGCGTTGTTGTGGTGCGCCGCATGCCGGGACACGACGGGCACAGCGGCAGTGGCAATCGATACGCCGAACAACCCGGTCGGCAGGTACATCAGTCGGAACGCGTAATTCAGCCACGAGACCGCGCCCGTTCCCTCGTGCGTGGCGAGCACGGTGTTGACGAACACATTCATCTGCGTCGCGGCCAATCCAATGGTCCCTGGTCCCATCAGCAGCAGGACTCGTCGCAGCGCGTCCTGTTTCCAATCCAGAAAAGGGCGATACGCAAATCCCTCCTGCCACAGCAGCGGCCACTGGATCAGGAGCTGCGCGAAACCGCCGATGAGCGCGCCGATCGCGATCGCCGTGATTGGCGGTACGCCGAATCGCGGCAGCAACGGCACCACGAGCAGCGCGCAGAGGATCGTCGCGATGTTGAACATGGCCGGCGCCAGGCTGGGAACGAAAAACCGGTGCAGCGAATTCAGCATCCCCATGAAGACCGCGGCGATCGCCACCAGCGTCAGAAACGGCAGCATGAGGCGCGTCAGCAGGATCGTCAGTTCCAGTTTGTCTGGGACCTCGGCGTAGTCCGAGGCGAACGCTGTCACCAGCGGCCGTGCAAAGAGGGTCCCGGCAACAACCAGAATGCCGGTGACGACGAGCAACGCGTTGATCACGTTGTTGCCCAGCCGCCAGGCGGCGGCCCGCTCGCCTGATGCGAGTTGCCGCGTGAAGACCGGGACGAAGGCGGCGCTCATCGCGCCCTCCGCAAACAGGTCGCGAGCGAGGTTTGGAATACGGAACGCGACGTTGAATGCATCCATCGCGTTCCCCGCGCCGAATAGCGACGCAAGGACCTGGTCGCGCACCAGGCCAAGAACGCGGCTCGCCATCGTCGCGGCGCCGGCCGACGCCGCGGAGCGTGCGAGTTGGTGCTGTTGAGGAGGAGAACTAGGCTCCAAGCTTGCGGCGGACCGCTTCGTTGACGGCGCGTCCATCCGCATTCTTGCCAGCCAGACGCGGCATCACCGCTTTCATGACCTTGCCCATGTCTTTGACAGAGGTCGCGCCGGTCTCGGCGATGGCGGCCGCAATCGCGGCATCGATGTCCGCTGCTGAAGCCGCCGGTGGGAGGTACCCTTCGAGCACGGCGATTTCGGCCGTCTCCTTCTCGACCAGATCGGTGCGCCCCGCCTTGCCGAACTGTTCGATGGAATCGCGGCGTTGCTTGACGAGCGTCGAGACGACCTGCAGGACCTCGGCGTCGTCGAGGTCGTGACCCTTTTCGACCCCTTTGTTCATGATCGCGGCTTTGAGCATCCGCAATGCAGAGAGACGCGTTGTCTCTTTGCTCTTCATCGCAGCGGCGATGTCACCGTTTACTTTCTCGCGCAGCAGCATTCAGAAAATCCCAAATCCCAAATCCCAAATTCCAAATTCCAACCTTACTTCGAATCCCGAATCCCGAATCCCGAATCCCGAATCCCGGTCTAGCGGTCCTGATCAGAGTCACCGTATGTAATGTGCCACTTGTTGGTCTCGTCGTAGAACCCTTTCGGCACCTGCACCGCGTTGACCTTGACGCTCACTTCGAGCGTGGATTTCACGGCGAAGTAGCCGTTGCGGCGCAGCGCGCGGCGAAACGCGCTGTTCATAGCGTACGCGCGAACTTTGTCTGCGTCTTCCGCACGCGCCGCGCGATCCACCCAGCGAAGCAGCGTCTTCATGCCGGCCACATCGTCGGGATCCGCAAGAAGGTCGACGAGCAGTGTCACGCGCCCCAACGGTTCATGCCGATGGCGATACACGGCATAGCCATGAAGCTCGCCCTGCCGTTTCAAAGCCACGATTGAATAGCGCACGTGCGGTGGCTCGATATAACGCCAGTTCAGATATGAAGCGTCGCGGCGCACGGCGAGATCGAACTTCGACGCCAGTCGCTCCCACAATACGGTGAACGACGAATCGAAGCGCCGAATCGGCTCACACTCGGCGCGCAGCGGACGCGATCGCGAGATGACATGCACGATCGGCCACGTGACCGCGGAGACAAGCCGATTGAGCGGCAGCGGCCACTGCGGCAGACGGACGGCGCGGCGCGTCAGCGGCTTGACCAGGCACGGCACGATGTGGGCGTCGGGCCAGTGCAGACGATCGAGCAGTTTCCGTCCTTCCGTGGTGGCGCCAAGCGAGAGCCCGGCGCCGCTGTGGCGATCCCAGGTCCGCACGAGCGCTTCACCGATCCCCTGACGACGGCGCTCCGGCGCGACCATGGCATCGCTTCCCCATGCGCCTTCGACTTCAATGCCTTTGATCGATACGCGAACCGGCAGCGTCGTGTAGTGCCCGATGATCGTCGGCCCTTCGCGCGCGACCCAGATCTCGGGCTGCCCGCTCTGGTTGTACGGATTGCGGCGATGCTGCCAGTCCCACCGGAGGCGCAACGCGTTGGCTGCGTCGGCGCCGTGCGTCCGCCGGTACAGGGTATCTACGCCGCGACGGTCGTCCGGCTTGAAGCGATCAATTTCCGACACGCGATTACTGATCTGGAGGGCGTGGTGGAGTCGGCTGCTGCGGCGGTGGTGGGGCGATCACACCTGGTCGCGTCGACGATCCTGCAGGGAGGCCAAACGGATTCGCAGGTGTGACGACGAGCCCCGGCGGTTGCTGCGGCTCGTTGTCGGGCACGACTGTGACGGGCGGCACTGGAGCACCGCCCGGCGGGATAACCGGTGCGCCGCCAACAACGGGCCGAGGAATTGGCACCGGACGCCCGAGCGGAACGTCATTCCCCTGCGCATCCTGATCGTCGTTCTGATCGTCGGCCTGACGCGGCGCGACGGGCCGGATGACGCCTGGCGTCGACCCGGCCAACGCGGGCGTCGGATTGCGCGGGGCGGCGCTTGTCGGAAGAATCATGATGCGGTCGTACATTGACACGCCAACCGTGCCAGGCTGGCGCGCCGCAAGCACATAACCGCTGACGCCGCGCAGAATGATCTCGAGCGCCTGCCGTTCCGGCACGCTTTCAAGATCCAACGTGAGGGGGGCGCCCGCTACGGCTTCGCCGTTGATGATCTTTGCGCCGCCAAGCTTCGACCATTCCGCAAGGATCGTACGCAGCGACACGTTCTGCGCGTGGAGTGTCACCCGACCGTTGCTGATGTGCAGCTGGAGCGGGGCCTGCGCCGCTGCGAATGCGGCAGAACCGACAACGAGGCCGGCGAGCAGGAGGACGCGGAATGACATGGAACCCTTATTGTACGTCTCGGCCAGTTAGTTGGCGCGCATATGCTCGATGACGCTGCGAATGATGTCATCGAGCTGCATCTTGGGCTCGTAGCCTACGAGTGCACGGATTTTCGAGATATCCGGCACCCGGCGCGGCATGTCCTCGAACCCGGCCTCATACGCCTGGTCGTACGGAACATAGTGAATTGGTGAGCAGCTGCCGGCCATCTGTTTGACTCGCGCGGCAAGGTCGCTAATGCTGACTTCACCCATATTTCCGATGTTGAAGACCTCGCCGACGGCGCGCGGATTCGTCGCCAGGCTGACGAGGGCGTCGACGACATCGCCCACATAGGTGAAGCTTCGCGACTGCGTTCCATCTCCGAACACGGTAATCGGATGACCCGCGAGCGCCTGCCGGACAAAGGTTGGCAGCACCATGCCGTACTGGCCGGTCTGCCGCGGGCCGACGGTGTTGAACAGTCGCACAATGATGACCGGCAGTTTCTTCTCTTTCCAGTACGCAAGCGCGAGGAACTCGTCGATCAACTTGCTGCACGCATAGGCCCAGCGATGCTTCGCCGAGGGACCAAGCACGAGGTCGGCAGCTTCGCGGAACGGAACGTCGGCGCTCTTGCCGTACACCTCCGAGGTGGAGGCGATGAACACAAGCTTCTTTTTCTTATTCGCGTGCTTGAGGACGACCTCCGTGCCGTGGACGTTGGTCTCGATGGTGTGGACGGGCTGCTCGACGATCAGCTTCACGCCGACGGCGGCCGCCAGATGAAAGACGACATCGCTGCTGTCGATCAGTTCAGCGAGGAGCGGCTCGTTGGTCACCGAATCGATCGTGTACGAGAAGCCGCTCCGCCCCTTCAGAGACGCGATGTTGTCGATCGATCCGGTCGAAAGATTGTCGAGGACGCTCACATCGTGGCCGTCATCGAGGAGCCGTTCGGCCAGATGCGAGCCGATGAAGCCGGCGCCGCCGGTGATGAACGCCTTCACGCGAGGATGTTCCCTTTCTGAAATGCCTCAATGCCCAGGCAAATGCGCTCGACATCCGTATCGGTCAAACGCGGATGGAGCGGCAGTGACAGAATCTCGCGCGTCGCACGTGCCGCGACCGGGCAGTCGTCGCGTCTCCACGGTTTGAACGCCGGCTGATCCGTCAACGGAATCGGGTAGTGAATCAATGTTTCGATGCGCGACGCGGCCAGGTGCGCTTGCAGGGCATCGCGTTCGCTCGACCGTACCACGAAGAGATGGTACACGTGACCATCGTCGCGATGGGGCAGCGGGTGTACCGAGCCCGTGAGCAGGCGCCGATAGGTTCGCGCAAGCGCTCGCCGGCGCGTCGTCCAGCGCGGAAGCATCGGCAGCCGTGCGCGCAGGACAGCCGCCTGCAGTTCGTCGAGGCGGCTGTTCACTCCGGCCTCCTCATGAACGTACCGATTGATCTGTCCGCCATTCCGCAACCGTCGAATCCGCGCCGCGATCGACGCGTCGTTGGTGATGACGCCGCCACCATCACCAAGCGCCCCGAGGTTCTTGGTCGGATAAAAGCTGAAGGCCCCACCCGCACCGCGCGTTCCAACAGGAGTACCGGCGGAGGTCGCGAGGTGTGCCTGGCAGCAGTCCTCCACCATGGCGAGCGAATGCCGCTCGGCAATCGCCTGCAGCGCGGGCACGTTGGCACACTGCCCATACAGGTGCACCGGCACAATCGCAACCGTACGCCGCGTGATCGCTGCCTCGCACGAAGCTGGATCGATCGTGAGGGTTTGGGAATCGACCTCCGCGAAGACCGGCGTCGCTCCCGCGAGCAGCACCGCCATTGCTGTGTACCCCGCCGTCATTGCCGGGACGATCACTTCGTCACCGTCTTTGATGCCGACCGCGCGCAACAGCAGTGCGATTGCGTCGGTCCCATTCCCTACACCTACGGCATGCGCCGCTCCGGATGCGGCCGCGAACTCGGCTTCGAACGCATCGACTTCGGGCCCGAGGACGAACCATCCGCTCGCGATGACACGCGCGATCGCGGCGCGCACCGCCGCCTCATCCTCGCCCGGTCGCAGATCGATGAATGGAATTGTCTCCGGGGTCACAGGCTCGCGACCTGCTCTCCGGCCGTCGGAATGTACCGATCGAGGTGCGCGCGGTAGTACTCGAACGTCCGTTTCAAACCTTCGGCAAGGGTCGTCGTGGCACGCCAGCCGAGCGTCGAGGCGATTTTGGATGAATCGGAGTAGAAGTCGCCGATGTCGATCGCCTGTTTCTCCGGTGGCCACGGTGTGCAGCGAAATCGTCCGCTGCCCGCGATCCGGATCATCAGCTCGACGAGATCGCGGTGCTGAATCGGTTCGAGGCCGCCGACGTTGAACACTTCGCCGTTGGCGACATCATTCGCGCCCGCGCGCAGGAACGCGTCCACGGCATCGTCGACGTAGACAAAATCGCGAAGCTGCGTTCCATCGCCGTAGATCTGAACCTCTTTGTCCTCGAGCACAAGACGGAAGAACCATCCGATAAAGCCCTGCCGACTGTGTTTGATCAGTTGTCGTGGACCGTACACGTTCGTCAGCCGTAGCGACGTGCCACGCACGCCAAACACGTTGTTATAGACCAGGTGGTAGTACTCGCCAGCCGCCTTGTTGATGCCATTGATGTCGGTCGGCCGTACGAGGTGCGACTCGGTCACCGGGAGACTCTCAGGGCGCCCGTAGATCTGCCGCGTCCCCGCAAAGACAACCTTCACGGCCGGATTGTTGTGACGACACGCCTCGAGCAGCGTCAACTGACTTCGACAGTTGATCTCGAGGTCCGTATATGGCTCCTCCATGCTGTCGATGTGACTGACCTGTCCAGCGAGATTGAAGATCACGTCGTGACCGCGCACGAGATAGTTCATCGTCGACCGCTGGCGGATATCGGCGATGTTCACACGGAGGGAGTCCTCGACACCGTGAATGTTGAACAGGTTTCCGCCGTAGGCGGGAATCAGCGAGTCGACAATCAGCACGCGCGCCCCCAAAGACACGAGCTGGTGCGCCAGGTTGCTGCCGATGAAACCGAGGCCACCCGTGATCATCACGGGACGATCGCGATAAAACTCGCGATACGTCGTCACGGTTTCGTGGATTCGGGAGGAAGGGCGCCGCTGATCGTCGGGTTGCGGAACAGGACGGGCGAGTTCGTGCGTCCTCGACCGAGCACGACGAGCTTCACCCAGAGCCGCAGCACGTCGATGCCGGTCCAGAACACGCGCTTGAAGTTGAAGAACTGCGAGCGGCCGTGGAGGCGATGGTAATGGTGCACGGGAACTTCGACGACGCGATAACCGGCGTCCTGAATCTTGCGCATCATCTCCAGGCAGATGACGCCGGTGTCTTTTTCCAGCTTCACTCGATCGAAGATCTCACGACGCATCAACCGGAAATCGCAGTCAACGTCGCGAACGCGAAGTCGGAAGAGGAATTTGACCGTGTGGTGGTACATGCGCCCGATGACCACGCGATGCCAGGGATCGGAGCGGCTGATCTTGTAGCCGGTGACCATGTCCGCGTCCGGTGTCAGCCGATCCCAGAGCACCGGCAGTTCCGCAGGATCGTACTGGGCGTCGCCGTCGGTATACGCGATGAGATGCTTGGTCGCGGCGGCGAAGCCAGTACGCAGGGCAGCGCCGTAGCCGCGGTTTGGTCCATGGTGGATGGCACGAACCTGCGGGTAGGTCCGCGCGAGATCGTCCAGGATGTCTCTCGTTGCGTCCGTACTTCCGTCGTTGACGACGATGACTTCGAAGTCAGGCGTCAGGCGGCCCGCTACCTGTACGGCGAGAATGACCAGGCTCGCAATCGTTCCCCCGTCGTTGTACGCAGGGAAGAAGATGCTGAGGCCGGGTTGACGCGGCGCGGGCGAACCTGCCATCGGGGACGATAAACCGTACCACGGTCATACCGTGCCGGCAAGAAAGGCAGGGTGGGTCACCGCGGTCGGGCGGCGAGCCGCCACGGCAGGATCACCGACTCGATGATCACGGCCCACGACAGCTTCGATGCGCCCTCACGCCGCTCAACGAAGGTAATTGGAACTTCCGCGCATTCCAACCCAGCGCGCGTTGCCTCCCAGGCGAGTTCCACGATGAATGCGTAGCCGTCAGAGCGAATCGAGGCGAGTGGGAGCCGCTCGAGTGCTTCCCGGCGCCAGCACCGGAAGCCGCTGGTGCAATCGCGAATCGTCATTCGGGTGATCGCGCGGATGTAGCGGTTCGCGAACGCGCTCAACATGCGCCGATGGATCGGCCAGTTCTCGATCTGCCCGCCCAGGACGTACCTTGACCCGATCACGAATTCGGCCCGTTGCGCTGCCTCGAGCAGCCGCGGAATGTCCGCCGGGTTGTGCGACAGGTCTGCGTCCATCTGGCAGATGTGGGTCGAATCGGTCCGCAGCGCGACGTACATCCCGTCGATGTAGGAGAGGCCGAGTCCGCGCCGGCCTGTGCGATGCAGCACCTGCACGCGCGCGCGATTCGCTGCCGCGTATTGGTCCGCGATCTGGCCCGTTCCGTCAGGCGACGCGTCGTCGACGATCAGAATGCGGAGGTTGGCAATCGTCAGTAGCCGCTCGATGAGCTCAGGCAGATTTGCACGTTCGTTATACGTAGGGATGATGACCAGCGGTTGCATGCAGTCTACGTTCGGGGTCCCTCGAATCGCAGCGAGGCAATCTGCTCTGAGATCAAACCGACGAGAAACACGATCACCGCGAACAGGATGAGGATGACGGCGCCATTCGGAATCTTGCCAGTCGCGATCATGTTCCCGATGCCATAGATCGACCCCGTGGCGAACGACACGATGCTGATGGGGAGGAAGATGCGCAGCGGACTGAACAGCGTAACGATCTTCAGGAGGATCAGCAGAAAACGCGAGCCGTCCCTGGCGAAGCGGATTTTCGAGTTCCCGCTCCGCTGTCGCGCGTCAATTGGTTCGAACGCGACATTGTAGCCGGCCTTGATGAACGCCAGCGTGGTCGTTGTCGGCGTAGAGAACCCGTTCGGAAGAAGGTGGAGGAATTCGCGCAGGCAGCCGGTACGCGCGCCGCGGAAACCGGACGTCAAATCGGGAATCGGGCGGCCGGTCAGATAGCTGGCGAATCTGTTGAGCAGTGCGTTTCCAAATCGGCGGGTCATAGTGGCCTGCGTGGCGGCAGACCGCGCGCCGATGACGAGATCGAATTCGCCCAGCTTGGCGGCGATCCGTTGCGCATCCTCGGGCGGATGTTGACCGTCGGCGTCGAGAATCAAGATGAATTCACCATTCGCGTGACGAATTCCGGTCTTCACCGCGGCACCGTTTCCCTTGTTGTAGGGATGTCGAATGACACAGGCTCCAGACGCGCGCGCGCTCGCCGATGTGTCGTCGGTCGAGCCGTCATCGACGACGAGAATCTCGCGCCACCGCGCGGCCGTGCGCAGCGAGGACACGACCGCGCCGATGGCGTCCGCTTCATTCATCGCGGGGATGACGATCGAAATGCTGGAAGGGTCAGCCAAGCAGCTGCTCGATCACACCGTCCCACGTGATCGTCTCCGCGACGTGCCGGCCCGCGCGGCCGAGCCGCTCAGCGAGCGCGCGGTCGGCAGCGAGTCTATCGATGGCCGCGGCCAGCGAGGTGGCTTCCGGCTCGCAGACGAATCCATTCGCGCCATCGCGTACGAACTCGAGTGGACCTCCAGCATCGGTCGTGGTGATCACGGGTTTGGCGGCGAGAAACGCTTCAAGCGTCACGTATCCGTAGTCTTCGTCGAACGGCGCGTATACCACGCCGAGCGCGCCGGCGTACAAATCTGCTACGGGACCGCCCCACAACGGACCCGCAAAGACAACGCGGTGGCCGAGGTTCAGGGCCGCCACCTCTCGTTCAAGCTCCATCCGCCGAGATCCATCTCCGACGATGACCAGGCGAACCGGCGATGAGACATGCGCCATCGCGCGGATCACGAGTTCGATGCGTTTGAGTGGCTCGAGTCGAGCCACCACCAGCAGGTAATCTCCGTACGCACCGTCGCGAAGACGGCCGGCAAGTGGCGGCGGATGATACAACGGTCTTGCGGAGAGCCCATTGAAATGCTCGACGCGCTTCGCCGTGTTTTGTGAGTTGGTGACAATGCGCTCGCACTCCGCGAACATGCGCGAATCAAGCGCTGTAATCCGTTCGCGAAGCCGGATGTCCGATTCACTATCAGTGAAATCGCTGTACGGCGTACCGAACAGTTCGTACGCGGCACGGTGTTGATGGATGAGCCACACGACTTTCCGGGGGTGCCGCGCAAACCACGTCGGAAACCGTGTGGCGATCAACACGTCGATCGGACGCGCGTTGCTCGTCGACAGGTTGAGCATCCGCCAGGTACAGGCCTGGTCGAGCAGTTCGTCCTTCCGGCCGTTGAACGGGAGCGTCACACTTTCCGCGTCGTGTCCGTGCAGGCGGAGCTGCGCCACGAGCGACTCTGCATGAAGTTCCGCGCCATCGCGCACAAACGGCACGCGTGCTTCGGCCACTACTACCCGCATAGCGCGGCGCGGACCTTTCTCATAACGCGGTGCGGACCCTCAGGGTCCGCGATCCTGCCTCAGTCAATCGCTCGACGACGTTGTCCCATGTGATGTTTGCGGCAACAGCGTGACCCCGCTCGCCCAGCGAGGCCGCGAGTGCGGCGTCGGAACCCAGTCGATTCAATGCCGCGGCGAGCGCGTCAGGCGTTGGCTCGCAGACGTATCCATTCACGCCGTCAGCCACGAACTCCAACGTGCCGCCGGAATCGCGTGCGGTGATCACGGGTTTGCGCGAGAGAAAAGCTTCGAGTGTCACATATCCATAGTCTTCCTGATATGGCGCGAACAGCACGGCACGGCAACCGGCATAGAGCTCGACGAGCCGGTCGTCATCGACGCGTCCGACGAGCGTCACTCGATCGCTCAGTCCGCGGCGCTCGATGTATTCGGCGAGATCGTGTCGAATCGATCCGTCTCCGGCAATCAGCAGCCGCAGGCTCGACGTCGTTTTCTGGAACGTGTCGATGGCGAGATCGACGCGCTTGACGTGCTCGAGTCGCGTGACCGTCAGCACGTAGTCGCCATACGGGCCGGCAACAAGTCGTCCTGCCAGTTTCGGCGGGTTGTATAACGCCTCAGACTTGATGCCGTTGTACTTCAGCATCCGGTCCGACACGGTCCGGGCGATCGTGAAGTGGCCGACGCATTCGCGCAGCATGCGCGAGTCGGTGACGATCAGGCGGCTTCGGAGCGCGACATCGCGCGGCGTGTGCGAGAAATCGCTGAATCGTGTTCCCGCCAGTTCATACGCAGCCCGGTGCTGATGGACCAGCCAGAGCACCTTTCGCGGATGTCGGGCGAAGTAGGTCGGGAATTTGGTGGCGATGACGAGGTCGATCGGTCCACCGCCGGCGCACGTGACATCGAGCAGACGCCAGGCCTCTGCTCCAGCAAAGATCTCTTCTCTCGGTGAGTCCGTGAAGGGCACCGATACGACCTGGGCGTGATGGCCGTGTGCCTCCAGAGCCGAGGCAAGCTCGCGCACCAGAATCTCGGCGCCGCCGTGAACGAAGGGCACCTGCGCTTCGAGGATAAGAATGCGGAGCGGCGTCACTCAGGTTGCGAACCGGAAGTTGATGATATCGCCGTCCTGCACGATGTAATCCTTGCCTTCGAGGCGGACCTCGCCGTGTTCGCGGCACGCCGCCATGGAGCCGCGGGCGACGAGCCCGTCGTAGGCGACGACCTCCGCGCGGATGAAACCGCGTTGAATGTCGCTGTGGATCTCGCCGGCGGCGAGCTGTGCCGGTGTGCCGCGCGCGATCGACCAGGCACGGCATTCGTCCTCGCCGACGGTAAAGAAGGAGATGTATCCGAGGAGGTCATAACTGGTTCGGATCACGCGATCGAGTCCCGACTCGTTCAAACCAAGGTCCGCGAGAAAGGCGGTGGCGTCATCTGCAGCGAGCTGCGAGATCTCCAGTTCGATGCTCGCGCACAGCGCGATCGCGCGCGTTGACGCATGTGCCAGCAGTGAGCGCAGGCCGGTCTTTTCCGCGGCGCGCGCGACGTCGGCGCCGACTTCCGCGACGTCGTTTTCATCGAGGTTGATGACCAGGAGCAGCGGTTTGGCCGAGAGAAATTGAAACCCGCGGAGCATCTTCAAATCATCGCCGCCGAGCTGCAGCGCACGCAGTGGAGTCCCGTGCTCGAGCGCCTCCGTGCATCGCTGCACCAGATCGCGCTCCTTCTGCAGCTCGGCGGATTTGCCCTTCTTCAAGTCCTTCTCGATCCGTTCCAGTCGACGCTCCGCGACGCCAAGGTCGGCCAGGATCAACTCGTCTTCCATCGTCTGCGCATCGCGTGCGGGATCGATCGAGCCGGAGGGGTGCGCGATGGCGGAGTCGCGGAATGCGCGGACCACGTGCACGAGCGCATCGGCGTTCTTGTAGCCGGCGACATCAACGAGTGCCTGGGCGCCGCCGCGGGTCACGACAATGTCGGTGAACTCCACGGTCGCCGGGACCCGCTTCCTCGGGTTGTACATGGCCGTCAGCTTGTCGAGTCGATCGTCAGGAACCTTCGAAATTCCGATGTTGACGTCGCCCTTGCCGCGAGGCGTGTCGTGGATGCTCGTCATCAGCTGGAAGAGAGTGGTTTTGCCGCTGGAAGGAAGGCCAATCAACGCCCCGCGAAGCATGAGCGTTCAGCCTATCAGCGCAGAGGCGGGTCTTTCAGACCCACCTTGAGTCGCCCCATCACCGGGGTCTGACCCCGTACAAACGCATGACGAGGGTCAGACCCCCCGACGGGTCGATTATGGGGTCCGACCCCAAAGCGAAATTAAGACGAAAATAAAGCTCAAATGCAAATCTGTGAACGATTTGACGATTGACAGCGGAATCGGAGCGGTTCTATTATCCGCGTGGATTTCTGTGGACCAAAGTGGACCAAAAGAGCCTGCGGGGGAGCGCCCCGACACGTGTCGACGACAAAGGGCGGTTGAAGATTCCGACCCTCTTTCGAGCACTGGTCCACGACCAGCGCGGGCCCGACGTGTTCGTCACGAGCGTCACCGGCGAATCGGTCCGCATTTATCCGATGAGCGTCTGGCTGCAGGTGGAAGAGCGGCTGTCCAAGATGCCGCCCAACCACCCCTCGCGCCTCAAGTTTCTCGATCGCGTCAGCTACTACGGCCAGGAAAGCGAGCTCGACGGCCAGGGACGAATCGTTGTGCCGCAGCAGCTGCGCGAAAGCGCGTCCATCGTCGGCGATGTGCGGGTGTTCGGCAAGATCGATTACCTCGAAGTCTGGAACGAGGAACGCTTCGCGCAGAAGCTGGCGCGGGACCAGTGGACCGACGAGGACGGGTTGAAACTTGCCGAGCACGGGATATGAGCAGCGGCTTCGGGCTCCAGGCTGCGGCTCCCGAGCCATGAGTCTTGAGCCGAATTCACGAGCCGGTCATGGTGGCGGAGGTCATCGAGCATCTGGAGCCGGGGCGCGGCGGCTTGTTTGTCGACTGCACGGTGGGCCTCGGCGGACATGCGCGGGCACTGGTAGACGCGGGCGCTTCGCGCCTGATTGGACTTGATCGCGATCCCGCCGCTGTAGCGGCGGCGCGGGACGCGCTCAGCGGGTTCGGCGATCGCGTCGAAGTCGTGCACGCCGATTATCGACGTATTGCCGCGGTGCTCGACGAGCGCCGCGTGAAGAAGGTGGACGGCGTGCTCGCGGATTTTGGCGTGTCATCGATGCAGCTCGATGCGCCGGGCCGCGGCTTCAGTTTTCGGCAGGACGATCCGCTCGACATGCGGATGGACACGACGGCCGGTCCCACGGCCGCCGAAGCCCTCCGCGACGTGGACGAGCGGACGCTCGCGGACGTGATTTACGAGTTCGGCGAGGAGCGTCATTCGCGGCGCATCGCCCGGGCAATCGTCGCCGCACGCGAGCGGGTTCCAATCGAGACGACTGGGCAGCTCGCCGAAATTGTGCGGCGGGCGATTCCGCGCAAGGGGTACACGCGAATCGATCCGGCGACGCGGACGTTTCAGGCGATTCGCATCTGGGTGAATCGCGAGCTCGAGGGGCTCGACAGCTTCCTCGGCGCGGCGACGCAACGGCTGGCGGACGGGGGGCGCATGGCGGTGATCACGTTTCACTCGCTCGAGGATCGGATCGTGAAGCACACGCTGCGTACGCTCGCTGCCGAAGAGGCGGGGCTTCGCATTCGCACCAGGCGCCCGCTCGTCCCGAGCGAGGCCGAAATCGAACGCAACCCGCGGGCCCGAAGCGCCAAGCTTCGCGCCGTGGAGATGGGACACGCGCTATGAGCGGTGAATTCGAGTACGCGATCAAGAAGGACGTGCGCAACAACCCGATCGTTCGTGAAGTCGATCGGGAACGCCACCTCGAGATGTGGCGCTCGGTGGGCGTCGGCGTGTTTCTGGTCGCGGTGCTCCTCTTTTCGGCGTGGCAGCATTTCGAGCTCCTGCGTCACGGCTACCGGATCGAGGAGATGCAGAAGGAGCGTTCCGCCGAGGAGGAAATCAACCGTCACCTCCGCCTGGAGATCGACACGCTGCGCTCACCGGCCCGCATCGAGCGTCTGGCGACGCAGCGTCTCGGGATGGTCGCGCCGAAAGCCGAAGATGCCACGGTGATCGAGCGTGTGACGTCTACGCCGCCGCCGCCGAAGTCCGTCGTCGCCCGCCGGTAATCGGAAGAGGAATGGCCGAAACGCCCTTCGACTCCGCTCAGGGTAAGCCCGCCAACGCCTGGCGCACGACGCTCACGAGCCGCATCATCGTGGCCGCCGTCGGGCTGTTCGTCTGGTCGGCCGGGATCGAAGCTCGTCTCATCTATCTGCAGGTCTACCGCCACGCCGAGCTCGCCGCCCGAGCCGAGCGACAGCAGCTCCGCACGATTGCGGCCTCCGGCAAGCGAGGCGAGATTCTCGATCGCCAGGGCCACGTGTTCGCCTACAGCGTCGACGCCGACTCGATTTACGCGGTGCCGACCGAGATTGCTGATGCCGCGCAGGCGGCGAGCTCGCTGTGCGGCGCGCTTGGCGACTGCACCATCGCCGATCGGCAGGCGCTTGCGGAACGGATTCGCCGTGGCCGCGCCTTCGTGTACGTGCGGCGGCAGGTCACACCGGACCAGGCGCGACGGGTCGCGGCCCTCGAGCTGGAGGGCGTCGGTTTCATGAAGGAAAACCGCCGGTTTTATCCGAACAAGCAACTGGCGGCCCATCTGCTCGGCTACGTTGGAGTCGACAACAACGGTCTCGCAGGCGTCGAGGCGACGTATGACAATCTGATCAAAGGACACGCCGGCACGGTGCTTATTCAGACCGACGCCAAGCGGCATGCATTCAGCCGCGTCGAACGGCCTTCCACGACAGGCGCGGATCTCGAGCTGACCATCGACCAGTACCTGCAGCACATCGCCGAGCGCGAGCTGCAGGCCGGCGTGGAGTACGCCGGCGCCGAAGGCGGCTCGGCGATCGTCATGGATCCGACGACCGGCGAGATCCTCGCACTCGCGAGCTACCCGACCTTCAATCCCAACTCCTATCGGAACTTTCGCGATGAGGCGCGGCGGAACCGGGCCATTCAGGACCTCTACGAACCGGGATCGACGTTCAAGATTGTCACCGCATCGGCAGCACTCGAACAGAAGCTCCTCAAGCCCACTGATTGGATTGACACCAATCCTGGGGTCATCAGGTTCGGCGGCCGTGTCATCGACGAGGACAAGCACCACAACTACGGCGTGTTGACGTTCACGGACGTCCTCGTCAGGTCCAGTAACGTCGGCGCAATCAAGATTGGCCTTCGCGTCGGCGCCGAACGTCTCGGCCTGTACGCGCGCCGCTTCGGTTTCGGCCGTCCGACGTCGCCGGACTTTCCGTCCGAGAGTCCGGGGATTCTGTGGGATCCCGCCCGTCAGACAGACAGTGCGCTCGCGTCAATGTCGATGGGCTACCAGGTCGGGGTGACGCCGCTGCAGATGGCGTCCGCCGTCAGCTCGGTTGCCAACGGCGGCGAGCTCGTGCAGCCTCGCGTTGTCCGCGCGGTGATTCGCGAGGGCGCGCGGAAACCGGTACCGCGGAAGGTCCTCACGCGCGCAGTAGATCCCGCGACGGCGTCGGAAGTCACGTCAATCATGGAAGCTGTCGTCGAGCGGGGCACCGGCCAGACGGCGCAGATCGACGGCTACACGGTTGCGGGCAAGACCGGGACGGCGCAGAAAGTCGAGAACGGCCGCTACTCGTACACCGATTACAACGTCTCGTTTGTTGGATTCGTCCCTTCCCGCAAACCTGCCTTCACGATAGTCGTCGTTGTCGATTCGCCGCACAGGGTGCCGCCGTACGGCGCTACGGTCGCGGCGCCGATCTTCCAGCGCATTGCAGCGGCGGCATTACGGCAGTACGGAGTTCCGCCATCGTTGAACCCGGCTCCTCCAGTGCTCGCTGTTCGCCGCGACGCTGACGATGTGCACGAGCAACCGACCTCAGCGGCTGGCGTCGCTCCGAACATCGTCACGCTCGCGGGCGGCGAGCATTCGGCTGCAGCCGTGTTCCCGGATCTTCGCGGCCTCAGTGCGAGGGATGCGCTTCGAATGCTGGCGCGCCTCGGCATGACCGCACGGCTCAATGGCGCTGGCCTGATCGTCAAACAACTGCCCGAACCTGGCGCACCGATCGATCGCGAAAGTGCTGCAACGCTCTGGCTCGAACGGCAGCGGGTGTCGACACCATGACCGTTCGCGAGTTGCTGTCGACGTTGACGCGAGACCTGAAGGGACAGCCGATCGCAGTGCCGGCTGATGCGGCGCTCGATATGCCGTGCACCGGCGTCGCATACGACTCGCGCAACGCGAAGCCTGGCTCTGTATTTGTTGCCCTCCCCGGTCAGAAAGCCGACGGTGCCGCGTTCGCGTCGCAGGCGGTTGCGTCCGGGGCAGTAGCGATCGTGTCAGAGCGTCAACGGCCCGAGAATGTCGTCGCGCCCTGGGTTGTTGTCGGCAACGCGCGGCTGGCGCTCGCGCATCTGGCTGCGGAGTTTTTTGGGCATCCGAGCCGGCGGATGCAGGTTGTCGGCATTACGGGAACCAACGGCAAGACGACAACGAGCTATCTGCTGCAGGCGATTTTCGAAGCTGCCGGGACAGCCTGCGGCCTGATGGGCACAGTGAGCTATCGCATCGGCGAGCGGCAGATTGCGGCGACGCGGACGACACCAGAAGCGCCGGACGTTCAGCTGCTGATGCAGCAGATGCTCGACGCGGGATGCAAGGCGTGTGTCATGGAAGTCTCATCGCACGCGCTCGCAATGCATCGCGTCGATGGAATCGACTTTGCTGCCGCGGTCTTCACCAACCTGACACGAGACCACCTCGATTTTCATCAGGACATGGAGTCCTACTTCGCCGCGAAGCGCCGTCTGTTCGAGATTCTTCCGGCCGACGCACCCGGTGTGATCAATGTTGACGATCCACGCGGCGCGTCGCTCATCGACGCCGTGCGTCGTCCCGTTACTTACGGAATCAATCGGGACGCGGATGTGATGCCCGGCCCGCTCTCGTTTGGTCTGGAGGGTTTGACGTTCGAGGTGCAGATGCCCCAGGGGGTCGCGCATGTCGAGTCGAAGCTCGTTGGCAAACCGAACGTCTGCAACATTCTGGCGGCGGCCGCGACGGCCGCGGCGCTTGGCATCGGCATCGAGGCGATCGAGGAAGGGCTCCGCAGTCTTGCCGGCGTTCCCGGCCGGTTCGAGCTTGTGTCTTCCTCCGGTGACGACATCACGGTCGTCGTCGACTATGCGCACACCGATGACGCACTGCGGAACCTGCTCGAGACGGCTCGCCCGCTCGCGTCCCGACGTCTCATCACCGTGTTCGGCGCAGGAGGCGATCGGGATCGGACCAAGCGCCCCTTGATGGGCATGGTGGCGGCCCGATTGAGCGACGTTGTCGTGATCACTTCCGACAACCCGCGGACCGAGGATCCCTTGCGCATCATCGAAGAGGTGAAGCTCGGGGCCGAACCTGAGATGCGTCAGGGGAACGCCGAGGTGGTCGCAATGCCCGATCGTGGCGAAGCGATTCGGCACTCGATCGATCAGGCATCGATTGGCGACGTCGTGCTCATCGCGGGCAAAGGGCACGAGAAGTATCAGGAGATCAGCGGCCGGGTGACGCCGTTTGACGACGTGGCGGTCGCTCGTGAGGCGCTGGAGGCGCGGCGCGAGAAGTCGCGGGTAGGGTGAGCGCGCTGTTGATGACGGTCGGATGGCTGGCGGCTGCCGTCGCCGGCCGAATCGTCTCGGGCGATCCCGATCAAGCGGTCGGCAACATCGTCACCGATTCGCGATCGCTGCAGGCGGGCGATTTTTTCATCGCGCTGCGCGGCGCTCGATTCGACGGTCATCAGTTCGTGGACGAGGCGTTCGAACGCGGCGCGATGGGAGCGATCGTCGAAGCGATCGTAGGGGCCGACCTTAAGGTCGGCCCCTACAAACCCAAAGCAATTGTCGAAGTGGCCGACACGACAGTTGCCTTGCAGGACCTGGCCCACGCGGTACGCGAAGCGACGGAGACGAAGGTGGTCGCGATTACCGGCAGCGCCGGAAAGACGACGACGAAGGACACGATTGCGGACTTCCTCTCGGAGTCGTACCGCGTCGTGAAGAACAAGGGGAATTTGAACAATCACATCGGTCTCCCGCTCTCGCTCATGCAGCTCCGGGACAGGCCGGATGTCGCGGTGATGGAACTCGGGATGAATCACGCTGGGGAGATCAGCACGCTGGTCGCGATTGCGGATCCTGATGTGCGCGTCTGGACGAACGTCGGCGACGCGCATCTCGGCTTCTTCGAGTCCGCTGATGCAATTGCGGATGCGAAGGCGGAGATTCTCGAGCTTGCGGAGCCGCACGACGTGCTGGTCTGCAACGCCGACGACCCGCGCGTGATGACGCGCGCATCACAGTTCGCGGGTCGAATCGTTTCGTTCGGGGAAGCGGAGGGCGCGTCGGTCCGTGCTGCCGGAATCGAGGATCTCGGACTCGGCGGGATGCGTGCGCGAGTCGCAACGCCCGTTGGGGAGCGGTTGATTGAAACGCCACTGCTTGGCCGAGGCAACCTCGCGAATGTGCTTGCGGCAACGGCCGTGGCGGTCGAGTTCGGGGTCCCGCTCGACGTCATTGCCGCACGAGCCGCCCGCCTGCGGCCGTCCGATCGCCGTGGAGCGGTCCACCGGCTTCGCGGCGGCGTCATGCTCGTGGACGACTCGTACAACTCGAGTCCCTCGGCGCTCAAACGCGCGCTCGACGTGATCGCGAACGAGCCGCGAGCCGTTCGCAAGGTCGCGGTGCTCGGAGAGATGCTCGAGCCCGGCCCCTTCACCGCCGAACTGCCCCGGAACGCCCGCTGGGCATCTTGCGCCCCCGGGC
>JACXTT010000347.1_pt1 | contig 77418 bp, 68 predicted proteins | sample 9270951 | NCBI WGS metagenome assembly JACXTT01 (sample SAMN15532306, study PRJNA645909) | rock metagenome | isolation source: weathered quartz diorite | place: Puerto Rico | collected 2017-06-21
CAACAACTTGATATTAAACTTAAAGAATTTTTTGCTCTTGTCGAAAAGAAGAAAGCCACCTCGAAAGTGGCTTCCTAGTGATTCCTCTCAAAGTGTCTTTTTACTGTGATTCAATACGTTGGGTGTCATTTCGTTAATCGAGTTTCTATCAAGAACCTGTTTAGGATACTCTTTACTGCGCCAACGATTGGCTATGCCGCCATCTTGCATGGGAAAGTAATTTCCCGCCCAAGGAGCGTGATCCTTATCCAAACGGAACTGAGTCTCTCCCACCAACGGATTGAGATATTGTCGCAGATCTTTTTGAGACATCTGAGAGAACTGAAGAACATATTTGAACCAATGAAGATCCTGATCTCTGTCAGAAGCTTGCGCTGATTGCAACATCAAGACTGATAAAATGAGGATACCGATCTGTCTCAATTTCATACACTCTCCCTACAAGATATTAAAATGCAAGAAGGCCGCCAACGCTCAATTCCAACTTCAAACCTTCGAATGCAATTTTCAGTTTTTCTGAAAGCCTGCTTCTAAGCAGTATCTTTATGGCCCACGAGAATCCATGACTTTTCTGTTTTCTTACAGAGACGTTTCTTCAAGATAGTGTTCTGAAAACGACAGGTCTAACCTCCGTCTCAAGGAAATTTAAAAACAAAATCACACGGAGGAATTTTATGAAAAAACTGATTTCAGTAATTATTGTCTCGCTGAGTATGTTGGGATCAATGGCCCTTGCCGAAGAAGCTCTTACCGCGCAAGATCTTTCCCAAGGTGTTGTCATTCAAACTTTGCACCATAGCTGCACTCCACAGCCAAAAGATGCAGAGCCCTTGAGATATTGCAATCCAACGAATAGTGATGGCAACAGTGAACCACGTTGCCCCATCTCTTACAAACCTGCTCCGAAATATTGCTGGGGTGGCTCAGGTTGGACTCGCTGCGGATTCACTTGCGAATTCGACAGCTTCAGTGGTGGTCTATAATTTCTGGGCCCTCAGGCGTCGCTCTGAGGGCCAAAATTTCAGGATCGTCAAAAATATAGACGTCGTTAGATCCCTAAGGTCGAACCAACTCTTAGCTCCCCTGGCACACATCCCGCAACGCCAATCACGCCTATTTAACAATAACAATGACTGGAGCATTCAATGAAAAAGTTGATCTGTTTTCTTTTAGTAGCTGGATCTGTAAGCCCTGCCTTTGCGAGGGATAGTACTTGGAGGCTTTGCACCGGAGTCACTGACGTTTTTGAAGCTCCCACCAAAATTGCCGTCAACCTTTATGAACACAGAAATGGTCCCGACAAACGAGAAACAAAACTGACTTTCATTTACGGAAGCTATATTCTTCAGGGAAGTTTCGATAATACGGAAAGCGACAGCGCCACTGTCAAATTAAAACAAGGTGAAGACAATTATTCAGGCCTTGTCGAAGTGGACTATCAAAACAGCACCCTCACTTTAAATGGCACCCTGGATGTTTCAAATAAAACGCCGATCAAAGCCACTCTTCAATGTGAAGACTTTGGCGAACAATATGGCCAATAACGTTTATTTTGCAGGCCTGCTATGCTGGCCTGCGCCTTCAATTGCCCCATGGACATTTATTTTGTGACAATTCCGTCAGACATAGCCTTCTGCAGGTGGTTCTAATAAATGAAACAAGAACTTTGGTTTAAAAGAAAAAGATTTGGTTGGGGTTGGACTCCGGCAAACTACAAAGGCTGGCTTGTTGTGGCGGTTTATATGATCCTTGCCACAGCTTCCACTTTGATTTCATATCATTCGATGCCCGCATTTTTCCTTGCCCTGGCCATTCTAACCATTGTCTTTTTTTGGGTATGCTTCAAGAAGGGCGAGAAACCAAAATGGTCTTGGGGTGACGACGGGAAATCAGAATGAATCTTAGTGTTGAAACCGTAAAGACCGATGTGTTTCATCGTCAAGATGAGCTTTTAACATTTCTTGAAAAACATCTGACTGGCTATTCGCTTGAGGGAAAAGTTCTCGCCATCACGTCAAAGATCATTTCCTTGGCTGAAAACAGAATCGCCGCGAAGTCCTCTACTTCAAAAAAAGAACTAATAGAAAAGGAAGCCGATGTCAGAATTGAGCCCAGGGCAGATATTTATTATCCACTCCTGGCACCCCACTTAGGCAAAAACAATGGCTAAACTTCATTTTCTTTGAGTTCCCAAGGGACCACGCTAGTATCCGGCTGATTTTAATCTTCCAGCCGGGAGTTCATTTGAAAAAGCTATTTTCAATCCTCATTATCAGTTTAGCCTTCGGTTGTGCCAGCAAACCAAAGGGACCTACACCGCTTTCAACGGAAGATCTTAGGATCAAGACGATGATCTCTGATGTGAACACTAAAATATTAAAAGATACTGTTAAGAATAATAAGGACAAGAAAAATAAAGGAACCTTTACTTCCTTCACAGAAACGACCTATCAAGCCCAACTCAAAAAAAGCAAGGGTCCTTCAGCAAAAGAGCTTTCCACAATTTTACCTTTGTTTAAAACGAAAGAATTTATTGGCTCTAAAAACACTTATGTCTTTTGTGGATTCTCGGAAAGACTTCGCATAGCCTTCTGCGATGATGCACTCTGCTCTGAAACCGAATTTTTCGCCATCACAGAAAATGCTAACATCATTCAAAAATGGAAAACCCAACTTCCGTTGAAGACTTGCAACATCTCAGCAAAATAAAAAGGAGGCCTCGCAGCCTTCTTTTCTTTATTTCTTCTTTGTCTGTTTTGAAAGCTTATTACTACTAATATAATATCCCAGACCAAAGCTTGCGAATGCCAGAACTAACATGGCCAAGGGGAAGATATACGGAAATCTTTCCGTATAAATTTCTGCATGCTTGGGGTTGGTTGCTGGATAAATGATCTTAACTGGCTGGCCGACCTGATAGTCACTCTTTTTAGAATCATAGGGTTCTTTAATAAAGTAAGACACCCCCTCCAGACTAAATTTAAAACCAACAGCGTCGTGCTTTTCATTGATCGCAACAATTTGCGCCGACGAAATAACTGCATCGGTTTGTGAGCGTATCTGCTTAACTCCTGCCACCAAAGCAATAACTAAAATAATCGAACCAGGCAAATAAGCTTTATTGAATTTCACGAATGTCTCCAATTTACAACGGACCAGGTGTTTCATCGTACTTGTTAAAAAACTGAGAGTCGTCGTATTTGTTTTGTTTCATACTCTGCTTTTCCGGCTTTCTATTCTCTTTGTCAAGATGGGGCCATTCTGGATGAATGACCAACTCGTCGAATAACATAGGCTGTGGTTGATCTTACTTGCCTCACAAAAAGACTTCGAATTAATCTTAAGACATCAAAGGACTTCACCATGAATTTTGATGCTTTCCTCAATCAAGCCTGGACCGATCATGCTCAATCTGCTCAAGCCGTGGCGAATCGTCTTAATGAAGGCTCGGCATTGATAGAAAAGAGCGAACAACTCATAGCACTGGGGAATCTAGCGACCCATATTTTCGGCGAACATCTGGGGAAATGGAGTGATGGCATTATTTTTTTACAGAGTCTAAAAGCTTCGGCCTTCTATTCTTCGTCGGGCGAAATTGAAAATTCACTCAACCGCTTCATCGCAATCCTTGAAGTATGTGGTGGCAACGAAAGTGCCGCGAACCTGATGTCGGCCTCGGATCAAATTCGTATTTTTGCAACGTCAGCCTCCGCTCTTTCCGGACAAAAGCAGCCTGAACGTGCACAAAAATTCTTTCAAAAATCTTTAGACCTCGCACAAATCCATATCGGTCCCACGGACCCCGCTAATCGTGCTTTAGCCATTGCGGGCAACAATCTGGCCTGCTCCTTGGAGGAAAATCCAAATCGCTCCAAAGCAGGAACGGAACTTATGGTTCTGGCCGCTCAGACGGGAAGAAAATACTGGGAAATTGCAGGGACTTGGCTTGAAGTAGAAAGAGCTGAATATCGCTTATCGCAGGCATACCTCCAGGCGGGGCAACTTCATCATGCGCTTAAACATGCTCAAAAATGCTTCGAGATCTGTGAACACCACCAGGCTCCGGCTTTAGAACATTTCTTTGCCTTCGAAGCTTTAGCATTAGCTGAAAAGGCCCATCAAAATGAATCCGGTTTTAATAAAGCCGTTCAATCGGCAAAAGAGCAATTCACCAAGCTCACCTCCGCAGAACAAGGCTGGTGCGCAGCCAGTTTAACTAAGCTCGAAGGAAAATCATGAGTTTTCAAATTCAATCCTTTGCTACCATTCATAATTTCACTATAGAAATGACTCTGAAAATGAGTCTTTTCTATATACAAACCCCATGGGCTCCCTCCCCATCTGTTCCCAAGAACTCTTCTTGCTAGAAAAGTTTCACGCTGAATCGATCCTAACACTTGAGAATTTTATTTTGTGTTATCAACACTCCCGAACTCATTAAAACACTTAGGGAGCTATTCATGAAAAATGTATTAGTCGCATTGATTTTAATCGGATCCGCATCAGCCCACGCTGAAACTGAACTTAGCTGCTGGAATATCTTCGCAAAAAAAGGCAGCCAACCCATTTTGAAGGCACAAATCTCTGAAGGCAATGCTTTGAAAGTTGTCTTGAATGCTCAAGACGAATTCTTTGCTTCGTATATCTACGACCTTCCTGTCTATCAAGGTCATAAAACAGGTGACATCACACAACCAACTGGAGTTGTAACACCAACATTAAATGATTCCGCAAGAAGCCCTTACAAAGGCAACAATGAATACAGCCTTGAAATTGGTAACTACAATTACGACTCTACTGGATACAAAAGAAATGGATCCGTTGGAGCAAGATTGGTTCTTCCTCAAGATCTTTCCAGCGATTCATTTAAGAACTTCCGCATTCGCATGGCAAGTGAACGCTCCAATGCAGTGATGATCCTTGATCCATCAGGGGCCGTGAGCCAAGGTGGAGCCACGTACCTTCGTATGTTCTGTACTTCTAAATAGTTTTCCGTTGCTATATAGACAACTCACACAAAGCCTTGGCTCAAACCCAAGGCTTTGTGTTTTCAAAACTATCTGTTGTTAGATTTTTACTTGGTGGTAGGCTTTTAGTGAAGTCTTAATCTTCCCTGGAGTCACCGATGCTAAAGAGTTTCCTGCTTTTGCTTCTCTCAAACCCCTTTGCCTTCCCAGCAGAACTGCAAACCAATTCTACCTATTCAGCGGATTCTCCGAAATGGGTCACCAAAGGGCGCATCGACAAAACCACCGAACGCATTCAAATGTTTCTAGAATGGGATATCCACCGTGTCACTGTCATTTGGTATAAAGATCAAGCCTCTTTTGAAAAGGCCCATGGCCTGGGGCCTGCCGTCATGGCGGTGTCTCGTAAAAATGAAAATTCCATTCTGATCGGCCCCAAAGTGAATGCGGATAATTTTGATCGTATTTTTGGTCACGAACTTGTCCATGTCATTTCATATCAAAAGTATAAGGACGCTATTCCCAAATGGCTTGAAGAAGGCCTGGCAAACTATATCGCCAAAAACGGCGCCGTGAACTACAAGTGGATCAACAGCAAGCCTTTCCCTAAAGATGTGCGAGAACTCACCCATCCTTTCCGTGGCGATGCTGACACTCTTCGCTATCACTACGAGGCCTCCCAGGCCCTTGCGGAAATGATTGCGGCTAAATGTGATCTTAAAAATCTGTTGCGCCTGAGCGTCGGTCAAAAAATGGAAAGTTATTTGGATACCTACTGCAATATTAAGGATCTTAACGGCAGCTTTCACAAATGGGTGCAATCGAAAGCTCTTTAGATTTGCAACAAGTTAATAAGGAGATTCCTATGTCCGTGGACGTTCAACCAACCAATCCCTTTCTAGAAAAAATGGGCATCAAACTTCTTAACTGGGCTGACGGTGTTGCCGAATTCGAAATGCCAATTCAGCCTTGGCATATGAATCGACAAGGCGCCTTACAGGGCGGAGTTGTTTCAACCTTGATCGATGCGGCCTGTGGCTACGCCGGTCTTTATTCTGTGCCAGGCGCGCCGGAAGTTCACGGAGTCACAATCACTTTAAATGTAAATTTCGTCGCAAGTGCAAACAGTGGAACTTTGATTGCCAAAGCTCGAAAAATTGGTGGCGGAAGAAAAATATTTTTTTCTGAAGCGGAAGTCCGAACAGAAAATGGAACTTTAATTGCCTCGGGTCAAGCTTCGTTTAAATATCGCAGCGCTGTGACATGAAGGGCTTGAAACGTTCAAGCCCTGGCTCTCAAAATTAATGACGAAGCATCTTACAGAAGACCAACGAAGAAATTCCATTGGCATTGTCAGCTTGTCTGCCAATCATAAAAAGAGTCTTCTTACTTTTATCGCTACGGAACCAATAGCGAAGCTCTGCTACTGGATAAATATAGGCCAGCTCAATATGATCAGGTCGCACAATCCCCGGCGCGCCATTAGATCCGCTTTTTTCAAAGGCTGACTTCATTTCCTCTGCATTCATTCCAGAATATGGATCTTCATCATAGAAAAATCCAAATAAACCGCTGATCATCATTCGTTGCGAACTTTTCGCAAAAACGAAGGCTCCATAGTGGGCATAATTAGGATCATACATTGAATTCATATGAAAACACTTTCCGCTATAAGCAGAAAGATCTTGGCCCGCGAAATCAGCGAAGCCCTCTTTGTATTGTTGAGAAATGTTAATCATCGGCTGTGAGCAGGGGTTCCCCTCACAAAGCTGACTGGGATCAATGGCCGAACCTTGGTCAGCCCATCCCAGCGAGCTAAAGATTAAAGTTGCCAGAAAAACAGATGCAAGAATCTTAGCAGTAATTTTAACTGTGTTCATGGAGTTCCCTCATTGACAGTCTTAAGCTTTTCAATCGCCCAAGAAGCTGTCAACGAGAAGTCGTCACGGTCTGGCCCTTATTGTTCTAGTAGCGTGACAATTGAAGTGTAACACCTGTGATTGTCATATTGCCTTGAGTATATAGGACGATACTAGTTGCTCCTTGTCCAATCACCATGTCGTTCGGGTAAGCAGAAACGGTGCGGTTATAATCATCCACCTGCAAGTTGTTACCGGCATTAAATCCGTTGATGATTACGTTAATGAAGGCCGTTTGATACATGGCTTGGGCGTCGATATCAATGCGATCAATGCGATATCCCTCATAGCGATACATATCGATATATTGAGTTAAATCCAAACGATCACTGGAAGACAAAGATGTGTAAACATTCAAAGAAACAGAGATACCACTATCTTCATAAGGAGGTTGAGGATACGGAGGCTGCGGATAAGGAGCTGGCTCTGGACGAACAGGGCCTCCTGGATAGGGAGCTGGACGAGGATCATAAGGTGCCGGGCGAGGACCGCCTGGTGTAATATAAGCGCTCGCCGAATTTGCGAAAAGACCGAAAACAGATAACATTAAGAAGATCTTTGATTTTAGAGTCATTTTAGCCCCCGTGTGGTTATTTACGTTCTGCACCAACCTACAAAGCAGAAACCATACCGAGACAAATTTAGCCAAAGTGACACCATATCCTTAGCGTCCCTCAAAACTGTTCCTATTTAAATTCGGGATAAAATCGTCGCAGATCTTCCTCGAGAATATACTGAAGAAGAATTTTTTTGATTGCACCGTCTTCATGCATGGATTTAATCGCCTTTGCGAACAGTCTTTGCTCGTCCAACGAAACTCGCTTTTTGGAGAAATAAAGATTCAAATTCAAGACATCACCTGTGCTGGTAACTGCCTCGGTCAACTCTGCGAGCTTATACCGCTTCAAATATCTTCGATAAAATGCTGGCGAGGTAAAAGTGGCTTGTGCCTTTCCTGCAATAACCATCTCCATTGTGCCATCTCGATAAGGATCGTAAACTACTCGTCTGACCATCTCTAATTTCTTGAGCTCATCATCTTTCATAAAAATGCCCCCGGAAGTCACAGCCACTTTTATCTTCGGGTCATTTAAGTAATCTTGGATGGTTCCATTCTTTTTATATACTTTTTTTTGAACCAACAAAATCCTTTTAAACTCATAGAGAGGCTCGGGCCTCGCTACAGCCTCCCAATCTGGAGTATTAAATGCGAAGGTGAAAATATCGAGACGATTACTTTGCATCTCCTCAATACCTTTTCTAAAGGACATGGTTCGTTCGTTATAAATACAACCCACTCGTTTTGTAACTTCATGAAAAAGCGCCGACGCGATCTCATTGACGCCTGCACTTCTTTTGGTAACGGCGTCAAGACCATTTCCAACTTCGTAAATGCGAGTGCAGACGGCCCAACTTTCTCCAGGGACAATCAAAAATGACAGCGTCAGAAGCACACAAATGCAGAGTTTCATAAATCGAAGTATATTCAGGTTCAAAATCCCCTACAACTGATATGATCCGGGGTCATTGCTAATTCACAGGGATCATCTCATTCGAATCTCAGGCTGTCTCAGCATGAAGCAAAAGATGGATTACACCCCCATTACATGCCATAAATTGCAATCCACTCGCTCGATTTGTACACAAGTTTTATAGCTGGTTTGAACTACAAGCCAACATGGCTTCGGCCCCAACCTTGCTCTTCTGTTCAGTGAGGTGTGTATGAAAAGTTTGATTTTAAAGGCGTTTTTAACCTTCTTCATTCTACTTTCTAATGCTTTTGCAACAGAAGGTTTTAACGAGATCTTCGATTCAGCTGGAAACGTAAGACCTGAGTATCAGGCCATATACCAGGCTTGGCAGGAACGACATGCGAAGAGCCAGGATTCTTACCTGATTCAAAGCCGCAAAGCTTTCAATGGTGATAACGCCTTGGATTCCATGCCACGTCTTTTACTATCTTCTGACTATGACAAACTCAAACGCGGTGTTGAACAACGGGCTAAAGCGATTCGAGCTTTCCTTAAGGACCACTATTCTGGAAAAAAATATTACGCTCAATCTGGAGTGATTCCGGCTGAGGTCGTTGATCGCATCATCGCTCGCAGTGGCGAGGCTGGCTATAAAGGACAAGTCAACCCAGCGACACTATCCTTCTTCTATGGCCCGGATATTATCAAAGACGCCCAAGGTAAATGGCGTGTGATTGAAGACAACATGGGCTTTATCGGAGGCATTGGTGACCTTAAACTGGCCCAAGACCTTACACTGAAAAGCTATCCCGAAATTCAAGATCATTTCACGGCTCGTCCTGCCAATGATTTCTATGTGAAGTTAGCGGACTCTTACAAGGCCCGTGCAAAAGAATACGGTGGTAAGGCGATCCTTTACATGATCCCGACCTATGCGTCTGATAATGAAGAAAAAAGAATCTCGCAAATCTTTTCAGAACTTGGGATTGAGACTGTCACCCCTGACACCATCAAACAACTTAAAGTCAAAGCTGATGGCGTCTATCTTGAAATGAAAGATGATCGCGGCAAAGGCCAAAGTGAAAAAGTCGGCTATATCTTTATGAATGGTGAGCATGGCTGGGTAGACCCAAGTCATCCCTCTGCTATGCAAAGAAATATTATAGAAGAATCTTCTGCCCTATTAAAAGACAAAAAGGTGGCAAGTAAAATCAAAGCCGAGGTCGCTCAGATACTTAATAATTTGGATCCGGCTACTCACCTTCCGGATTTAGGCAAGCTAAAAAGACTTTTAGGCAAAGCTGGAGTTTTTGATGACAGTAGCATCGCGCAAAAGAATGCGGGTCTGCTAGATGCTATGATTAAAAATAAAGTGGGCGTTAACTATTCCCCAGGTGTGGACTTCATCGGCGACAAGGAGTTCTATGTTTACATCGAAGAACTTGTGCGCCTCTATCTACATGAAGAGCCGATCATCAAGAACATTGAGACAAAGAAATTCAATGAAGGGTCGACAAATAAAGCCAACGAAGCTCTGTTGAAGTCTATCTTTGATAACCTCAACGACTATGTTATCAAAAAAGTAGACGGTCGCGGTGGCGACAGCGTGTGGGTGGGTCCAAAGGTTAAATCCTCTGACATCCCAGATCTGATGCGTGCAATTCGTGACAATCCTGATATGTATATTGTCCAGAAATTCACGCCACTATCCACTCTGAATGACAACATCGTGGATCTCCGCGTGATTACTGATGTCTCTCCAAAGGGAATCTTGGTCACTGACACCCCTTGGGGACGCGGACTGCCAAAGAATGGAAATGGCAAGGTTAACTTGAGTGATAAGGGACGCGAAATCACTGTCCTAGTGGTTCAACCGAAGTCCTTTGTAAACTCTTGTGAACGAGTTTTTGCCTTCTAAAAACCCGCTATTCTGATCAAGGTAAAATCGAACATTGCTGGCAAATCCCCACTCGGAGACCAGCAATGTTTTTTTCAAATTCTACGAATAAAAAGCAGTCCATTTCGAGGACACATCAACAAATTCAAAGGGTCCCTTGCTTCCATAAATTCATGGAAACACCCGCCACGCGCTCACTTCTTCAACAGTCTTGAAATATTTCCCCAATTTTTAAACCTAACAATTGTTTTTTCAAATTTGAATTATAGTCCGTTCCACTCAAACACATGCACCTTAATAGGAAAGGAACTTTTATGAAATACGTATTGTCGGCACTAGTTCTTACTCTATCTTCAACTGGTTTTGCCCAAGGCTACAGCTGCCTAAAATATGCAGAGGCCGTCGCGGTCAATGCCATGAACAAAAGTTTGGCTGATGAAAAAAAGCCTGAAAAGCTCGAAGACTATGAAAAGGCACAAATCAGCCAAACGGACTTTTTGGATCAGAACGGTGAAATCACTAATAAAGAAACCGGCATCTACGGAGTTACCATGGGTGTCATGGAAGAGTGCCTGGATGGATATAAAGTCGAGACAAAAGTAACTATTAAAAACGGAAAACCAAGCTGTACACTGATCAAACTCAGTTCTCTTGGTCAACGAGACTGCGGTTAAAAAATACCCTCTCAAAGTAAAAGCCCCCGAAGCACTGAATGCCTGGGGGCTTATTTTAGACTTGATGTCGAATTTCTTCGATGAAGAGCTTCAAAGAACCACTCCCGATAACAAATCAACTAAGTGCTAAGCAGCAAATTTAGATTCTCTTGAGGGACGTTTGAATTTCAAAGTTGACTCTTGCATTGGCGATCCAGAGTTCGATTGCTCTCCCCCTAGAACTAGAACATTCAATTCCACCGTCAACTGCTGGGCAGTGATAGCTAAGTTACTAATCTCTCCACTTGTTGCCGCGATTTCCTCTGCAGAGGCTGCATTGGATTGCGACGCTTGATCAAGCTGATTCATTGCTTTACTGATTTGCTGGATACCCGTGGTTTGCTCAGAGCTTGCTTGAGCAATCTCGTTGTTTAAATCCGATACCTTTTTAATTGAAGTCACAATATTACTTAAGACTTCGCCACTCGCATCAGCAATCTTGAGATTGTCGATTGATTCACTCTGTTCTCCTTGAAGATTTCGGGACATGATTCGGAGACTGAGGCTCATATCTTAACTGGACATTACAAAATAATTTTTTTTTGGACATTGGATCTGGAAAATAAGAAGTCGTACTAACAGAAAAGTGACACTCAAAATCTTCAGCACTCGCAATTTTTTAAAATGCGATATTTATCATACATCCATACCACTGCCTCGTATTCGTGACGCAACTTCATTTATGTTCTCGTTCTGAGACACAAACGCAACCCTGAAGATCCGCCCTAATGCTCCCATACGATGCCTTTCGCCACTCGAAAAGCAGTGTGACGTAGGATGTTGCTAGACTTTTCAAGTTCCAATATCTCACAGAGTCATCTACGCTATTGACATGAATAAATCTGCAGAACTCACAACCAGCAAAGTTCCCGAGGTCACTCTTCTTTTTTGGATTATTAAAGTTGCAGCCACAACTTTGGGAGAGACCGGAGGCGATGCCGTTTCTATGTCTATGAATTTAGGCTATTTGGTGGGCACCGGTATTTTTGCGGTGATCTTTGCAGTGGCTGTATCCGCTCAGATCAAAGCCAAAAACTTCCATCCCATGCTTTATTGGACAACGATCATTGCAACGACCACAGTAGGAACTACTTTGGCGGACTTTGCCGATCGTTCCTTGGGAATAGGTTATACCGGCGGTGTTGCTCTATTATGCCTTTTATTAGCAGGTTCCCTGTTCGTTTGGCATCGTTCACTTGGAACTATTTCGGTGACTTCGATAAGTACAGCTAAAGCAGAAATGTTTTATTGGGTCACTATTATGTTTTCACAAACTCTGGGAACTGCCTTGGGAGATTGGATTGCAGATACGGCAGGCTTAGGCTACGGTGGCGGAGCCATCGTCTTTGGATCTCTGCTAGGTTTAGTTGCCGTTGCCTATTATTGGACGAAAATTTCCAGGACGACTCTTTTCTGGGCCGCTTTTATTCTGACCAGACCTCTGGGTGCCGTCGTCGGGGACTTCCTAGATAAGCCCATTGAAAAAGGGGGCCTTGCTCTGAGCCGTTACTCTGCATCGGCGGCTCTTCTTGTCTTCATTGTTGCTTGCGTGCTGATCTTCCCGCAGCGAGCGGCAAAAAATTCCGCTCACTGATGGTTATCAAAGGATCTACTTGCAGTAAAAATTTTCGCTCTTGGAATACGGAGACTTCAAAAAGTCTTTTCTATTCGTAGGATCGTTATCGCAAAGAGATTCATTCACCGCAAGATGATGCTTATGGGCCCATTGCACTTGATAAGCCATTTTTAGGAATGTCTTTGTTAATCCCGCTCTAATCTTTTCTACAACTTCTTTAGGCTTGTGAGGTTCGCCGGCTTCGTAGCCTTTCAAGCACATTTCCTGAGAAAACACTTTATCAATCGAAAGCTTTTTATTGTGAGTCATCTGATAAATTGCTGAGGCAGCTCCGGTACGATCCTCGCCCGTTGTACAATGCATAAAGGTTTTTTCATTTTTCGCAATGGCCGCATCCATAATGCTATTGGCTCCGACGAACTTCAAGCACGCTGCTTTAAAGTCACTGTTATCTTTCCAATCAAAAGGAATATGATGAATTTGCGTGTCTTGATAGCCCAGCTCTTTAAGTTGCGCAATTTCAGTTTTCACTTCGCCACGTTTATCATTCTTAAATATAATAACTTGGGTTACGCCGTAATCTTTAAGTGCGACAAGATCTTTCAAGTCACGTGGTGAGTTTCCGCGAAGGGCCACACCTTGTTTTTTCTTAAGAATCACATCCGTGTTCGGAATCGCAAGATTCTCAACTTTCGAAGGCAAACTTGAAACCGGTGCCACATAAGGAGTCGGCGCCGGAGTCGCTCCTGCACTTGCTGTTTGAGTTGATTCTGATATTGGATGGCTGGCACAACCAGCAAGGATCATGAAGAAAAAGGGCGCAACTACAAATTTCATTTTATACTCCGCAAAGAAACTTAAAAGAAAACCTATGGATAAAGTGCATATATACAACGCAAAATGGCCTCTTTCAACAAGAGGCCATCGCAAATTAAATTATTTAAAAATATTACGGATGATTGTGACGTGGAGGCTTAGGAGCTGCATGTCCAGCATCTTGGCCATAAACTACACCGTTGATCGCCACGTAGCCTGATTCATGCCCAGAGTTTGGAGCTTGATGAACCCAGTGAAGGATCGCACCGTCTGGAGACGCAGGATATGCGCCAGCTGGCTTATTTGAAGTAATATAGTCACCGCAAGCCTCAACGTCAACACCGGCAGCAATAGTTGGAATTGCACCAAATGCTTCATTGTAAATCACTTCGATAGTGTCAGATTGGTTTGAACCAATTTGAACTTCAAAATGGTGATGACCTGAATGATCAGGATAAACTTTCAATAGTTTTCCTTGAACGTGACCTCTGCTGTGAAACTGATTTTGAGTCGTATTTTTCCAGTTGATGACTTGCGCATTGTTTACCGCAAGACTTTGTCCTGCCGCCATACATGCTGGCATATTGTCTGCCAAAGCCAAATTCCCCAAAAACATACCCAAACTTACAAGACCTACTCCAATAGCTTTCATAACCCCTCCGTCAATTTGTCCATCTGTGGACTGTTGTTGGCGAAGGTCATATCAAGCATTGATTACTCGAAGGTTACGCACATGTTACTTTTGCAAAGTCTGACATTGCATGGCATGAAAATTCTGAAGACGCTGTAATGAGGAATAGTTAACTGGACTCTGTTTTCCCCTCATTTGAAATTACTCTCTATGAAAAACATCAATCTCACAGCTTTGATATTGCTATGCTCAGTGACTTTTATTTTTGCATTTTCATTGGGAAAATTAAGTACAAAATGGGAAAAGAACTTCATTGCAACGGTTTTAAGCAAAAAGACGGCGCAATCTTCTGGCGCAATTAAAACCAACTCATTCAAGAAACCGCTCCAGGCCATTCCTCAAAAGATTGCCAATTATATTTCATTTGGAAAGCCTGTCACTGGCAGTCGTGCAGAAGTCGTCTTCTGGAAGACCCTGCGCGCGTCGCCACAATATCCAAACTTTGAGATCAGCCTGAATGACCTTCAAACGGAGACCCCACTGTCTGCCGATCAGGTCACAAAGTACTTCCAAATGTATTTTCCACGTTTTGCCAAAACATACACAGTGCTTACGCCAACGGAACAAGGCGAATAAAGCACTGTGTTCTGTTATTTAATCTCTGTACTTGGCAAAAGTCTTCCTGCAATAGTCGTGATTCATAAGCAGTTCTGGGCGATATTCAAAGTGCATAGTATCGTAGTGATACCACTTACCTCCCCAGGCAAATCCGTTATCTTCAAACACCTGGGCTATGATGGGTGGAATGCCATTGCGATATCTTGGCACCCCATCAGAACCGACTTCCCAGCGCCAGTAGTTAGAATAAGAAACATTGATATCAATGGCGGTCCCGAAGGCATGCATACTCATATTTTTAGAGCCAGCAACTTTGCGCCACTCATAGGTACCGCCCAGGGGCCTGCGTAGGTACTTTTTGATTTCTGGGTGATCCTTGCTCAATGCATAGAGCTCATAGACCACTTTTCTTAAAGCCTGAGCTCCGCCATATCTGCGGTTAAACAAGACCGTACTGCCGTCAACCCAGCGTACAGGCACAAGATCTCTTTCCACCATACTCGCCGAGGTTCCGTATAAATATAGAAACAATTTCTCATAACGACTGCAACGAAGCTCATCTTTCTTTGTTGGAATTGGATAGGTCAATCTCCCTTGGGCGGTTGTCGTAAATCCATAGGGATAACGGGCCATATACATCTGATCTATACTCGTCAAATTTTTTGGGTTGACTGAGTCCTGCGAGACTCTGCTTTCCCAAGGAAACTCCCTTCCATTCGGAAGCACGATATTCCTTTTATCCGCAGTAATTTTAAAGTTTTGATAGCTCGCCCACAAACATTGCAAGCGAATGGGAGTTTCGCCAGCAATGCTTCGGATGGCAAAACCAGAGAAAACAGTAAAAAAGGCAACAGGATAGATTGAGAGGTTCATCTTGAACTCCTTTACAAGCAGCCATTCATTGGCCCCCGTTTCTATTCATTCAATATCTTTATTTGTCTTCCGTTGGGTTATCGACCATCTGACTTATGATTTGTCCAGACTTCGCGTCGACGATAACTTCGTGCATGACATTGTCCTTTGATACAATGTCAAAAGAGTAAACCCAACGTCCGTTATCATGTTGAAGCTCTTGCTCTTTCACCTTCCCAGATTGTGCTTGTGCCGCCACATTGCGCGCACTTTCCATTGAGATAAGATTTTTCGGTGGTGCCTCAGCCCACGCCATAGTTGAAATAATCAGTGTGCATCCGAAAATAAAGTGTCTCATGTAAAGCCTCCAATTAACTCGTTAGAGCAAGGGTAGAAGGTGATCAGTTGAATCCGCAAATGAATAAAAAACAGGAAGCTAAAAGACAAACGATATCATATAGATGGACATATCCCTTGGACTAGGCCACATTTTCAACATTACTTCAATATTGCATGGCAATTACATAGACAAAGTGTCAACGCTCTTTTATTTAAGTGTCTTTACTTTTATTTACCTAAAAGGATAGAAGACTAAAAAAATTAAGGAAGACCATGACTATCAAAACTGTCCTGTCGATCACACTCCTCTTTGGCGCCAATGCGCTTGCACAAACCTCAAGTACAAGCTCTACGAGTACGTCACTTGTTCCTGTGGAACAAGAAGTTCACAGCAAGGTCAGTGACATTTTGACCAATAAGCAGTTCGAAGATGACAAAGATATCACGGACTCTAAATTAAAAGCCGATGCCGGATCTCTTTCTCGATACTCTCTAAAATTTAACATGGTTTATTTAGGTCCCCCTGTTGGCGACCTCAATAATAAAATGCAACCTAATCCAGACGGTGGAGTGGGCGTTTATGAAACAACCATCAGCGGCGCCATTAGCACTCGCTATCGCATCGACAGTAAAAGTGCCATGAATCTTGGTACTGGAATTGCGGCACTCACTCCTCTTCAAGGAGTTAAAAGATATGACGTTAAAAATCCATTCTTAAGCTATGATCGCAGCTCGCGCATTGCTGATACTCAAATTCGCAACACCTACGGAGTTTCTGCAGTTACAAATCCAATTTATAGAGGCTTTGGTGAATATGCGGGTCTTACTTATGACAACGCCTTGGTGAATAACTTAGGTACTTCCGGATGGGCCGTTGAACTTGATACATCGTTGGCCTATTACCTCTTTGATCGTGCCTATAAAATTAGCGATGGCGCAGCAAGCCGCTATAACTTGGCATTCTATCCCCAAGCAAAATACAACTTCTCTGATCGCACAAACGTTTATACGTCGCTAGCTATGAATTTCTTCAACCCAAATTCCAGCTCTGATCACTCTATTTTGAAAAATCGAATTTTGAGTCAGAAATTGGGAGTGGGATATGCGTTTACACGTGATATCTACTTTGCTCCGTATCTAAACTTCTATCCGGGTCAACTTTCGACTGACCTCGTGACGGTCAATCTGTCCACTACCTTTTCTCTTCTTTAAGATAGCAAAAGCACCGGGAAACCTCGGTGCTTTGTCTTTTTTCAAACTGGCATTTAGTTGATTCTGTTCCATTGGCAGTAAGTCTCGACTTCAGGCAATGAGAAAGACAAATTATTAGTGGGCTTGACGACGGCGTCAGCTGTGCGGCGAGAGATCAAAGTGCTGTCAGACAGCTTCTTCAAAGCCAATTGATCATTGTGCTTAACACAGTTTTGGAAAACAAAGCCTTCAGGTCCACGTCCATAGTCACATCCAGACAAAATTGGTGGATTGCAGAACACGCCTTGTTTGCATTGATAATCACGTGCCACAGACAACACATAAATATTATCCTGCAAAGCCGCTGAGTATAGATATTTAAAATCTTCTCCCGCAGCAACATTGCCACGATTATTATCTGTTCCCGTCAGTCCATTTTTCACAAACTCACGAACCACATCGAAATTTGCAGAATCATTGTTAAGTAAAAATTGAAGTTTTTCCGGAAGCGCACTTCCGCCATAGAAGTACTCTGTAGAAATTGGCAACACCTGCGTCTGCATTTGAGAATTTACAAATGATCCTACATACAAAGACTCAATGTGTTTTGATCCATTGGAAAAACAAACGCCCGCATATTGCCCCTTAAGACTTTCTGGATTTACAGCTTGTCCCACTGATGAGTTCTCCATCAGTTGCTGTATTTTCTGTGCGGCGACCTCTGCCTTTGCATTTAAACCAAACATCACCAGAGCCATACAAAATATTGTTTTCATAAAATTCCTCCTGCGCTGGAATTAGTACGTTCAAGATTCCATGTAAAATATAGAAACACCTATAGCTACCAAAGGTATTTACCTATCATGAAATACTAGGTGATTTCATATGCTTATGCAGGCAATTACCGAAAGATCGCGGTATCCTTGCTTGCTAAAATGAAGGACTCCATGTATTTGACATGGAGTTACTTATCGGTCCAATGGAGTCCTGCAGTAAATATGGCGTCGACATTTAAAAAAGTACCTAAGAAATATCAACCTCAAGGCTTCGACATTCTTCATGAAGACCGCGATATCATTGTCGGCAATAAAGCTCCTGGCATCTTGACAGTGGCTGCGAAATGGGAAAAAGAAAACACCATTCACAATATTCTCAATCAATACATCCGCAAAGGCAGTCAGCACTCTCGTCAAAGTGTTTATGTTGTTCATCGCTTAGACCAATGGACTTCCGGGGTCTTAATTTTCGCTAAAACCGAGTCCGTGCAGAATTATTTAAAAGATAACTGGAAAGCCACCACAAAAACTTACTATGCCATTGTCCACGGGCATCTGAAAAAGAAATCTGGCTTGATCACCAGCTACCTACAAGAAGATGAAGAGTACATGATTCACTCCAGCCAGAACAGCACAGAGGGCAAGTTGGCTCAGACAGAGTACACTGTTTTAAAAGAAACAGAAAAAATGAGTCTGATTAAAGTGAATCTTTTGACTGGCCGAAAAAATCAAATTCGCGTTCACTTGGCGGGTGAAGGTCATCCCATTGTTGGCGACTTGAAATATGGACCCGATGCACCTAAACACAAGAACCTTTTCTTGCATTCCTCAACAATTTCTTTCGATCACCCCTTCAATAAAAAGCGTCTGACCTTCACGGCACCCGTTCCTCATTATTTTAAGAACATGATTCCTTACGAATACTAAATCGACATCTGCAGCGGATTTTCAGGCAACCCTCGCCAAGATAGCAATATTTTCCGAGTGACCTCTCAAGAAGGGAAGTAAAACGCAGAGAGCGAGGGGCTATGAAACAACTCTTTTTTGTTCTTGGATTAATATTTCTTTCGACGTTTTCAAAACTGGCAGAAGCATCACCGATCACTTCGGTCCCGTTTGCCTTTCTTGACAATCGCATTATCACACCGGTCTACATCAACGGTCAGGGTCCCTTCTATATGATGTTGGATACCGGAGCCACGAACATCTTATCTAATGAAGCCGCTAAGCTCTTAAAGCTAAATAGCTATAATAGCTTTCCCATCGAAGGAGGAGGCGAAAGCTCTGTCCAAGCTAGTTACTGCGATGTTCAACAGGTACAAATTGGCAACAAGGCTCTACACAACTCTCGCTTCATTTGCATGGACTTTAAAGATATGCAAAAAGCCATTGGCTTTCCCCGCTTGGACGGTTTCATTGGCTATGAATTCTTAAGTCAATTTTTAGTCGAAATTAATTTCGATCAAATGAAAATCTCAATATCAAACTTTTCCGAGGCCCCAGCCCCTAAAGTCGACAACCAAGTGATTCCTTTGCTTTTCGATGGTGGTCCGACCCCATTAATTACTGCTGCATTGGATGGAGTTTCTGGCAACTTTTTGCTGGATACTGGGGACAGAGCTTCCGCGACCCTGTCTTTGCCTTTTATCAAAAACAACTCTCTGGAAGTAAAATATAATCCTCCCTTTTCTATGATGACTGGGTTTGGAATTGGTGGACCTTTAAAGACCTCCATGGCCTTTGCCACGGAGATTAAAATGACTGGCGCAACCTTTACCTCGCCTTTGATTCGCATGCCGGTATCGAACTCCAAAGGCCTCAATGATCCCACCATCGCGGGAACCCTGGGAATGGGTCTCTTTAGGCAGTTCAATATAGTTATCGATTATTCTCGACAACGACTGGTCCTTTCAAAAAATTCGGCATTCACGCAGGATCGTAGCTTTGACCGAAGTGGTATGTGGCTTTCCTTAGCTGACGGAGGTTTTTTGATTAACGACGTGCTTATCGGAGGCCCCGCCTGGACAGCTGGGCTTCGCGCTAACCAATTGATTCTAGCCGTGGATGGAGTTCCCAGCTCCAAGATAGATCTTCTGACTTTACGCGAGCAATTGAAAGACCGCCGCAACGATCAGGTTGTTGTTCTTATAAAAGATAAAGATAGAAACCGTGAAGCCACTATTTCTCTAAGAGATTTAATAGCGATTCCTTAAGACACCTGAGACAGGCGATAAGATGTGGGAGACTGACCGGTCAGCTTCTTAAAGGCTTTATTAAATGCAGAGAGATCTCGAAAGCCACTGTCTTGAGAGATCTCGATGACACTTTTCTGAGTGGTTCTTAAGAGTTGTTTTGAAAGATCAATTCTGATCTGGTTCAAATATTTTGCCGGAGAAACTCCCGTTTCTTTTTTGAACAAACGAATCAAGTGAAACTTACTCAAACCACATTCCTGCGATAGATCATCTAAATCGAAATCCTGGTCAATAATATGATCTCGGAACAGAGCTTTGGCTTTTACAATGTGATGGGGAAATGATCCAAAGTGGCTTCTTTGCTGAATCTTCTCAGACCCGGTGTTGGGAAATTGAGTCAAAATAGCCATAACCATTTCGGTCAACAAACAATCAACTGAGAACGCAGATAGATCTCCATGGCTTTCCCCTTGGCTTCGCAGCATCTTCCAAAATGAACTCACCTTCGCAGTCAGCTCAGACTTTTTATTCAACTCAAAATCTTTAAAGATGATCTCATCGACATTCAAGTCAAGGGACTGCAGGATCGGATTAATAAAACTTGAAGAGATCACCAAGGATTGAACTGTCCCAGTGGCATTATCGTATTTTTCACTATGAACTTCGCTGCCATTAAAGATCAAGAGCTTCGTCGGATCAGGTCTTTTTGAAACACCACGGCTTTTCACTTCAGAAAGCAAATCCCCAGGTAGCAAGATTTCAAAACCGGGTAAAGAGCAAAGAGTTGTACCATCGAATTGAGAAAGCTGAGCATCCAGGGTCTGGCAAAGGTTGAAATGATCTGTTCGGGTGATCTTCAGCGGATGGCTCATAAGACATATATCTATCGAGAACGGTCCGATCCGTCAAATTTATGGGTCTCCCCCATATTCCAGCACTATAAAAAAGTAATCCTTGACCTAAAAAGCAACATTTTCCGAGCGGCCCTTCCCCCGTTAAAGCTAAGGATAGGCTGATTAATCGGGAGGCTTTATGAGTTCAAAATTTAGAATTTCAAAACTAAAAATCACGCTATTGGCAGCGCTTTTTATCACTCCTTTACAGGGACGTGCTGAATCGTCGCAAACCATCGTAACCAATGACACTATAACCGTAGCTGGCAGTGAAACTCAAACTGTTATCATCACTCGTCCCTCAGATAATGCCGTTCATCCTGCATTGCTCTTCATTGGCGGAATGGGCTGTTATTCCGTTAATTTTAACTCCACTAAAATCGACTCCTACGAAAAAATCATTAATACCGCAGCCAACATGGGGTTAGTTACAATTCGCGTGGAAAAAACGGGTATCGGTGGAGGCGTTGGGACGCCCTGCGAACAGCAAGGATTTTACCGTGAATTATTGGGATACTTTGCCGCCATGGACAGCCTTAAAAAATACCCCTTCATTGATGCAAAAAATATCTTGGTCTTCGGGCACAGTATAGGCGGCGTCATCGCGCCCTATATCGCCGCTAAATATCCGGTGAAGAGTGTGGCTGTCATTGGCTCCCTCGGAGAGAAATGGTACGATTACGAACTGACAAATACCAAGCGTCAATCGGTGTTAGCCGGAGAGACTCCACAGCAAGTCGCTTCCTATATGACTTACCAAACACTCATTTTTCAAGAACTGCTTCTTAAGAAAAGAACACCTGCGGATATTCTTCAACAGTACCCAGACGCCGGTCCCTACATGGAAAGTCCGGTTCATTACTCTTATTTGCAAGAGTTGACTGACTTAGATGTCGCAGCGGCCCTTAAGAACAGTTCGTCGAAGTACACGGTTTTCTATGGTTCTTCTGACTATATTGGCTCTCAAGAAAGTGCTCTGGTTCCTTTCGTGAAAACTGTGAATGCAAACAGACCGGTTCCAGTTCAATTAAAAAAGCTTCAAGATATCGATCACTTCTTTATGGATGCGAAGACTCAACAAGAAAGCTTCAACACCAAACATGGCGATGGAAGTCCTTTGCAACTTCAAAAGTCCTTTTATGTTGAATTGTCTAAGTGGATTTCCGAGAGCATTCGCTAATTTAAAGATAAGGCTGTGAAAGTTATCACAGCCTTTAAATTATTCGAGTTCTACCGCGAGTCAGAAACTTAAAGAGAATGAATTTGCGCAGCATTCACTCGCAAAACTTTTAAAGAGTCCCCTTCAACTTGAAAGAGAACGCGGTAGCCATCATTCAGACGAACAGTGTAAGCGTCTGTGCCATTTAGCTTTTCAAGATGCCATCTTCCCGGATTATTGCGTATCTCTTGCATGCCTCCGGGTTTTAGAGCTGTGTCTAAAAACTCATCTACTTTGTTTTTAAGAGCTGGTGCCAAAGTCTTGATTTCTTTTTCAGCCTTGGATTGAACCGTCAGCTTGAATGACTTCTCTACGGGTGCGGTAGCTGTGACTTTACTAGCACTAGAAAGTCCCCCATACTTTTCGATCAGAGCCTTCATTTCCGCATCAGGAACGTCTCCTTTTGCGGCTAAGGCGCCATACTCTTCCCAAAACTTATCGTTCTTTGCTAGCTTGGCATCCTTCAAGGCCTCGGACATCAAACATTGACCCGCGAAACATGCCAACGAAATCAAAAGAGTATTTATAAAAAAGATGATTCTAATAAGCACAGCTCATCACCTCTTTCATAAGTCCCGACTTATTGGAAAACTTTATTCCTAGCTTTTCAAGATTCGCTATTTCCTTCAGCATTGCAGCGGTCTGCTTGACCTTCAGAATAAGCATGGGCAGAAGCTTCGCCAACCCCGCACCACCTATCATACCTTGCACCGCGGATACCATCGTTTGCCCCGCCATCGTGCAGGCGATCTGAGTTTTTTCCTCTGTTGATAAACTGCGAAGCGTGCCAATGGCAGATGCCAATTCACTTTGAATATTCATCGCAAAGTTTTTCAGTTGCACGAAAGATTCTTTCATTTCGCTCCACAACTGCGAAGGATTGGTTGCAAGCTTTTTAAAGAAACTCAAGGTATCTCCAACGGATTCCTTCGCACCATGAAGTGCATCCGTTGCACAGCGACCAATGCTTTTGAGAATTTCATTATTTTCAATATATGATGAGGTTGCCTCAAGTTGACTCGCAAATCCCGGTTTTTGTACGCAAGGTTCTTGGGCCTGGGCATTTGGAAAGAACATCGCCCACTTGGCAGAGGTTTCTGATTTCAACCAGGGCCTAATAATGTCCCTCAGCTCTTTCGTTGAATTATTCATCGACAAAAGAAGATAAGGAGTTCCCTCGAATTGAAAGTGAATGACCGAAACACCCAAAGCAGGATCTTCCAATAACTTGCCTTCGATATCACCGGGAGCTTTTAATCCCGCTTTTAGCAACAACACCTTTTCCCAATTTTCAGAAACAAAAACCTTATCGAAAGGAAGTCCTGCAGAGACCAGCGATGTGTCCGACAGCGAATAAAATCCCTTTTCATTGAACATTTTCGTTAGTTCATAGCCCTGCAAAGTAGAGGGACGCAATAGACTGGACTCTTCGATTTTGTATTCGAAAGCCTCGACCTTTAGACTGAAAAATATTAACAACGTCACGAAAACGAAACTTTTCATCCCTAAACTGATCGGCAAATGAGTCCGCCTCATGAGTACAGAAGTGCAAGATCGAGGATTCTTAACAGACATCTGACCTAACTGGACTTCCCCTTGAATAGAAATTCACTATATCTCTTCAAAGTTTCCCTTGGGCTCGGTCTTCCCGTCTGTCTTGGTTTTGTCCTTATCACTTGATCCAGGATTTCCTGATGGCGCCTTATCCGTCGTCGATCCTGATGACGGAGTCGCCGTCGTAGTTGGAGTATCAAGTCCCCACTCTGTTTTGCATGCTTTCATTAAGTCATTAAGATTGCCACGACCAGATCCCTGCATTTTAGTAACCGCGCAGTTGGCAACCTCCGGCGAGCCACCTTCACAAAGCTTTTCTGCATCTTGGGAAGTAATCGACATGGAACGTGCACGTATTGTTGTCATGCACTGACTTTTTGTTTGCGTCTGAGACCAAGCCGCAAGAGGTAGTAAAATTAAAAGCAGGCAGTAATTCTTCATAATTCCCCCACTTCCATTCTAGACGTCTTTAATTCATATACAAAAGAAAATTGAGGGATTCTGATTACGAGATATTGAGACCCAAACAGCCCCCACAGAGGGCCGTCTGGATCCATAGGGGGCTATTAAACGCACTCTTTAAGCTTACGAACGATCTCCAAGGCTTTCGCCTTATCAACCTTCTTTACATCCATGATAGCCTGAACAAACGCCTCTTCCGAAGTCGATTTTGCACCGATCTCAACGAGTTCATCGTGTTTTTCAATGATCTTAGTGTAAGAGTCACGCTCTGCCTTCGAGAAGCGAGTCAAAATAACTTCTGGAAGAGCCTCTAGCTTAGATAACGCCGCCGTGGTTTCAGTTAGCTCTGTGGCATTCAACTCTTTCGCCGTTTTACGAGCACCAGTCAAAGAAGCATTCGCCAAAAGTTTTGCGGAGGCTGTTGCCGCTTCAGAAATAGACTTTCCTTCAGCAGCATCTTGCTTTGAAATTTCCGCTGACATCTTTTTCGCAGCAATGACCGTCGCTAAATTTTCAAGACGTTGAGATGACTTCGCGGCATCAGAAGTCAAAGACATCGCCAATGTATTGTTCTTGCCCGCTGGAAGATTTAACTCATTGATCATTTTATCTCTGGCAACTAAAGCTTGTTGGGCACTCAAGCCCTTTGCCGTGCCACCTTTACCAAAAGCGACTTCTTTAATTTGCTTTGTATAATCCACCAAAGATTCTTTAACTGATTTTGCTCCGATACTTCCTGCTGCATGGGATACTGAAAACGACATTGTCGTAGCCAAGGCAACCATACCGATAATAAATACTTTTTTCATAACTCTCTCCACATTTAAAATAATTTTATAAGCTAATTAATAATTTAAAATTCATTCCGAAAACTAGAAGATCACATCGCATTTCATCACTGCACCCAAAGTTTTCAACTTCAAAGCTGCAGCGTAACGGCCCGTCCAAACATCTGCATTAGCAGAAATCTTTTTACCCAAGTGAAGACTGAGGTTGCCTTCAATGTTCGCTCCGTAACCACCCCAGCTTGTAGGATATTTATTCGTCCCCAGAGCTGACATTTTTTCTTTGATCTTAGCTGCAACTTTTTCGCGAACCTTTTGTTCATTTGCAAGATCCGTGTGCGGGATATCTTTCATTGTGCCAGTCAAAATTTCTCTCAGACCATCTGTTCCACCGATCTCTGTCAAAAGAGCGTTAGGGACAATATGACCATCAGCCATCTTCATCGTATGTGTCGTCGTGCGTTCACGGATCAATTTCTTTTCAGAATCCTGCATCGAAACTTTGCTCAAAACATCTTCTGTAGATAAAAGACCAAATGCCAACTCAGCACGAAGATGCTCAATGCGCTCAATTGTTAGATCGGAAAGACCAATGTCTTTCATTTCTTTTTTGCTTGCTGTATCCAAAGATACGCGGGCCGCGTCGCGAGAGATCAATGTTTGCACACGCTCAGAGTATGTTTTTTCAAACATAGCCTTAAAGTCTTTCTGGAAGCCATATTCAGCAGCGATATTTTGAGCTGCTTCAAGGATATGTGGTTTCAAGCCACCACTCCAAGTTGAGTTCCCATTTCCGACAACATCGTAACCATGCTTGTAGTTAAATGGATCATACTTGGCTTCTCCAAAGTCTACCAACTCTGCAATACCGAAGTTATCTTTGTTGTGATTCGAAGCTGTGACACGAGCATGTTCTTTATGGGCCAAAGTTCGAGCCGATCTTAGTACGATCCAATCTGCAAATTCCGCAGCTGTTGGCTTTTTGCCCAACTCATCAGTGACGATCTGACTCAAGTGATCCACAGTTGCTCTGAGGTCCGCACCTTTGCGATCAATAAGGTCATTCATACGCAGCGTAGAACGACTCAAACGAATGTAGTTCGCCTGCGCCTCGCCGCTGGCCTTAGGGCGAACGACTGCGAGAGCTCCGATATAAGTATCGGCACCTTTTTCCATCAAAATTTTTGAAAGAACTGTGTCTCTGTATGCTTCCGAAGCTTCCAAGCTTCCATCTGGTTGATAGCTTTTTCCGGCATTGCCGCCGTAACCCTTGATAGTTAAGCCTTTTAACGGACGACCGTCGATGTAGGCAAAAGCATCGCCGTTAGCTTGCTTTTCCCACACTCCACTTCGGCCCACGCCTCGGCCAGCGTAGAACAATGAGTTGTTAGCTTGAACTTTTGCAGGATCTTGAGTTGTGCGAATAGCAAAGGCATCTAAAATACCTTTGTTATCAGGACGGTTTTTCGTTGAAGCATCCCAGCCTGGCAAATTCATGTTTTGTTGCAATAACAAATCATTGTAGAAAACCGTCAATTTAGATTTATCCGGGATATCTTCAACAGCTTGAGTTGATGATCCCGGAACCGCTTGCTGCAATTGAATTGACGGAACCTTAGAGATATCAACGATCGCATGGGCTGACATTGACACCATTAAGGTTGCAGCCAAAGCCATTCTTGCTACATATTTGAAGTTCAGTACGTTTTTCATAAATTCTCTCTTTTCTTTTTAATTAAATTCTAAAATTTGAAGATTCCGTGTTTAAAGACCCATCACTCTGCTGCAACTTTTTCCCACACCGAAGTGGTCTTCCAAGACATATTTCAAGTTTTTACCCTTTGAAATCTCTTCCAAAAGCCTTGCTCTGGCCGGAGCATCCAAAGCAGTCAACTTCTGCGCTACGAAAGTATTCATAGGTCCTTTTGCCTTGATTTGGTGAGCGACATCAGACAAATTTCTTTGTGATGACATTCCATTCACGGCACGATTTGAGTCCACTGGGAGCGGATTCAATGCTTTTCCTACTGGAACACGAGCGAAGAAGTCCGGAGTCACACCATAATCTGCCCAACCTGGATCTGAAATTCCTGTCCATGTCGATGTTTTAACAGTCACACCTTGATACACCGCTTTGCTTGCCGGGAATTCGATATCAATTTGCGGAACGCCACCATCTTTGATGATCTGCTTACGTTTCGCGAACTCTGCTTCCCACATGTCATAGGCAAAAACACGATCGAAGTTGACGTCTTGATAGTTCGTTTTTAGATCGTAGCGAACAAATCCATGTCCACCCATTGGGTTCACCGTCGTACCATTCAAGTTGTAGGCTTTGATACCTGAAGTTTGCCCCACAGCCTGAATTGCATAACTAAGTACCAAGGCCTGATCAAAACAAACACCTCCACCGCAAGAACGCAGACCAATTCCTTTGCCACTATTTGAAGGAGCATTGCGGTTCATTTTGAAGTGTTTAAAGATCTCAAGCATCACATCTTGTTGCTTCTTTTCGATCTCTGCCGGTGACTGTCTAAAATCCACCTCTAAGTTCTTTTGCACCATTTTTGCTTTGAAGGCCTCAAGCTTGTCTCTCCAAACCTGATCGTTCTGCCAATCCAAAACCTCTCCGGCATTATCCTTCGGCAAAGAACTTGCCGGAGAATTCAATAGATCAAGCTCAGACTTCGTAAGAAGCTTTGTGACCTTCTTCAACTCGTAGTTAGGTCCATAATAAATGATCGTCCCTTTTCTACCGTCGTAAAGAGTTCCGGTTTTTTGAGTCATTTTATCCATGCCATCGACATAGATATCGACAGTATAGAAATCAGTCCCATCTACTTGAGCATGATCTACGATCTGCGCACGGTGATTCACTTGACCGACACCATAGGCTTTGTCGTGAGCGCCTTCGGCCTTGACCCAAACCAGGTCTCCGGCTTCATAACTGAAAGCTTTTTGAAGATATTTAAATTGTGCTTCGACTCTTTGTCTCAGTTCGGGAGTAAAATGCAGAACACTTTCTTGCCGAACGGTCTTCCAGTAGCCCAAATCATCCAGAAGATTTCGAGCTTCCACAGCATCTGCCATGGGCTTCCCATCTGCTTTTTGAAGAAGCTCAACGGCTTCTGCCAATGAATATTTGAAACGAGCAAAATAGTCAGCCGTAGCATTTGCTAAAGCCTGCGAAGACATAATTGAGATCGCGGTACCCAAAACTGTTTTTGTTAAAATCTGTTTTATCGTTTTCATAATCACCTCTCAAAGAGAATAACTATGGAAGATTCATACCACGTAACTTCCTGCAATCATTTTGGATGTGTTCGAAATTGAGACGCAGACAATTGTGGGCAACGATCTGCACAAAACTAAAACAGTGATCTTCAGAGTGAAAAAAGACCTATTGAGTTTGGATAACAAACTTAATCTTGTCTTTCCGTTCTAAAATGAAGATCTACTAAATTTTATCTTGTTTTTATTTTATCGAAAGGATCACAGTTCAATAAATTTTTACGATGCATTGGAATTCGTAGGCACATTCTAAGACAATCGTACTTTTTTAATCTGTAGACGATTTGTACAAGCGAATTTTCTTTCCTTCATTTTTCGGCACAACAACTCGTGCGACTATTGATGGAAGTAAATCTTTCTTTATTGCCTGCATGTACCGGAAGAATTTATCAATTTACGTGCAGGTTCGCTTGGCAACGCTGAAAGTGTTAAAGGCGTCACAGACCTCAACTTGGGGATCTCCAAGAGATTTAAATAATCAACGATAATCAGGAGCGCAGGCCTTATTGATTTTGACGAAAATGGCCTGGCCATTTAATACCGTGTTTTGCCTGGCAAAACACGGTACAGAATTAAGGGATTTGGGGCAAGATGTCTCAATGCCAGGCCGGTCGGAGGGCTATGGATTATAATAGCATTGAAGGCCTATGTTAGTATGATCTGTCGTCTGAAAGCTGAGCTCATTGCTTTGAATATTCAGATCAACAGTTGCACCTTCGTGATTTTCATCTTGGCTGAAAGGTGAACAAGGAAACACGAAGAAAAATCCCTCACGAGAACAGTACGCATAGTGATAACCACTGTTATCTAGGCTGGATTGCACGCAAAAAACTCGTGTAAAAGGAGTATTACTTTTGGAGCAACTCTTGCCTTGATTAATATTTTTAAAAATCGCCCATCTTACATCGTTGGGAGCGCCGTCATAACTAAGGACTGAGTTCAATGTAATATCTCCATCGTCACCTTGCTTTACCTCTACCTGACGTGGGCAACGGGTGGTGTTGGGTTTTGATGTATCCAAGGTCCAAGCCAGGCAAGAGCAAGTCATACCTAAGCAGGCAATAAGAACTAAATATTTCATAAGTCTCTCCGAAAGAATCTTGTTATTTAATAAATGAAGATTCACAGCTATTGGCAAATTATCGGCATCACGATCCCATTAGCTGTAAACATTACGGCGCCAAGGCGTTTGCCATTTTTGTCGTTAATTTGCATGAGTTGGTTACTAATTTGTCCGCCGTAAACACAATTTACATAAACTGTGCCCGCAACCTTGTTGGAATCGATACCCATCATCTTTAAAAGATTCATTGCTGACTCATCAGAAGGGTATGTGCCCTGCTTGAAACTTTCGCAAACAACATTACTTGGGGCTGTAGTTGTTGTGCCGGCGGTTTCATACCACGTTGCTTTTGCCGGCGCGGTTTCCTGCGCGATAGTGATAGTTCCGTTATTAACTTTACATTCGATTGATTGAATTTGCGCAGCGTGGGCTGTTGTCGCGGCCATGAATAGTCCTGAGATCATAAGCATGATTTTCATAGGGAACTCCTTGTTGTGCCGGAAGTTAGCCAACTTGAGCGCATAGTGCAAATTGATAAATGTAAAGTCTCAGATCAGAAACTTTACATGATGTAAACTCCGCTCTAAATATTTTACAATTTGAAGTAGTCGATATTTAAACAGACTATTTGTTCAAAGGTTTGGCCAGACGCTCTTTTATAAAGGCCGTCTATGAGGCTTTTGATATCTTCTTTAAACTGCAAATAGTCTTCCGTGGAGATGGCCAAACAAGTTGTCGCAAAGAACGGATCCTTAATCTCTTCTAGCTGGCTATCCTCTGCTACAGACATTGCTTTATTGCGAAAGCTTTTGTGGTTATGAAGAACCGCTGCCTTATGACTGAGAGATCCTGGAGAGAACTGAACAAATTTTGTATTACTCAATTGATAACGGTGATCAGTATTTCTGGTGACTATTTGATGATCCACAAAACAATCTAAAACGTGTCGCGTGCGACTTAGGGGAATATTCAGTCGCTGACTCACCTCTTCCGCGCTCCAATTTTTTTGAGTCGCAAAAATGCAGTAGATTGCGCCAAAATGCCAAGAACTGAAAAAAATAGCGACGAAATCATCAGACCAAGGAGTTCGAGTTATATCATGACGAATTCTATAGTCGTTATCGTAATCACTCTTTGCTTCATCTAAGCATTCTTCGATGAATTTTTTCAACTCTGCCGATGTGGCCTTATCGTAATCTAACAAAAGCAGCCAATATGTTTTTTCTAAGGAATTAAATTTCATGAATATAGAAAAGCGATATGCTTGTTCCGGACTCATATCTCGATCTCCTGCAAGGATCTGACTTAACAGTGAGGGCGACACATTTAGCGCAGACGAAATAATTTTTTTTATTCCCTGGCTCTGACTTGCAATATAATCCTTCAAAAAGCTTCTATAATTTCTGTAAGTCACAATTTTATTCAAAAAATCCCCCTCAATAATTCATTTTTAAAGCAATGGAGCGCGATATTCAAGAATCAGAATTTTACATTGTGTAACGTTTGGGTAGGAAAATTTCACAACTCGGTGGTTGCACTGCTTTGTCGATAGAAGATATGGCCATTGCAGCACTCGAAACAAAATAAATTAGAAGTAAAACTATAATTCTCATTCCCAAATTAAACTACTACGCCCTTGAGACTTCAAGTTACTTTCCCACAAGTTTCAATCGTTCCGTATTCAAATGGTTGAGCTAAAAGGTTCAGATGCAAGACGGAGGTTCGAGTTTACGACTTAGGTGAAAGATCCCTAGCGCAAATGCCTTATTCGATAAACCCCGCAGTTATCTACCCAATTATCTAATTTTTAGATTAATAAGATATAAAACATCTATTTTACACGGATTCCTGCGTTGCGTAGAAGAACCTTATTAAAAGCTGCTCTGAAATGAACATTCATTGATGTGTCTCATTAAAGCAGTCACACGGAAGGGCCATAATATGAAATACCTAATGTCCATTGCACTCCTTTCTCTTTTTCCTTTTTCAACTCAAGCGGCTTCTTCTTCTGAAAACTTTGTAGGTTCTTCGGCAATTGTTTCCCAAATACTGCAAAAGAATCTTTTAGGAATGACAGATTATAATTCATTACTTCAAGCCGCACTTGAACGCGACCATGATACAACTCTTGGTGATCTGACAGATTGCGAGCCGGCATTAGGTAAGTTCCAGTGCTCCATGAACATCCAGGGCCCAGGCGTTAAACTGGATCTTGAGATTTCATTTTTTCACGGCGAAGTTGTTTACGTCTATATTCGTTAGTGACTAGGCATGGGATCTAATTCTCTAGACCTTTCCCAGGCGTTACTACGGATATTCACGGATTTATACAGATCAACTTGTTTCAATTTGCGATCTTAGGGGCTTCAAAAACACCATCAAGAATCCGTTAAGTTCTTCATGGCGTCCAGAGCGTTTCTTCTACTTATTACTATGCTTTTCACTTTGGGAGGTTGCACTCCTTTCGGGAATAATTCAGTCTTAGACTGGAACTCTGATTTGACTAGCACTGTGAATGGCACCGCCACAATGTTCAGCAATGGTGGTTTGAGTTCACAGTCGACCTGCACTTCGAAGAACGTCGTCCTTTATGCAATTACAGAAAATGGCTCCATTAATTTATCTATTCCCATTAAATCGGTACCAATTCAAAACGATGGAACATTTCAACTCAAAAATCTTAGATCCCTAGGTGTCAACCCAAAATCTGAAAAAGTCACTTACCTACTCAGAGCGGAAGCTTGTGGAGTCGTGTACTCTCGCCCCTTGACCGGGACCCGTGATCAAGACATCACTTTCGCCACAACCTTGCTTGAAAAGATCAACTCCTCTGAATCTGCGACCATGAAGAAGTTTAATCAGCTGGACTCGAAAGATGTCGACGCCTTGATTAAATCATTCAGTCAAATGACGGCCAACTCTGTCTCTCAAACCTACGATTCAATTCTCGCCAACAGCGAAGTCAAAGCGTATGTGCAAGGCCTCTTTAATATCGATTTTGATGAAGTCAAAGATCTCACGCCTCCTGATATTCAAACACTATCAATCCCCAGCTCCTATGCGGAAATGTCACAAGCTTCTTTTTCCGTGGTCGCTTCGCATTGGTACAAAAGCTTTCTTTATGCCTATGAGTGGACTCTTGATGGAACTGCTGTGTCTCACTCGGCCAGCTATGCTTTTGTTCCCACTAAGAACTATCAGGGCACTCACTCTTTAATTTTAAAAGTCGGTGTTGATGAAGGCAGCGGCAATGTGGATTTAACCAAGCCAGCCGTCACGCAGAATATTTCAGTCAACGTGCCAAATACATTTCCTGCGATTGTTCCTTCGTTAACTCTTGCTTCGACTACGCCTACAAATTCAGAGAATGTAAATTTAGTACTCTCCACAGGATCTGGCTCATCGAATTGTGCTACATTCAGTGGACTTGCGTTGACTGAAAATGTCGCGACAGCTCCATTATCGCCAACTGACTATAATCTTCTTTGCACTTCGCCCAACACACAGAATATTTCCTACACTGTAAGTCCTGGGGATGGACTTAAGACACTTCGCCTTTGGGCCATAGATTCTGCCAGCAACATCAGTTCAGCTCCTCAGACAATAAACATCCTTCTGGATCAAACAGCTCCAGTGCTTTCCTTTACCGATATCACTCAAGGAATTAAAGGCGGATCTTCGCTTTCTTTGAAGTATGTTATCAGTGATGCCACTTCTGGAGTTGATTCGGCTCTTCTTTATTTTGCTCAAGATGGCACAACATTCGTTCAGGTTGGCGACATCAAAGGAACTTCCTCTTATAATTGGACAGCTCCATTTGCAGACACCCCTGCTGCAAAATTTAAAATTGTTGCTATCGACAAAGCAGGAAATTCTGCCAATCTTATTTCTTCTGCTTTCACCATTGATTCAACTCCCCCCACCCTGACCTTCACATCACCCAGCGCAAACTCTTTTGTGAACCTTGCCCAAGTTACTTCATTTGCTGTTTCAGGAACTTGTTCGGAAGAAGGGCAAACCATCAGTCTTTCAGGAGCGGTGAATGCGACAACTGTATGTACTAGCGGTTTATGGAATACCCTTCTTGATCTTTCAGCTCTCGCACAGGGAGCATTTACAGTTTCAATCACGCAATCAGATACAGTCGGCAACTCGACTTCTATTTCAAGATCTTTTATTAAAGACACGATCGCTCCCGTTTTGGCAATCACGACTCCAGCTACGAATGGCTATATCAACTCTGCTAATGTTGCCGCATTGACGATCACCGGGACTTGCTCTGAAAACACACAAACAATCACGTTCAGTGGAGCTGCTTCCGGAACAGCCACGTGTTTCACTGGGACCTTTAGTAAATCCTTGAACTTCACGGCGGCGCCTCAAGGCTCTGTGACACTCAATGCGACGCTCAATGATGCCGCCGGCAATTCGACCTCCATTTCAAGAGTTTTAATCAAAGATACAGTCCCTCCTATTTTGACTCTTATTAATACGAACTCCATTGATATTAATAATGCAAACTATGCGACTTTTTCTTTGAGTGGAACTTGTTCTGAAAATGGTCAGTCCGTGGCTCTTAGTTCAGGATCTATGACCGGCACGGCGACCTGCAGTGGCGGCAATTGGAGCGCGAGTTTTGATTTCACTTCAGCTCCCCAGGGCGCCGTCGTTGCAACCGCTTCGCAAACAGATCTGGCTGGCAACAGTTCTTCCGTCAATCTGAATCTAAATAAAAACACCACGATCCCTACGTTAGGCATCACAAGCCCGGCCGCCAACGCCTATGTAAATATCGCGAACCGCTCTGCCTTTGTTATCAATGGCGTCTGCTCGGCCATCGGGGAAGCGATTCATATCACTGCCCCAGTGAACGCGACTGCGATCTGTGCGGCAAATGGAACCTGGAATACAACATTAGATCTTACGTCATTAGCTGAAGGAAACTTCACGATGGTCTTTAATCATTCTGATTCCTCTGGAAATATGGCCAATGGAACAAGGATCTACAAAAAGGATACGATCGCACCATCGTTGGCCATTGGATCTCCGGTCGCCAATAGCTACATAAATACTTCGACCGTCGCATCATTCGCAGTCAGTGGAACATGCTCTGAAAATGGACAGACTGTTGCTATTACAATTGGTGGTGATGCTTCTTCCACAGCTTCGTGCCTATCTGGAGCTTGGAGTGCAAATTTAGATTTCACCTCAGCGGCCGAAGGCACGGTCAGTATCACCGTTTCCCATGCTGATGCCGCTGCTAACAGTGTTTCTTCAAATAGATCCTTCGTTAAAGACACCGTGGCACCGCTTTTAACGATTGCCAGTCCCGCTGACGGCGCCTATATCAATGCAACCAATGTGTCATCTTTTGCGGTCACAGGAACTTGCTCTGAAAACACTAAGAATGTGGTCATCACTGGTAACGCCTTTGCCACAGTTCCGTGCACATCTGGTGCTTGGAACGTAAATTTGAACTTCAGCGCAGCTTCGCAAGGAGTTGTGAGCATCTCAGTTGCTCACACGGATGCTGCAGGAAACTCGTCCACCACGACAAGATCTTTTATCAAGGATACAGTACTGCCAACTTTGGCGATCACAACACCGGCCAACAATTCTTATATAAACATTGCCAATGTTTCCAACTATTACTTTGCAGGGACTTGTTCTGAAAATGGTCAGAGTATTTCTATCACCGGAGCTGTTACAAGTTCTACAGTCTGCACTTCAGGAGCCTGGAATAAAACTTTAGACTTAAGCGGTGTTGGTGATGGTGTTATCGCTATTACAGCATCTCACTCTGATCTTGCTGGCAACACGGTTGCGAGTTTTATTTCATTAACTAAAGATACCGTATTGCCGAATCTGACACTCACATCTTTGACCGGGGGCCAAATCTTGGCCGGAGGAAGTTTAATCAATATTACCTGGAGTGGCAGTGATAACAACAATCTGCCGACCACTCCAGTTAAAATAGAATACTCCACGGACTCTGGTGTCACTTGGACTTCGATCAGCAATGGCGTGGCCAATACTCCAAGCACCTATTCATGGTTGACCCCTGCCATCACCTCAGACAACGTCAGAGTTCGTTTGACCTTAAAAGACGTTGCCGGAAATAGTGTGATCAGTTCTTCAAGTTCCAACTTGGCGATCAACTCAACTCCTCCAGCGATCACTTTGACATCTTTGACCGGAGGACAATATCTTTCCGGCGGCACCACCCAAACCATTTCATGGACGGCCACTGGCAACTATCTTGGAACAACACCTATAAAAATTGAATACTCTGCTGATTCTGGAAGTACCTGGAATATTGTTACCGCCGCCACTGCCAATTCTGGTTCTTCAACCTGGGTGATTCCAGCTGTGGATGCAAACACCTACCGCGTCCGAGTAACAGTCGTGGATCAATCCGGCTTATCGGCATCTTCAAGTTCTTCTGCGAACTTAACGTTGGATAACACCAATCCAACATTGACATTGAATGCGCCAGCTGGAGGAGAAAACATTGCCGGTGCTTCAAGTTTTTACATTAACTGGAATGCCAGCGATACAAATATGGGTTCAACGCCCATGAAATTTGAATACTCTTCTGACAACGGATCAACTTGGAATTCGATCGTCAGTGGAATTGCTAATGGCGGAAACTACAACTGGACAGTCCCTGTCATCAACAGCACTACTGTGAAAATTAGAGCCACAGCTACGGATCTTTCTGGAAGAACGAAGCAAGTCGTTTCGAATGTCTTCACTGTTGACTCAACTCCACCTACGACTCCAACGGCAAGCCTTGCCTCATCATCACCAACGAATAACACTGGCATCTCTTTAAATGTCACTTGTATTGCCGACTACGCAAAAGTTTTGATTACTGAAAGCACGATAACTCCCACAGTGAGTGATTCAGGATGGCAAATCTGCGCAAGCACGATGAGTTTCACAATTTCCAGTGGTGACTCTGTTCATACCGTTAAAGTGTGGAGCAAAGACCTTGCAGGAAATATCAGTACTTCGAGTTCAAACGTCAATGTCACTTTGGATCAAACTGCACCGGTCCTTAGCATTGCAACGCCTTCTATATTGGCGGGAAATACGACAAGTTCATCTGCCATCACTTTGACTGAACTCAATGCAGGAGCAACGGCCTTGACGGTTGAAGTCTACAACGGCAGCACATGGTCCCAAGTCGGCACAGTGACTGCATCTGCAGGAAACAATAGTAATCAAGCCTATACTTTAAGTAACTGGATTGTTCCCCCTGTGAATACGACTTCTGCAAAGCTTCGTGTAAGTTACACCGATACAGCTGGGAACTTTGCTCAAGCTGCTTCTAATAACTTCACTATTGATTCCACAGCTCCCACTATCAGTTCATTTGTTCTTGCCGGTGGAAGTACGACAACGGCCCTTCCGAGCGTGACTTACGCTCTATCAGCTTCCGACAATATTGCGTTGGCTTCTTTTAGATGCAGTGAATCTTCGAATTTTGCAGACAACGGCTGGCTTCCATTCAATGCCAATTCTTCTTTAGTTCTTTCAGCTATCAACGGACAAAAGACAGTTTATGTCTGGGTCAAAGATACAGCTGGCAACGTTTCTGCCTCCGCAAACGCTAATATTTCTTTGGACTTTGGAACTCCTCCAGTGGTTACAATTTCAAATCCAACCTCTGGGCAAAATTACTCAACAGGATCCACAGTTAATATCCAATGGACCTGCACTGGAAACAATGGACTGAGTGCGACTCCCATATCACTTTACTACGGCACTGATTCTAGCAGCTCTTACACAACGATCGCTTCCAATGTCAGTTATACATCTGGCACCACGGGCAGCTATTCGTGGACATTGCCTTCAAGTCTTACTGCATTCCGCGTCCTTGTGAAGTGCTCCAGTCAGGCCGGGGTTACAAGCCAAGTCTTGTCCAATATCGTAAATACCACGACATGGTCCATCTGGGCCGGAGATATTGGTTTGCCTATGGATGGGGTGAATTCTTTAAATGCCGTTCTTACTCCGAACAACATAACGAGATATCCATTTGCAGTCGATAAGAGTGGAAACACCTATATATCTAATAACAACATCATTCGTCGAGTTGATGCACTCACTGGACAAATTGATCTGTTTGCAGGAAATGGAGGAAGCTGCGCTTCCAATGTGAATGGACAAGTTGCCACTTTAAGCATGGCAATTCCTTCCTATATTATTGGCACTGCCGGCGATGGAGTAAATATTTATGTTGTTGGTTGCAATACATTTTATCGTCTAAATACGACAACCAAAGTGTTCACTCAGCTTTTCAATATGTCCACCACGGGACTTAGATTCGACAGCGGATTTTTAACTCAGAATGACTGGTTTGTATATACAGCAAATTCAAATATCTATCGAGTCAACTTACTTGCTGGCACGCCTACACCCGAAAAAGTATATGGTAACGACGGCGCCTCTGCATCTTGCGGAGCGAATGCCATTGATACACCGGCTGTTGGCGCTCCTCTCCCAGGGGTCTCTTCCAACACTGCAACTTGCAGCGACAGCGGAGAAGCCTCAATGTTTGCCAACGCCGACGCAACTAAAATCACCGTAGCCCGTTGGGGTGGATTTGCACCTTATCCAAATGTGCGCCAAAGGATTGAATTGGATAACGGTGTTTGGAAAGTGAAATCAGGGGACGTCGATAATGAAAACTGGGAATACTGCTCTTATATTTCGGGCTCGTCGAACTTAGTAGCCTGCGCCGATAGATGGATCCGCAAACTTTACCAAATATTCAATGCTGACACCTCACTGGCAGGAGCCACCATTACCCTAGCTAACGATGATAGTGCCGCCGTGGGCATGTTTAGACCTGGTGGTAATGGACAAAATTACATTCTACATTCCTCTGGGAAACTCATTCTCGTTAGCGGCTCACCCTATACGTCCTATTCTCAGATCGCGGGAATTTCATTGGATCAAGTGGGAATAACTTCAACAAATCCAAAAGATTCTAACTTTGTTTCACCTAACTTCATCGCCTACAATGGCGCCAACAACAGGCTTTACGTTCAGTCTTCAGTCAGCACCAAAGCTATCGATGTCTCTGCAGCGTCAGTTCCTTTGAATGTGACATCTGGTGGTTCCAATATTTCATGGAATCCTGCCCGATCCCTTAATTTTTCATTAGATGGAACTAAGCTTCTGGCCCCAAGCACCAACACGGGCATGGGAGCTACCATTTACACGGGAGTCTTAACCGGCACGATCAGCTCCGCCAACATCGTAGCCCCAGGAAATGTTAATCCAACAACCTCTCCATTCAGTGATAATCAGTCCGTAGCTGGAACAAGAATCACTTGTGCGCTCACCGCACAGATGCTTATGCATTCAGATGGAACAGCCATTTACATGGACTCGGCCGGTGGCGCTTACATCTACAGAATATCGGGTGGCACTTATTATAGGATTGCAGGTCTTGCAACAACAGGATATCGCCCAGCAGATAATGGCCAACTGGCACGCTCAGCACAATTATCGAATGTCACGGCCATTCAAGAAATCCCCTCAGGTCCCTACCAGAAAGATCTTCTGATATTTGATGGAGGATACCTGCGACGGATTTCATATTATACAGAATCAGCAAATCCTAAGATATATGATGTCGTCAATCTGAATACACCGGGATATCTCACATCACCGACCTCTGTTTGGTATGATTTCTCTACTGAACAGGCCGGTGTTCTTGGAAGTGGCAAGGTTTATCTGGCAAATAGCTCTACCGTTCGTCGAATTCAATTTGATTCAACACTCTCGACTTATTCGGTTTATAACTATCCATTTGAGGGAACAACCCTTGCTGGTCAGGTGGGGATCTCTTTGACGCCAGCGGGATTGATGGTTCTTCAGCCTAGCAAGAGCCGCGTTCTTCGCGTTGACCCTTAGACTATTCAAAATAAAAAGGCCGCTTTTACGGGAAGCGGCCTTGCAAAAAAACCAATCACTGGTGAACCCCAGCGATTGGTTGGGAAATAAAAATTAATTCAACTGACGGCAGCTTGGAATCTTCACTGCCAAAGCTTTATGATTCACCAGGCTTGAGTAAAGTTCATTCGCAGCCTGAGTCAACGTGGCATTCTGACCTTCAACGGAAGACTTCACGCGAATCGTGATTTGCAAATCATCTTTTCCGTTACGAGCCGCACCCAATTTATAAATCTTCAAAGCTAAAGAACCAACCAAGTTCGCATGACCATCTTTACCACCAATAGCACGCGCTTCATACTCTTCGAAACGCAAAACATACTGTGCAGAATTTCCATCAACAACTGTCTAACCTTTGTTTTGCAAAGTCGCGAGGATTTCCTGGGATGTCTCTTCAGGCACAGAGATGGGACATTGACTTGCAGCTTGTGCGCTCATTCCGCCCAACAACGACAAAGAAAATAAGATTTTATTCATGACAGCTCCTTTAGTTTATCCATATGGATTGTTAATCTAAAAGACCTCTAGGCAACAGCCATACCAGCTCAGACCCACTCCACATTGCAAAGAACCTGTCACTTCAACGAACGATGCCGTCCCGGGTTGTCATTCACAGTGATGATCCCGTAACGGCATAAAGTGTTTTTTTAACGGACTCAGCTTTCTGACTCTAGAATTTTTTTACGATCAGACTTTTCCACAATTCTATAGAGGGCCGGAATCACAAACAAGGTCAACAAAGCTGACGAGAACAATCCCCACACAACCACCGTTGCGATCGGGCGTTGCACATCAGAACCAATCCCCGTCGCTAGAGACGCCGGCAGAAGACCAATAATAGCGACCACTGCTGTCATTAGGATGGGACGCAAGCGGAGGCTGGCGCCCTTTATAATAGCTGCATCCAAACTCATCTTTCCCTCATCCCAAAGTTGGTTGATATAACTCACCATCAACACCCCATGCATTGTGGCTACACCAAACAAACTGGTCAGACCCACACCCGCAGAAACGCTAAAGTGCATGTCGCGGAACCACAAAGCCAAGCCACTTCCGATTAAGGCAAAAGGCACCGTCACCAAAACCAAACCAGCTCGCTTGAAGGAACCAAATGTCACCATCAAAAGAAGGAAGATCACCCCAATAGTCATGGGGATCAGCAATGCAAAGTGAGACTGGGCACGATCTAAATTTTCAAACATACCAAGCCACTCGACCGAATAGCCCTCGGGAAGCTTGATGTCTTTATCAAATTTCTTTTGAGCTTCAGCCACGAACTCCCCTTGAGAGCGATCGCGAATATCGCAGCGAACCGTCAGACGCCGTTTACTGTTGGCTCGAGCGATCAATGTTTGACCATCGATCACGCGAATATCCGCAACTTGGGCCAGAGGAACAGCTTCACCTTGGTCATTGAACACGGGCAACAGACCAATTTGCTCTGGTGTAGCGATCTGCTTAGGCGCATATTTCACGACGATATCAAAACGTCTTTCGCCTTCATAAAGTTGGCTAACCGGAAGACCACCCACTGCCGTATTAATCACATCATTCACTGTATCAACCGCCAATTGGTAGTGAGCCATGCGAGCTTTATCGATGCGAATTTGCAATTGCGGTTGGGGCCCCTCTTGCTCAATACCCACGTTACGACTGCCCGGAATCGAACGCAGAAGTTTTGCGGCTTTTTCGCCAAGGTTGCGCAATTCCTCCAGATCGTTTCCGACCAACTCCACAGCCAGATCCGCAGAAGTTCCGTTCGTGTCTTCGGTCACACTGTCAATAATAGGCTGAGTAAGGTTGAACTTTGTCGTCGGGAATTCTGCTGAAACTCGCGCACGCAATGCGGACTCTAGATCCAACTTTGTATGATAGTCACGCCATTCACCGCGAGGTTTCAACCCCACCATCATTTCAAGACGGTTGGTTGGGAATGGATCGGTGCCACCATCGTTACGACCTGTTTGAGAAGTCACGAAGGACACCTCTTGGAAACTGCCAACGATGCCTCGCAATTGATTGGCATACTTGCTGTTTTCTTTGAGCGAAATACCTTCAGGGAAATTTGCACGAAGCCAGAAAACACCTTCATCCATATACGGCAGAAACTCTGTTCCTAATCTTGGCATAACTCCAAAGAGTACTCCAAAAAATAGAATCACCGTACAACCCAAGACTTTAAAGCGATGGACCAAAACCATCGGCAACAATTTGTCGTAGCTATCATTGATATAATCAAAGATCTTGGACTGATGCTCCTTAACTCCTTTTTTAAATAAGAAGCTAGACAAAATAGGAACTAGATACAAAGCCAGCAAAGTCGCGCCAAACAAAGCGAAGCACAGAGTGATCGCCATAGGACGGAACAATAATCCTTCGATATATTGTAGCGACAACAATGGGAAGTACGCCACAATCACGATGATCATGGAAAACAGCATGGGTTTTTGTACCTGTTGAGTCGACGTCAAGATCAAAGATTTCAAATCGCTTTTCTTCTCGCTTCGCCCGTCATCCTGCAAATGCCGGATGATGTTTTCCGAGATGATAATCGCACCATCGACGATGATACCAAAGTCAATGGCTCCCACAGATAGCAAACTAATAGGAATGCCCGTAAGCTTCATCAACAACAAAGCAATCAGCAATGATCCCGGAATAGTCATTGCCACGATAAAGGCGATCTTTGGATCACCAAGGAAGAAAAATAGAATGATCACAACCAGGCCAATTCCCAAGGCCGTGTTATGCAAAACAGTATGAACAGTCTCGTTGATCATATTCGAACGATCATAGAACGGCTTGATTGTCACACCCTTAGGGAGAGTGCTCCCATTCAGCTCCTTCACCGCCTGCTGGATATTATTTAGGGTTTCAGATGGATTGGCACCACGGCGCATGACTACGATACCTTCAACGCTGTCGTCATCTTTGTCTTTTCCGAAGACACCTGTTCTGGGAAGATGGTCGATCACCACCGAGCCCACGTCTCTAACAAAAACTGGAGTGCCATTGGAGTTTTTAATGAAAACATTGGCAAGCTCTTTATAGTCCTCGACACGTCCCAAGCCACGGATCACCAAAGAGGTTGCCCCGCGCTCCATCAAACTACCACCACCACTGCTGTTGTTCGCTTTGATCGCAGCAGTGACCTCCTGAAGCTTTACTCCGTACTGAGCCAGCTTGTCTTTATCCAAGTGCACGGCATATTGTTTCCCAAGACCACCGAAATTTTCCACATCCACAACGCCCTTGGCTTGCAGAAGTCTTGGAGTCACAACCCAGTCATTCAAAGTGCGCAGTTCTGTTGGATCATGCTGTTGATCACCGACAAGTTGATAGCGATAAACTTCACCATAGGCCGTCGCCAAAGCACCCAAGGATGGTTGAGCATCCGGTGGCAATCCAGCATCGGCAATTCGTTCAAACACCACCTGACGCGCCCAATAGTCCTCAACATCCGGTTCAAAAACAATTTGCACAGAGGACAAGCCGAAAATGGTACGGGAGCGGATCACTTCAGAATGCGGAACACTGGCCATGGCCCGTTCCAAAGGAATCGTGATCTGTTGTTCAACTTCCTCGGCAGCACGGCCTGGGTAAGTTGTAATAATTTGCACTTGAACTCCGGAAATATCAGGATAGGCATCAATGGTCATGCGAGTGAAACTCCACATGCCCAGTCCTGCTACCAAAGCTGCAATACCAAGAATAAACCAACGTTTTTTTAGAGCCCAAGCTACAGAATTATTGAAGAACATGTAGGCCTTCCTTTCTGTCCTGAATGAAATTATGAAGTTCCGGTTTGAAAAGAATAGCGCCGGAAGCCACGACGGAATCCTCTGCTTTCAGTCCTACCACTTGAGCCATGTCTGAAGATTCATTCACAATGATGATACCGACCATCTGAAACTGCAGTGGGGCAATTCGTTTAATGACGTACTCTTGAAGTCCTTCGTGCAAGATCGCTGTTGTAGGCACTTGCACCGGCTTAACAAATAACAACGGATACTTAACCTCGCAGTTTGTTCCCGGATACCAATCCTGTCCTTGGCCAAGTTTGAAGATCACTTTAAAAGAATCTTCTTTCTCTTTAAGAGCATTGATTTGAACAATGACGCCTTTCTGAGAACTTTTCTTCAAACCATAACGAGACACTTCCACAGTTTCACCCACTTTAACTTGTCCACGGTACTCCGCTGGAAGAGAAGTCACTCCCAATGCAGTTCCCACGGATGCGCCAAAGGAATTCAAATTCAATTTCAAAATTTTACTGAAATCCGGATCCAGCTCGGTCCAAGCAATTCCCGTATGCGCCAAATCACCTGGAGGATTTGCCAAGGCGATCATTTGCCCCACGGTTCCCAAGCCTTCTCCGTTCTTTACGGTCTGCACCTTTTGGATCTCAAGATGTTTCTGAAAAGGTGTTCCCTCCCTGAGAGTTATCAGATTGCCTTCAACCTTGTAGGGAGCAGGAGTTACAGGTTCCGATTTTGTACAGGAAACCAGTGCCGGAAAGATTAGAATGCTGATGGTCTTAAGTGAGATTTTCAATTTCATGGATTCAAATCCTTTCCAATGGCAGCACTCAAGCGCGCTAGATTTTTTCGATATTCTGCCAAGGTGTCATAGTAAGAAGACACAGCCCCTTGATAAGCAGAGATCGCATCTAAATAATCTAACAGGGCACTGTTCCCGGTTCCGAATTGGCGCTGTTGAGCATCGCGAACATCACGGGCGCGCTTCAATTGTTTGCTTTCGTACTCTTCAATGAGCGAACGGCCCAATAGCAACTGGTCGTACAGTCCAGCCACTTCCTGGCGAATCGCGAGTTCTTTGGCTTCTTTCAATTTTTCAGTTTGCTTAATAGTCAGCTCGGCCTTTTTGATATTGCCTTGATTGCGATTGAACATCGGCAACGGAATGGTCACACCCAAAGACCATGAGTGAGCATCTCCTAAGGCCTGAGAAGCGGGATCATCGGGGTTCGCTGAAGTAGGTCCTTGTTTGGTGATACCTGCGTTGACTTGGAAATCATCCCACACCTGAGCTTTCGCAAGATCCTTGTCGTATTCGCTTTTTGTCACCGTCTTTTTCAGAGCAAGAAGATCTGGTCTGATTTCCAAGGCCTGTTCAATCAACTTTTCTTTGCTTGGAATATCCATCATTTTAAATTCACGAAGCTTCGTGCCCGCCACGGGATTTTTCTCTGCCTGTTGACGACCTAAAAGATTCACAAGTTGTACGATGGCAGCTTTCAAGGAGATTTCTTTTTGACGGGAATCCAACCTCGCCTGATCCAAAGCCAATTGGGCCCGCATCACCAACAAAGGCATACGGCCTGTGCCCCCCACTCTGTTTTCTGTCACCGTAAGAAGGTTCTTCAGACTTTGTTCTTTTTCTTTAAGAAGGGCCAATTGATGTTCTTGCACCACCACTTCGATGTATGCCAAGCGGATATCCTCAACCTTTAAGCGCACAGCATCTTCAAAGGTCACTTGTGCGACGTGAACGCCTTCCTGGGCACTCTTTTTAGAAGCGGATCTTTTTCCGCTGAGATCCACCGGATAGTTCAAGGTCAGGTCTTCCTGCTTGGGGCCACCCGCATTGCTACCATTCCAGTTTTTTCCAAAGGGCTGAAGACTGGCATTGAGACCCAGTGATGGATTGGCCCACAGACCCGCCGTCAACTCATCTGCTTCTGCTAAAGGAATATTGTACTTCGCGGCCAACAGATCAATGTTAGCACTCAGTCCTTCGGCAACGGCTTGATCCAAACTAAGGGACGGACTGGGGTTCTCTTCCGCAACGGAAAGCTGCGCGAACAAAACCAGCATAAAGGTTGTAGTAATTATGAAAGACTCCCACCAAAAGTGGCGTGTCTTAATATATCTGGTGAACATGATGTTCCTCCCTTACTTCAAGGAGGAGATACTGTCCGCCGATTCTCTATCGTTTCAATCCATTAGTTGAAGATAATGATACGCACCACGGCCTTCTCGCTTCGTAAAGCAAGATACCATAGGGACTCATGATCAAAACTTATTTATCGTTGAGACAAATGAAAGGGATAGTGGAACTGTAGAGGGTCGTCGTCCATATATCTCCTTTCATTAACAATTAAACTGAAACTTAAATTGAAATTCTTTGTTGAATTTAGTTTGGTGTAAACCCATATCAACCTCTTTGCAATAGTTAATTTTCGGTAGATTAATATTTCTCTTAAGGTTTATTTTCACGCTCACTAAATACGAAAAACCGAACCAAAAACATCATAACCAATGTATTTCATTATGTAACATTTGTTACTTTCTCGAATGAAAAACTGGACGACCACAAACGTCCCCTGCCAAAAAGTTATGCATATTCACCTCCAGATAGAGCCCTCGATTCCCACGAAAAACAATGGGTTAGCCCTCGCCCCTTGACTGGCATCATCCTTGGATCTCTTTCATTTTGGAGAGGTGTCTATGTTAGATTCAAAGAAATGTATCCTTCTGCCATTAGTAGTGCTGTTTTTCGTAGCCTGCTCACCAGTCAAGTTCTCTTTGGATACTTCCAAATGCGGAAGCACGGGCCAATCCTGCCTTGCAGAGGATGGGAAACTTCATTACGACAACATCGTACCTATTGGAGGTGGAAAGGTGGATATCCTGATCGTGGATGACAACTCGGCGTCCATGTCCAGTTTGCAACGTTCCCTTAGCAGCCGCTTTGCGGGGTTCATTGATCAACTCGATGCCCAAGGTGTGGATTACCGCATTGGTCTGACTACCACTGACATCTCTAGTAACGTTTCGGATACAGCGAACAACTACCCCCGGGCTGTGAACAGCAATGGAGCCCTTCAAGACGGAAACTTAGTTGCATTCGGAAGCTACCCTTACCTTACGCCAGGCATTGCGGACAGAAAAAATCTCTTCAATTCTACCATTGTGAGACAAGAGACCGTGCTTTGCGAGCAGTTCATTGCGAATTGGATTCAACAATATGGACTCGCCAGCATTGACAGCTCAAGCTACAGCAGCCAGTACGTGGTGAACTGCCCATCTGGAGACAACCGCGATATCTTCGCAGCAAATTTAACCTTACAAAAAAATCCCTCTAGCTTTATTCGCTCAGATGCCGCCTTAGCCATCATCCTCCTGGGTGACTCAGACGAGCGTGATGGAATGTACGTTTACTCGGGATTAAACTTTAAGCTATCTGACATGGATCAACCTGCGACGTTGATTAATAATTTTTGGTCAAAGTACGGCAAACAAAAATCCCTCAGCGTTCATGCCATCACAGTGATTGATGATGCTTGCTTGAATCAACGAGCCAACCAAACCTTGGGCACCCCTGCGGTCGCAGCAACGGCGGGTCTGACCCATGGAAGCATGGGCCAAGCATTCCTTGCCCTCACCAATCAAGGCTGGGGAAGGGCCGTGGATATTTGCTTTAACAACTATACTGCCCAACTCGGATCCATCGGAACCAGCATTCTGTCCCAGGCAAGTCAGCTTCCTCTGGCCTGCAACAACCCAACAGGCCTAAGCATCACTGGAACCTCCGTACCTTGGACTCAGACGGGAGGCCAGATCCTCTTCTCCAGCCCACTACCTCCGGGCACCAGCGTGCATTTAGTGTATGACTGCCCGGGAGTTCAATAAAAAATCTACAGAGAAAACGAAAGACCCTTTAAAAGCATGGCGCCCTTGGAAACGACACGTTCCCCTTGGGCCAATCCTCCGATAACGACAATATTTTCCCCTCGGGCCGAAGCCACTGTCACTTGTCTTCTTTCAAACTCTTCATCAGACTTTGCAACAAAAACAAAGTTCTTTTCTTCCACAGAAATCAAGGCAGAAGATGGAATCACCACGATATCATTTTCATAGGCACCGAAATCAGCCTTCGCAAACATTCCCGGCATGATACGCCCCTTAGGGTTTGCAAGAAGAACTTTGACCTTGATCGTACGCGTGACTGGATCAATAGCATCACCAATCGAATCAGCTTTCCCCACAATGACCGCTTCAGGCATTGAAGCGAATTCCAACTTTACATCCTCCCCTTTTTGCACCTCTGAAATTTGTGTCTCAGGTATATCAGAAATCAAAAGAGCAGTTTTCGCTTTCAGCTTTTCTAGATTTTCCGGATCGAATCCCACGGTGCGAAGCTTCACCTCATTTTCCACGAGGACCGCTTTTGCAGCGGAAAGATCATTCTCGGCATCGTTGAGCTCTTTACCCGTCGCTGCTTCATTGGCAAACATGTCCTTAGTTCGTTCAAAATTTTTAGAGGAACGCAGGAAGTTTGCCTTGGCTTGACGATACTGGGAGAACAAAGATGTCACATCCGGAGAATCAAAAAGTATGACATGCTCATCCTTACGAGGACTCGCTGAAGACACCGCAACCACTCGGGCTGGAGCCGTCACCCGAAGGCTGGCATTCCCTTTGGAACTGTTAATCACTTGTAAGACTTCTCGCGCCGGACTGTTCTTCGGGATATGAATAATGCGACCGTTCTCGCTGGCGTAGGCCCTAGGCACCCGCTCTAGTTGCTCGTCGAAGTAGCGGCCAGCGCGCCATCTTCCTAGTTCATAGCCCGCCAGAAGTATCACCAAAGTTCCAACAGAAATCTTCAAAGTTTTTACCTTTGTATCCCTACTCAAGCCCTGCCAATATGCCACACCTTTTTGAGCTGTCTCTTTGATTTCCTGAAGAAGAGGATTATTTTTCATTCTGGCCTCGCTGCTTTTTAGATTCGGTCACAATTTGTCCAGCTCTGAGATTGAGATCTTCAAAGGAGGTTACTTTTTTTAGTTGTAGTGCGGAAAGCTGAAGAACACTGCTACGGAAGGATTCATAAAAATCAGCGAAGGCAATGATGCCAACATTCTTGCGCTCGTAGTTCACCAACATCTTCTGTGTTAAATCCTTGTACTCGGAAAGAAAGTTCACATCCAAAGAATCACAGGCCTGCTCTGAGTCCTGGGCCTTTTGGTAACTTGCTTGCAGGTCATGTTCGTGATCCATATATCCATGCTGCTTTAAAAACTTCTTCGCCTCCAATTGCGCTCGAGAAGCCTTGATGTTTCCCTGATTGGCATCAAAAAGAGGAATGTTAAAGCCCAATGTGATAGCTGTGTAGTCATGGATGTAACTACCCTGTCTAGAATATTGCATACCCACGGTCAGATCAGGAATGACCATAGCTTTTTGCAAATCCAGGTTCGTTTCTTCTTGCTTCACTTGTTCATCTAGGATCTGCAAATCTGGACGGCTTTTTAAAGACAGATTCAGAATATCCGAAAAGGACTTTGTCAAAGTCATGGTATTGATATCATCAATGGTAGCGATGGGCTCCACTGTAATGTCATTCGCATCCGTCATTCCCAAAAGAGTCTTCATATCACTTTGCGCATCAGAAATTTCACCCAAAGCATCAACCCGGTCACTCTGCAAAGCGGTCACTAGCGATTTAATACGAAGAACCTCAGAACGCAGAACGGATCTTTTTTGAAATGCTGTTTCCACGGAGTTGAGAGTCTTTTTTAATCCACCCAACCCTTCGTCGAAATACACCACCGTCTGACTTTTCAAAAATAATTTGTAAAACGTAGATCTTAATTGAGCCCGCAAAGTTCTGATCAGATCTTCGAACTGTCGTTCGGAAATTCTTTTATTGTAGTCAGCAATTTTAATTTGCTTGTCATGCTTACCCGCTAAAAGAATCAACTGCGAGATCTGAAAGTCCGTATTTCCACTGGCCGAGGTATCCAGAACCTTGCCACTTTGTCGGTCATATAAGCCCTGCCCCATCTCAAAGCTGGGATTGGGATAAAGACTGGCTTGGATTTTTGCACCTTCAGCTGCATCCACATCAAAACGCGCTGCTAAAACCTGAAAGTTATTGGTTAGAAAGCGCTTCTCCGCTTCTTCTATAGTTAAACGGAAAACTTTTTTCTCTCCAACATTCGCTTGGGCTGAAAGTGAAAGCATCACTCCGAAAAATATCAACGTCCACTTGAGCTTCATGCTTGTCCCTCCTCTGTCTTCACCCTTCTGCGCTCCACTTCATAGTAAAGAACTGGCAACACGGTGGTTGTTAACAGGATGCTTGAAAGCAACCCTCCAACTACCACTGTCGCCAAAGGGCGCTGTACATCTGAACCGATGCCTGTCGCTAGCGCCGCTGGAACCAACCCCAAAAGTGCTAAAAGCATCGTCATCAAACGAGGTCGCAACTGCAATGACGCAGCCGTTGAGACAATTTGTTTAAGACCCATCTCGGGATGATCTTCTTTCAAGTGCCGAGCCCTCGATACATACAAAACCCCGGACATGGTTGCGATACCAAAAAGGGAGATAAAGCCGACTCCGGCAGAAACGTTAAAGTTATAACCCCGCAACAACAGAGCTACGATGCCACCCACCAAAGAAAGCGGAATACAGCTGAGCACAACCATTACGCTGCGAGCATCACGATACAGAAGACCGAGCAGTCCGCAAATAATTAGCAACGTCACGGGAATCACTACGGCCAGACGTTTGGAAGCGCGGGCCAGGTTTTCAAACTGACCGCCCCAGTCTAAAGAATATCCTGGTGGAAGTTTGATTTCAGCGTTCACTTTTCTTTGGGCCTCAGCCACAAAGCCACCTTGATCGCGATCGCGAATATTGGTGCGCACCGAAATCTGCCGCAGACCATTTTCCCGCTGGATCAGCGTAGGTCCGTCGGCAATTTTAATTTCAGCTAATTCCGACAGAGGAATACGCGCGCCTCCGGGAGAAGGAACTAGCATGGACTGAATAGACTCAATGGAGTTTCTGTACTCGGAAGAATAGCGAACGACGATATCAAATCGCTTCTCACCTTCTGTGAGCTTGCCAATAGGTGCTCCACCAATGGCGGCTTCGATCATCTTTTGAATGTCTGCCACATTGATGCCATATCTGGCTGCTTTCATGCGGTTTACATTCATAACTAGCTGGGCCTGGTCTGGCTCTTGCTCAATGGCAGCTTCAGTGGCGCCTGGAACTTTCTTTACAATCTCCAGAATCTTCTCGCCGAGCCCCCTCATGACCGCGGTGTCTTCTCCGTTAATAAGAATAGCTAGATCCGCGACGCTTCCGGTGACGGCTTCGGTGACATTATCCAAAATAGGTTGAGAGAATGAAAACAGGACGCCGGGTATCGTTGTTTCAAGATCTGTTTTGATCTTGTTCAACAATCTCTCTTTGGAAATCATATGACTCCACTCTGAAGGATCCTTCAGACCCACCAAGATTTCCATGCGATTTGGACCGTAAGGATCTGTGCCATCATCGTTACGCCCCAATTGAGTCAGGACCACATTCACTGGAGGATTGCGTCCTATGATCTCCCTCATCACAGGAGCGTACTTAGAAGCCTCTTGAAGAGTGATACCGACAGGGAATAGAGCACGAATATTCAAAGCCCCTTCATCCAAATTCGGAAGAAACTCTGTGCCAATAAAGAAATATGCAACAACGATGGTGGCACTCACACCCCAAATGGTTTTCTTTAGAATGGCCCGAGGACGCTCCAAAAGTCCGGTGATTAATTGATCGTACCAGAGCTTTAATTTTTCAAAACGGTTTTGGAAATCCTCCGCAAGCTTATGTCCAAATCCCCTCATGTTGGAAGCCCGTGAATTGATCATGGTCATCAGCACTGGAACAATAGTTAACGAACTCAACAAAGAGGCGCAAATCGCAAAGCCCAAAGTAAATGCCATGGGACGGAATAAGCGCCCCTCGACACGCTCTAATGTAAAAATAGGAATATAGGCGCATACAATGATGGCAATACAGAAAATGATTTCCAAGGCTACTTCGGAAGCGGCCTTTTGAGTTTTCTGATTCACGCTAGACGGATCCGATGAGGACTTCAGGTTTCGCATGATGTTTTCCACCATGACTACTGCTCCATCTACGATGATACCAAAATCGATAGCACCTAAAGAAAGTAAATTAGCTGGGATACCTGTGATCTTCATCATCAAAAACGCAAACAGCAGTGACAACGGAATCGTCACAGCTACTACTAGTGCCGCTCGGGCACTGCCTAAGAAAAGGAACAAAATTGCCAGAACGATCAGAATTCCTTCAATCAAAGTATGAGACACTGTGCGAAGTGTGTAATCTACTAATTCGCTACGATCATAGGTGACTTTCAGATGGACACCTTTAGGAAGCCATCTTGCATTGATTTCTTCCACCTTGGTTTTAAGACCCTGCACCACATCGGATGGGTTCTGCCAGCGCAGCATCGCGACCAAGCCTTGAACAGAGGAATTCACATCCGCAAAACTTTTTTCATCCTTGATGCGATACCCGAGAATTCCCGTTGGAGTCAGAGCGGCCTCTTGAACAACAGCCAGATCTTTCACAAACACCGGAACCCCATGCTGAGAAGCTACGACTATTTGCTCCAGATCCTGGGCATTATGAATAGCCCCCATGGCGCGGATTGCGAAGCCCTGCCCGCCTCGAGCAACAATGTTACCACCGGTGTTCACATTGTTAGCATTGATAGCATCAATTACATTTTGAATATTCAAACTATAACGCACTAACTGATCTGGAGACGTGATCACATGGAACTGTTTCACCAAGCCGCCAAAGTTGATCACATCCGCCACACCAGGAACCTGCAAAAGACGTGGAATGATCACCCAGTCCTGCAAAGTTCTTAATTGCACCGCAGAGTATTCTTCGGGAGCTTCGATCACATACCTGAAGACCTCCCCCACGGGCCCTGCCAACGGCGCCAACTGTGGTGGAGAAATTCCTGGAGGCAGATCTGCCTCTAAAATTTTCTCTGCCACTCTTTGACGAGCAAAATAATCATCAATGCCATCTTCAAAAGTCAGTTGAATAACTGACAGGCCGAAGATTGTTTTAGAACGCTTATTTAAAACGTTAGGGATCGAGTTTAAAGCTCTTTCAAGGGGAATGGTGATTTGCTCTTCTACTTCCCGTGCAGCCCGCCCCGGATAGGTTGTAATCACTGTCACTTGAGTATCACCAATATCAGGATAGGCTTCTTTACTGAGTGAAAGCCAGGCCCCCAAGCCCAAGGCAAAAACCAAAATCCAAGCCCCAATGACCGTCCACTTATTGTTCAAACAGAAATGAAGCATTCTTTGCATAACCACGCCGTTTCATAGGATGTACATAAAAATTCATTTATCTACAAAATAATCTTCCCCATTGACAATTAGCCTATAACTTTTAACATATGTTATGCAACATGTAACTTATGTAATCAGATGTATATCTTGTCTTGTTTTGATGTTTTTTATTTTCACGGGACTCCAAGCCCAGGCTGCAGAGTACGAAATCTCAGCTGGATACACTGTGGCCTCAGTCAGTTCTGACAGCCTTGCAAACAATCCTTCTGGTTACTTAATCAGCGCCGTCATTGGCGGACGCGAATCCCTTATGGACTTCGGAGTTCAATATGAAGAATACCGCTTTTCATCTTCACCAGATGCGAATTTCACTAAGGGGGAATTCCAAAGGCTGTCGCTAGTGTTTAGAAAACCCTTTTGGTTTTCTTGGTTTTACATTGGACCCGCATTTGAGTTGGGTGTGATGAACGTGGAAACACTAACCCAGGCCTCTGATGGTGACAGTGCGAAGGCCTCGGCTCCCCTCACTTGGAGCCTGGGACTCAGAGGCGGCGTGCGTTGGAACTCTTTGGGATTAGGTATTGAAGTATTGCATCAAGAAGGCAAACTCACACAGTTTCCAGAAAATCAGCAGCCTATCAGCAGCGATCCCGTTTGGAATGGAACTGTGAGCCGTATGTTTTTATCTTACTGGTTTTAGTTTTTTTCGACCGTTCATAGTAGCAATACGAACTGCATAATAAGAGGCCGCAAGACAAAGTACACCGTAGTCATCCATCAAACCAAAAAACGGAATCTGATCGGGAATGAAATCCAAAGGTGTGACTAAATAAAACAAAGCTCCATAGGCAACAAGCTTGTCCGACATGGCCAACTCATCTGAAGAGATCACACCCCACAAATCAGAAATGTGCTTCGCCCAATCTTCTCCCATTTGTTTGAAAGAGAAAATTTTCCTCTGCTCTTTTTTGACTTCAGATTGCTTAGAGTGCTGCGCCCCAATCTGAGACAGCTTCAAAGTCATGAAGTCATTCCAACCCACCTCTTTAATGCCCTCATCGGAAACACCAAAACTATTTAATACCGCAGAGGTATGAGCTTCATGGGAGCTAGACAAAATCGCCTGCACCACTTCAGAACTGGCAGACACTTCATTTCGGGCAATCAACCGATAGCAGGCTTCTCGAAAGGCCGGAATATAAACAGCTTCCACCTTCGTCTTCTTAGACTGCTTAGACCAACGACGTAAAGTCATGCCCGATATCCCCACAAGCTTTGCAAAAGCATCTAGAGAGTAACCAGCTTCTTTCATAAGTTTGAACAATTGATCGTATGTCACCTAATAAATGTTATGCGAAAGAGTACAAAACACAAGCTTTTCCTCTATATGTGAGATGACAATGTTTCAATTTCTTACTCAGTAAGGCAAAGTATCTGCCTCATCTCTTCGTTAATTTAGGCTAACTGAAACCACGACTCGAATATTGAGGGGCTTTCTAAATGAACAAAGAGTTCACCCTTAAGTCTAGTCCATATGAGTTAGTTCAAATCGTCAAATAATGAGCATTTAGGGAGCACTTCATAGGTCGAACTGTCCAAAAAACTTCAAAGCCCTTGCAAGTGTTAAATAACATTTGTTATCGTTTATAAAACATATGGGAGTTGAGATGAAACAAAGTACTTTGTCCTGGACCTGCTTGTATATGACTTTCCTTTTTTCCGTAGGATGCGCTCATTTAGCAACCAACACAGAATTGGCTACATCTCGACACCCCAATCAAGTCCAAAGCTCCCATCCTGGAGCGATCACCATTTCTGACCCTTCGGTCTATTCTCAAGTCTTCGTCATCAGTGATGTTCACGGAATGTACGACAATCTTAAAACCATATTACAAGCTGGCGGAGTCATTGACGGCAATGGAAATTGGATCGCAGGAAATTCTCTTCTTGTTATCACTGGTGACTCCATTGATAAAGGTGCACAAAGTATAGAGGTCATTAGCTTATGGGTTCGACTTCAACAACAGGCACAGTCCTTTGGCGGAGATTTGATTCACACCCTTGGAAATCACGAGGCCGAGTTCCTAGCAAATCCACAAGTCACTAACAAAAAAGCCGCCGAACTGCTTGCAGAGATGCAGGCCCTGCGCATTCCTTTAAGCGATCTGACCACCACGACCACTCCCCGTGGGCAGTTCATTCACAGCGAGCCCGTGGCTTTACGCGTGGGAAATTGGTTGTTCTGCCACTCGGGATATTATCCTGAATTGAGCTGGGATGATTTTTCTTCTAAAGCAGATCAGGTGATCGCTTCGCAGAACTACGGCGATGATTTTTTGATTGGCACTAATTCCATTCTTGAAATGAAGAAGTGGGAGTTGGATGGCCCTACAGTAACAAGTCAATTAAACCGCATGAACAAGCTGGGTCTTTTCGGCGTAGTCTTTGGCCATCAACCGGGAGCTTTTGGCATTCAAGGCCGATCTGCAGCAAAGGCCCAAGGACATTTAATTAAAATAGATAACGGCATGGCCCCTGAGGCTGGCGGGAACCCAGGATCTCTTCTAGTTTTCACGTCTCCAAAACAGATGAGTGAAAATGCTTATCCGTCGATCAACGTGATCTTCCCGAACGGCAAACGCCAGGTACTCACTCCCGAGTGAGTACCTCTTTCTTAGCCTTGAGTGAAGTAGCTGATCGTAATCAAAATAGAAAACAGTAAGCAGTAAAATCCGAAAAAGTGCCAACGTCCCTTCTCAAGCCACAAAGACAGCCATCTCAAAGCCACCAGTCCCGCAAGAAAACTGAACACCATTCCGGTTAACCCCGGAGTGAGCATGGCGCCCCACTCTCCCTTTGCCGCGATCTCAGTTCCCAAGAGGCGTTTGAATTCCAAAACAATCACCGCGGGAGTCAAGACCACAGCCAAAGCAAAACTAAATACCTCTGCCTGCTCTCTTTCAACTCCCATTATGAGTCCCGTAGAAATAGTCGCTCCGGAACGCGAAAACCCGCGGAAGGGCAAGCACAAACCCTGGATCAATCCGATGATCACGGACTGCTTATCTTGAATCTGAATTTTCTTTTTAGGGCGATAGAATCCAGCATATATAATCAACAATCCCACCACAAATAAGGCCGCCGCCATCAAAGGCATAAAGCTGAAGAGCTGTTCTACTTCGCCTTTTTCGTAACCCATGATTTTTTCAAGCAGAAGTTTTTCGATAAGAGCTTTTAGACAAAGCCCCACAACTCCCGTCACGGCTGTCGCAACAACCAAGGATCTCAGGAATCCTCGTGATCTTTTGCCATTAAAAAGTAACTCTTTCCAACGCTTCCAAAAATAAATTAGAACTGCAAACATAGTTCCTGTATGCAACATCACTAACAAAAAGGTCATCTCTGGAGAACTGGGATTTAAACCCATAAGTTTTTGCGCAAAAATCACGTGGGCAGAACTGGATACGGGCAACAACTCCGCCAATCCCTGCACCACCGCTAGTATAATAATCTGCAAAGTACTCACTGATCCCTCCGATGAAAATCCCTGAAGTTTTATATGATCATGTTCCAACGTCTTTCAACAATCAATACTTGTTAAAAGTACTTTGAATTCAACGCCCCTGTAATCACTGTGCAATGTTGACGAGGTGACTTGGCAAAAAGACGTTGAAGAGGGCTGCTTTCTAAAAGCTGACAATCCAACAACGAGAAAACAGAACTTCGAAGTCTGGTCACCGCCAGATAGCATTTTAGATAGAACCAACCAAGCTGTGTATCTTGCTAGCTATGCCTATAGACCCTTGAGCTGAATTTAAAAACACATTTATGATTCTCTTTTTAGCCCCAAAAAACAGTTTTACCATTAAAGGAAATTTATATGACCAGTCTTCCGATTCGCAATCCCACCAGAGACTCCTTACTAACTCCTGAAAACTCCGCCTTAGTGATCATTGACTACCAGCCTGTTCAGGTCACATCGGTGGCTTCAATGGATCGGCAGGTTCTAGTTTCAAATATCACAACTGTCGCAAAGGCAGCAGTCCTCTATAAAATTCCAATTATCCTTTCAACTGTTAATGTGAAGACAGGAAAGAACAAGCCAACAATCCATCAACTCCGTGAGGTTCTGCCTACAACTCCAGAACTTGATCGCACCACGATCAATGCTTGGGAAGATAAAGAGTTCGTCGATGCAGTCAAAGCAACAGGACGAAAAAAACTTATAATGACCGCTCTTTGGACCGAGGCTTGTCTGACATTCCCAGCCCTTGACGCGATGGAGGAAGGATTTGAGGTGTATCCAGTCATTGATGCCGTTGGTGGGACCTCATTGAAAGCCCATGACGCAGCTCTAATACGTATTCAACAAGCCGGAGCAAAGCCAATTAGCTGGGTCCAATTGATGTGCGAGCTACAACGCGACTGGGTACGCGAAAAAACTTCTGCGAAGTTCGCAGAGTTGCTTTTCGCAGTAGAGGGTAATTAGGCGATTTATTTTTTTTAGAAAGCCCCCACTTAATTTTTGAAATTCAAATATTTTGCCTCTAGACCAATCCTTCTAAGATTGCCAGAATCTATAAATTAACTCTGGCAGTCTTAGCGAGATCCCCTATGCAAACATTTAAAATTCGTCGAGCTCTTGAAATGAAACACAGTTAACTCTCGAACTCATTCAGGCCCCTCTTAAAGCATAGCTTCCTTGCTCCAAGATCGTAATACGAGTTGTTCTAAATCCCTTCCAGAACTAACCTAATCATTCACAGTTCTTGCCATTGATCGAAGAAAATGGCGGGCTGTGTTGTTTCAGATATTTTAGTAATTAACAGATGAAATTGTTTTGGGATTAGACAAAGCTGATAGCAGCTTGAAAAGCATGGAGGAAGTTGGCGTGTTGTCGCAAACATCATTAAAAAATTTAAAAACCTTGGCCATTTTTACAGGACTTAGTATCTGTTCACTTCAAGGAACAGCTTTAGCAAAAACGGCAAATGGAAAGGCCGCTGAAGCACCAATGGTTTACAATCAGCCACCAAAAGAAATCCTCGATGTCATGCGAGCATCATCTCCTCCAGTGCCTTATATGAACCCGACGCGAGATAAAGTTCTGCTTGTGGCAATGCAGGATTATCCTTCCATTGAAAGAGTTGCGCAGCCTTTCTTACGCTTAGCGGGAGTTCGAATTGAACCAAAAAATCATAGCAAGCACGACACACCGGGAGGCTACGGAATCCCGGCCTGTGCACGCAGCTTTGATCTTGTGAATATTGCAAGCTGCAAACAAATAAGCATTGCAATGAATAAGCTGTCTTGCGCTGGTTGGCCAACCTGGAGTGCCGATGGCAAACACTTTGTCTTAGAAAATAGAACATCCACTGCCGTTGAGCTTTGGATTGGCGATGCTCAAACAGGTCGAATGTTCAAAGCACCCGGCGTAAAGCTCAATCAAATGTTCGGCAGTGAATTGCAATGGATGCCCGATCAGAAAACTTTGCTGGTAAAATTGGTACCTAAAAGTCTTGGCTCTGTTCCAGTTGCAAGCGCCACTCCAATTGGTCCCAGCATTCAAGAGTCCAGCGGTGAAAAAGGTCAAAGCAGCACTTACGAAAAAAGAGACACCCTCAACAATAAATACGACGAGGAGCTCTTTAATTACTATGGTACGTCCCAATTAGCTTTGATCGACATTCGTCGTGGCGTCGTCACTCTTCTTGCAGAAACTGCGCTTTTTGATGATGTCGAGGCATCGCCAGACGGAAATCACGTATTGGTTTCTAAAATTGTTAAACCTTATTCTTATCTAACGACCTATGGACGTTTTCCAAAACGTGTCGAAGTATTGGATATCTCTAAACCTCAAAAAATTTCGCGCAGCTTAATCGCCGATCTTCCATTGGCAGATCGCGTTCCTGTTCATGGCGTGCCGATGGGTCCTCGAAATTTTTCTTGGAGACCAACAGATTCTGCGACTCTTATTTGGGCAGAAGCTCTTGACAGTGGTGATTGGAACACAAAGGTCCCAGCGCGCGATAAAGTGATGCTGACTCGGGCCCCATTTAAATCTTCACCGATTGAAATTTTCCGCACAGAGCAACGTTTTGGTGGATTTGATTGGTTTGAAAAACCTAACAGCGCTTTGCTAACTGAATATGACATCAATACTCACTGGGAACGAACGTTCATTGTCAATGTTGATGACCCGACACAGGCGAAACAAATCCTGTGGGATCATTCATCGGATGAAAGATATGCCGATCCAGGAAGCCCCGTTCACAAAGTCCTAAGCAATGGTTTTTATGTTATCCGTCGAAGCCACGATTCCATGTTCCTTGTTGGCGCAGGAGCATCTCCAAGTGGAGACCGCCCTTTCCTTGATCGACTTGATTTAAAAACTTTGAAATCAGAACGCCTCTTCCGCAGCGACAAGAATGATTATGAAAAATTTTTGGCCTTCGATGGTCTCGGCGAGAATACCTTCCTGACTTGGCATCAATCGCAGGATGATGTTCCTAATATGTATAAGCGCACTCTTGGCGAATCTGTAAAAGCCACGGAGGGTGAAGCTACAATCAAATCCACACGCACTGCCCTCACACACATTGCGGATCCAACCCCGCAAGTGCGTCAAATTAAAAAACGCTTAGTAAAATACAAACGTGCTGATGGATTGGATCTGTCCTTCACCCTTTACACCCCACCGGGTTACAAAGAAGGCACTCGAGTACCAACAATTTTGTATGCTTACCCACTTGATTATGCCGACGCATCAAAAGCGGGACAAGTCACAGGATCACAGGCAACGTTTACGCGCCTTCGTGATTATCGATTGTTGTTAATGGCTGGCTACGCAATCATCGACCAAGCAGCCTTCCCCATCGTTGGCGACCCAAAAAAGGCCTATGACAATTACATGGATCAACTTGTGTCTGACGCGAAGGCCGCCATTGATGAAGCAGTTAAAATGGGCGTTGCGGATCCTGAAAGAATTGGCGTTACTGGACATAGCCACGGAGCACTGATGACTGTGAATCTCTTGGCTCATTCTAACTTCTTCCGCGCTGGAGTTGCTACAAGCGGATCGTACAATAAAACTTTGACGCCTTTTGGATTTCAAAGCGAACGCCGCTCTGTCTGGGAAGCTCCAGAGGTTTATCAAAAAGTCTCTCCATTCTTCTATGCAGACAAACTAAAGACGCCTCTTCTTATCGTCCATGGTGCTGACGATGCGAATCCGGGAACAACTCCGATGCAGGCTAATTTCCTTTATGAAGCGATTCGCGGAAATGGTGGAACAGCAAGATTGGTTATTCTTCCGCATGAACCACACTGGTACACCGCTCGCGAATCCAACGAGCAGGAAATTTATGAAATGCTGAGATGGTTTGATCAGTACGTGAAGAACGCGCCAGCTCGACAGGTTAGTAAATAGTCACGTTATTCTCTGTCGCCATGAAATCAATGTCATGGCGGCGGCGTGGTCTTACCTCTCTTCATGCCTTCACTTCTGAAAAGAAGCCCATCAACATTTTCTGAAATGTCTCAACGCCTGGGTGCATTTGCTTTGGATTCCAGCAAAGCGTTAAATCATGACGGCCAAATGTCGACCTTGGCACATCTTTTAAATGAAGTTCTTGCAGACGATTCTCTTTAAGGTCTCTCCACGCCGTAGAGAATGGCATAATGCCTAAACCCAAACCATCTCGAGTGAGTTGCATGGCGACCTGATAACTATCAATGGATAAAGGATTCTTAAGACCGACCTCCCACAACAGACGGTCGATATTTTTATTCGCTCCCGCTATTGCGTCGGGCATCGCTATTATTTGAAATTTCTTAATATCATCAATACGCAGGCTGTCTTTTGCATTCAAACCACTTTTTTTGAAGAAGTCATTTGCCACAAAAAGACCATACCGCTCTGTAAACATTTTTTTATACTCAAGACCAGTCAAAATACGAGGCTGAGCAATGAACGCACAGTCAAATTTTCCGCCGATAAGATCTCCAAGAATCCTGCCGTTCGGACCGCCTACAGAGATTGAAAGACTGGGAATTTCAGAGCTTAACTTTTTACCTAATCCCGAAATAATCTGACAGGCAATATTGTCATAGGTTGCAATTCTCAATGGTCCAGACTGAGCGGCAACGCCTTCCCCCACCGCATCGAAACTTTCTAAAGTTTTCGCAATCAATTTAGCATATTCGTAAAGACGACTGCCATCTGCCGTTAGTCTTATTCCGCGGGATTCTCGTTCTATAAGTCGACATTCAAGAACATCTTCTAAAACTTTAATAGTTCGACTAACCGCTGGCTGAGTTAACCCCAGTCGCGAAGAAGCCTTATGTACTGATTTTAAATCTGCAACGATCTTAAATGTGTTCAGTTTTTCAAGATGTTCGGCGAGGCGTTTTTTATTCATATCGACGGAATAACAAAATCTTATATCACTGTATACATATTATGCATTATTCCTTTCGATAATTAGGGGCTATTGATTTGATTAAGGCTTGGGACTTCTTCTGCGAGCCGTCTATGAAAAGATCTGAAATAGGAGCTGTGTATGAAAACATTTCTTTACGCTACAAGTCTGACTTTGATTTTCTATTCAAACTTGGTTTTTGCCGGAGTTCCGGTCACACCTGCAATCGATCAAAAACAACTTCTGATCAGCGCAGACCCACAGTTGGCTGCAAATAAAAAACTTGTCTATGATTTTACACGTATCGTGTTAGCGGGACGCCATCTCGACCAGGCCCCTATTTTTTTAACCGAAGGTTACATTCAGCATAATCCAAATGTTGAAACAGGCTTGAAAGGCTTCCTAGATTTCTTTTCGAAGCTTGGTGGGCCCCGTGAAATTCCAAGCACGGTCAAAGGACTTGTCTCGATCCAAGCTGAAGGGGAACTTGTTACCTTCTCGTTTGTAAATGAAAGCAAAGATGCGGCCGGGGCTATCTATACAACTACATGGTTCGATATGTTCCGTGTGCACGATGGGAAAATCACTGAGCACTGGGACTGCGACACCAAGTGAAAACCCTAGTTAAGTTGATACAAGGCTGAAGTTGTCACCATTAGAAAGATGACCAAGTTCTAGCGTTTGCCTTTTGTTTCTTCCTCATCCTCTACAAACGTATGATGAGCGCCCAGCTTATGAGTGGCTTTTTTGGGTTTCCGCCCACTGACCTGGCCACGCTGTGCGCTCTTTTTAGCTTCTGGAGTTTTAAATATTTTTTGATTTTTCATAAACTCATCCTCCGCTATTAAGAGTACCTCAAACTAAGCGCCTGAGATACGTCCTAAGAGAACAAGCAATTCCCTGGTCCACTGTCTTTGCACAGATAAGATTCGACGTCTGTCTAACCCACTGCAACTTTGAAAAAAGCAGTGGGAAGTACAGTGGGAAATAAAGAAACTGAAACTTGAGTGTTCAGATAATACTCAAGTTTCAGTTAACTTTAAAACATATAACCCATTCCTAAGTTGAAACGGCTGTTATCTGTATTATCTGCGTAAGACTGGTAATCCATTTTAAATACCACTTGTGATAGCGGCAGGAACGACAAGCCCACAGTCGTCACGCGGTCGGCGTTAACTGGGTCAGCTGAAAAACCTGAAGGCATTTTACTTTGAGTATTATAGCCTTCATATCTCGCAAAAGGAGCTAGGACTATATCCCCTTTTAGATTGAAACGATAAGCGGCTTGCAACAACCAACCAGCAAACTCTGAAGGGACAAATGCTCGGGTGGCTCCATGCGCGGTATTATAAGATTGAATAGTTTTATCTAGTTCCTCAGCATCAGCGATGCCACCCACTGCATAAAGAGCCCCGAGGTCCCATCCACCTTGTCTCCAACGTGCATGAACATCCCCGAGTGTCACACGGGCATTAATCCCAGCGAAATCCGGTTGGGCTGCGCCGGCTTTGAAATCAGCATTCCCTTGACCTGAATATCCAGTGAACCATGCTGTTCCGATAACGAAAGCTGGCACACGATAATTAAGCGCTAAGTAATAAGACATATCATGGGCCTTAGCGAACTGAAGCTCCTGATGAATACTTGCCAACGGTTTGCTGGCATCGTCAAATTTTGCAACATCAAATCCGGTCACGACCCCTGCATTCCACTCAAAGCCTGTTTCAGTCACACCGAGGAATCCAATGCCACCCTCACGCCATGTTGTCGGAATAATACGAGTTTCAACTTCGTTGCGTTGAACACCATAGTACACAGGAGGCTCATGGGACTCATTCAGGAAACCAAATGGCATCAAGAACAAACCCGCTTTAAGATTCAGAGTTTGCGAAATCTGATAGTTCAAATACGCTTGCTCAATTTCCGTTTCACCTTTATCACCGGAACTGGCCACCGCGTGTTCCCACTCAACCTCACTGTTGAAAGTCAGATTGTCGCTGAAGCGATGTCCAAAGAATAAAACAAAACGCCCTAGATCCATCTGATCTCGGCTGCTGTCACTATTATAGTGATTGTAACCAATCTCTCCGTAACCACCAATTGTCGTATCTGTGCTGGAACTGCTTTGCTGCTTTTGCATCAATGCGTTCGTCTGCAATTGGATTTGCTGAAGCTGTCGTGCTTGCTCTTCATTTTGCTTCTGAAGCTTCTCAACTTGAGTTTTAAGATCAGGATCTGCTGCAAATCCCGGAGTGGCTGCAAATAGACCAGCCAATGCGATACTTAAGAGACGTTTATTCATAGTTTTTCCCGCTAATAATTTTTGTTAACATTTGATAAATCTCGCGGTTTGCCGAATCAAGCATTCCTGAAGTTATTGGCTTATTGAAAATTAGATGAGATAGCTCACTCATACGCACGCTCGAGCAACCTAAAAAAGCACTCTGTCAGATGTTTCCATCAAGCGTCATAAATTCCCTCTGCACAGCAAATTGCATTTTTGGAGTGCATCAAAAAGAGATTTATTTATTCCAATAAAACGTAATTTACTGTGGAGCCTAATCTCCTTCTGTTTTTCAAAAGCAGGGCCAAAGGGACCGCGATTTCGAAGTTACAATTCCGAAATCGGATTTGAATCTCTTTAGGACGAAAATCCAGACACCGAGTAGCTTTGTGAATCAAAAGAGGCTTACATGAACTTTCCGGCGCGTCTCAAAAAGCAACTGATGTCTTCGTTCATCCTATACGGCATATTCATTGGTCTGACTGCTTGCCAAATTGCCGTCGATTACAAGGTTCCCCACGCAATGGGTGATTTGCCATCCACCTCACCGTCCCCAGCACCTTTGGGGCCTTCATCCAAAGCACTGATTCATCCCGACAATGATGTCGAGACAATCGCAATTGATGGCTCAGGAAAACGCATCATGGCTGGGAAATTCGGCAATATGGGAAACATGATTTTACATCGGGCTCGCTTGAACACTGATGGATCCCTTGATTCAACTTTCCAAATGGACCCAAAGTTCAATGATACGGTTCAAGCCCGCGCTGTTCAAAGTGACGGAAAAATTCTTTTAGCTGGAACGTTGATGATGGCCGGGGCTGTCAATCCATGGCGGTATCGTCTTACTAGAATCAACAGTGATGGCACCTTAGATACAACTTTTAACATCGCTACATTTAATACAAGTGTAACGGCCATCGCCCTGCAAAGTGACGGGAAAATTTTAGTGGCGGGTTTCTTTACGACCTTCAATGGAGGCCCTCAAAACAGAATCATACGTTTAAATATTGATGGAACTCGTGATGCTAGTTTTAACATTGGATCGGGCTTCGACTCCTATGTCTGGAATATGGCCTTGCAAAACGATGGAAAGATTTTAGTAGCCGGATCCTTCACAAACTATGCTGGAACAGCCCAGAAAGGCCTCAGCCGTCTTAACTCTGATGGTAGCTTAGATGGCACCTTTAACATTGCAACAGGCTTTGGAGGCATGTCAGGAGGAGCCATCTTCATAGTTGCCCAACAAAGTGATGGCAAAATCATGGTTGGAGGAAATTACGCCTCCTTCAATGGTTCAGAACCTTGCATTACAAGACTGAATGCCAATGGCTCCTTGGATGCGACCTTCAATACTGGAAATAAATTTGGCGCATCCGTCACGTCTTTTGTTTTTCAAGGAGGGAAAATTTTAGTAGGCGGAAGTTTTAGTGTCATAAATTCTGCTACCTATAATTTTTTGGTACGACTTAATAACGATGGCACAAAAGATAACACCTTTGATATCGGCGCCACAGATGGCGTCTTCAACGTCAATGCAGGATTTAATAATGACGTCAATTCACTCTCCATTCAGAGCGATGGTCGAATCATTGTGGGCGGATTGTTTTCAAAACTCAATGGAACTGCCCAAAACTATATTGTGCGTTTGAATTCAGATGGCACGAAAGATTCCAGTTTTGACATCAAGGGAGGATTTAGCAGCGGAGTTACCGACGCGTATGTTTTAAACGATGGCAAAATATTTGTCATCGGGGGCTTCGAGACCTTTGACGGAACCTCTCAAACCCGCATTGCTCGACTAAACGCCGATAACACACTCGACATAACGTTTAATACAGGTTCTGGATTTAATAACGTCGTCTACGCAACGGCAATCCAAAGTGATGGCAAAATATTAATTGGCGGTGACTTCACGTCTTACAACGGAGTTTCACAAAATAGACTCACACGAATCAACGCCGATGGAAGTATAGACAACGGGTTTGCGACGAACCTTGGAGCCGGATTCAATCAAGCGATCTCGATTCTGGCAATACAATCCGACGGGAAAATCCTGGCAGCAGGCGGTTTCACCACATTCAATGGAGCGCCGAAAAAATACATCCTGCGGCTGAACAATGATGGAACCGTGGATGGAAGTTTTGCTGCTCCTGCCATCAATTCAGGAATCTACTCCATCGCCCTTCAAAGTGATGGAAAAATTTTCGTCGGGGGAGACTTTGACTCATCATCAGGAATGGGCTCAGATTGCTTGGGCCGACTGAACTCAGATGGTTCTCCAGATCTAGCATTTAATAATAACGTGGGCTCTGGAGGGTTTAATAGTTCTGTTTTGGCCATGGCACTTCAAGCCGATGGCAAAATTGTCGCGGGAGGCGACTTCGACGCCTACAACGGTGCTGGACCGAATTACATCGTAAGATTCAATAGTGATGGAACTCAAGACCTCAGTTTTAATCAAGGCGTCGGGTTTGATGGCGATATCTATACGTTAGGAATTCAAAGCGACGGCAAGATTATCGCCGGCGGAGACTTTGCCTCCTTCAACGGAGTAGCACAGAACTTTATCACCAAAATAAATACAGACGGCACGCTAAATGCTACATTCGGCAGCAATATCGGAGTCGGGCCCAACGGCGAGATTCTAAATTTAAAAATTCAAAGCGATGACAAGATCTTCATTGGCGGAAGATTTACAACCTACGATACAGCCTTGCAACACCACGTAGGAGTTCTGAACTCCGATGGCACCATGGATACGAATTTCTAATTTTCAACTCAACTTGACCACAAAGTCCCAGGTTCTAATCGCATCTTTTCTTAGATCGGCCTGGGCTACTCTCAATTAATCTCTTTTCTTTGCAGGAATGCCAAACCACAGAAGTGGCAAAGATCTCTTATTCCTTCATAGTTTATTTTAACAAAGACTGTCTCATCAGTAGCTTCTTCGCGTGCTTAAACTATAGTCGATCTATTTCAATGCCCTAAATAAAACTCAAAAGGATTTTACAATGATGAACAAATGCCTACTTATTTTAGCATCCACTTTACTATCTCTTTCTACCTATGCAGCAGAGCCTGCCACAACAGCGGCCGCCCCTGCTGGTCCTTCTGACCCGCAAATTGCCGCAATTGTAGTAACAGCCAACACGGTAGACATTGATGCCGGAAAATTAGCAAAGCATAAATCCAAAAACAAAGAAGTAAAAAAGTTCGCCCAACAAATGATTACGGACCACACCGCCGTAAATAAAAGTGCCGTCGACTTGGTCAAAAAATTAAAGGTAACTCCTGAAGAAAACGACACCAGCCGCTCTCTTAAAAAAGGTGGCGGCGACAACATGGTTAATCTTAAACATCTTAAGGGTAAAGACTTTGATAAAGCCTATATTGACCATGAAGTTTCCTATCACGAAGCTGTCATAGACGCCATCGACAAAACTTTGATTCCTTCAGCAAAAAATGAAGAACTCAAAGCACTGCTAGTAAAAGTCCGTCCCGCATTTGAAGCCCATCTGGAACATGCGAAAAGTCTTCAATCCAAAATGCAGTAAAGCCCAGAAGACGTGATTCTTTTTGGAAAAATAAATCTGATATTCTTTGCGCTCTTCTTTGCTTTTCAAAGTGGAGCGCAATCTCATTCAGCCACTACAAATCAACGGCAGACCATAGTGATCGATATGATGAAATTTAACCCCGACCTCGTAGAAGTAAAAGTAAATCAAAGTATCACTTGGATGAACAATGACCTAGTTCCACACACTGTCACAGCAGACTCCGGAGAGTTCAAATCAGGAGTCATAAATCCCGGCAAACATTGGAAATACAAACCTAAGAAAAAAGGCTCCATCGCCTACCACTGCTCACTTCATCCAACGATGAAAGCGGTGTTAAACGTTGACTGATACGCACTTGCGGAGTCAAAATATCCCCCTTCAGACATAGCCATCGACGCCAATAACAACGTTTTTATCCTAGATTAGTTGGTAAATTCAGTTGTTAAATTCAACTCAACGGGAATTCCGCTGCGAAATTAAGGTGCATATCTTTCAAAAATATCGTCCATCTTGCCAGACAACCGAAGACTGGAAAGAGCGTGGCGCAATAATTCGACGTCCTCTGGTGGGACCTTCCGTGACACCATCACATACTGAGCCTGCGAAGCTAGCACCACGGGAAGAACTTTAAACTTATCTTTCCACTGAGATCGACTTAAAATATCCCTGATTCCCAGATCGGTGACCATGAAGTAACGTCCTCGACCACTTTCTAACTTTCTTAGATTTACTTCGATGGTTCTTCCTGAAGAATCCAGATTCAGACCTGGCTGACGTTCAAGAAAGAGCTGCAGAGCCGTCCCGAAAAGAGTCAGCACAACATCACCCGACTTATTCGAGCGCAAATCATTGATGGATTTGATTTTAGCACTTTCATCCTTTCGTACCACCAGAACAAATCTAAATATATGAAGTGGTACATCGACGAAATAAAACTTTTTTTCCCGTTCAGGGGTTTTAAAGGATGCTATAAAAACATCCCGACGTCCTGCCTGCAAATCCTTCTCGATACGTGGAATTGTGCAAAACTGATCGTATCCAACAAATTTGATATTTTGATCAACTCCATGAAGGGCCTTGATAATATCAATGGAGTATCCTCTAATTTCTTTATTAAAAAGATAAAATTTCGGATAAAAATCCTGAGCACAAGTACGAAAGACGACCGCCTGACTCCCAAGAGGAGTCAGGAACAAAAGAATGCTACAAAATAGTCTGCATGTGGTGGACATAATATTATCATAATAGATGGGTAAGGTTTGGCAATAGCCCTCAAACTGAAAATTCGTTTTTTAGAGTCACGTAAGCCGCGTGGATTTTTTAATTTACTCAATTGACGTTTGTAAGTTAAAAGCGTCGAAACATATTTATGATGAAAAAAGATCGCTATCAGAATGAAATGGCTGTATCCTCTGAGATAACACCTCAATAAAGCTACGATTTCCATGATTTTGAGCGAGTTTCAACGTTGGTACAAATCGCAAACGCGATGAATTAAAAATTAATTTGCCAAACAGAATTAGGAAACTTTTGAAAATAAAAAAGCTAACTCTCAAGAAGGATGAATTACCAAGTGAGTTATTTCCACGGCTTTTAGGTAATGTATTTCATTTCACGACTTCTAGGAGTTGGAACAACATCCAATCCTGCGCCTATGTCGACACCAATCAGACAGGCAAATATCGGACTACTTCGGTTCATTCACAGCAGAGCTTGGGGCACCATTTAGACGCAGTCTGTATGTTCGACCTTCGCGGCAAGGAAGAAACTGTCTTTCGCAAAGATTGGATTCTTTTTGACTACTTCAATCGAAGATGGACTACAGAGCCGTCCTATTTTCTAATTCTTGCCCCACAACACTTATCATCAATAAAAACTTTAAGGGATATTGACGAGACTCTTAAACAGGACAAAATGTATATACCAGAGGTTGAAAGTTGGCACTTAGGAAAGTTGCCTTTGGAACGAGTGGAATTGATTTATCAAGTTCAAATTATTCAAAACTAATTCTAGATCGCGCAATGTAATTTGAAATACTGGCTCGTTTAGAGGAACTCACGCTGCAAACGCCGCAAAAGTCACCACAGACGCTCTTTGATTTAACCATGATTCAAAATGACTCATTGACGTTCCTAAGACTTAACACCATGGGAACATCAGCGAGCTAGGTCTGTGAGCATCTTCCCAAATTGAAACATGCATACGTCAGGAACATTTTCTTTTATGAGGAAGTTCCAATTCTCAATAAGGAGGGCATCTGTACTGCTTCTTCTAAGTAGGCGGGTTCCTTAACTAGGTGTTCCGACACATTTAGGAACAAAAAAACCAAAGCGACGCGAAAATAAAAATCTTATACACAATTATTTCATAAAAAGTTTCGGTTAATTTATTCAGCCCCCCTAAGAAGTGCCGATAAGTTAACCATGAGATATTTAACTTCGTGTACTTTCGTGATGATTCCGTTTCTGGCAGTGATGACCATGGCGTCTCCGCAAACTCTGACCTACCAGGGGCGCATTCTAAAATCAGATGGCTCTCCGCTAGAGTACGGCAATGTCTCATTTGTATTTCAAATAACAGATCCAGCAGGCAGCTGCGTGATTTTTCAAGAACAGGTGACCGGTTATAACATGACCAACTCCGGGGGCGTGTTTGATGTACCCATCGGCTCAGGTGCCATTCAGTATCCGAATGGTGCCGGTACCAATGTTCTTGATGCCTTTAACAACTCAACCCGCTTCACCTGCGGCAGTTGCACAAGTTCCGGAAGCACCTACAGCTGCACACCGGGAAGTGGTCGTTATCAAACCACAACAGGCGATGGAAGAAAACTGCGCGTTCAGTTCTTCGATGGCGTTGGCTGGAAGTTGATTTCACCGGACGCTGTGATTCGCTCTGTTCCCTTTGCCGGGTACGCCCTATCCGCGGAAAAACTTGGCAACAATATCGCATCAGACTTTTTAATTAAAACCGGCCTCCCCACCTGCACGGCAGGAACCTTTCTGAGCTGGGACGGCAGTGCTTTGTCCTGCGCCCCTGTGAGTGGTACCTCGGGCGGCACTGTGACCAATGTCACCTCCTCTAATTCTTATATCTCTATAAGCAACAGTACATCGACTCCGACCATTACTGTGAATGTAGGAACTACGACTAACACTGTTGCTGCAGGCAATGACCCGCGTCTTGTGAATGCAATACAAACCGGTGCAGTAGCTAGTGGTGATCTTGCCGGAACCTATCCTGGGCCCAACGTCGTTGGATTGCAGGGGGTTGGCGTTTCTTCAACAACACCCACTTCCGGACAATTTTTTAAATTTAACGGCACTCAGTGGAGTCCTTCTGCTATTGCTACGTCAGATGTCAGTGGCTTGAATGCTTCTTTGAGTTCATATCTGACCCAGTCTGCCTTCAATAGCTATGTCGCTTCGGCCAACTGCACTTCAAGTCAGACAATGTACTGGAACTCTGTCGCTGGTAACTTTCAGTGTTTGACGATCAATGCCACCTTGAGTGGAGATGTCACAGGTACGACTGGAGCGGCAAAGGTCGTAGCTCTACAGAACAATCCCGTGGATATCACTGCGCCCGCACTCAATCAGGTGCTTAAGTGGGATGGTTCGAAATGGGCTCCCTCGACCTTGCCTGCTGGAAATCCCGGAACCGTGACTAATGTCACCGGCACAGCTCCTATCAATGTCGCAACAGGATCCTCGACTCCGGCGATCTCCATCACTCAAGCAACAACATCTACCAATGGATATCTGGCCTCTGTAGACTGGAATACCTTCAATGGCAAACAAGCAGCTGGAAATTACGTCACCGCTTTAACTGGAGATGTAACCGCAGTTGGTCCCGGCTCTGCGACCGCCACGGTCAGTGCGCTTCAGGGCAATACCCTAACCATCACCACACCTGCCAATAAAGACTATTTGAAATTCAACGGCACCAAGTTTGTGAATGCACCACTGGCGACGGCGGACTTAAGCGGGATAATTCCCGCTGCTAATATGCCGGCGTTTTCCGGGGACGTGACCTCATCAGCGGGTTCTACAACATTAACTCTAACAAACTCAGGCATCACCGCAGGGACATACAAATCTCTCACCGTGGATGCCAAAGGCCGTGTCACTGCAGGCACTAATCCGACCACATTGTCAGGCATGGGTATTTCAGACGGAGTCCAAAATGCAGGTAACGTCATCAGTATGCAAGCGGGTGCTGATGCTTCAAAATCCGCAGCCTCTACCAACGGGCGATTTTATTTTGCCACCGATACTCAAAAAATTTACTTCGACAATGGGTCATCCTGGGTTCAGGTCGCATCCAACGTCGGATCTGGTGGTACGATTACAGCTTTGACCTCGGATGTGAGTGCCAGTGGCTCAGGCTCTGTAGCTGCGACCGTCACTTCTGTGGGCGGATCCACTGCCGCCACTATTCACAGTGCAGAACTGGCGGCAAATGCTGCCACAAATCTCAACACAGCTTCCGCAATAATAAAACGTGATGGTTCCGGAAACTTTGCCGCCGGATCTGCAAATCTTTCTGGCGTTATTCTGCGGGATGCAGGATCCAACACTGTGACTCTGCAAGCGCCAGCTGCGGTCGGCACCAGCTACATTTTGAAATTCCCCACGGGTGTCGCGGCATCCAATGGTCAGGTACTTTCTTCAGACACTTCCGGAAATCTGAATTGGATCACACCCTCCACCACGGCTGCTCCGTCTGGAAGCGCCAGTGGAGATCTGTCTGGCACTTATCCCGGCCCGACCGTGGCAAAGATCCAAGGAACAGCCGTCAGTGCTGGGGCACCTTTAAACGGTCAGTTCTTCAAATACAATGGAACGAATTGGTCCGGCACCAGCATCAATCTGGCTGATATCAAATCAACGATCACTCCATTTGGCGGAGCTTTTGCCAGTGCCGCATGTTCGGCAAATCAATCTCTGTACTGGCAGTCGTCTTCGGATACTTTTCAATGTCAGTCTGTTGCGATCAATGATGGACAAGTCACCAATACCGTCTCCCGAACGGCCAACACCTTCCTTGCTGCTCCGAACGGCAGTGCGGGTGCTGCCAGCTATAGAGCCATCGCCTCTGCGGACCTTCCCACCACCGGAGCTAGTGGTGCCTACATCAACGGAGGAAACTCTTTTGGTGCAGCGGCAACTCTTGGCACCAATGATGGCAATACACTGGGACTGAAAACCAACGGCTCCACTCGAATGACGATAGACACCAGCGGCAATGTTGGTGTGGGCACCGCCAGCCCTGCTCAAAAGTTCCATTTGCAGTCTGCCGGTGATGTCTACGCCCGCATCGGCAGTTCCGGGACTTCGAATTCCGCACAAATTGAATTCCAAAGAGGCTCTACACAAAGCTGGATCGGTCCCACGGGATCCGAATTTGATCTCTGGTCTACAGAAAATGGACCTTTGGTTATTGGGGTAAATTCCGGCGAACGCATGAGAATTCAAGCCAACGGAAATGTGGGGATTGGAACTTCCTCTGCCTCCTCACCGTTGACTGTCAACGGTGTCATCTATTCGTCCTCGGGGGGAATCAAATTCCCGGATGGCAGCGTGCAAACTTCTGCTTCCACCACCAACGGCGCACAATTTGATTCCGGCTGGTTTCAATCCGTGGTCAACAATACGTTCACACTTCCCCATGGCTTAGCCGTGACACCGTTATATGTTACTGTTCTGGCCAAGGATAATTCGTCCGGAAAAATTATCAACGTTTCGTCTCAGTACGCTTATGGCTACGGAGCCTATGGCGGTCTTACCAACGTGACCTTCGACAACACAAACATCAAGGTCGTCACCTTTAGCGATCCCAATATCGGTTCCTTCGTGAATGGCAGCGGCACCACTGCTGTCTTAACACATGCAAATGCATCCCTCAGGGTCCTTGCTTGGACAACAGGTGGACCCTCTCCAGGTTATTGGAGTCAGTCCGGCACTTCCATTTACTATAACGGTGGCAACCTTGGCATCGGCACCAGCACTCCGGGCCAGGCACTTTCCGTGAATGGAGTGATCGAATCCACTTCCGGAGGCATCAAGTTTCCTGATGGCACGACACAGACGACAGCTTCAAGCACAGCACTGACCTCCTGGACAAATGCGGGTGCAGCGACTTTGAGTGCAACAACCACAGCTCCCACCAAAGGCACAAACACCACAGATTCAGTCCGTTGGCGGCGCGTGGGTGACACGATGGAGATGCGCTGGAACTATGTGCAGACAGCAGCGGGGGTTGCAGGCTCTGGCAACTATTTAATTACCATTCCTGGAGGTTATTCGGTCGACACGGCAAAGCTGCCGGTTCCTTCCAGCGCCCTTGACCGCAGGGCCTACGTCGGCACAATCGGGATCTACTATGGCGGGCAATGTTCAGGTCAGGTCTATGCTTACAACTCAACCCAATTGTGGGCTGAAGTTATATGTATTAATGGCAGCTCCCCCGGCCAGGGCCCATGGGCTTCGACCTATATCCACTTCGCATATAATGTCACCATCAACCTTGATCTGAAAATTCCAATCTCGGGATGGTAAGACTTAGTTGTCGTTTTCAAAAATTCGTAAAAGCCTCTATCATTCCAGCGGCAATTCGTATTCATTGTTCGTTGTTATTTTAATACCTGCATTGCGAAGAGCATTATCCATGGCTGCCTTTACAAGCATCAATAGGCAACCATCAACAGAGCTGTCTCCGCTCAGATCACAAGGGAATATACCACAGCGCATGTTCTCAAGCTTAAAGCGATATTGAGTCGTCGCCAAACCAAACTGTCCATTCCAAACAGTGTACTAGGCCGACATTTTGATTTTCCATGAGGCTGTTATAGGAAGAAAAAGAAACTCTGACTAGAGAATGATTAATGCCATGTTAACCTGCGGTTAATACTCTAAAAAATTTACTCTGCAACGATTCGAGATGCGCCATCACTAAATAAAATCCAGCGCTTTCAAAACTAGTCTCGGCAAAGACATGTCATTTACCAGAAATATATGGGAATTTTTGTGTGACACTTTAAGATGCCGTTTATATTGAATCGAAGAACTAATTAGAATACTCGGTGGCCGTTCCGATATTGATGCTTCAAGATGGTTGCGCAGCTGGTCCGTTGAAGTGCAACAATTGATTTGCAACTGATCAAGTCTTTGACGATGCATTCACTTTGCTCGAATTGAAAACGTTAAATCTGAAGTTCGAGTAGGCGACTCTGCATTGGTGGAGTAATATTTCTCAAACAAGTTAGTCAGGAATTACCAATCCTAATCGGTGTATCATTTTCAAACACTCTATTGAGTTTCTAGAAGCAGGTTCCAATTTAATTCTTTGTCTCTTTCAGTTCCATTTATTTATAAATACGAGGGTTGGTATATCACTTGCAGATACATGCTGCATAGAGTTCATGGTTCAACATATTAAAGTATTAACATTGGAGCTTCGTATGCTTTCAAAATTAAGATTTCTATTTGTGTCTACATTTTTGGTTATACTTTCCACATCGGCTTACGCTGAAAATGGTTGGTTGAGAATTCCCACTGAAAAGGGTGCCGATGTGACATGCGATGTGACTGGTGACTTTATCGAAGATCTTTTTGGTGCTAAGAGAGAATTAATTATTGGATATCAAAGAGATAAGAATTCCCTTTCGGGAGAACTAATTCGTCTAGATCTTGATGAACCAAAAAATAGAGAGAGGCTTCGTGGTTGTTTGGCAACCAGAACTCAAGCAAATGAAGAGCGTGTAGGTATTTACGTCAATGCCATCACAGGGGATGTTGTTCCAGAAAATGGTTTTTATCATCATCAGGATACTGGCACAGATTCCTGGGTCAAATTGAATGACGTTAGGAAACTTAACTGTGTTCGTGAATACAATTTATCAGCTATTACTTACAGTGAAATACCTAGATACAATATTTTATATATTAAACTAGGCGATAAGAAGAACGCACAGTCCAATACTAATATGGACCAGATCATTCAAGTATGCAAAGCTACCAAAATTGAATCTGATCTTAGTGGTAAGGCCATCTTCTTGAATTTAAAAAATGGTGATATGCGGATTGATGACAATCAATTTCAACATGCAAGAAAATAGGCTCTAGATCATTAACGGGGGCAGTCAGGACTTTTGTTATACTTGGTTTACCACAACTAAGTTTTAGCAAAAGGAGTTCCTGGTGCTGACGAGCCGGGAGTTTTTGTACCACTTTTTAAGTTCATAGATGGCCGACAGCTTCTCGGAAGTTTGGTTTAAAAACTTCAGGGGCTGGCGGCCTATATCCCAAAGAACTATGAGGTCGCTTGGTGTTGTAATGCGTCCTCCACTTCTCAATGATAACCTTGGCTTCTAAAAGAGAGTACCCATTCTCCCAAGGACTTTCCGGATGAATAAATAGATACCGTTCGAAAGTTGTTGGGAATTTCAAACTAGACCTACTCTATAGATACACCTAGAAAAGTTAATTTGATGTTCCCGCTGACACCCATTTTTTCCATCCAGTGAGTTTCCCAGAAGTGCTTTGTTGAACTGAGTTGAAGCAGCACAAGTCTTGTCATTTTCTCAGCTCCCTTTTTCGCTCCACTTAAAACCGATTTTTTTAATTCGTCGTTTAATTTCACGCATCATTCTTTCAACAAGTGAAGTCACTTTAGGATTTGAGATTCCTGTCTTAATCCAGTTGTCGATATAAGTAAAAAGCTGCGCCTTCGCATTTTCCACAAAAGTTTTTGCCTTTCTGTAACCAAGAGCGTGAAGTTCCTTTATGAAATTATCAATTGCTGTCTTCATTTCTGTAACTTTAATTTCGATTTTTAATTTATCTTCGATCGACTTCAGTGGCTCAACATCCATCTCGGGTAAATCGAGATATAAAAGTTCATTGAGTTCTTCGGAAATTTTAATGGCCTCGTCCTTGCCGACAATATCTTTGTATCTGAGGAGTGGGGTTAGTTCATGGGTCATATGGAATAAACATCTCTGATGGCTATTGGCAAGCTTCTTAAGGGCTCGTACAAGCTCTTCTTCACCATCAGTGATAAGTGTTCCCGCAATAGGTTTAAATTTTAATTTTTCAGATGGGTGATTTTCTGACTTCAAGTATCTGCCGATATCTTTCCAACTAGCGCGGGTCCATGCGCCAAAGGGAATAACTTCCCCCGTCTTTGAATAGCCGATCACAATGCGAACCTCGCCGCGATTGGAACCCTTATCATCCTTGTCCTTTTTAAAACCTGTTCCATCAGCTACGAGGAAATCCACTCGTTGTTTCGTATTCATATTTGTGGAGTCCGTTTTACTGAACCATCGATGCAACGTCGTGTGCGCAGTGCTAAACCCCATCGTGTCATTTGCTCCTACAGCGCCCACCAATTTAGGGTGGGAGCTCGTGAAGTCTTTGGCATATTTGTATTCGCTACTAAAAATAGCCATTAAATATCCAATCACGATAAATGAAACCATTACCTGACACCAACTAATAATGAAGACCTTCGCCTTCCCCATCGATGTCAAATTTGGATCAAACGGCCACCAATAGAATTTCATTATACTCTCCCGAAATTGCGCACACTATAAACATTAATATATGTATACCGACGGGACAAGTTACACAGATCGACTGGACTACCTCGAAATAAGCTGGCTGGTCTTTCTCAGGAAAAATTGAGAGCTTTAAAGTCATTTTGGCTTCTGTTTTTTAAACACGAAGACCAACCCACCAGTTACAAAGACTGCTAACACTGCAATTAGATATTTCCAACTGAAGCCATTTACTTTTGAGTTGAGGTCATCAAGGTTAACTTGATACTCATCGGCAGGCATCTTGCGCTTTCTATTCATAGTTATTAGAAAATTTAATGAATTTTATGAATATCGATTTCAGAGGGTGGCGAAGTATCTTTATAGGAGAACCGATAGAAGATGATAACTGAAACAACAAAACCTAGGAACCAATAGCCAATTGTTAGAAGCGCTGAAGGGTCATAGGACCATTTGATAAAGTAGTCATCATCCCACCAACACAACCTGCCGCAGGCATCCCCAACAAAGCATTGATGACTTTCTGCTTAGTTGTCAGCGAACTGTTCACAACCTCATGCCTCGGCGGAACAATATTTAGGCTCATCGTAATTTAGCTTTCACCATTGCGTTTATGAACTTTTCCTCTTGATCATCAGCCCATCTGTCAGGCGAAATATACGTCGGAACTTGGCTGACATTTAAACGTCTCACGTACCAATCGAATTCTGAAATGCGTAAGCCATAGGGAGTTCGAATCAATCTATATGTTGCCTCAACATCGCTATTGGTCTCTTGAAATTTCATTTTTTCACTGGAATCAAGCAAGATAACTTCCACAACTTCATTATTTGATACTTCTTGCTTTTTAAATTCAAAGTCAGTAACTATTTCAATCTTAGCCGGCGCATCCAAATGACCCGGACACGCGACAGCAGCGCCACTGCCTGATTTCACAATTTTACCCGAAAGACCATCTTTTACGAATTTCTCAACCAACTCCATAGCAGTAAGATTTATTTTCTCCTTCGAGAAATAACAGCTTTCATCTTCCAATGGGACCGGATCAGATTCTTTTGTAAGAGCCGCTGAACTCAACAGACCACAGTCTGAATCTTTCGAACACGGCACAACCGATTGCTCTTCTGTAAACCCTGCGTAAGTCGCGCTATTGACGAAGAGCGCGAGCATGTGCCAGCGGTGTAAGTGGTACTTTTCCGTCGACAATCATGTGCAAGGCCATATTGAGGTATGTTCGAGGATCA